>Ga0153990_1000001_pt1 | contig 320129 bp, 290 predicted proteins | sample TSNC074MetaG_FD_104739 | JGI IMG/M metagenome (GOLD analysis project Ga0153990, IMG submission 104739) | Attine ant fungus gardens microbial communities from North Carolina, USA - TSNC074 MetaG | ecosystem: Host-associated > Fungi > Mycelium > Unclassified | place: USA: North Carolina, Jones...
AAACGATGCATCGCCGATGGTAGTGTGGGGCTTCCCCATGTGAGAGTAGGTCATCGTCAAGCGCCTAACACCCAGCACCCCCGCTCAGTTCACTCTGGCGGGGGTGTTGTCTTTGGGGCGGAAAAAGTTTGGCTGAGTGCCAGAGCGCCTAGGCGCTGGGAGCCGATGATCGGCCAGCGAAGATCGGCCAGCGAAAGCCTGGGGCTAGGTCGCTGAGGTGGCCCTCACCCTAGCCCTCTCCCGGGGGGAGAGGGGACTAGAAGTGGAGCGTCGGGGGAGTTTGGCGCAGGGCCTGCCAGATGTGTGCTGCTGACACTCCGCAAAGAGCACAAGAGCCACAACCGCCCGGCTGCGCCGGGCTGTTGTGGCCATGGTGGTCCGTCGATGCGGCCGCTCCTACAAGGAGGCATGCTGTAGGAGCGGCCCGTAGCCGCGATCAGCTGGATGTTGGGCTTCGCTGCGCTCAACTAACCTACCGCAGCGTTACAAGAGCAAGAAAAAGCCCGGCAGATGCCGGGCTTTTTGCGTTCTGGCAGGGGCTCACGCAGGTTCAGGCAGGGCCAGGTCGCGTTTGGCGATGTACTTCCAGTCGGCTTCGTCGATGTAGATGCCGCCGGGGCCGCTGCCGCCTTCGAGGTCGATGGCGACCTGGGCGCTGACCTGGGGTTTGACGCTGGCCAGGATGGGCACGAAACCCAGTTGCTGGCTGGTCTCGATCAGCGCCTGCTGGTTGCGTTCGTCAATGTCGGCGGCTTCGTCCAGGTAGTAGGGCAGGCGGATCTTGGCGGCCTGCTCCCGGTCCATCAGGTGCAGCAACAGGTACATGTTGGTGAGCGCCTTGATGGTCATGGTGGTGCCGTTGGAGGCGGCGCCGTCGATGTCGGTGTGTAGGATCGGCTGGCCGCCCTGCTTGGTGATCTCGAAGGCCAACTCGAAGAGGTCCTTGAGGCCGAGCTGGTTGCCGTTGGCGGCCACCAGGCGTGCCAGGTATTCCTTGGCGTCCTCGTTCTTCTGGTCCTGGCTGCTGTCCTGGGTGAGATCGAAGACCGACAGGGTTTCGCCTTCCTCGTACTGACCGGCGCTGTGGATGATCTGGTCGATGTGCTTGAGCGCCTCCTTGTTCGGCGCCAGGACGATGCGGAAGCTCTCCAGATTGGAGACCTGCTTGCGATTGATCTCGCGATTGAACAGCTGCAGCTGGTGTTCGAGGTTGTCGTAGTCGCTGCGGATGTTTCTCAGGGTGCGGGCGATGTCGGTGACGGCGGCGCGGCGGGCCTTGGCCAGGGTCAGGGCTTCGTCCTGGCGATGGGCATAGGCGTTGACCAGCAGCTGCAGGCGGCGCTCGGGATCTTCCTCGTTGTCGAACTTGGCGACGCCCTTGAGGCGGACCTGGGCATAGAGCGCCTCGATCTGGGTGTCGGCGCGCTGCAGGGCCTGCCAGGTGTCCTGGTAGTCGTTGAGCAGCGGCAGCAGGTTTTCCAGGGAATCGTCGACCGCCTCCATGAAGGGCGTGCCCTGGGGCAGGTCGGTGGGCAGCAGCTGGCGGCGGCGCAGGGCGTCGGCCAGGGTGCGGTCCTTGGCTTCCAGGTCGGCCAGCTGGCGACCGATCAGCTGCAGCTTGGCGGAGAGTTGCTGGACGCACTCGGTGAAGGCGTCGCCGGCGCGTCTCAGTTCGTCCTGGGCGGCTTCCAGCTGGGCCAGCTGTTCGAGCTTCTCGTTTTCCTCGGCACCCAGAGTTTGGCAGCGACGGAAGTCTTCCAGGGCCTTCTGGGCATCCAGGACCTGTTGGTAGAGGGCTTCGGCCTGGGCCTTGCTGGCCTGGCGGTCGAGACTGACACCCTGCTGCGCCTTGAGCTGCTTGAGTTCGCGCTCCAGGCGGTCCTTCTGGTCACGCAGGGCGGCGCGATCGGCGAGGGCCTGCAGGGTGGGTGGCTCGATGCCCGACAGGTCGAGGGACAGGCCCGGCAATTCGAGGCGATCGCCCTGGAAGCGCGCCAGGATGCTTTCGAAGGTCTTTACCCAGTTGCCGTCTTCGCTCAGTTCGACGCCCTTGGGGCCGAGTGGCAGGCTGAACAGCTGGCCATTGAACAGCCGCATCAGGCGGTCGACGTCGGCCTGGCTGAATTCCTCGCGCAGGCGGGCGTAGCTGTTGTTGTCCGCGTGGTCGAGTTGCTGGCGAATAGCCTTGAGGCGCTGCTCCAATTCGCGAACGCGCTGGTCGAGGTCTTCGCTGCTGAACTGGCGGGCCTGGGACAGGGCGCCGGCCAGTTCGTCGTGGGCGTCCTTGGCGGCCAGCAGCTGGGCTTCCAGGGGCGCGGTGGAGTCCACCAGGGCGAAGCGGTGCTTGAGCTGCGCCAGCTCGGCGAGCCAGCGCTGCAGGCTGCTGATCTCGCGCTCGCGGCGCATCAGTTCGCTGGTGCCGTCGCGCTGGCTCTGCTGCAGACCGTCCTGTTCCTGGCGGTAGTGTTCGGTCTGGGCCAGGAGTTCGTCTCGGCGGTCCAGGGCGTAGTGCTGCCAGGTGCCGAGCAGACTGTCGAGCAGCGGCGAGAGGCGATGCAGCTTACCCCTCAGGCGGTCGCGTTGCTCGACGCCATTGGCCAGGGCTTCCACCAAGGGGCCGGCGGCGACCAGCGACTGGTAGTCCTGCTCCATGCGACGCACGTCGCGGAAGGCTTCCTCGCAGGCGGCGATGTAGTCGACGCTGCCGGATCTCAGGCTGTGCTCGAAGGCATCGAGAAACAGCTGCTTGAGCTTGGCCGCGGTGATCTCGCGCATGTGCAGCAGGTTGATGAACAGGGCGCGGAAGGTCTTGAGGCTCTGTTCGCTGGTGGATCGCAGCGGGATCAGGGTCAGGTCCAGCGGGACGCTGGTATGGCCGCCAACCAGCAGGCGACGCAATTCCTCGGGTTTGACTTCATAGGCCTTGAGGCCGGCGCGCTCCAGACTGGCGAAGAGTTCGCGCTGGCGCAGGCAGGCGCCGTCGCGCTGGTAGTGGGCCAGGTCCAGTTCGCCGGCATAGGCGAAGAACTGGTGGCCGAAGCCACCGCCCGGGCCACGACCGGCCACACCGATGACGTGGGGGCCGTGGGCCAGGCGCAATTCGATGAGGATGTAGCTGGTGTCGGTGGCGAAGTAGAACTTGCGCGACTGCTCGTTGCTGTACTTGCCGAAGCTCATGTCGGAGAGCCGCGCCAGGATGGGGAATTGCAGGGCGTTGATCGAGGCGCTCTTGCCCAGGTTGTTGGCGCCGTAGACCGACAGCGGCTGTTCCAGCGGGAAGAGGCCGAGGCTGTAGCCGGCGGTGTTGAGCAGGGCGAAGCGGCTGATGCCGTAGCGGATCATAGGTCGAACTCCCGTTCTGCGGCGATGGCGCGGGCCAGGGCGGCCTCTTCGTCATCCTCGTCGGCGTCTTCCTGCTCGCTGCCGTCTTCGTCGCTGGCGAGGGTCGGTGCCGGCAGCGGCAGGTCGCTGGCATGCAGGCCTGCGGCCAGGTCGCGATCCTGCTGCACGGTCAGGCAGACATCGAGGAAGCGGTGCATGGGCGGCAGGAAGCGGTAGGTACCGTTGCTGTCCAGGGCGAAGCCGAGCTGGGTCAGGCGGCGCAGGATCTTTTCCTCCAGCTCTTCCTGGGTGGTGACCTCGGCCTGCAGGAAGAGGTCGCGGTACTTGTCCAGCAGCGCCGGCAATTCGTGCCGGCCCAGGGTGCCGCCGTCGAGCACGGCCAGGGGGTCGCGGCCCTGGTCGGCCAGGTGCTCGACCAGGATGAAGGTGAACAGCGCCAAGCGCTGGGCGGTCTTGTTGACCTGGGCGCCCATCTGCTCGGGCACGAAGTAGTAGAAGCCGCGCGGATCGCAGACCAGTTCGAAGCCGAGGGCGCGGAACAGCGCGCGGTACTGGTCCTGCTGCTGGCTGAGCTGAGCGTAGCTCTCGGGCTCGCTGCGGGACAGGTGATAGCCCTTGAACAGCTCGCGAAAGATGGGCGCGAGCTGGGTCATTTCGTTGAGATCAAGTTGCATGGGCGTCGCTCGCGAGAGATCGGGCGGTCAGGGCGTAGGAGCACAGGCTGACGCGGTGTTCGAGGGTGTCGTAGTGGCGGCGGTCCAGGCGCTGGCGCTGGAAGCGCGCATCGCGGGACAGGCGCGAGAACCAGTAGAGCAACTCGTCGGTGTCGCCGGCCGGCTCCTGTTCCAGCAGCCAGGCCATGAGATCCGGCAGCGGCAGGGCGTCCTGGCAGAGATCGAGCATCTCGCGGGCGGTACGGGGCGCGGCCGGGCGTTCGCTGTCCCGCGGGCGACTGCTCTGGCTGGGAAAGCGCGCCGGTTTGGGCTCGAAGCGCGCCAGGGCGTAGACATAGCTTTCCACTTGGGCGGTGGTGCCGAGAAAGACGCTCTGCGGCCGGCTGAACAGGGGCAGGGCGGCCTGGGGCACGGCGTCGAGGCCCTTGCGGCGGATGGTGGCCAGGGCCAGGGCGGCGCCGCGGGTCACGGCATTGTGCCGACGCGCTTCCTCGCGCAGCGGCAGCAGCAATTCGCGGGCACGTCTGAGCGCCAGCTGGGCGGCGTTGTGCATCTCCAGGATACGCGCCTGGGTGCGCAGCAGCAGGTCATCGTCGACCAGCTGGCCGAGGCGCTGCTGTTCGCCCAGCAGGTGCAGGAGCACCTGCTCGACGCGGTGGACGCCGCGCTCGAAAGCGCCGTCGGCGGCCACCAGCTGGATCATCGGCTCGACGTATTCGTCCCAGGTGGCCAGCACCTCGGCATAGCGCTGGCGCAGGGGGATCTGGCGATCGCTGGTCTTGGCGCGCTCGGCGACGCCCTCCAGGGCATGGCCGTCGTTGGCCAGCTTCTTGAGGACATCGCGCACGCGCATGTCCAGCAGGCGCAGCTGGCGGACGAGGTCGGGGCCGTCGCGGTTGTCGAAGGCTTCGCGGATGTGGCCGGCGAGGCGCTCCAGGTGGCGCAGGTAGGCCTCGATCTCCAGGCACAGGCCCAGCCGGTGTTCGCGCCTGAGATAGCCGAGGAAATCGTGGATCTGGCCATTGAGTTCGAAGCGATTGGGGCTCTTGGCCACCGGCACCAGGATGTCCAGCCGGATCCAGGTGTCGAGCAGGGCGGTGAGGTCGGCCGGCGTGCGCTCGGGCAGCTGTTCGGCCAGGCGGGCACGCAACTCGGCCAGGCCCAGGGTGCCGCTGTCGAAGTGGGCGCACAGCGGGTCGATGAGGTGCCAGTGTTCGGCGAGGGTACGCAGGACGCGTTTGGGGTCGATCATGGCGGGGACCGCACCAGACAAAAGCGCCATTGTACTCCAGACGCCAGAGCCTTCGATGTGACCGCGGTGGGACCGATGGGCAGGGCGGCCTTTCGATCCGCGGCGATCCGCGCGACAATGCCGCCCCGAATTATCCCGCCGCGTGTCCGAAGGATCCGCCCATGTCCGACCCCGCCACCGCCACCAGCCCCGCGCTTGCCGCCGAGGCGCGTCGTCGCGCCTATCTGCAGGCGTTGCAGCTGGATGTCTGGGTGCCGCGCACGGTGTTGCCCTTCGCTGCGCCTTCGCGGCCGGAAGCCCTGTGGGTCGAGGAGCCGGAAGAGGCGCCCGTCGCCGCTCGGGTGGTCCGCCCGGAGCCAGTGGCCAAGGCCGCGCCGGTCGCTGCGGCAGCCGAGGCACCGGCGGCGCATCGGCCGCGTATCGAGATCCCGCGACCCGCTGCGCTGAAGCCGGCCGCGCTTCCCGTGGCCGAGCCGGAACCGGAGCGGGCGCCGCCGCCACCACGGGAGCCAGCGCCGCGCTTTGCCCTGCAGCTGCTCCAGTCCGAGCGTTGCCTGCTGCTGCTGGAGTTGCCCACCGGAGACACCCTGGGTTCGCGCGATCCGGCCTATCTGCTGCTGCGGGATCTGCTGCGCGCTGCCGGCCTGCCGGACACGCCGCGGATCGTCAGCGAAGAGCCCATTCGCTGGCCACTGCTCAACAGCGGCCAACTCGACCAGGGCCCGGCGGCAGCGGCCGAATTCGTGCAGAGCTTCGTCTCCGGGCACCAGGAGCGCCTGGGTGAAGGCCTGGGCCTCTGGCTGATCGGCGGCGCCGCGCGGCGCTGCAGTGGCGTCGAGGATGCGCAGCTCACGGGGGTGGAGCAGGACACCGCCCTGGGACCGGCCTGGCTGGTGCCGGGACTGGATATCTTGATGGAAGAGCCGGCCGCCAAGGCCGCGCTCTGGCAAGCCATGCGCCCGTTGCGGCGCCGCTGGATGGAACAGCAATGAACGATGCGGTGAGCTTTCGGCGGATGACCGAAGCCGATCTGAACACGGTATTGAAGATCGAATATCAGGCCTTCAGCCATCCCTGGACCCGCGGCATCTTCAGCGATGCGCTGAAGTCCTACGACTGCTGGGTGATGACGGCCGGCGAGCAGCAGGTGGGGCACGGGGTGATCAACGTCATCCTCGACGAGGCCCATCTGCTCAACATCACCATCAAGCCGGAAAGCCAGGGGCGTGGTCTCGGTCTGCGGCTGCTGGAACACCTGCTGCAGGAAGCACGCAAGGCCAAGGCCAACGAGTGCTTTCTGGAGGTGCGCGCCAGCAACCAGGCGGCCTACCGGTTGTATGAACGCTATGGCTTCAACGAGATCGGCCGCCGGCGGGACTATTATCCCGCGGTCGGCGGCCGGGAAGATGCGCTGGTGATGGCCTGTACGCTGCTCGACTAGGCCTTCAGCGGCCTCAGTGATCGGCGCGCTTTTCGTCCAGGTCCAGACCGGTGTCCCCGGCGAGGTCTTCGTCGTTCGCATCCAGATCGGCGTAGCGGGCGTCCCTCTGGGTCTCGGCTTCGTTGGGTTCGTCGGCTTCGCCGTCCCAGGCCTGGCCGTCCAGGGGATGACTGCGACCGAGTTCGGCTTCGTCCTGGCCGGAGCCGCCGCCGATGTCGCTGTCCTCGACCACGCTCAGCTCCTTGTCGTTGGGCCAGGCATCGCCGTAGTCGGTCGGCGAGCGGGCACCCGTCTCGTCCAGCAAGGTCTCCGGACTGGCGTCGTCCATGGTCGGTTGATGATCCAGGGTCTCGCCACCGGTCATGCCGGCCTGGCGCACGCGCTCTTCGGGAAACTGGCCTTCGTAGTCGCGTTCATCCATCTCGTCGCCGGCACGGCCCTGACGCTCGTCCTTGCGATCGCTGAAGTCGAGTTCGCGCATGTCGCCCATGCGGTCCTGGATGTCGTCGATCTCTTCGGGGGTCTTGGTGATATCGGGCTTGTTCATGGTGGTCTCCAAAGGCAGGGCTGCTAGAGCATCTCCCTGAATCCGACTACGAGCCGGCAAGGGGAATTCCTCGGCACTGCCGGAAGGTGTGAACGAACCATACGGTGACCCGGCAGTCGTACCTTCCATGATCGACCTCGACAGCCTCACCTCATCGGGCCAGCCGCTGGCCTTCTTCTTCGATCTGGATGGCACCCTGGCAGAACTGCAGCCACGTCCGGAACAGGTTTTCATTCCCGCCGAAACTCTCGCTGCGCTCGAGCAGCTGGCGCGCCACCATGGCGTCGCCGTGGTCTCCGGGCGACCGCTGGCGGAGATCGACGGATTCACCAGGCCGCTGCAACTGCCGGCGGCTGGCGTACATGGTGCCGAATGGCGCGATCCCCAAGGCGAGATCCATCGGGTGACCCTGGACGCCGCGGTGCTGGCGCAGGTCGGCGCCCGCCTGGAAGCGGCCCTGGCCGACCATCCGGACCTGCTGCTGGAGCGCAAGAGCGTGGCCTTCGCCCTGCACTATCGCCAGGCGCCGGACAAGGAAGCCCTGGTGCGCGAACTGGCCGAAGGCATCGCCGCCGACCATCGCGAATTCAAGTTGCAACCGGGCAAGTGCGTCTTCGAACTCAAGCCCGCTGCGGCGAGCAAGGGCGAGGCCATCGCCCGTTTTCTCGAACTGGAACCCTTTGCCGGCTGCCTGCCGGTGTTTCTCGGCGACGATCGTACCGATGAAGAGGGGTTCACTGTCGTCAATGCGCGAGGCGGTCTGACCGTCAAGGTAGGAGAGGGGGAGACGGTCGCCAAGACCCGCCTGCCTTCGGTGGAAGCGGTAGCCCTCTGGCTGCAGCAGCTGAGCCGTGACCTCGCGCTACATTATAAGCAAGGAGATTAGGATGAGCCGTTTAGTGGTGGTATCGAATCGGGTGGCCCCGATCGAAGAAGGCAAGGCGACCGCGGGTGGTCTGGCAGTGGGCGTACTGGATGCCCTGCGCAAGTCGGGCGGCATCTGGTTCGGCTGGAACGGCGAGACGGTCAAGGAAAACGGGCCGGCCAAGACCCAGACCAAGGACAACATCGACTACGTGACCTTTGGCCTGACCAAGCGCGACTACGACCACTACTACCGCGGTTTCTCCAACGCCACCCTCTGGCCGATCTTCCACTACCGGATCGATCTGGCGCGCTACAACCGTGAAGAGTACGACGGCTATCGGCGCGTCAACATGGCCATGGCCGAACGTCTGAAGCCCCTGCTCAAGCCCGATGACATCATCTGGGTGCACGACTATCACCTGATTCCCTTCGCCGAAGCCTGCCGCATGCTGGGCATCCGCAATCGCATCGGCTTCTTCCTGCACATTCCCTTTCCGGCGCCGGAGATCCTCACCGCGATCCCGCCACACAACGAATTGCTCAAGACCCTGTGCTTCTATGACCTGATCGGCTTCCAGACCGACACCGACCAGCTGGCCTTCCAGGACTACATCACCCGCGAGGTACGCGGCGTGCTGGAGAAGGACGGCAGCCTGACCGCCTACGGGCATAACTTCCGGGTGGGCGTCTATCCCATCGGCGTGATGCCGGACGTCATCCAGAAGCAGGCCGAGTCCTATCGCACGCGGCGCCAGTTCATCTCGCGCAGCATCGAGGGCGTGCCCTACAAGACCATCGTCAGCGTCGACCGACTCGACTACTCGAAGGGGCTGGTGGAGCGCTTCCAGGCGTTCGAGAAGCTGCTGGAGCATTTCCCCGAGCATCACCGGGCGGTGCAGTTCGTGCAGATCGCGCCCTCGTCGCGGGCGGACGTGGTCTCCTACCAGAACATCCGCCGTCAGCTGGAGAGCCATGCCGGCCATATCAACGGGCATTTCTCCGAGTTGGACTGGACGCCGATCCGCTACCTGAACAAGAGCTATGACCGGCGCACGGTGATGGGGCTGTTCCGCTCCTCCGACGTGGGTCTGGTGACGCCGCTGCGCGATGGCATGAACCTGGTGGCCAAGGAGTACGTGGCGGCCCAGGACCCGGAAAATCCGGGCGTGCTGGTGCTGTCGCGCTTTGCCGGGGCGGCGCGCGAACTCAACTCCGCGCTGATCGTGAATCCCTATGACCATGTCGGCATGGCCGAGGCGCTGGACCGGGCGCTGCGCATGCCGCTGGAAGAGCGCAAGTCGCGCTATGAGGACATGATGCGGGTGATTCGCCAGGCCGACCTGGCCTCCTGGCGCGACAACTTCCTGCGCGACCTGCGAGCCTTCAGCTCCAAGGCGCTGGTGCAGTCCATCGACACCCAGGACGCGGCGGCTGTGGAAGAGGTGGAGAGCAAGCAGAAGGTCGCCCTGTAAGCTGCTTGCGCGGTGATCGAGCCCGGCCTAGGCCGGGCTTTTTCATGGGCGGGGCTGAGGTTGGCGTGAAGGGGGCCCTCACCCTAGCCCTCTCCGGGGGGAGAGGGGACGAAGAGCGGTGCCAGATGTGGCTTTGGGAGCTTATCCGTGGAGGCGGGCGTTCCCTCACCCTGGCCCTCTCCCAGGGGGAGAGGGGACTAAAGGCGGTGCCACGGTGGACTTTTTCGAGGGCAATAAAAAAGGGCCAGCTTACGCTGACCCTTGAAAATAGGTGGTGGCTACGCAGGGACTTGAACCCCGGACCCCAGCATTATGAATGCTATGCTCTAACCAGCTGAGCTACGTAGCCATCCGAGGCGCGCATTATTGGCAAGGCGCCGGTGGCTGTCAAGCCTTCTGCTCAAGAAATTTCTGTTTGTCGATCAAGCGTTTGCGCAGCCCTGTCGGGGCCTGGCCGGCTGCTGCGTGCGGCCGCTCCCGGCTAGTCGTCCTCGTCCAGCGGCAGCTGGATCTCATCCATCTTCAGCTCCAGGCGATAGCCCAGGGCCAGGAACAGCGCCTGGCACAGGCAGAGGGTGGCGCTCAGGGAGCGGAAGGCGAAGGCGCTGCCCTCGTTGACCAGCAGCAGCGAATCGGCGCGCTTGGCCAGGGGCGAGAGGTTGCTGTCGGTGATGATCAGCGTCTTGGCCTTGTGGTGCTGGGCGATGCGCACGCACTGCTGACTTTCCTTGCCATAGGGGCTGAAGCTGATGGCGATCAGCAGGTCGCCCTGGGCGATGCTGCGCATCTGCTCGCGATAGCCGCCGCCCAGGCCGGTGATGAGGTGGATGCGCTTGTTGGTGTGCTGCAGGTTGTAGACCAGGTAGTCGGCCACGGCGAAGGAGCGGCGCACACCCACCACATAGATGTTCTCGGCGTTCACCAGCAGGTCGACGGCCTTGTCGAAGGCGGCGTCGTCCAGTTCCTCGGCCAGTCGATCCAGACCCGAGCGGGTGGCGTTGATGCATTCGCGGGCCAGATCGCCGCTGCTGGCGCGCTGGCTCTTGTTGGCGATCATGCTGCGGATGCGCTGCTGGTAGTTCTGTACCGGCGTGGTCTTGTGGGTGTAGGCCTCGCGAAACAGCGCCTGCATCTCGCTGAAGCCCTTGAAGCCGAAGCGCTGGGAGAAGCGCACGATGGCCGAGGGGTGCACCTCGCACTGCCCGGCGATATCGCTGATGCGATCCACCATGACCCTGTCGCTCTGCTGGCTGACATAGGCGGCCACCCGTTTCAGCTGGCGCGGCAGGGCCTCGTAGTCACGGGCGATGCAGGCCAGCAACTGCTCGACGTTGCCGGGCGGATCGGCCAGCGGCACGCTGCTGAGGGGGTCGTCGGCCGGGGAGTCGGAGGACATGGGCTATCTCACGGTAGGGATTCTTGTGCCGGCAACTTAACCCATTCGCCGGGCGGCGTCGAAGTGGGGCGGCAGGAGCAGTGTACGCCAGTTATGGAAATTAAATTCCATAAAATCTCATGTGGAAAATTTGTTGATTTGTCCGCGGCGTCGTTCTAGCCTGAGCTCACTCACACGTTCGGCCCCTCGGGTCCGCGCGGTTGGCCGATAACAATAAGCAGGAGCCACCCATGGGTGATCATTTCTTCGCCAGCGGGCGCCAGTTGGATGTCATCTGCCTGGGTCGACTGGGCGTCGACCTCTATGCGCAGCAGATCGGGGCGCCGCTGGAAGACGTCAGCAGCTTCGCCAAGTACCTGGGGGGATCCTCCGCCAACATCGCCTTCGGCACCGCGCGCCTGGGGTTGAAGTCGGCGATGCTGACCCGGGTCGGCGACGACCATATGGGCCGCTTCCTGACCCGGACGCTGGCGCAGGAAGGCTGCGACACCCGCGGCATCCAGGTGGATCGCGAGCGCCTCACCGCCCTGGTGCTGCTGGGCATCAAGGACCGCGAGACCTTTCCCCTGGTGTTCTATCGTGAGAATTGCGCCGACATGGCGCTGGGCGCGGACGACATCGACGAGGCCTTCATCGCCAGCGCCAAGGCGCTGTTGATCACCGGTACCCACTTCTCCACCGAGGGCGTGTTCCAGGCCAGCAGCCGGGCCCTGGACTATGCCGAGCGCAATGGCGTGAAGCGGGTGCTGGACATCGACTACCGCCCGGTGCTCTGGGGGCTGACCGGCAAGGCCGATGGCGAGACCCGCTTCATCGCCAGCGCCGAGGTCAGCGCCCATGTGCAGCGCATCCTGCCGCGCTTCGATCTGGTGGTGGGCACCGAGGAGGAATTCCAGATCGCCGGGGGCAGCGAAGACCTGCTCACCGCCCTGCGCCGGGTGCGCGAGGTGACCGCGGCGACCCTAGTGGTCAAGCTCGGCGCCCAGGGCTGCACGGTGCTCCACGGCGCCATCCCGGCGCGTCTCGAGGACGGCGAGATCCATCGTGGTATTCGCGTCGAAGTGCTCAATGTGCTGGGCGCCGGCGATGCCTTCATGTCCGGCTTCCTGCGCGGCTGGCTGACCGGCGGCGACGATGCCGAATGCTGCCGGCTGGCCAATGCCTGCGGCGGACTGGTGGTGTCGCGCCATGGCTGCGCCCCGGCCATGCCGACCCTGGCCGAACTGGACTACCTCCACCACAGTCCGGTGCCCATCACCCGGCCGGACCTCGATCCCGTGCTCACCCGGCTGCACCGGGTCAGCGTCCGCCGCCGCGCCTGGCAACAGCTGTTCATCTTCGCCTTCGACCATCGCTATCAGCTGGTGGAGTGTGCCCAGCAGGTGGGCGCCGATCCGGCGCGGATTCCGGCGCTCAAGCAGTTGTTCGTCCAGGCCATCGAGCAGGTCGAACAGGATCTGGCGCGGCAGGGCGTGGCGGCCAATGTCGGGCTGCTGGCCGACGAGCGTTTCGGCCAGGATGCGCTGAACGCCGCCACCGGCCGTGGCTGGTGGGTGGCGCGGCCGGTGGAGCTGCAGAACTCGCGGCCGCTGGCCTTCGAACACGGTCGCTCGGTGGGCAGTAATCTGCTGAGCTGGCCGGGCGAACAGATCATCAAGTGCCTGGTGCAATTCCACCCGGACGACGAGCCGCTGCTGCGCCTGGAGCAGGAAGCCCAGCTCAAGGGGCTGTACCAGGCGGCCCAGGCCAGCGGTCATGAATTGCTGCTGGAAGTCATCCCGCCGAAGCAGCACGCCTCGACCCGGCCCGATGTGCTCTATCGCGCCATCAAGCGGCTGTACAACCTGGGCATCTATCCCGAGTGGTGGAAGATCGAGGCGCAGCCGGCCGCCGTCTGGAGGCAACTCGACCAGTTGATCGCCGAGCGCGATCCCCATTGCCAGGGCGTGGTGCTGCTGGGCCTCAACGCCCCGGCCGAGGAGCTGGCCGAAGGCTTTCGGCAGGCCAGTGCCAGCCAGCGCTGCCAGGGCTTCGCCGTGGGCCGGACCATCTTCGCCCAGCCGAGTCGGGCCTGGCTGGCCGGCGAGCTCGACGACCGCGCGCTGATCGCGCAGATCCGCAGCAACTTCGAATTCCTGATCCAGGCCTGGCGCGACGCCCGCGCCTGATCGCCTCCTGACGAGCAAGGCTGACATGACCGCACAACAACAACTCAAGATCGGCATCAACCCCATCTCCTGGGCCAACGACGACCTGCCGGCCCTGGGCGGCGACACCCCGTTGGAAACCATCCTGCGCGAGGGCAAGGAGATCGGCTTCCAGGGCTTCGAGCTGGGCGGCAAGTTTCCCAGCGAGCCCAAGGCGCTGGGCGAGGTGCTCGGCGAGCATGACCTGGAACTGGTGTCCGGCTGGTATTCCAGCGGTCTGGCGCACCGTGACGTCGAGGCCGAGATCGAGGCGATCCGTCCCCATTGCCGGCTGCTGGCCGAGAACGGCGCCAGGGTGCTCGTCTATGGCGAGGTGGCCGGCTCCATCCAGGGCCAGCGGATTCCCCTGATCGAGCGGCCGCGCTTCCACAGCGACGCCGCGTGGCAGGCCTATGCCGAGAAGCTCGATCGACTGGCCGCCTTCACCCTGAGCCAGGGCTTGCGCCTGGCCTATCACCACCACATGGGCGCCTATGTGGAAGCGCCCGAGGACATCGCCCGGCTGATGGCGTTGACCTCTCCGGACGTCGGCCTGCTGTTCGATGCCGGTCACTGCTACATGGGCGGTGGCGATCCCCTGAGCGTGCTGCAGCAACATATCGACCGGGTCTGCCATGTGCACTTCAAGGACGTGCGCAAGGACGTGGTACAGCTGGCGCGCAACAATCAGTGGAGCTTTCCGGATTGCATCCTCAACGGCACCTTCACCGTGCCGGGGGATGGCGACATCGACTTCTCGGCGCTGCTCAAGGTGCTGGTTGCCGCCGGCTACCAGGGCTGGCTGGTGGTGGAAGCCGAGCAGGACCCGGCGGTGGCGCCGGCCTACGAATACGCCAAGAAGGGCTACGACCATCTGCGCCAGCTGGTGGCGCAGGCCACTGCCTGAGGAGACCTGTGATGAATCTGCTCGTCAAAGCCGACCGGAGCGCCCGCGACATCGTCAGTGTCCCGGCCGGTGCCCTGGACTATGTCGGCTTCGCCGCCCATCGCTTGCAAGCGGGCGAGTCCCTGCCGGTGCTGGCGGGTGACCTGGAGGTCTGCATCGTGCTGCTCAGCGGCGGCGCCGGTATCGAAGGCGGGCATCCGCAACTGGGCGACTTCGCCTGGCGCGGACTGGCCGGTCGCCAGAGCGTCTTCGAGGACGTCTCGCCCTATGCCGCCTACCTGCCGCCCGGCAGCGAGGCGCGGGTGACCGCCGACAGCACCGCCGAAATCGCCATCTGCACCTCGCCGGGCAATCCGGTGGCGGAGGATCGGCTGCCGCCGCGGCTGATCGAGCCGGCGAGCATGCAGCGATCCACCCGCGGCAAGGGCGCCAATACCCGTTATGTCTGCGACATCCTGCCGGACACGGCGGCCGCCCATTCGCTGCTGGTGGTGGAGGTGCGCACCCCGTCCGGGCATTCCTCCAGCTATCCGCCCCATCGCCACGACCGCGACAACCTGCCGGCGGAGAGTCTGCTGGAGGAGTCCTACTACCACCGCATCGATCCGGGACAGGGCTTCGTCTTCCAGCGCGTCTACACCGACGAGCGCGACCTGGATCAGGCCATGGCGGTGGAGGACCACGACGTGGTGCTGGTGCCGCGCGGCTATCACCCGGTCAGCGTGCCCTATGGCTACGAGTCCTATTACCTCAATGTGATGGCCGGCCCCAAGCGGGTCTGGAAATTCCACAACGATCCGCAGCACGAGTGGCTGCTGACGCGCTAATCCCCTTTCGCTCGCGCCGCAGCGGCGACCCCCAGGACACCAGGAGCCAGAACATGAGCGACACCCCCGTCATCGGGCACTACATCAACGGCGCGGTCTCGACCCAGGCCGAGCGTTTCAGCGACGTCTTCAACCCGGCCGAGGGCGTGGTCCAGGCGCGGGTCGCCCAGGCCACGGTGCAGACCGTGGACCAGGCCGTCGCCGCCGCCAAGGCGGCCTTTCCCGAGTGGTCCGAGCAATCGGCGCTGCGGCGGGCGCGCATCCTGTTCCGCTTCAAGGAGCTGCTCGACCAGCACCACAGGGAACTAGCGGCGCTGATCACCCGCGAGCACGGCAAGGTGCTGTCCGACGCCATGGGCGAGGTGACCCGCGGCATCGAGGTGGTGGAATTCGCCTGCGGCGCGCCGCACCTGGCCAAGACCAGCTACAGCGACAACATCGGCGGCGGCATCGACAACTGGAACCTGCGCCAGCCGCTGGGCGTGTGCGCCGGCATTACCCCCTTCAATTTCCCGGTGATGGTGCCGCTGTGGATGATTCCCATGGCGCTGGCCACCGGCAACACCTTCGTCCTCAAGCCTTCCGAACGCGATCCTTCCGCCAGCCTGTTGCTCGCTGAGCTGCTCAAGCAGGCGGGGCTGCCGGATGGCGTGTTCAACGTGGTCCAGGGTGACAAGGTGGCGGTGGACGCCCTCCTGCAGCACCCGGACGTGGAGGCCATCTCCTTCGTCGGCTCCACGCCCATCGCCGAATACATCCACCAGGAAGGTACCCGTCGCGGCAAGCGCGTCCAGGCCCTGGGTGGCGCCAAGAACCACATGATCGTAATGCCCGACGCCGACCTGGACCAGGCCGCCGACGCCCTGATCGGTGCCGGTTTCGGTTCGGCCGGCGAGCGCTGCATGGCCATCTCCATCGCCGTGGCGGTGGGCGAGGTGGGCGATGCCCTGATCGAAAAACTGCTGCCGCGCATCGACGCCCTGCGGGTACGCAACGGCGTGGAAGCCGATGCCGACATGGGCCCACTGGTGACCGGCCAGCACAAGGCCAAGGTCGAGGGCTATATCACCAAGGGGGTGGAGGAGGGCGCCAAGCTGCTGGTCGATGGCCGTAACTTCAAGGTGCCCGGCGCCGAGAACGGCTTCTTCGTTGGCGCCACCCTGTTCGACGGCGTGACCCCGGAGATGACCATCTACAAAGAGGAAATCTTCGGCCCGGTGCTGGGCATCGTGCGGGTACCGGACTTCGCCAGTGCGGTGGCGCTGATCAACGCCCACGAATTCGGCAACGGCGTTTCCTGCTTCACCAGCGACGGCGGCATCGCCCGCGCCTTCGCCCGCACCATCAAGGTCGGCATGGTCGGCATCAACGTGCCCATCCCGGTGCCCATGGCCTGGCATTCCTTCGGCGGCTGGAAGAGGTCGCTGTTCGGCGATCACCACGCCTATGGCGAGGAAGGCTTGCGCTTCTACACCCGCTACAAGAGCGTGATGCAGCGCTGGCCCGACAGCATCGCCAAGGGCGCCGAATTCAGCATGCCCACCGCCAAGTGACCGGGGAGAAGCCATGACCACCCAACGTCTGACCATGGCCCAGGCCCTGGTGAAATTTCTCGACAACCAGTACCTCAGCGTCGACGGCGTCGAGACCAAGTTCGTCGCCGGCATCTTCACCATCTTCGGCCATGGCAACGTGCTGGGCCTCGGCCAGGCGCTGGAGCAGGAGGCCGGTGACCTGGTGGTGCACCAGGGCCGCAACGAGCAGGGCATGGCCCATGCCGCCACCGGTTTCGCCAAGCAGAAGCTGCGCCGGCAGATCTATGCCTGCACCTCCTCGGTGGGCCCGGGCGCGGCCAACATGCTGACCGCCGCGGCCACCGCCACCGCCAACCGCATTCCGCTGCTGCTGTTGCCCGGCGACGTCTATGCCAGTCGCCAGCCCGATCCGGTGCTGCAGCAGATCGAGCAATTCCACGACCTGTCGATCAGCACCAACGATGCCTTTCGCGCGGTGAGCAAATACTGGGATCGCATCAACCGCCCCGAGCAGCTGATGAGCGCGGCGATCAACGCCATGCGCGTGCTGACCGATCCGGCCGAGACCGGCGCCGTGACCCTGGCGCTGCCCCAGGATGTCCAGGGCGAGGCCTACGACTATCCCGACTACTTCTTCGCCAAGCGGGTGCACCGCCTGGATCGCCGGCCGCCGGTGGCCGCCGCCATCGAAGAGGCGGTGCAGCTGCTCAAGCGCAAGCGCAAGCCGCTGCTGATCTGCGGCGGTGGCGTGAAGTATTCCGGCGCCGCCGAGGCCCTGCAGCGCTTCGCCGAGCGCTTCGAGATTCCCTTCGCCGAGACCCAGGCCGGCAAGAGCGCGGTCGTCTCCAGCCACGAACTCAATGTCGGCGGTATCGGCGAGACCGGCTGCCTGGCCGCCAACCTGCTGGCCCTGGAAGCGGATCTGATCATTGGCGTGGGCACCCGCTACACCGATTTCACCACCTCCTCGAAATGGCTCTACCAGCATCCCGAGGTGGAATTCCTCAATCTCAACGTGGCCGCCTTCGACGCCGGCAAGCTCGACGGCCTGGCCGTGGTGGCCGATGCCCGCGAAGCCCTCCTGGCCCTGACCGAGGCGCTGGGCGCCACCGACTACCGCGCCGGCTGGGGCGGTCAGGTCGGAGAGGCGCGCGAGCGCTATCGCCAGGAGGTGGAACGGGTCTATGCGGTTGGCTACACCGGCGCCGACTTCGTACCGGAGATCGACGACGACCTGCCGCGCGCGGTGCTGGAGGAATTCGTCCGCCTGACCGGTTCGTCCCTGACCCAGAGCCAGGTGCTCGGCCGGCTCAACGAGCGGCTGGACGACGACGCCATCATCGTCGCCGCCGCCGGCAGTCTGCCCGGTGACCTGCAGCGCGCCTGGCAGAGCAAGGGCGTCAACACCTACCACCTGGAATACGGCTATTCCTGCATGGGCTACGAGATCAACGCCGCCCTCGGCGTGAAGCTGGCCGAGCCCGAGCGCGAGGTCTATGCGCTAGTGGGTGATGGTTCCTACCAGATGCTGCACTCGGAGCTGGCCACCTCCATCCAGGAGCGGCGCAAGATCAACGTGGTGCTGCTCGACAACATGACCTTCGGTTGCATCAACAACCTGCAGGTCGGCCATGGCATGGGCAGCTTCGGCACCGAATTCCGCTACCGCAATCCGGAGACCGGCCGGCTCGACGGTGACTTCGTGCCGGTGGATTTCGCCATGAGCGCCGCCGCCTACGGCTGCAAGACCTACCGCGTGCGCACCCTGGAGGAGCTGGAAGCGGCCCTGACCGATGCCCGGCGGCAGACGGTTTCCACCCTGATCGACATCAAGGTGCTGCCCAAGACCATGCTGCACGGCTACCTGTCCTGGTGGCGGGTCGGCGGCGCGGAGGTCTCCACCAGCGAAAAGATCGCCGCCGTCGCCCGGGTGCTCAGGGAAAAAGCCGCCCAGGCCCGCCAGTACTGAGCGCCGCTCACTCCACAACAAGTCCAAATCGGAGAATGAAGTCATGACCTTGAACATCGGTGTCATCGGGACCGGCGCCATCGGCCGCGAACACATCCGCCGCCTGAGCCACACCCTGCTGGGCAGCCGCGTGGTGGCGGTGACCGACATCAACGCCGAGCAGGCCGCCCGGGTGGTCCAGGAGCTGGGCATCGCCGCGGAGGTCTATGCCGACGGCCATGCGCTGATCGCCGCCGCGGACGTCCAGGCGGTACTGGTCGCCTCCTGGGGCCCGACCCACGAGGAATACGTGCTGGCCGCCATCGCCGCCGGCAAGCCGGTGTTCTGCGAAAAGCCCCTGGCGACCACCGCCGAGGGCTGCCGGCGCATCGTCGAGGCCGAGCAGGCCCACGGCAAGCGGCTGGTGCAGGTGGGTTTCATGCGGCCCTACGACGCCGGCTATCGCCAGCTCAAGGCAGTGGTCGACGCCGATCGCATCGGCGCGCCGCTGATGATCCACGCCGCTCACCGCAATCCCACGGTGAGCGAGCACTACAGCACCGACATGGCCATCACCGACACCCTGATCCACGAGATCAACGTGCTGGCCTGGCTGCTGGACGATCACTATGTGTCCGCCCAGGTGGTCTTTCCGCGCAAGGCGCCGGCGGCGCGCGAGCACCTGCGCGATCCCCAGGTGGTGCTGCTGGAGACCGCCAAGGGCGTGCGCATCGACGTCGAGGTGTTCGTCAATTGCCAGTACGGCTACGACATCCAGTGCGAGATCGTCGGCGAGCGCGGCATCGCCCGCCTGCCGGAGCCGACCTCGGTGCAGTTGCGCAGCGAGGCGCGGCTGTCCAACGAGATCCTCATGGACTGGAAGGACAGATTCATCGCCGCCTACGACGTGGAGCTGCAGGCCTTCATCGACGACCTCGCCGCTGGCCAGCTGACCGGGCCATCGTCCTGGGACGGCTATATCGCCGCGGTCACCGCCGACGCCTGCATCAAGGCCCAGGACAGCGGCGCCATCGAGCCGGTGACCCTGCCCAGCCGGCCGGCCTTCTACGACTAGGTCGCCCGCGGGGATGAGCTGCCTGCAGGGGAGGCTCCGCACGTGAGAATCGGACTGGTCGGCTACGACGGCCCCGGGCGCCTGCTGCAGGCGCCGCTGATCGCCAGCACCCCGGGCGCCCAGCTGGTGGGGGTGGTGACCGGCTCCACGGCGCCCTGCGCCGAGCTGAGCAGGGCCTATCCCGGCGTCACCTGCCATCCCGACATGGCCGGTCTGATCGCCGCCGGGGTGGACAGCCTGGTGATCGCCACGTCCCTCGGCGAACGGACGGCGCAGGTGCGGGAGGCGTTGCTGCGGGGCCTGCCGGTGGTCTGCGCGGCGCCGCTGGCGAGGACCCTGGCAGAGGCCGAGGAGCTGCTGGCGCTGGCCGAACGGCGTGGCGTCCCGCTCTGCATCCATCAACCGCGCCGCTGGGATTCGGATCTGCTTACCCTGGCCCGCCTGCTGCGCGAGAAGCGCCTGGGACGGGTACGCCTCTTCGAGTCGCGCCTGCAACTGACGGACCTGACCGCGGCGGGCCTGGGCACCGAGGCGGGTCTGCTCCTCGAACTGGGCAGCCATCTGGTGGACCAGGCGCTGCTGCTGTTCGGGCCGGTCGAACGGGTCTATGCCGAGGCGCAGTTCCCTCGTAGCGATCCCGCGCGGGAGCGGGAATTCTTTCTGTCCCTGCGTCATCGCTCGGGGGTGGTCTCGCACCTCTCGGGCAGCGGCCTGCAGCGCTGTCCGCAGCGGTTGCGGGTGGTCGGCGAGCGGGGCGTCTATAGCGTCGATGGCCTGGACGGCCAGGCCGCGGCCCTGCGCCAGGGGCGTACCCCGCGCAGCGAAAAGGCCAGCTGGGGCGCCGAGGAACATCAGCGCTGGGGCTGGTTGAGCATGGGCGAGGAGCGCTCGCGGGTGCCGAGCGAACGGGGCCGCTGGGACCTGTTCTACGAGAGCTGGCTGGCCGCCCTGACCCAGGGCGCGCCCTTGCCGGTCACGCCGCGGGAAACCCTGGCCTGCCAGGCGATCCTGGAGGCGGCGCGGCAGAGTGCCCGAACGGGCGAAAGCCTGGCGGTAGAGAGCCTCGCAGAGACGGCGGAGCGGCCTCGGGCAGGTGCCCAAGGCCGCGCGCGGCGGTCGTCCACGAATGTCGAATGAAATTTCTATTTTGATCTTGTTGTGGAATTAAATTTCCAATAGAGTCGAGAGCAGTTGCACACACGAGTCACCAGGGCCGTGCGCCCCGACAACAATAATAGGTGCCGTCACATGAACCACTCCACGCATTCCTTCCGTCTCGTCCTTGCCACCGTGCACCGCCTCGAGGTGCAGCGTCCCTCCCGGCTGCTCGCCTTGCTGGGCCGGCTGTTCTGTCACGAGCGCAGCGGCGCCGTGCTCTGCGCCTCGCCCGGCGCCGCGGTGTTCTACCGCCCCCACTGATCCCCACCTGTCCGGCGTCCGCCCAGGCTCCGCCCGGTTCAAGACCGCGTGGCGCCCGAGGTGCGCCTGGCCGTTGCGCCTGCCTGATCCCCTTGCTGATCGTCACCCCACGAATGGAGCCTGAACCATGCAGAAAAAAACTCGCTTTGCCACCCTGGCGCTGTCGCTGCTGCTGGGCAGCAGCGCGGCCCTGGCGGACCTCAAGGTCGGGGTGACCATGTCGTCGTTCGACGACAACTACCTCACCTATGTGCGCGAATACATGACCAAGAAGGCCAAGACCGACGGCGTGCAGCTGCAATTCGAGGACGCCCGCAACGACGTGGTCAAGCAGCTCAGCCAGGTGCAGAGCTTCATCAGCCAGAAGGTCGATGCGGTCATCGTCAATCCGGTGGACACCGCCGCCACCCGGACCCTGACCGAGGCCGCCACCAAGGCCGGCGTGCCCATCGTCTACATCAACCGCCGCCCCGACGATCCCAAGTTGCCGGCGGGCGTGGTGGCGGTGACCTCCGACGACAAGGAAGCCGGCCGCCTGCAGGCCCAGTACGTGGCGGACAAGCTCGGCGGCAAGGGCCAGGTGGCCATCCTGCTGGGCGACCTGGCCAACAACTCCACCCATAACCGCACCGCCGGGGTGAAGGAAGTCCTGGCCAAGTACCCGGACATCAAGATCGTCGAGGAGCAGACCGCGGCCTGGCAGCGCGACAAGTCCATGGACCTGACCAGCAACTGGCTGCTGGCCGGCAAGGAGCTCAACGCCATCTTCGCCAACAACGACGAGATGGCCATCGGCGCGGCCATGGCCCTGCGCCAGGCCGGCAAGAAGGACGTACTGGTCACCGGCGTCGACGGTACGCCCGACGGCCTGGCCGCCATCAAGCGTGGCCTGGTGACGGTCTCGGTGTTCCAGGACGCCAAGGGCCAGGCCGAAGGGGCCCTCGATGCGGCGCTGAAGATGATCAACAAGACCCCGGGCGAGCAGAACGTGCTGATTCCCTTCCGCCTGATCACCCCGGAAAACGTCGCCGAATTCCAGGCCATGACCAAATGACCTGAGGCGCCGGCGTCGCCCTGGAAGGAGGGCAGGGCGCCGCGCCAGCACGGCTTTCCACACGAAACGGGCAGTCCGGCAGCGGGCTGCCCGTTTCGTCTATTCGGGGTCTTTCCACCCGGTGCCGGCCGGGCCGGAGACCGGTGATCGTTATCACCTAAAAATTCTAAAAAGATATTGACTGGAATTTATTTTCCAATAGAGTCGAGAGCAAGCCAAGACGTACAGCGGCACGCTTGCCTCGGCGAGCGCGCCCTTCAACAAGAATAAAAGGTGCCGTCATGCCATCCCGCTTCCTGTCCCTGCATGGGTCTCCGATCTCCTGTCCGCCGGGCACCTGCCCGCACCTGGCGAATGCCGTCACGGCCAGCCCTGCGCCCCGCACCCCTCACTGACCAGCGGCCCGCGCCGCCCGGTCGGCGCCCGCGAGGAGATCGTGATCATGCTCAGTTCCGCCACCCCTGCCACAGCTCCCGGCCCTGCGGCCACGGCCGCACCCAGCGAATACCTGCTGGAAATCGTCGACGTCACCAAGGAGTTTCCCGGCGTCAAGGCGTTGTCCCACGTGCAGCTGCGGGTGCGTCCCGGCACCGTGCTGGCGCTGATGGGCGAGAACGGCGCGGGCAAGTCGACGCTGATGAAGATCATCGCCGGCATCTACCAGCCGGATGCCGGCGAGGTGCGGCTGCGCGGCGTGCCGGTGCGCTTCGAGACGCCGCTGCAGGCGCTGCAGTCGGGGATCGCCATGATCCACCAGGAACTCAACCTGATGCCCTTCATGACCATCGCCGAGAACATCTGGCTGGGTCGCGAACCGCTCAACGCCCTGCACCTGGTGGACCACGGCAAGATGCGTCGTCAGACCCAGGCGCTGCTGGACCGGCTGCGCATCGCCCTGGATCCGGAAGACAGCGTGGGCAGCCTGTCCATCGCCGGGCGGCAGATGGTGGAGATCGCCAAGGCGGTGTCCTACGACAGCGACGTGCTGATCATGGACGAACCCACCTCGGCCATCACCGAGACCGAGGTGGCGCACCTGTTTTCCATCATTGCCGACCTCAAGGCCCAGGGTAAGGGCATCGTCTACATCACCCACAAGATGGACGAGGTGTTCCAGATCGCCGACGAGGTCGCGGTGTTCCGCGATGGCCAGTACATCGGTCTGCAGCGCGCCGACAGCATGAACGGCGACGGCCTGATCGCCATGATGGTGGGGCGCGAACTGACCCAGCTGTTCCCGGAGCGCACCGCGCCGCGTGACGAGGTGCTGCTGTCGGTGCGCGACCTGGGGCTGGACGGGGTATTTTCCGGCGTCTCCTTCGACCTGCGCGCCGGCGAGGTGCTGGGCATCGCCGGGCTGATGGGCTCGGGGCGCACCAACGTCGCCGAGACGCTGTTCGGCGTGACCCCGGCCACCGCCGGCGAGATCCGCATCGACGGCCAGCCGGTGCGCATGAACGATCCCTGCCTCGCCATCCAGAAAGGCCTGGCGCTGCTTACCGAGGACCGCAAAGACACCGGCATCTTTCCCTGCCTGTCGGTGGGGGAAAACATGGAGGTGGCGGTGCTGAACGGTTTCGCCAGCGGCGGCTTCGTGCAGCAGCAGCGCCTCGATCAGCTCTGCGAGGAGATGCGCCAGCAACTGCGGGTGAAGACGCCCTCGCTGGACCAGTGCATCGCCAACCTTTCCGGCGGCAACCAGCAGAAGGCGCTGATCGCCCGCTGGCTGATGACCCGCCCGCGCATCCTCATCCTCGACGAGCCCACCCGCGGCATCGACGTCGGCGCCAAGGCCGAGATCTACCGGCTGATCGCCAAGCTGGCCGCCGAGGGCCTGGCGGTGATCATGATTTCTTCCGAACTGCCCGAGGTCCTGGGCATGAGCGACCGGGTGATGGTGATGCACGAAGGCACCGTCACCGGCTTTCTCGATCGCGGCGAAGCCACCCAGGAGCGGGTCATGCACCTGGCCTCGGGCAATCCCGTACTGCACTAGCGCGCGTCACGCGCGGCGGGTGCCTGCCCGCCGCCTCCGGCCTATAACGAGGTAGAACAAGATGAGTGCCCTCCTGGACAAGAAAACCGCCGAGCTACCCACCGCGCGCCCGCGGCGCCGCATCCCCACCGAACTGGGCATCCTGCTGGTGCTACTGGGCATCGGCCTGGCCTTCGAGGCCTTCGGCTGGGTGCTGCGCGACCAGAGTTTCCTGATGAACTCCCAGCGCCTGGTGCTGATGATCCTGCAGGTCTCGATCATCGGCCTGCTGGCCATCGCCGTGACCCAGGTGATCATCACCACCGGCATCGACCTCTCCTCCGGCTCGGTGCTGGCGCTGTCGGCCATGGTGGCGGCGAGTCTGGCCCAGACCTCGGACTTCGGCCGCGCGGTGTTTCCCTCGCTGACCGACCTGCCGGTCTGGGTGCCGGTCATGGCCGGCCTCGGGGTGGGGCTGCTGGCCGGCGCCATCAACGGCAGCATCATAGCCGTCACCGGCATCCCGCCCTTCATCGCCACCCTCGGCATGATGGTCTCGGCCCGCGGCCTGGCGCGCTACTACACCGAAGGCCAGCCGATCAGCATGCTGTCCGACAACTACACCGCCATCGGCGCCGGGGCCATGCCGGTGATCATCTTCCTGGTGGTGGCGGTGATCTTCCACATCGCCCTGCGCTACACCAAGTACGGCAAGTACACCTATGCCATCGGCGGCAACATGCAGGCCGCGCGCATCTCCGGCATCAACGTCAAGAAGCACCTGATCATCGTCTACAGCATCGCCGGCCTGCTGGCGGGCCTGGCCGGGGTCGTGGCTTCGGCCCGCGCCGCCACCGGCCAGGCCGGCATGGGCATGTCCTACGAACTGGACGCCATCGCCGCGGCGGTGATCGGCGGCACCAGCCTGGCGGGTGGGGTAGGGCGCATCACCGGCACCGTGATCGGCGCCCTGATCCTCGGCACCATGGCCAGCGGCTTCACCTTCCTCGGGGTCGATGCCTACGTCCAGGACATCATCAAGGGCCTGATCATCGTGGTCGCCGTGGTCATCGACCAGTACCGCAACAAGCGCAAGGCCAAGCGCTAGGGCTGGCGCTTTCCCCTCTCCCCTGAGAGAGGGCTGCGCTTGCACCCGACCGCTTTTCCCCCTCTCCCTGGGAGAGGACCGCGCCTGCACCCGACCGCTTTCCCCCTCTCCCTCCGGGAGAGGGCCGGGGTGAGGGCAAGCCTGCACCCACCCTTCCTTTTACCCGGCCGGCTACTGGCTTGGCCGGCCGGGTCTTTCCATACCTCTGACGGAGAACGACATGCGCGACATCGGCATCGGTCTGATCGGCACCGGCTTCATGGGTCATGCCCACGCCCAGGCCTTCCATCACGCGGCGAGCAGCTTCAGCTTGCCGGTCCGTCCGCGGCTGGTGGCCCTGGCCGACGCCGATCCGGAACGCGCCGCCCGCTGCGCCGACGCCTGGGGTTTCGTCCGCAGCTGCGACTGGGAGCGCCTGATCGCCGATCCCCAGGTCGAGCTGGTGGCCATCACCACCCCCAACCTGCTGCACGCGCCCATGGCCCTGGCGGCCCTGGCGGCCGGCAAGGCGGTCTATTGCGAAAAGCCCCTGGCGGTGAGCCTGGAGGAGGCCACGCGGATGCGCGACGCCGCGCGCCAGGCCGGGGTGGTCAACCGGGTCGGCTACAACTACCTGCAGAATCCCATGCTCAAGCAGGCGCGCGAATTGATCCAGAGCGGCGAGCTGGGCGAGATCGTCAGCTTCAGCGGCGAATTCAGCGAAGACTTCATGGGCGATCCCCAGGGACCCTTCACCTGGCGTTGCGAGACCCGCCAGGCAGGCGGCGCCCTGGCCGACCTGGGCAGCCATATCCTGTCGCTGGCGCGCTTTCTGCTCGGCCCGGTGGCGGCGCTGTGCGCCGATCTGCACACCGCCCATGGCCAGCGGCCCCACCAGGGCGGCACCCGCACGGTGGAGATCGACGACCAGGCCCATCTGCTGCTGCGCTTCGCCAATGGCGCCCGCGGCACCCTGACCACCAGCTGGCTCAAGCACGGGCGCAAGAATCGCCTGGCCTTCGAGGTCTGCGGCACCCGCGGCACCCTCAGCTTCGACCAGGAGCGCCTCAACGAACTGCGCCTCTACCAGGTCGGCGACCGTCCGGGCCTGGCTGGTTTCCGTACCCTGCTGGCCGGTCCGCACCTGCCGGACTACGCCGCCTTCTGTCCAGCCCCCGGCCACCAGCTCGGCTACAACGAACTCAAGACCCTGGAGGTCCGCTCGCTGCTGGAGGCCCTGGGCGGCAACCCCGATCACACCGGCGTCGACTTCCAGGAGGCCTGGGAGGTGGAGCGCCTGGCCCAGGCCGCGCGGCAATCGGCGCAGGAGGAGCGCTGGGTCAGACTCTAGTCTGGGGTAGGATGCCGGGATCATCCCGCGCGAGGATTGTCCCCTTTCCATGACCACACTCTCCGGCGACGGCCTCACCCCGGTCCGGCGCATGAAGCTCATCGCGCTGCTGCTGCTGTTCCTGGCGGCGGCGCTGTACTGCTTGGCCACCGCCCTCGAAGCCCGCCATCCGGCCTGGGGCTACGCCGCCGCCTTCGCCGAGGCGGCCATGGTCGGCGCCATCGCCGACTGGTTCGCGGTGACCGCGCTGTTCCGCCATCCGCTGGGCCTGCCGATTCCCCACACCGCCATCATCCCGCGCAACAAGGCCGGGGTCGGGCGCAAGCTGTCGGACTTCATCTGCCTGCACTTCCTCGCCACGCCCCAGGTGCTGGCCAAGCTGGAGGAACTGGACGCCGCCGGGCGCCTGGCCGGCTGGTTGCGTCAGCCGGACAACGCCGCTGCGGTGGCCAGCCAGGCCACCGGCGTGGCCCGCTATTCCCTGGAGGCCCTGCGCGAGGTGCGGGTGCAGGCCTTCATCCGCCGGGTGGCGGTGGAGCGGCTGCAGCGCTTGGACGTGGCGGCGCTGTCCGGCGAACTGCTCGACATGCTGACCGCCGACGGCCGCCACCAGGCGGTGCTCGACGAGGTGCTGCAGGAGATCGATCGCCTGCTGCAGGACGAAGACACCCAGGCGCTGATCGCCCGCACCATTGGCGGCGAACTGCGCACCCTCAAATACCTGGGGCTGGACGAGCGGGTCGGGCGCTGGTCGGCGATCAAGGTGGTGCAGGCGGTGTCGCGGCTGATCGGCGAGATCAGCCATGACCGCGAGCACGAGTTGCGGCGGCATTTCGATGGCTATCTGGTCGGCTTCATCGAGCGCCTCAAGGAGGACCCGGCCTTTCGCCTGCGCGGTGAGCAGTTGCGCGACCGGCTGCTGGAGCACCCGGCGCTGGCGGGTTATCTGCAGGAACTGTGGGACGAACTGGTGAACTGGCTGCAGGCGGATCTCGCCGCGCCGGATTCGCGCATCCGCCGCCGCCTGGGCCGGCTACTGGCCGAACTGGGCGAGACGCTCAGTCGCGACGAAGCCATGAGACGCTGGATCAACGAGCAGCTGATGGCGGTGGCGCCGCCCTTCATCGACCGCAACCGCCAGCGCATCGGCGATTACATCGCCGAGCGGGTAGCCGCCTGGGATACCGATGAACTGGTCCAGCAACTGGAGCAGAGCGTCGGCAAGGACCTGCAATTCATCCGCATCAACGGCACCCTGGTGGGCGGCCTGGTGGGGTTGGTGCTGCATGCCCTGACGCAGTGGTTCGGGCCGGTGTAGGAGGCTTGGGCGCATCTTCATCGCGGCCATGGGCCGCTCCTACAGCGGATGAGGCTCTTGTAGGAGCGGCCGCATCGGCGGACCGCCATGGCCGCGATAGTATCGATTCCCGTAGCGTGGAAAACCGCGCAGCGTTTTCCACTGGCTGCCGCCGCTCAAGCTGATACATCGAGAACGTCACCCCCCTTGCCATACCACCCCCTCTCCCCCTGGGAGAGGGCCGGGGTGAGGGCACGCCCAGGCACCACATTTCCAGATTCCCGTAGCGTGGAAAACCGCGCAGCGTTTTCCACTGGCTGCCGCCGCTCAAGCTGATACATCGAGAACGTCATCCCCCTTGCCATACCACCCCCTCTCCCCCTGGGAGAGGGCCGGGGTGAGGGCACGCCCAGGCACCACATTTCCAGGTGACACCCCTCCACCCATCACCCCACCCGCACCCAAGCGGCGCCGCGCGGACTAATCCCTAGAGTCCCTGACCCGAGCGTCCCATGTATCGAATCGGCTTTGCCTGCATGTACCGTCACCCCGAGCGCAGCCTGTCGCTCAAGGAACTGGAGCAGGTCGAGCGGGCCTTCAACACCCGCACCACCACCCTGCGCTGGCTGGGCAGCGTCGAGCGCGCCGCCGCCGAGACCAAGTTGCTGGACGTGGTCACCCACAACCTCGATGCCCAGCTGAGATTCGTCGAGCACGTCGCCGACCTGCCGGACAATCTGCGCATGCTGCGCCTGAGCAGCGACCTGCTGCCCTTCTACAGCCACGCCGAATTCGCCTACTTCTATCGCTCCCAGGAATTGCAGGCGTTGCTGGAGGATCGCTTCGGCCGGCTGGGCGAGCTGGCGCGCCGCCGCGATGTGCGGCTGTCGCTGCACCCCGGGCAATTCTGCGTGCTGGGCTCGGATCGCCCGGAGGTGGTGGAAAACAGCCTGAAGGAATTCGAATACCACGCCGACATGATCCGCCTGATGGGCTACGGCCAGACATTCCAGGACTTCAAGTGCAACGTGCACATCGCCGGTCGCCTGGGCGTGCCGGGCATCCGCGCGGTCTGGCCGCGTCTTTCCAGCGAGGCGCGCAACTGCATCACCTTCGAGAACGATGAAAAGACCTATGGCGTCGACGACTGCCTGCAACTGGCCGACCTCGCCCCGGTGGTGCTGGACATCCACCACTGCTGGATCCACGAGGAGGCCTACATCGATCCCTGGGAGCCGCGGGTGGCGCGCATCATCGACAGCTGGCGCGGGGTGCGTCCGGCCATGCACTACTCCCAGCCGCCGGAGGCGCTGATGGAAATGGGCGTCTCGCCCAGCGAGCGCATCGACATCAAGTTCCTGCTGCAGCAGATCAGCAAGCGGCTGCTCTATGCCCACAGCGACATGATGTGGAACGACTGGTGCAATCGCTACGCCTGCCAGTTCCTCGACCGCTTCGACATCATGTTCGAAGCCAAGCACAAGAACGTCACGGTGCGGGATTTCTACGACCGCTACCTGGGCGGCGACGGCAGCCTGCCGCCGGCGGATCACGACATCCTTGCGGGCCAGGATGTCGCCAACCCGTAGCGTGGAAAACCGCGCAGCGTTTTCCGCTGGGCAGTCAGAGCTGACCAGTGGACAAGGCTTCGCCGTTGTCCACGCTACGGGAGCCAGTACGTACGTTGGGTTGAGACGGCTCCTCTGTCGAGGGATGTCCGACCCCGGGCACTGTCGGGCTTCGCTGCGCTCAACCCAACCTGCGAGAGCGCCGCAACATGCCGCAACGAGCCGGGCGGGCGATCGGCCGGAAGAACCGCTTAACTCAAGGGTCACCTTTCCGAATCCGATCGTCGCGAGGCCCGCCATGCCGACCCGTCGCCATTTCCTGCAGACCACCACCGCCCTGGCTGCGGCCGTGACCGCCGCGCCCTGGCTGTGGCAAAGTGCCCAGGCCGCCGAGCCGCTGCTGACCCGCAAGATCCCGCGCACCGGCGAGGCGCTGCCCGTCATCGGCCTGGGCACCTCGGGCAATCTCGATGTCGACCTGAACGACGCCACCCTGGCGCCGCTGCAGGAGGTGCTCAAGGCGTTGCTCGACGGCGGTGGCACCCTCATCGATACCGCGCCCAGCTATGGCAACTCCGAACGGGTGGCCGGCGAGCTGGTCAGGCGGGCCCAGGCCCGCGACAAGGTCTTTCTCGCCACCAAGATTTCCTCTACCGGCCGCGAACGCGGCGCGGCGCAACTGGCCGCCAGCTTCAAGGCCCTGCAGACCGAGCGCCTGGATCTGGTCCAGGTGCACAACCTGCAGGACACCGCCAACCAGCTGGCCCTGCTGCGCGAACAGCAGCAGGCCGGCAAGGTGCGCTACGTGGGCGTCACCCATTATCGCGAAGCGGCGCTGGACGATCTGCTCGCTACCTTGAAAAAGGAAAAGGTCGACTTCGTGCAGTTCAACTATTCCGTGGGCGAGCGCGAAGCCGAAAAACGCCTGCTGCCCTATTGCCGCGACCAGGGCATCGCCGTGCTGATCAATAGACCCTTCCAGCGCGGCAACCTGCTCTCCGGCACCCGTGGCAAGCCACTGCCGCCGCTGGCCGCCGAACTGGGCGCGACCAGCTGGGCGCAGCTGCTGCTCAAGTTCATCCTCGCCGACCCGGCGGTGACCGCGGTGATCCCCGCCACCAGCAATCCGCGCTACATGGTCGACAACCTCCAGGCCGGACGCGGGCGGCTGCCCGATGCGCGCCAGCGCGAGGCCATCGCCGGGCTGTTCGCCTAGATGAAGGACTGGCTCGGTCGCGTCCTCGACGCCCGCGCCGGTGAGTCGTCCGCGGCCCTGGCGGGCTTTGCGCTGTTTCTCTGCCTGTTCGCCGGCTACTTCATGCTGCGGCCGATCCGCGAGGCCATGGGCATCGCCGGCGGCGTGGAGAATCTGCAGTGGCTGTTCACCGCCACCTTTGTGGTGATGCTGCTCGCCGTGCCGCTGTTCGCCTGGCTCAATTCGCGGGTGGCGCGGATTCGCTTCGTTGACTGGGTCTATGGCTTCTTCGCGCTCAACCTCCTGGCCTTCGCCGCCTGCTTCGCAAGCTTAGGCGACAGCGTCTGGCTGGCACGCACCTTCTATGTCTGGATCTCGGTCTACAACCTCTTCGTGGTCTCGGTGGCCTGGAGTCTGATGGCCGATGTCTTCGACGGCGCCCAGGCGCGGCGGTTGTTCGCCTTCATCGCCGCCGGGGCCAGTGTCGGCGGGTTGCTCGGGCCGGTGCTGGCCGCCGCCCTGGCGCCCCTGATCGGCGAAGCGGGCCTGGCGCTGCTGGCCGCCGCGCTGCTGCTCCTGGCGCTCAGGCTCAAGGCCTATCTGATGGGCTGGCGCGAGACCCGCGGTGCCGGACGCCCGGGTGCGCCGCCGACCGAAAGCCCACGTCGCCCGGTGGCCGGCAATCCCTTCAGCGGCCTGACCCGGGTGCTGGCCTCGCCCTATCTGCTGGCGGTGAGCGCCTTCGTCATCCTGCTGGCCACGGTCAGCACCTTTCTCTACTTCGAGCAGGCGCGACTGGTGGCCGAGCTGTTTCCCGATCGCGCCCGCCAGGTGCAGGTGTTCGGCCTGCTGGACTTCGTGGTCCAGGCCGGTGCCCTGGTCAGCCAGGTGCTGATCACCGGCCGCCTGGCCCAGCGCCTCGGGGTGCGGGTGCTGCTGGCCGGGGTGCCGCTGCTGATGTGCATCGGCTTCCTGGGCCTCGCGCTGCTGCCCACCTTCGCCGTGCTGGCGGGGCTGATGATCGTCAGGCGGATCGGCGAATACGCCTTCATCCGCCCGGGCCGCGAGATGCTCTTCGCGCCGCTGGACGCCGAGACCCAGTACAAGGCCAAGAACTTCATCGACACCGTGGTCTATCGCGCCGGTGACGCCGCCAGCGGCTGGGCCAAGAGTCTGCTGGATCTGCTCGGCCACGGCGCCTGGCTGCCGGCGCTGGTGGGCGCCGGCTGCGCGGCGCTCTGGGCCTGGCTCGGCTTCTACCTGGGGCGGCGGGCGGATCAGGCGGCCCAGGCCGGCGAGGCGGAGCCGCGCTGAATGCCGGCTGAATCGTTGTAGCTGGAAACACACCGGGGCTCCGAGGGGCGACCGGCGGGGTGCTAAGGTAAGACCTCTTCCTCGCCTCAGGGCCCTCCATGTTCCGCTCCCGCGCCATGATGTATCTGGTTCTCTTCGCCCTGCACCTGTTCATCGGCCTCAGCGTCATCGGTGACCTCGGGCTGACACCGGCCGCCCAGCTACCCTTCTGGGCCCTGCTGCTGCTGTCCTTCGTCCTGGTGCCCCTGGGCTTTCGTTCGCGGGACATGCAGTCGCGCCTGCTGGCCTGGGCGGCGCTGATCGCCATGGGCGTGTTCTCCAGCCTGGCGGTGTTCAGCCTGCTGCGCGGTCTGGTGGTGGCCCTGGCCAGCCTCATCGGTCAGCCGCTGGACGCCGCCTGGCGCGTCGGCAGTGCCTGGGCGGTGCTGGGACTGGTGCTGCTGGTGGCCCTGCGCAGCGTCTACAACGCCCGCCGCACGGCCAGGGTCAAGGAAGTGGAAGTGGCCTTGCCGAGCCTGCCCTCCGGCCTGGACGGACTGCGCATCGTGCAACTGAGCGACCTGCACATCGGCCCGACCATCAAGGCCGGCTATCTGCAGCGCATCGTCGACCGGGTCAACGGCCTGGACGCCGATCTGGTGGCCATCACCGGTGACCTGGTGGACGGCAGCGTGGCCGAACTGCAGCACGAATTCCTGCCGTTGCAGGGGCTCAAGGCGCGCCTGGGCACCTACGCCATCACCGGCAACCACGAATACTATTCCGGTGCCGAAGCCTGGGTACGCGCCTGGCGCGACCAGGGCCTGACCGTGCTGCTCGACGAGCATCGGGTGCTGCAGCACCAGGGCACGCCCTTCGTGCTGGCCGGCATCACCGACTACTCGGCGCCGCTCTATGTACCCAGCCACCGCAGCGACGCCGCGGCCGCCTTCGCCGGCACCCCGGAAGGCCTGTTCCGCCTGCTGCTGGCCCACCAGCCGCGCTCGGCGCCCAAGGCCGAAGCCGCCGGCGCCGACCTGCAGCTCTCCGGCCACACCCACGGCGGCCAGTTCTGGCCCTGGATGCACTTCGTGCGCCTGCAGCAACCCTGGGTGGCCGGCATCCACCGCCTGGGTCGACTGACCGTCTACATCAGCCGCGGCACCGGCTACTGGGGCCCGCCGCTGCGTTTCGGCGCGCCGAGCGAGATCACCCTGATCAGGTTGCGGCGGGGGTAGCGCCAATAGCAGGTCCACAAGAACCCTGAGCCAGAGGCCTTCCTTTCGTTGGCCCCTGATCGCGCGTGGCAAAAGGTAGATAGATGGCCTTTTGCTACTGCTTGTCCTCGGGGGACAGATCCTTATCCTCGTCCCTACCGTCACCCGGACGCTCCAGCGTCCAAGGACAAACTGCAACACGGATAAGGATGTATCGCCATGACGAGGACAGTGGCTTTCTTGCTGGTCCCCGAGGTGCTGATGCTGGATTTCGCCGGGCCGGTGGAGGTGTTCTCCATCGCCAATCGCTATCTGCCGGCGGCCGACCACTATCGCATCGTGACCATCGCCGCGGGGCGGCGGCGGACCCTGCGTTGTTCAAATGGCATGACGATACGCACGGAGCTCACCACCCAGCAGCCGCCGGAGGCCTACGACCTGCTGCTGGTGCCTGGCGGGCCGGGTGCCTATCTGGAGCCCCATCCCGATGTCGCGGCCTGGCTGCGGCAGGTGCCCGCGCAGTGCCCGCGCTACGGGGCGGTCTGCACCGGGACCTTTCTGCTCGGCAGCGCCGGCCTGCTCGACGGCCGGCGGGTGACCACCCACTGGAATCATCGCGAACGCCTGGCGCGGCGTTTTCCCCGCGCCCAGGTGACCGCCGACGAGATCTACCTGAGCGACGGCCCGCTGCTCACCTCAGCCGGAGTCACCGCCGGCATCGACCTGGCGCTGGCGCTGGTGGCCGAAGACCACGGCAAGGCTATCGCCCGGGAGGTGGCCAAGGTGCTGGTGGTGGTGACCCAGCGGCAGGGCAAGCAGGCCCAGTTCAGTCCGCTGTTCGACGAGCCGGAGGCGACCACCGCCATCACCCGGGTGCAGCAGCATGTCGTGGCGAACATCGACCAGGCCTATTCGATCAGCCGGCTCGCCGAACTCGCGACCATGGGCACCCGCAACTTCGCCCGGGTGTTCAAGCGCGACACCGGCATGACGCCCCTGGAGTTCGTGCTCAGGGCGCGCATCGATCATGCGCGCGAATTGCTGGAGACCTCTGAGCTACCGCTGAAGACCGTGGCCTTTCGCAGCGGCTTCGCCAGCGATCGCTGCATGCGCGCCGCCTTCCAGAGCCATCTGGGCCTGACCCCGGCGCAGTACCGCTACCAGTTCAGCTGAACGCGGCTGCGGATGGCGGTATCACGCCCATCGATGGCAGCTTCTGGCCGTAGATCGTCATACGCCTTGCCTGGGCAGCGGCCAGAATGGTCATACCTATCGGCAAGGAGAGGCGCCTACCGGTGAGGGGCTGCGGAGCCAGGTGCCCGCAGGACCCGCAGCGAGGGGCGCGACATGGTCATGCAAGAGCCCAAGTCCCTGGAAGACGCCAGTGCCTTCCGCTTCTGCGGCCTGGTCCTGGATGCGCGCCGGCGCCTGCTGCTGGATGGCGAGCGGCCGCTGCCCCTGAGTGGGCGCGCACTGGATATCCTGCGGGTGCTGCTGGAGCACCCCGGTGAGCTGGTCGGCAAGCAGACCCTGATGGCCCGGGTCTGGCCCGGCGCCGTCGTCGAGGACATCAATCTGCGGGTGCACATCTCGGCCCTGCGCCGGGTGCTGCGGCCCTACAGCGATCAGGATCCCATTCTCAGCGCCCGGCAGCGCGGCTACGGCTTCGCCCTGGCGGTGGAGCGCCTGAACGAAGCGGACCTCACGCCGCTGGCCGAGACGCCGCTGCCCCTGACGCCCCTGGAGGGGCGCGACACCAGCCTGGTCGAATTGCGCCGTCTGCTCGCGCAACGTCGCCTGGTGTCGGTGGTGGGCACCGGAGGGGTCGGCAAGTCGCTGCTGGTCCAGCACCTGCTGCCCACGCTGGAAGACTTCGCCGACGGGATCCAGAGTCTCGATCTTGCGGCGCTGGGCCACATGATGGCGCTGGTGGACCGTCTCGCCAGTGACCTGGGCCTGGCCAGCGGCAGCGGTCTGCCGGCGCTGCAGGAGGCGCTGGCCACGCGGCGCCTGCTGCTGGTGCTGGACAACGCCGAGCGCCTGGTCGAACCCGCGGCCTGGCTGGTGGAAAACCTGCTGCAGGGCTGTCCGCAACTCAGGGTGCTGGTCACCAGTCGCGAAGCCCTGCGGGTGGAAGGCGAGGCCGTGTTGCGCCTGGCGCCGCTGCCGGTCGCGCAACCACCCGCGCGGCAACTGCGCGACGCCATGCGCGAGCCGGCCTTTCGGCTGTTCGTCCGTCGTGCCCGGGCGCGCCTGCCGGGGCTGCAGCTGCGGCCGGCCGACGTGCAGCTGGTGGGCGAGATCTGCCGCCGCAGCGAAGGCGTGCCCCTCGCGCTGGAGATCCTGGCCGAGCAGGTGGCGGCGCTGGGCCTGGCGGGGGTACTGGCGCAACTCGACGGCGGCTATTACCTGAGCGTGGCCGGACGGCGCACGGCGGCGCAACGCCAGCGCAGCCTCGGCGCCATGCTCGACTGGAGTTTGCACAGCCTGAGCGAGTCGGAATTCGCCGTGCTGGCGACTCTGGCCGAGGCCGGCGAGCGCTTCAGTCGTCAGCAGGCCCTGCGCCTGGCGGCGCAGCGCGGGCTGGAGGAGGCCTTGTTCATCCCCCTGCTGGGGCAACTGGTGGACAAGTCGCTGATCCTGGTGGAAGGCAGCGGGGCAACCCTAGGCTACCGCCTGCTGGCCATGCTGCGGCTGCACCTGCGCCAGTTCCGTCAGCAACCGCCGCTCCAGGGCCTGCTGTTGCCAGGCCAGCGGCGGGACCCCGACGGCGCGGGTAAATACCCGGCTCAGATGCGCCTGATCGAAGAAGCCGCACTCCAGGGCGATCGCCGCCAGGGGTAGTCGGTGTTCGGCGAGCAGGTGCCGGGCCCGGTCGATGCGCTGCTGGCGCAGCCATTCCAGGGGGGCGAGTCCGGCGCTGAGCTTGAACTGGCGGGTGAAGTGACTGCGCGACAGGCCGCAGACGGAGGCGACCTGGCTGACGCTGATGCCGCGTTCCAGGTGCTGCAGCAGGACTTCCTTGGCCAGCCGTTCCTGCCAGGCTGCCAAACCGACCAGTCGGGTACTGGATAGAGCCAGGGTGCTATCGACGGTCATGGACATGGCGCTCTCCCTATCAAACCAGCCGCGTGGCGCGACCGCCTGGATGAGAATGATTCCGTGCAGTTGTCTGACGTGCGAGTTGGCTATCGTTAATTAGCGTTAAGACGGCAACCGTCTAGGCGCAATACTGTCGCGACGGACTTGGCCGAGCGTGCCGGCGGGCCAGCAGGTGCCAGCCCAGCAGGGCGAGGCCAAGCAGTCCGGCGAGCAGCAGGGGCGCCGGGCCATAGGCCTGGAGTCCGTCGAGCAGGGCCAGGATGTGAGCCTCGAACAGCCGACCCAGGGCCAGACCGGAGCCGATCCACAGGGTGGCGCCGCCCAGGTCGTAGGCCAGGAAGCGCCGCAGGGGCATGGCACTAGCCCCGGCGCTGAGGGTGGCGAGGGCCGCGGCGCCGGGAATGAACTTGGCCACCAGCAGCAGGCCGGGCAAGCGGGTGGCGGCCGGGACATGCCCCGGCAGATGGCGCAGCAGCCAGGCACCATGCCGCCGACCGGCCCAGTACCAGAGCAGATCGGCCACCCCGGTGACCGCCACGGTAGCCAGAAGCGCCAGGAGCAATTCGGCCTCATCGGCCGCCGCGCCCATCACCACCAGCGAGGGATAGGCCGGTACCGGCAGGCCCAGCTGTTCGCCAAAGACGTTCAGCGTCAGCCAGAGGGTGGCGTTACCGGCCACCAGGGAGGTCAGGGCTTGGGTGCTCATGGCGCGTTCTCGGCAAGGGGAGGCCGAGTGAGCGGCCTCCGGGCTTGGCGCCTGCTACTACCTAGGCGCAGACAGGGTCAGGGCATTTGCGGCAGTTCGTTGGGCCGCAGATCGAACACCAGCACCTCGGCGTCGGTGCCGTGGGCCAGCTGCAGCTCGCGTTCGCCGCGCAGCCTTGCGCCGTCACCGGCCTGCAGCAGGACGCCGTTCAGCTCCAGGCTGCCGCGGGCGACGTGCACATAGGCATGGCGCTCGGGGGCCAGTTGCAGGCGGGCGCTCTCGCTGCCGTCGAACAGCCCGGCGTAGACGCGGGCGTCCTGGCGCACTTCCAGCGAACCCTCGGCGCCGTCCGGCGAGATGATCAGGGCCAGGCGACCACGCTTGGCCTCGGCGCTGAAGTGCTGCTGCTGGTAGCGCGGTTCGGCGCGGCGCACGTTGGGCACGATCCAGATCTGCAGAAAGTGCACCCGCTCGCTTGCGGAGTGGTTGTACTCGCTGTGGCTGACGCCGCTGCCGGCGCTCATCAGCTGGACGTCACCGGGGCGGATCACCGAGCCGGTGCCCAGGCTGTCCTGGTGCTCCAGGGCGCCTTCGAGCACATAGGAGAAGATCTCCATGTCGCGGTGCGGGTGCTCGCCGAAGCCCTGGCCTCCGGTCACGGTGTCGTCGTTGATCACCAGCAGGTCGGAAAAGCCCTGTTCCGCCGGATTGCGGTAGCTGGCGAAGGAAAAGGTGTGGAAGGACTTGAGCCAGCCGTGGTTGGCGGCGCCGCGATCGGAAGCTTTACGAATGGCCAGCATGATGAGGCTCCTTGTCTGAAGGGGGCGTGGTCTGTTCCGACGCCATGGAAGTCATCCTACTGTGGCGCCGCGGTTTGATTAACGGGCTGAGAGGAGAATGGTCGTCCTATCCTGGTTGACGATGCCTCGGGCTGGGCGGCGTCAGATCCTCGTCCGCGATCACCGAACCGGGCGCGGACGGGCAGGCCAGAGCCGTACCACCAGGGCCAGCAGGGCGGTGGCCAGCGCCAGCCCGGCGACGCCACTCCAACCCAGCCGGGCCAGCAGCAGACTGCCCAGGGCGGCACCGCTGGCCATGCCGATGAACATGCCGGTGAAGAGCACCGCGTTGAGTCGGCTGCGCGCCTCGGGCTCCAGGCCGTAGACCTGGGCCTGGTGGGCGATCAAGGTGGCCTGGACGCCCAGGTCGAAGACCACCGTCGCCAGCGCCAGCAGCACCAGACCGGTCACGCCCGGTAGCCAGGGCAGCAGGAGCAGGCTGGCGAAGGCCAGGGCCGCCAGGCCGATGCCCAGGCGTGTCACCCACTCCGAGCCATGGCGATCCGCCAGGCGGCCGGCCCAGGGGGCGGCCAGGGCGCCGGCGGCACCGGCCAGGCCGAAGGCGCCGGCGGCGGCGCTGCCCAGCTGGAAAGGCCCGGCGTGCAGATAGAGGGCGAGGGTCGACCAGAAGGCGCTGAAGCCGACCGACAGCAGGGCTTGCGCCAGGGTCGCCCGGCGCAGGGCGGCATGGCGGCGCCAGAGCGCGCCCAGGGAGCCGAGCAGGGCCGGATAGCTGAGTTGGGTGGTGGCGGCGAAGGCGGGCAGGCCGCGCCAGACCGCCACGCCGATGGCGGCGATGCTCAGGGCGGCGAACAGATAGACCGCCCGCCAGCCAAGCCACTCGCCCACCAGGCCGCTGACCACCCGGGACAGCAGGATGCCCAGCAGCAGGCCGGTCATCACCGTGCCGACGATGCGTCCGCGCTCGGCCGGCGGCGCCAGGGTCGCGGCGGCGGGCACCAGGTCCTGGGCCACGGTGGCGGCCAGCCCGGTCACCAGGCTGGCCAGCAGCAGCCCGTGCAGGCCCGGCGCCAGGCTGGCGCCCAGCAGCGCCAGCAGCAGTACGGCCAATTTGGCCAGGATGATGCGACGGCGGTCGAAGCGATCACCCAGAGGTGCGAGCAGCAGCAGACCCAAGGCATAGCCGAGCTGGGTGAGGGTGGGTATCAGCCCGACGTCGGCGGCGAGCGCGGGCAGGGCACTGGCCAGGGTGCCCAGCAGCGGTTGGCTGTAATAGAGGTTGGCCACGCTGAGGCCGGCGCCGGTGGCCAGCAGGCCGAGCAGGGCAGGGGACAGGCCGGTACGGTGCGCTGAGGTCTGGCTATGCGGAAGTGGAATGTCGGTCATGGCGGTTCATCCGGTGGGAAGACGATGAGCGCATTCTCGACCAGAGCCGTCGCCACCTGTAGCCGAACGCCAGGTACAGGGGGTATACGTAGGCCGTATGAACAGTACCTTTTCCCACGACCGTCTCGACCTGCTGGAGACCTTCGTCCGCATCGTCGAGGCCGGCAGTCTGTCGGCGGCCGCGCGCCAGCTCGGCACCACCCAGCCCACCGTCAGCCGGCGCCTGCAGGCACTGGAGGCGGCGCTGCAGGTGCGTCTGGTGCAGCGTTCGACCCACGCCTTGCGCCTGACCGAGGATGGCCAGCGTTGCTATCGCCAGGCCCAGCAACTGCTCGGCGACTGGCAGGCCTTCGCCGCCGCCCTGCACGGCGCCCATGCCGAGCCCGAGGGGCGGCTGCGGGTGGTGATGCCCCATGCCTTCGGCCAGGAGCAGTTGCTCGATCCGCTGGAGACCTATCTGCGCCGCTATCCGGGCATGCAGGTGGACTGGGTGCTCAGCGACCGGGCACCGAATTTCGTCGCCGATGGCGTCGACTGCGCGATTCGGGTGGGGGCGGTGGAGGATCCGGACACCGTGGCGGTGCGCCTGGGCGATGTCCAGCGCATCCTGGTGGCGGCGCCGGACCTGGCAGGCACGCTGAGGGCACCCGAGGAGCTGACGGCGCTGCCCTGGATCGCCATGACCCAGTTCTACCAGACCGAATTGCGCCTGCAGCTGGGTTCTTCTGGCGAAAGCCGGCTGATCCCCTTGCGGGCGCGGCTGGCCACCGAGAGTCTCTTCGTCGCCCGGCATGCCGCGGTGCGGGGACTGGGCTGCGCGGCGCTGTCGCACTGGATGGTACGCGAGGACGTCGCCACGGGGCGCCTGGTGCATCTGCTCCCCGAATGGCAGGCCGCGCCCCTGCCGATCTATCTCATCTATCCCTACGCCCGGGTCTACCCGGCGCGACTGCGCCTGTTCCTCGAGCTGGTGCGCGAGGCCTGCGCCAGGATGCTGGATGTGACGGCGCCCGCCTGAACCCAAGGATCCAGGCGGGCGCAACGAGCGAGGGCGATCAGGCCAGCCGGGCCGCCCGCAGCGGTCGCCGGCCATCCAGGCTCAGGGCCCCGGCGCCGAAGGCCGCCACCTGCAGCAGGCCCCCGGCGATGGCGACGTTCTTGAGGAAGTGGATCAACTGATTCTGGTCGGCGAAGTGGCTGTGGAACACCAGGGCGGTGACCAGGGTGAAGGCGGCCATGGCCAGGGCCACCGGCCGGGTGCGATAGCCGATCAGCAGCAGGCTGGCGAGGCCCAGCTCCACCACCAGGGCGCCCAGGTAGGCGAGGTCCGGGAAAGGCAGGCCCATGGCGGCGATGTAGCCCTTGGTGGCGGCCGGGGCGAGCAGTTTGCTCACGCCACTGAACAGGAAGAGGCTGGCGAGCAGCAGGCGGCCGGTGGTGGCGGTGAGGGCTTGGGTGTTCATGGGCGAGGGTCCTTTTCCAGATCCGGCATCCGGCGTGGATGCGATGGGGCTAGATTACTGTCCACTCCGTATTCGAATAAGTAGTGCTCGCGCGTTAAACAGTCCCTCTGAGGTTGACTATCCTGCCTTGGCTGTGACCTGAATCCTTTCAGCCATACGCCACAGCACAGGCGTACAAAAACCAGCACAGACGTCCAAGGCCGCTCCCCAGCGTCCGGGCGAAAGTCCGCCCCATCGACGGCGCGGGGCTTTTCTCGCAGCCGACTCTCTCATCAGGAGGATGGGCCATGCGCGAGACGCGACTGGATCTGGGACTCTTGTTCCTGCGCCTGGGTGGCGCCGGACTGCTCCTGGCGGTGCACGGCCTGCCCAAGGCGCTGCATTTCCGCCAGCAGCTCGGCCTGATCGAGGACCCGCTGCACCTGGGTGCCTGGCCGACCCTGGGTTTCGCCGTCTTCGCCGAGGTGCTCTGCCCGCTGTTGATCGCCCTCGGCTGGGCGACGCGCCTGGCCTGCCTGCCGATCCTGGGGCTGCTGCTGATCGCCCTGCTGGTGGTGCATCCGCAGTGGTCGCTGGAAGAGGGCCAGTTCGGCTGGCTGCTGCTGGTGCTGTTCGGCACCCTGGCACTCACCGGACCGGGTCGCTACTCGCTGGAGGCGCGGCTGGCCAGGCGTCACGCCGCCCAGGGCCGTTTCGCCAGGGCGCTGTCATGAGCGCCGCACTCGGGCAAGACCCGCACCAGGCCCACGGCCGCATCGTCACCCTGGTGATCCGCCACCAGCCCCTGGCCGGCCAGCACCAGGCCTACCAGCGCTGGTTGCAGCGCGCGGTCACCGCCGCCCGCGCGGCCTGCGGTCACCTCGGCGTGGACGTCATCCCGCCGGCCGAGGAGGGCGCCGCCTTCACCACCCTGGTGCGCTTCGCCGACGTCGAACAACTGCAGGCCTGGCTGGCCTCGCCGGAGCGCCAGGCGCTGATCGCCGAGGTGGCGCCGCTGCTGCGCGAGGCCGATGCGCCCGAGGTGCATGCCGACGCCGAATTCTGGTTCACCCCGCCACGCCCCGGCGTGCGCCCGCCACCGGCCTGGAAGCAGGCGGTGCTCACCTACCTGGTCATCGCGCCCCTGACGATGCTGATCCCGCCGCTGTGGCAGCCGCTGTTCGCGCGCTATCCGCTGCTGGCCAGCCCGGTGCCCAGCAACCTGCTGATCACCCTGTGCATCGTGCCGCTGGTGGTGTTCCTGATCATGCCGAGGGTGAGCCGCCTGTGCGCGCCCTGGCTCAACGCCCGCTCGGGCGCCTTTTCCACTCCCCCCACCGCTAGAGGCGAACAACCATGAGCACCTTTACCACCCGCGACGGCGTCGAGATCTATTTCAAGGACTGGGGCAGCGGCAAGCCCGTGCTGTTCAGCCACGGCTGGCCGCTTGACGCCGATATGTGGGACTACCAGATGCACCATCTGGCCGCCAACGGCTATCGCGCCATCGCCTTCGACCGCCGCGGTTTCGGGCGCTCCGGCCAGCCGTGGAACGGCTACGACTACGACACCTTCGCCGACGACATCAAGGAGCTGATCGAGCACCTGGATCTGCGCGACGTCACCCTGGTGGGCTTCTCCATGGGCGGTGGCGACGTCAGCCGCTACCTGGCGCGCCACGGTTCGGCGCGGGTCGCCAAGCTGGCGCTGCTCGGCGCCGTCACCCCGCTGTTCGGGCAGAAGCCGGATTTCCCCCAGGGCGTCGACCAGGGCGTCTTCGACGGTATCCGTGGTGGTCTGCTCAAGGACCGCGCCCAGTTCCTCGCCGACTTCGCCCCGGTCTTCTATGGCACCAACAAGGGCCAGGAGGTCTCCGCGGGCGTCTTCACCCAGACCCTCAACATCGCCTTGCTGGCGTCGCTGAAGGGCACCCTGGACTGCGTCACCGCCTTCTCGGAAACCGACTTCCGCCCGGACATGGCCAAGGTCGACGTACCCACCCTGGTGATCCACGGCGACGCCGACCAGGTGGTGCCCTTCGAAACCACCGGCAAGCTCGCCGCCGAGCTGATCCGCGGCGCCGAACTCAAGGTGTACGCCGGCGCACCCCACGGCTTCGCGGTGACCCACGCCGAGCAACTGAACCGCGACCTGCTGGCCTTCGTCGCCCGCTGAACCTTCCCGGGCGCCCTGCGCCCGGGCTTCTGACCCTGGTCCCGGAGGCCACATGCAACACGCCGATCTGATCCTGCACAACGGCAAGCTCCACACCGTCGATCCCGAGCGCCCCGAAGCGACCGCGGTCGCCATCAGGGACGGCGTCTTTATCGCCGTGGGCAGTGACAGCGACGTCATGGCCTATCGCGGCCCGGCCACCCAGGTGGTCGACCTGCGCGGGCGCCGCGCCATTCCCGGCCTCAACGACTCCCACCTGCACCTGATCCGCGGCGGTCTCAACTACAACCTGGAGCTGCGCTGGGAGGGCGTGCCCTCGCTGGCGGATGCCCTGCGCATGCTCAAGGACCAGGCCGAGCGCACCCCGGCGCCCCAGTGGGTGCGGGTGGTGGGCGGCTGGAACGAATTCCAGTTCGCCGAGCGCCGCCTGCCGACCCTGGACGAACTCAACCAGGCGGCGCCGGACACCCCGGTGTTCATTCTCCACCTCTACGACCGGGCGCTGCTCAATCGCGCCGCCCTGCGGGTCGTGGGCTACACCAGGGACACGCCCAATCCGCCAGGCGGCGAGATCCAGCGCGATGCCCGCGGCGAGCCCACCGGCATGCTCATCGCCCGGCCGAACGCCATGATCCTCTATGCCACCCTGGCCAAGGGGCCCAAGCTGCCGCTGGAATACCAGGTCAATTCCACCCGCCAGTTCATGCGCGAACTCAATCGCCTGGGGCTGACCAGCGCCATCGACGCTGGCGGCGGCTTCCAGAACTACCCGGATGACTATCAGGTGATCCAGGAACTGGCCGACGCCGACCAGCTCACCGTGCGCATCGCCTACAACCTCTTCACCCAGCGACCCAAGGAAGAGCTGACCGACTTCAAGAACTGGACCAGCAGCGTCACCCTGCACCAGGGCACCGACTTCCTCCGCCACAACGGCGCCGGCGAGATGCTGGCCTTCTCGGCGGCCGACTTCGAGGACTTCCTCGAACCGCGCCCGGACCTGCCGCCCACCATGGAAGCCGATCTGGAACCCGTGGTGCGCCACCTGGTGGAGCAGCGCTGGCCGTTCCGCCTGCACGCCACCTACGACGAATCCATTTCGCGGATGCTCGACGTCTTCGAGCGGGTCAACCGCGACGTGCCCTTCAACGGCCTGCCCTGGTTCTTCGACCATGCCGAGACCATCAGCCCGCGCAACATCGAGCGGGTCAAGGCGCTGGGCGGCGGCATCGCCATCCAGGACCGCATGGCCTTCCAGGGCGAATACTTCGTCGACCGCTATGGCGCCCAGGCGGCCGAGCAGACCCCGCCGATCCAGCGGATGCTGGCCGCCGGCGTGCCGGTGGGCGCGGGGACCGACGCCACCCGGGTGTCCAGCTACAACCCCTGGACCTCGCTGTACTGGCTGGTGAGTGGCCGCACCGTCGGCGGTCTTGCGCTCTATCAGGAAGGCCTGCCACGGGCCACTGCCCTGCAACTCTTCACCCAGGGCAGCGCCTGGTTCTCCTCGGAGCAGGGCAAGAAGGGCCAGCTGCGGGTCGGCCAGTTGGCCGACGTGGCGGTGCTCTCGGCGGACTTCTTCACGGTCGAGGAAGAGGCCATCAAGCACCTGGAGTCGGTGCTGACCGTGGTCGGTGGCCGCATCGTCCATGGCGCCGAGGAATTCGATCGCCTGGGTCCGCCGCCCCTGCCGGTCACTCCGGACTGGTCGCCGGTGGTCAAGGTGCCCGGTCACTGGAAACCCGATGCGCCCTTGCAGGCCGCCGTGCACCAGTGCGCCGGCGCCTGTTCCGTGCATGGCCATGGCCATGAGCGGGCGCGCCAGAGCCGGGTGCCGGTGAGCGACTTCAGTGGCTTCTGGGGCGCCTTCGGCTGCTCCTGCTTCAGCTTCTGAGGAGCGCCGCCATGACCGCCGCCGCCGTGACTCCCAACGTCGCCTCGCCCTGGCAGCCGCTGCGCCAGCGCACCTTTCGCTGGCTGTGGCTGGCCAGCATCGCCTCCAACATCGGCACCTGGATGCACGAGGTGGGCGCCGGCTGGCTGATGACCTCGCTGTCCGCCAGCCCCCTGGCGGTGGCCCTGGTCCAGGTGGCGGGGGCACTGCCGATGTTCCTGCTGGCACTGCCGGCCGGCGCCCTGGCCGACATCGTCGACCGGCGCCGCTATCTGCTCGGCGTGCAGCTGTGGATGGCCGCGGTGGCCCTGGCCCTGGCCGGCCTGACCCTGGCCGGCTGGATGACCGTACCGCTGCTGCTGGGCCTGACCCTGGCCATGGGCGTGGGCACCGCGCTGATGCTGCCGGCCTGGTCGGCGCTGACCCCCGAACTGGTGGATAAAAGCGAGTTGCCCGCGGCCATCGCCCTGTCCAGCCTGGGCATGAACGTGGCCCGCGCGCTCGGCCCGGCCCTGGCCGGGGTGCTGGTCAGCCTGGCCGGTCCCTGGCTGACCTTCGCCCTCAATGCCGTCTCCTTTTTTGCCGTGATCGTCGCGCTCCTGACCTGGCGACGCCAACCTGCAGCCGCCGTGCTGCCCGCGGAGCGCCTGCTGGGCGCCGTCCGGGTCGGCTTCCGCTATGCCCGCAGCTCGCTCCAGCTGCAGGTGGTGCTGGCCCGGACCGCCGCGTTTTTCCTTGGCGCCAGCGCCGGCATGGCCCTGCTGCCCCTGCTGGTACGCCAGGCCCTGCAGGGCACCGCCCTGGATTTCGGCATCCTGCTCGGCTGTGTCGGCCTGGGCGCCATCGGCGGCGCCATGCTCCTGCCGCGCCTGCGTGAAAGACTCTCCAGCGACCTGCTGGTGGCCGGCGCCAGTGCCCTCTATGCGCTGGTCCTGCTCGGCCTGGCCTGGATCCGCGACTTCGCCTGGCTGTTGCCGGTGATGCTGGCCAGCGGCCTGGCCTGGATCGCCGTGCTCTCCAGCCTGCAGGTGGCCGCACAGACCGCCGTACCCGCCTGGGTGCGCGCCCGCGCCCTGGCCGTCTATATCCTGGTGTTCTTTGGCACCAGCGCCCTGGGCGGCTTCCTCTGGGGCGCCCTGGCCAGTCATTTCTCCCTGAGCGTGGCGCTGAGCGCGGCGGCCGGGGTGCTGCTGGTTGGCATCGGGCTGACCTGGCGCCTGCGCCTGCCGGTCACCCCGGCGGCGGACATCGCGCCTTCGCTGCACTGGCCGGCGCCCATCCTCGACGACTCCCTGGACCGCGAGCGCGGCCCGGTGATGGTCACCCTGGAATACGACATCGCCCCCGAGCACGGCCCGGCCTTTCGCCAGGCCATGCAGGCGGTGGGCGCCATGCGCCGGCGCAACGGCGCCTTCTCCTGGGCGCTGCTGCAGGACAGCGCCGAACCGCGCCGCTGGCAGGAATTCTTCTGCGACGAATCCTGGCTGGAACACCTGCGCCACCACCACCGCGTCACCCAGGGCGAACAGCGCCTGGAAGCGGTGGCGCGGCAGTACCAGACCCCCGGCGTACCCATCGCCATCCGCCATCTCCTGGGCGGCGCCTAGCGCAGCCCGTTATCTCATCAACCACCACCCCCGAGGACTCCACCATGAGCAAGCCCTACAACCGTCTCGACAAGAACGATGCCGTCGTCCTGCTGATCGACCACCAGGCCGGTCTGATCTCCCTGGTGCAGGATTTCACCCCCAGCGACTTCAAGAACAACGTCCTGGCCCTGGCCAACAGCGCCAAGTTCTTTGGTCTGCCCACCATCCTCACCACCAGCTTCGAGCAGGGCCCCAACGGACCGCTGGTGCCCGAGCTGATCGAGCTGTTCCCCGAGGCGCCGTACATCGCCCGTCCCGGCCAGATCAACGCCTGGGACAACCAGGACTTCGTCGCCGCCATCAAGGCCACCGGCCGCAAGCAGCTGATCATTGCCGGTGTGGTGACCGACGTCTGCGTGGCCTTCCCGGCGCTGGCCGCCATCGCCGAAGGCTTCGACGTCTTCGTGGTGACCGATGCCTCCGGCACCTTCGACAAGACCGTACAGCAGGCCGCCTGGGCGCGTATGAGCGCCGCTGGCGTGCAGCTCATGAACTGGTTCAGCGTGGCCTGCGAACTGCACCGCGACTGGCGCAACGACATCGAGGGCCTGGGCGCCCTGCTGTCCAACCACATCCCCAACTACCGCAACCTGATGACCAGCTACGCCAAGCTGGCCGCCAAGTAAGGTAAACGAAGGTCAGGCGCCTCTCCCGGCGCCTGGCCTTCGCGGAGGGATGCCGTGAACCGCAACGACCTGCGCCGCATCGACCTGCACCTGCTGGTGGTGTTCGAAAGCCTGATGCACGAGCGCAACCTCACCCGCACCGCGGAAAAGCTCTTTCTTGGCCAGCCGGCCATCAGCGCCGCCCTGGTGCGCCTGCGACAGTTCTTCGACGATCCCCTGCTGGTGCGCAGCGGTCGCGCCATGGAGCCCACGCCGCGCGCCCTGGCCATTCTCGAACGGCTGCGCCCGGCCCTGGACGGCCTGTCCAATGCCTTGAGCGAGGTCGACGACTTCGACCCCGGCGCCAGTCGCGCGGTGTTTCGCCTGGGCATGTCCGACGACGTCGAATGCGGCCTGCTGCCGCCGCTGCTGGCCCATCTGCGCGAGGTGGCGCCGCACTGCGTGCTGGTGGTGCGCAACGCCAACTTCCTGCTCCTGCCCGGGCTGCTGGCCAGTGCCGAGGTGTCCCTGGGCATCAGCTACACCACCCAGCTGCCGGCCAACGCCAAGTGCCGCACCCTGAGGCACATCCGCGCCCTGGTGGTCCGCGCCGACCGCGATCCCGCGCCCCTGACGCTGGACGACTACTGCGCCCGGCCCCATGTGCTGGTGTCCATGTCCGGCGATCTCTGCGGCAACATCGACGACGACCTGGCGCGCCTCGGCCGCAGTCGCAAGGTGGCCCTGGGCGTCCCCCACTTCAACGGCCTCGGCGCCCTGCTGGCCGGTAGCGAATTGCTCGCCACGGTGCCCGACTACGCCGCCCGGGCGCTGGCCGCCAGTGGCAGCTTGCGCATCGAGGAACCGCCGTTTCCCATCGTCCCGGCCAAGCTGTCGCTGGTCTGGCGCGCGGCCCAGGACCAGGATCCGGGCGAGCGCTGGCTGCGCGGCGAGATCATCAGATTCATGGGCGAGAACCCCTAGCGCCGCGGCCATCAGCGTCGTCGATAAGCGCTATCCGCCGGTACGATTTATGGGGGAGGGGGTTGGCTTCTTAGGATGGCTCCATATTGTTTGGAGCCACTCCCATGAACCTCGCCGCCCTTCGCAATACCCTCCGCCTGCTGGCCTGCGCCGGCTTCCTCGCCCTGCTGGCCGGCTGCGCCAGCTCCCACAACGCCTACCTCAGGGATGGCAGCACGGCCTACCTGGTGCAGTGCAACGGGGTCTTCGGCAGCTGGTCCGGCTGCGCGGGCGAAGCGGCGGCGCGCTGCCCCACCGGCAGCTATCAGGTCCTCGCCCGCAACCACCTGGACGGCGCCAGCGAAGCCCAGGCCGAAGCCAGCGTCGCCGGCCAGTCCTACCCGGTGCGCAACCTGCTGGTGCAGTGCCAGGGCGAACAGCTGGCCTGGCGGGTGGGTAACTTCGTCCGCCGGCTGCCGGTCAGCGAGGGTTGAGGGCAGGTCAGCAGGCCGTCGAGCGTTCTGCCGCGGCTGAACAGCGGCTTGGATAACCCCCTCTCCCTCCGGGAGAGGGCTGGGGTGAGGGCGCTCCCCGCCCAACAACGTCACCCCCGGAAAAGGCTGCGCCGTTTTCCAGGCTACGGCTCTACACACCTATCGCGGCCACGGGCCGCTCCTACAAGAGCCGCCATTCCTGTAGGAGCGACCGCATCGGCGGACCGCCATGGCCGCGACCAGGGAGTTCGCCAAGTCCTCAGTTCTGCGCCAGGAAATCAACAGCCTCCCGCTGGGATCGCTGACAAAGAAGCGCCTCACGCCCCAGAGGTTCGTCACCGGACCATACATCGGCCCGTAGCCCGCGCATATCGCCTCAACGGCTGTACGGCCGACCGATAAGCGAGGGCTAATCCGCCAGCGCCTCTTCCAGTACCTTGAGAAATTCCCGTGTCGCCGGCGTAGGCAGGGGCGACCAGATGGCATGGACGTTACGCTGGGGCGCATCGCTGACCGGCACCCGGGCCAGGCCGGCAAAGGTGCTGGCGATACTTTGAGGCACCAGGCCGATCGCCAGGCCGCGGCGGACGAAGCGCTCCAGCAACTGCATGTTGCCCGTCTCGAAGCGCACCCGATGGGGCAGGCCCAGGGCGGCGAAGGCTTCGTCGGTCTGCCGCCGGGCGCCGCTGCCCGCGGGCAGGTCCACCAGCGGCAGATCCACCAGCTCGTGCAGCGACAGCCTTTCCCGCCCCGCCAGGCCATGCGCGGCGGGCAACACCGCCACCAGTTCCTCGCTGAGCAGCAGGTGGCTGTCGACCGCCTCCAGGGCCACCTGGCGCGACAGCCCGATCAGGGCGAAATCCAGTTGCCGCTCGCGCACCGCCGCCAGCAGCGTCTCGCTCTTGTCCTGGCGCAGGCGGATGTCCACCTGGGGATGACGGGCATGGAAGGTGGCCAGCAACTCGACGACATCCAGGCGCGGCACCGAGGAGATCAGGCCCAGCGTCAGGGTGCCGCGAATGGCGCCGACCGCGGCCGCTACGTCCTGCTGCAAGCGCTCCACCGCTGCCAGCGCCTGGCGTGCATGCACCAGCAAGGCCTCGCCAGCGGGGGTGATGCGTACCTGGCGCGGCAGGCGCTCGAACAGGGTGGCGCCCAGCTCGGCTTCCAGGCGGGCGATCTGGTGACTGAGCGCCGACTGCACCACATGGCAACGCTCGGCGGCGCGGGTGAAGTGGCGCTCCTCGGCCAGGGCGACGGCGAATTCCAGTTGCTTGAGATTCATGGCGCTATCTTGAAATGAGATCAAGGGCATCTTAACGATTCATTTAACCGATAGCTGCCGTTGTCCGATACTGACTAGCCTCTTCTCTGCCGGATCCTGCGGATGTCGAACCCCACGCCTCCTCTCAGCCGCTGGCTGACCCTGCTCATGGCCGTCGCCACCGGCATCGCCGTGGCCAGCAACTACTACAACCAGCCGCTGCTGCACACCATCGCCCAGCGCTTCGACCTCAGCTACACCCAGGCCGGCAGCATCGTCACCACCGCCCAGCTCAGCTACGCCGCCGGACTCCTGCTGCTGGTGCCCCTGGGCGACCTGCTGGAACGCCGGCGACTGATCGTCACCATGAGCGTGATCGCCGCCGCCGGCCTGGCCCTGAGCGCCACCGCCACCAGTCTGACCTGGCTGCTGCTGGGCACCGCCATGACCGGGCTCTTCTCGGTGGTGGCCCAGGTGCTGGTGCCCTTCGCCGCGACCCTGGCCGCGCCGGAGCAGCGGGGCAGGGCGGTGGGCACGGTGATGAGCGGCCTCATCCTCGGCATCCTGCTGGCCCGCACCGTGGCCGGGGCGCTCTCGTCCCTGGGCGACTGGCGCACCGTCTATGCCGTGGCGGCCGGTCTGATGCTGGCCACCGCCCTGGCCCTGCGCCTGGCGCTGCCGCGCTATCAGCAGTCGGCGGGCCTGAGCTATCCGCGGCTGCTGGGGTCGGTGTTCGAGCTCTTGCGCGACGAGCCCCTGCACCGGCTGCGCACCCTGCTGGGGTGCCTGGGCTTCGCCGTCTTCGCGGTGTTCTGGACGCCGCTGGCCTTTCTGCTCGCCGCCGAACCCTATGGCTTCAGCGACGGCACCATCGGCCTGTTCGGTCTCGCCGGCGCCGTGGGCGCCCTGGCCGCCAACCTGGCCGGACGCATGGCCGACCAGGGCAAGGGCAGTCTCGCCACCAGCATCGGTCTGGCTTCCCTGACCCTGGCCTGGCTACCCCTGGCCTTCGCCCAGCAGTCGCTGGCGGCGCTGCTGGTTGGCATCCTGGTGCTGGATCTCGCCGTGCAGCTCAGCCACGTGAGCAACCAGAACGTGGTCTATCGGCTGCGCCCGGAGGCGCGCAGCCGCCTCAACGCCGGCTACATGACCGGCTACTTCCTTGGCGGCTCTCTGGGTTCGCTGCTGTCGGCGCGACTCTACGAACACTTCGGCTGGACCGGCGTGAGCCTGGCCGGGTGCCTGCTGGCGGCCACGGCGCTGGCGGTCTGGGGCCTGTTCCTCATGCGGCAGCGTCAGGCGCGGGCCTGAACGCCATCATCAGCGCGGTCGATGATCGCTATCCCGAGGGACGATTTCTAGGCGCGGGGTGGGCTGGCGACAATGAGTCCACACCCACCCGACACAGGTACTCGCCATGAAAGCCCTCACCGCCCTCTTCGCCGCCACCCTGCTCACCGCCGCCATCGCCCAATCCGCCCAGGCCGAGGAAAGCGCCCTGCGCCCCCTGGGTTCGCTGATCGAGAAACTCCAGCAGCAGGATCGCACCCTGGCCGAAAACGGCGCCGATCGCAGTCTGCAGCCGTCGATCCAGCGCCAGCAACAGCGTCTCGACCCGCGCCGTGCCCTGGCCGAAAACGGCGCCGATCGCAGTCTGCAGCCGTCGATCCAGCGTCAGCAACAGCGCCTTGACCCGCACCGTGCCCTGGCCGAGAACGGTGCCGAGCGCAGTCTGCAACCCTCGATCCAGCGCCAGCAACAGCGCCTGGACGGCCAACGCCTGGCCGCCGACGGCGCCGAGCGGACCCTGCAGCAGTGGCCCCAGCGTCAACCGACCCGCGGCGCCGCGGCGTGAGTCGGCTGAACCGTCAGCCGGTCGCGCAGATAGTCGGAGAACAGCTGGACGATGCGCGCCGACTGACGATGCTGGGGATAGACCGCATAGACCGCCGCGCTGGGCAGGGCGAAGTCTTCCAGCACCTGTACCAGCGCCCCTGAGGCCAGCGCCGCGCCGATGATGAAGGTCGGCAGCACCGCGATGCCCTGACCGGCGATGGCCGCATCCCGCACCACCTCTCCGTTGTTGGCCCGGAGCTGACCCTGCATGGGCAGCACCAGCGGCTTGCCCCCACGCTGGAAGCGCCATTCCACCTGGCGACCATGGCCATAGAGCAGACAGCTGTGCTCGGCCAGATCCTCCGGCTGCAGCAGCGGCGGCGCCTTCTGCAGATAATCCGGACTGGCACAGGTCACCAGTTGCATCTCGGTCAGCCGCTTGGCGATCAGACTGGAATCGGCCAGGGTGCCGATACGGATCGACATGTCGTAGCCCTCCGCCAGCAGGTCCACCGCCCGGTCATTGAGATCCAGCTCCAGGCGGATCTGCGGATAGGCCGAGAGAAAATCCGGCAGCAGGGGACTCAGGTGCAGGGTGCCAAAGGTCATGGGCGCACTGACCCGCAGCACCCCCTGGGGCACCGTCCGCCGGCTGGAGAGCAATTCTTCGGTGTCGTTGACGTCCTCGAGGATCTTGACCGCCCGCTCATAGAGCAGCACTCCCAGTTCGGTCGCCTGCAGGCGTCGCGTGGTGCGATTGAGCAGCCGCACCCCCAGGCTTTCCTCCAGTGCCATGGTCCGCCGGCTGACGAATTGCTTGGACAGCCCCAGCTTGTCGGCGGCGGCGGTGAAGCTGCCCTCGTTCAGGGTGGTGACGAACAGGCGCAGGTCTTCGAAATTCATGGCGGCATCCAGGCGGCGGAAAGAGCCCAAGCGGGCGGTCGAGCGACGGTCATTGTGCCAAATCGACGTCCCGCGAGCCGTGCCTTTGCGCGGCGACAGCCAATCGCCGCGCAAAAGAAAACCCCCTCGCCACCTTGCGGTGAGGAGGGGGCTCTGGCCTTGGCCGTCGCTTAGACGTTGAAGCGGAAGTGCATGACATCACCGTCCTTGACGATGTAGTCCTTGCCTTCCAGGCGCCACTTGCCGGCTTCCTTGGCGCCGTTCTCGCCCTTGAAGGCGATGAAGTCGTCATAGGCCACCACTTCGGCGCGGATGAAGCCCTTTTCGAAGTCGGTGTGGATGGCGGCGGCCGACTGGGGCGCGGTGGCGCCGACGCGGACGGTCCAGGCGCGGACTTCCTTCACCCCGGCGGTGAAGTAGGTCTGCAGGTTGAGCAGTTCGTAGCCGGCGCGGATCACCCGGTTCAGGCCCGGCTCTTCCATGCCCATGGACTCGAGGAACATCTGCTTTTCCTCGTCATCGTCCAGTTCGGCGATTTCCGCCTCGATCTTGTTGCACACCGGCACCACCACGGCGCCTTCTTCTTCGGCGATGGCACGGACCACGTCCAGGTGCGGGTTGTTCTCGAAGCCGTCTTCGGCGACGTTGGCGATGTACATCACCGGCTTGCTGGTCAGCAGGTGGAAGCTGCGCACCAGGCGCTTCTGCTCTTCGTCCAGGCCCTTCATCAGGCTGCGGGCGGGCTTGCCGGCCTCGAAGTGGGGAATCAGCTGTTCCAGCAGGGCCTTTTGCGCCAGGGCTTCCTTGTCACCGCCCTTGGCGTTGCGGGTCACGCGCTGCAGCTGCTTTTCGCAGCTGTCGAGGTCGGCGAAGATCAGCTCCAGGTCGATCACCTCGATGTCCCGCTTGGGGTCCACCGAGTTGGCCACGTGGATGACGTTCTCGTCTTCGAAGCAGCGCACCACGTGGGCGATGGCATCGGTCTCGCGGATGTTGGCGAGAAACTTGTTGCCCAGGCCTTCACCCTTGGAGGCACCCGCCACCAGGCCGGCGATGTCGACGAACTCCATGGTGGTGGGGATCACCCGCTCGGGTTTGACGATCTCCGCCAGGGCGTTCAGTCGCGCATCGGGCATGGGCACGATGCCGCTGTTGGGCTCGATGGTGCAGAAGGGGAAGTTTTCCGCCGCGATACCGGATTGGGTCAGGGCATTGAACAGGGTGGACTTGCCGACGTTGGGCAGGCCGACGATGCCGCAATTGAATCCCATGGTGTGTGTCCTCGCGGAAGAAAAGGAAGAGGGTAGGGTAGGTCAGGCCTTGCGGCTGTGCAGGCGTTGCATGGCGCGGGTCAGGTCGCCGTCCAGCAGCGCCGGTACCACCTCCAGGGCGGCCTCGATGCTGGTGTCGAGCAGGTCCTGCTCGCTGCGCGGTGCGCGGCCCAGCACGAAGTTGGAAACCAGGCTGGCATGCCCCGGATGGCCGATGCCCAGGCGCAGGCGCTGGAAGCCGTTCTGATTGCCGAGCTGGGCGATGATGTCGCGCAGCCCGTTGTGCCCGCCGTGGCCGCCGCCGGTCTTGAGGCGTGCGGTGCCGGGTGGCAGGTCGAGTTCGTCATGGGCCACCAGGATGGCCGCCGGCGGGATGCGGAAAAAGCCGGCGAGCGCCGCCACGGCCTGGCCGCTGCGGTTCATGTAGGTGGTGGGGATGAGCAGACGAACATCGTTGCCCGCGTGGCGAAAACGCCCCACGAGGCCGTGATACTTGCGGTCGACAGCCAGGCTCGCGCCCTGGGCGGCTGCCAGCCGCTCAACGAAAAGGGCCCCTGCATTGTGCCGGGTCTGGTCGTATTCGGGGCCCGGATTACCCAGGCCGACGATCAGTTGGACGGCAGTCATGTCAGGAGCCCTTCTCTTTCAGGCGTGCGAGAACTTACTCGGCAGCGCCTTCTTCGGCAGCGCCGTCAGCAGCTTCTTCACGGATGCGCGGCATGTGGATGCTGGCAACCGGCAGATCGCTGCCGTGGGCCAGGGACACCAGCTCGACGCCAGCCGGGACGTTCAGGTCGCTCAGGTGAACGATCTGGTCCAGCTCGACCTTGGCCATGTCGACTTCGATGAATTCCGGCAGGTCTTTCGGCAGGCAGGAAACTTCGACTTCGTTGATGGTGTGCAGGATCTCGCCACCCTGTTGCTTCACGCCCACGGAGGTTTCCTGGTTCATGAAGTGCAGGGGGACGTGGGCGGTCAGCTTCTGACCGGCGACGACGCGCAGGAAGTCGGCGTGCATGACGTAGCCCTTGGAGGGGTGACGCTGCAGGGCCTTGACCAGGACGCTTTCGTTGCTGCCATCAACCTTCAGGGTGATGACGCTGGCGTAGGCGGCTTCGCTTTCCAGCATCTTGGCCAGGTCTTTGCCGACCAGGGTGATGGAAGTCGGGGCCTTGTCGCCACCGTAGATCACGGCGGGAACGTTACCGGCATTACGACGCAGGCGGCGGCTCGCACCTTTCCCCAGGTCGGAACGCACTTCGGCATTCAGAGTGAAATCAACCATTGTGAATCTCCAGGATAAGGAATCGGCAGACCGAGACTTGCGACCAGTTCTACGGCCCTACCGACTAAAAAGCCCCGGTAGACCGTCACGGCCTTCCGGGGCGCTTCCAGAGCGGCTGTTCCTTAACGGAACATCGCGCTGATGGATTCTTCGTTGCTGATCCGGCGTACCGCCTCGGCCACCACCGGCGCGATGTCCAGTTGGCGGATACGGCTGCAGGCCTGAGCCGCGGCGGACAGCGGAATGGTGTTGGTCACCACCAGCTCGTCCAGCACGGAGTTGTCGATGTTCTCGATGGCCCGACCCGACAGCACCGGGTGGGTGCAGTAGGCCAGGACCTTGGCGGCGCCGTGTTCCTTCAGGGCCTTGGCCGCGTGGCACAGGGTGCCGGCGGTATCGACCATGTCGTCGACCAGCACGCAGGTGCGGTCCTGGATGTCACCGATGATGTGCATCACTTCCGACTGGTTGGCCTTGGGACGACGCTTGTCGATGATCGCCAGGTCCACACCCAGGCTCTTGGCCACGGCACGCGCACGCACCACGCCGCCGATGTCCGGGGAGACGATCATCAGATTTTCGAAACGCTGGTCTTCGATGTCATCCACCAGGGCGGGGGAGCCGTAGATGTTGTCCACGGGAATATCGAAGAAACCCTGGATCTGGTCGGCGTGCAGATCGACGGTGAGCACCCGATTGATGCCCACCACGGTCAGCATGTCGGCCACGACCTTGGCGGTGATGGCGACGCGCGCGGAACGCGGACGGCGATCCTGGCGCGCATAGCCGAAATAGGGGATGACTGCGGTGATACGAGTGGCCGAGGAGCGGCGGAAGGCGTCGGCCATCACCACCAGTTCCATCAGGTTGTCGTTGGTCGGCTCGCAGGTGGGCTGGATGATGAAGACATCCTTGCCCCGAACGTTCTCGTTGATTTCGACGCTGATCTCGCCATCGGAGAATTTTCCGACGGAGACGTCACCGAGAGGGATGTGCAGCTGGCGCACGATGCGCCGTGCCAGATCGGGGTTGGCGTTCCCCGTGAAGACCATCATCTTGGACACGCTGCAGTTCCTGCGGCTTGAGGTGGGTCTTGGAAGGAAAATGGCAGGGGCGGCTGGATTCGAACCAACGCATGGCAGGATCAAAACCTGCTGCCTTACCGCTTGGCGACGCCCCTGTATCTTGCAGAGTACTAGCTGTACTCATTCTCTGGTCAGACTTGCTAGCGCCCGGTGCAACATGGAAGTGTTGCTGCCTTTGGCTACGAAGCCTGGAAGTGATGCTGGTAGCTGGCTTGCTACTGTATCAGCTTCGGTCTTATTTGGAAAGCTTCCAAATATGCAACCTCCAGTGCCGGTTAATCTAGCTGAAACAAATTTGTTTAGCAAGATCAAAGCGTTACGAATTTCTGGGTAACGCCTTTCGACCGTACTCTGGCAGTCGTTTCGACCTGACCACTTGAGAACGGCGCAAACTTTAATGGCGGGAGTGTCCCGTGTCAACAGCGGATCTGAAAAAATTTCTGCTGTACTTACAGAGACTTGCGGCACGGCCACGAGATACCAGGGTTCCGGCGGTGCGACCGGGGTGAGCTTTTCGCCCACGCCCTCGGCGAAGGCGGCCTGGCCGCGGACGAACACCGGTACGTCGGCGCCCAGGCGCAGTCCCAGGGCCGCCAGGTCGTCGAGGCTGGCGCCCAGACCCCAGAGGTGATTCAGGCCGAGCAGGGTGGTGGCGGCATCCGAACTGCCTCCGCCGATGCCGCCGCCCATGGGCAGCCGCTTGGTCAGCCAGAGATCGGCGCCCTGCCGGGTACCGCTTTCCTGCTGCAGCAACCGGGCGGCGCGCAGGATGAGATTCTGCTCGGGGGCGACGCCCGGCAGGCCGTCGTGCAGCTGCAATTCGCCGTCGTCGCGTCCGGCAAAGCCCAGATCGTCGCCCCAGTCGAGAAACTGAAACAGCGTTTGCAGTTCGTGATAGCCGTCCGCGCGGCGCCCGAGGATGTGCAGGAACAGATTGAGCTTGGCCGGCGCCGGCAGGGTGAAGGCGGGCGCTGGGGTCATTTGCCCAGCTCGCGCGGCTGCCAGGTCTTCACCACCAGGATGACTTCCAGGTCCTTGCCGGTGAGCTTGAGGCGCTCGGGCAGGGTGTAGCCGTTCTGCTCGGTGTAGCGGGTGTATTCCACGGTCCAGCCGTCCTGCACCAGGCGCGCCAGGTGGCTGTCGGCGTCCAGGGTCAGCTGGCTGCGGCTGTCCGGGGCCGGCAGGCCGCGCACCCACCAGAGCAGGTGCGACACCGGCAGGCGCCAGCCGAGCTGCTGTTCCAGCAGGGCCTCGGGGGAATCGGCCTGGTAGCTGCCCTGGCCGGAGACGTCGAGGGTAACGGCGCCCGGGCGCCCGGTGAGGCGGGTGGCGCCACGGCCGAGGGGGCCGGCCAGGCGGATGTCGTAGTAGTCCTGGCGCTGCAGCCAGAACAGGGTGCCGCTGCCGGAATCGCGCGGCGCGCGGATGCCGACCTTGCCGTCGATCTGCCAACCGTCGAGGGCGGCAATACGTTTTTTATGGGCCTGCCACTGGGCGGCATTGCCCTGGCCTTCCACGGCCTCCTGGCGAGAGGTGCTGGCGCAACCGGCCAGCAGGGCGAGCAGGAACAGGGTGAAGAGGGTGCGCAGGCGGATCATCGGAGGGTTTCGCTTCCTGTCAGGCGTTTGAGGGTACTGCGCAGGATGGCGTCATCGGCGTCGGCGTCGAGGCCCACGCGCCAGACCTTGCGCGCTTCACTACGCTTGCCCTGGGCCCAGAGCACCTCGCCCAGGTGGGCCGCCACCTCGGCATCGGGGAAGCGTTCGTAGGCCTGGCGCAGATAGCGTTCGGCGTCGGCCAGCTGGCCCTGGCGATAGCGGATCCAGCCCATGCTGTCGAGGATCGCCGGATCGTCCGGACTCAGCTGGTGCGCCTTGTCGATCAGCTGGCGCGCCTCGGCCAGTCGCGGAGTGCGATCGGCCAGGGTGTAGCCGAGGGCATTGAGCGCCATGGCGTTGTCGGGGTCGTGGGCGATGATATAGCGCAGATCGGCTTCCAGTTGACCGAGATCACCGCGCTTTTCCGCCAGCATGGAGCGGACATAGAGCAGATTCAGGTCGTTGGGATACTGCTGCAAGGCCTGCTGCACGGTCTGGTCGGCGAGTGCGGTCTGGTCGGCACTGGCCAGGCCTTCGACTTCCAGCAGATAGAGCGGCACGGCGTATTCGCTCTGGCGCTTGCGGGCGTCGGCCAGGCGCTGACGGGCCTCGGCGATGCGCCCACTGCCCAGCAGGATTTCCGCCTGGCGCTGCTGGGCGGCCAGGTAGTCGGTGCCCGGTCCGACCTGGGCGTATTCGGCCAGCGCCTGTTCGGGCTGGTCGAGTTCTTCGTAGCTGCGCCCCAGGTTGAGGTGCGCGGCGTCCACATGGCTGCCGCGCTCGAGCAGTTCCTTGAGATAGATCTGGGCTTCGCGCCAGGCCTGGGCTTCCAGGCAGACCAGCGCCAGGGAGAATCTCAGATCGTCGTCGTCCGGGAACTGGGTGACCAGCTCGGCGAATTCGCGCTTGGCCTGGTCCAGGCGATCCAGCTCCACCAGCAGCCGGGCATGTGCCAGGCGCAGGCGGCGGTCTTCCGGGTGCTGGCGGATGCCGGCTTCGAGCAGCGGCAGGGCCTCGGCGCTGCGGTCCTGGCTCTGCAGCAGGCGCGCGCGCAGCAGCAGCGGGGCGACTTCGCGCTTGGCCGCCGGATTGCGCTCCAGCAGTTTCAGCGCCTCGTCGGCGCGGCCGTCCTGCTGCAAGAGCAGCGCCTTGCCGAACAGCAGCTGGCCGTTGCGCGGATATTTGGCCAGCAGTCGATCGAAGCTCTTGAGCAGCCCGGCGCGGGTGGTCTCGTCGGTTTCCGCCGCGGACAGGGCGAGGAAATCGAAGTGGGTGTCGCCCTGGCCCTGGAGCACGCGCTCCATATAGGCCATGGATTCGTCGTAGCGCCCGGCGCGGGCCAGCATGATGGCGGCGGCGCGCTGGGCATCCAGGTTGTCGGGAGCGTTGCGCGCCCAGATCTGCGCGGTTTCCAGCGCCGGGGTATCGGCGCCCAGGTATTCGGCGATGCGGAAGGCGCGCTCGGCCACCCCCGGGTCCTGGGTCGACTTGGCCTGCTCGACATAGTTGGTCAGGGCGATGTCGAAACGGTTGCGCTGACCGGCCAGCTCGCCGACCAGCAGGTCATAGAGGGTGTCTTCGCGAAAGGAGCCGGCCGGTTGCGGCGTGCTGGTCTTGGCGGTGGGCGGCGGGATGGCGGCGGCGGGCGTCGGCTGCCGGCCGAGGTTCTGGCAGCCGGCGAGCAGCAGGGCGGTCGTCAGCAGCGCGAGGTATCTGGTCATAGGGTCAGGGCGGCCTTTTTACAGTCGGTCCATCATGCCACAAGAGTCGCCGTGGCCGCGTCGCACATGCGGAGCGGCGGGCCGAGAAGTGCGGTGGTCGAGGCTGTTGACGCCTTTTGCCCGGCAAGATTCATTCGCCCAGGCTATGACGGCGATTGTCCGACGTCTCGTCGCTGCTGGTTGTCGCCACCGCCCGCGCGTAGGACAATGTTCGGCTTTCCCAATCCGTTCGACTGCTTGCGTCCATGGCCTTTCTCGCGCTCGGCATCAATCACAAGACCGCCTCGGTTGAGGTGCGCGAACGCGTGGCTTTCACTCCGGAGCAGACGGTCGAGGCCCTGCGCCAGCTGGAGCAGGCCACCCACAGTCGCGAAGCGGCGATTCTGTCCACCTGCAATCGCAGCGAACTCTACCTGGAGCTGGAGCCCAGCCTGGCGGACGCCGTGTTGGCCTGGCTCGCCCAGTACCACCGGGTGCCCCTGGAAGACCTGCGCGCCAGCATCTATCTGCACCAGGACGAAGCCGCGGTGCGCCACATGATGCGGGTGGCCGCCGGGCTGGACTCCATGGTGCTGGGCGAGCCGCAGATCCTCGGCCAGCTCAAGTCGGCCTATGCCGTGGCCCGCGAGGCCGGCACCGTGGGGCCGCTGCTGGGCCGCCTGTTCCAGGCCACCTTCAATACCGCCAAGGCGGTGCGCACCGACACGGCGATCGGCGAGAACCCGGTGTCGGTGGCCTTTGCCGCGGTCAGCCTGGCCAAGCAGATCTTCAGCGACCTCAGCCGCAGCCAGGCGTTGCTGATCGGCGCCGGCGAGACCATCACCCTGGTCGCCCGCCATCTGCACGAACAGGGCGTGCGCCGCATCGTCGTCGCCAACCGCACCCTGGAGCGCGCCAGCCACCTGGCCGAGGAATTCGGCGCCCATACCGTGCTCCTGGCCGACATTCCCGACGAACTGGTCAACAGCGACATCGTCATCAGTTCCACTGCCAGCCAGTTGCCCATCCTCGGCAAGGGCGCGGTGGAACGGGCGCTCAAGCAGCGTCGGCACAAGCCCATCTTCATGGTCGACATCGCCGTGCCGCGCGACATCGAGCCGGAGGTGAGCGAGCTGGAAGACGTCTACCTCTATACGGTGGACGACCTGCACGAGGTGGTGGCGGAAAATCTCAAGAGTCGCCAGGGCGCGGCCCAGGCCGCCGAGAAGCTGGTGCTGGCCGGGGTCGACGACTTCATGCAGCGGCTGCGCGAGCGCGCCGCGGTGGACGTGGTCCGCGCCTATCGCCAGCAGGGCGAGCAGATCCGCGACGACGAACTGGCTCGCGCCCAGCGCCAGCTGGCCAATGGCGCCGATCCCCAGGAAGCCCTGGCCGCCCTGGCGCGCAGCCTCACCAACAAGCTGATGCACGCACCGAGCGTGCAGCTCAAGAAACTATCCGCCGAGGGACGCGTCGATGCGCTGACCCTGGCTCAGGAACTCTTCGCCCTCGACGAGGGTTTGGACAAGACATGAAGACCTCTCTGTTGCACAAGCTCGACGGTCTGCAGGACCGCTTCGAGGAGCTGACCGCGCTGTTGGGCGACGCCGAAGTCATCAGCGACCAGACCCAGTTCCGCGCCTATTCCAAGGAATACGCCGAACTCGAGCCGGTCAGCCAGGCGTTCACCGAATACCGCAAGGTGCAGGCCGACCTGGAGGGCGCCCAGGCGCTGCTCAAGGACAGCGATCCGGATCTGCGCGAGATGGCCGAGGAAGAGGTCGGCACCGCCAAGGCGCGCCTGCAGGAACTGGAAGACGAGTTGCAGCGCATGATGCTGCCGCGCGATCCCAACGACGGCCGCAACGTCTTCCTGGAAATCCGCGCGGGTACCGGTGGCGACGAGGCGGCGATCTTTGCCGGCGATCTATTCCGCATGTATTCGCGCTATGCCGAACGCCAGGGCTGGCGACTGGAAGTGCTCTCGGAAAACGAGGGCGAGCACGGCGGCTTCAAGGAGGTCATCGCCCGGGTCGAGGGCGACAACGTCTACGCCAAGCTCAAGTTCGAGTCCGGCGCGCACCGAGTGCAGCGGGTGCCGGAAACCGAATCCCAGGGCCGCATCCACACCTCGGCTTGTACCGTGGCGGTGCTGCCCGAGCCTGACGAGCAGCAGGCCATCGAGATCAATCCGGCCGATCTGCGCGTCGACACCTATCGCTCCTCCGGCGCGGGCGGTCAGCACGTCAACAAGACCGACTCCGCGGTGCGCATCACCCACCTGCCCACCGGCATCGTGGTGGAGTGCCAGGAAGAACGCTCCCAGCACAAGAACCGCGCCAAGGCCATGGCCTGGCTGTCGGCCAAGCTCAACGACCAGCAGGACGCGGCGGCGCACAAGGAAATGTCCGACACCCGCCGGCTGCTGGTGGGGTCGGGTGACCGCTCCGAGCGCATCCGCACCTACAACTTCCCCCAGGGGCGGGTGACCGATCACCGCATCAACCTGACCCTCTATTCCCTCGGCGAGGTGGTCAACGGCGACGTCCAGCAGGTCATCGATCCGCTGCTGCAGGAATACCAGGCCGACCAGCTGGCGGCCCTGGGAGACTGAACCATGGCCACCATCGGCGCCCTGGTGCGCGAAAGCCAGTTGCCGGATTCGCCCAGCGCCCGCCTCGACGTGGAATTGCTGCTGGCGGCCGCCCTGGACAAGCCGCGCAGCTACCTGCGCACCTGGCCGGAAAAGCTGGTGCCGCGCGAGGCCCTGGCACGGTTCCAGGCCGATCTCGAACGCCGCCGGCAGGGCGAGCCGGTGGCCTATATCCTCGGCCAGCAGGGCTTCTGGTCGCTGGACCTGGAGGTCAGCCCCGATACCCTGATCCCGCGTCCCGACACCGAGGTGCTGGTGGAAACCGCCCTGGCGCTGCCCCTGGCCGACGAGGTGCGGGTGCTGGACCTGGGCACCGGTACCGGTGCCATCGCCCTGGCCCTGGCCCATGAGCGGCCACGCTGGCAGGTCAGCGGCGTGGATCGCATCCCGGCGGCGGTGGAACTGGCCCGGCGCAACGCCCAGCGCCTGCGGCTGGGCAACGTCGGCTTCCAGCAGAGTCACTGGTTCGCCGCCCTCGCCGGACAGCGCTTCGAGCTGATCGTCAGCAATCCGCCCTACATCGCCGGCAGCGATCGCCATCTCGACGAAGGCGATGTGCGCTTCGAACCGCGCAGCGCCCTGGTGGCCGGCGCCGATGGCCTGGACGACATCCGCGAGCTGATCGCGGCGGCGCCCGCGCACCTGCAGCCGGGTGGCTGGCTGTGGCTGGAGCACGGCTTCGACCAGGCCGCCGCGGTACGCGAACTGCTGGTCCGCCAGGGCTTCATCGAGGTCGAGAGTCGCCAGGACCTGGGCGGTCACGCGCGCATCAGCGGAGGCCGCTGGCCATGCTGAGCGATGGCGAACTGCTGCGCTACAGCCGGCAGATCCTGCTGGCCCAGGTGGATATCGCCGGACAATTGCGACTGAAGGACGCCAGAGTGCTCATCGTCGGCCTCGGCGGTCTGGGGTCGCCGGTGGCGCTCTACCTGGCTGCCGCCGGCGTCGGCGAATTGCACCTGGCCGACTTCGACCAGGTGGACCTGAGCAATCTGCAGCGCCAGGTGCTGCATGACGAGAGCCGCATCGGCCAGGGCAAGGTGGATTCCGCCCTGCAGCGGCTGGCGGCGCTCAATCCCGAGGTGCGCCTGGTGCCGCTGCGCGAGGCGCTGGACGCCGACAGCCTGGCGGCGCGCATCGCCGCGGTGGACCTGGTGCTGGACTGCTCGGACAACTTCACCACCCGCGCGGCCGTGAACGCCGCCTGCGTCGCCGCCGGGCGGCCGCTGGTGAGTGGCGCGGCCATTCGCCTGGAAGGCCAGCTCAGCGTCTTCGATCCGCGTCGTGCCGACAGTCCCTGCTATCACTGCCTCTATGGCGAGGGCAGCGAAGCCGAACTCAGTTGCAGCGAAGCCGGGGTGCTTGGTCCGGTAGTGGGCCTGGTGGGCAGTCTGCAGGCACTGGAAGCCCTCAAGTTGCTGGCCGGCTTCGGCGAGCCGCTGGTGGGACGACTGCTGCTGGTGGATGCCGCGAGCAGTCGCTTCCGCGAATTGCGCGTCAAGCGCGATCCGGGTTGCCCGGTGTGCGGCGCCCGCCATGGCTGACGAGGCGCCGGTCGGGGTCTTCGACTCGGGCGTCGGCGGTCTGTCGGTGCTGGCGGAGATCCGCCAGCTGTTGCCGGCGGAAACCCTGCATTACATCGCCGACTGCGGCCATATCCCCTATGGGGAAAAGACCCCCGCCTTCATCCGCGAGCGCTGCCAGCTGATTGCGGCGCGGCTGCACGCCCAGGGTGCCAAGGCCCTGGTGGTGGCCTGCAATACCGCCACCGTGGCGGCGGTGGCCGATCTGCGCGAACGCTATCCCCGCTGGCCCATCGTCGGCATGGAGCCGGCGGTGAAGCCGGCGGCCGCCGCCACCCGCAATGGCCGGGTCGGGGTGCTGGCGACCACGGGCACGCTGCAGAGCGCCAAGTTCGCGGCCTTGCTGGACCGATTCGCCCTGGGCGTCCAGGTCGTGACCCAGCCCTGCCCGGGACTGGTGGAGCAGGTCGAGCGCGGCGATCTGCACGGCCCCGAGACCCGGCGCCTGCTGCAGGGTTTTCTCGAGCCGCTGCTGACGGCAGAGTGCGACACCCTGATCCTGGGGTGCACCCACTACCCCTTCCTGCGCCCCTTGCTGGCCGAACTGGTGCCGCCGGAAATCATCCTGGTGGACACCGGCGCCGCCGTGGCCCGACGCCTGCAGAGTCTGCTGGCGCGGGACGCGCGCCTGGCCAGTGGACCCGCCGGCCCGACGCGGATCTGGACGTCCGGCGAGCCCGCCGACCTGGAGGCGGTACTGCCGCAACTCTGGCCGGCAGGTGCCGAGGTAAAGGCGTTCGTCTGACTTTTCTGCCCGGGTTTTGCTCGCCAAATGCCTGTCCAGCGACTAGCATCCGACCTTGTAGGTAAAAATGTCCCAGCCTGTGAACACCTTCACGACTTAGGGGTCAATGCTGGCGGTTCGTAAAAACTAGAAACATCCATAAGGGCACTCTCATGAACAAATTGCTTTCCGTCGCAGTAGCCGCCGCGCTTTCGCTGGGTGGCGTGGCAGCGGCACAGGCTGTGGAAATCACCGGGGCGGTCGGCGCCACCAGCCAGAGCGGCATGACCTACCGCATCGGTGCCGGCTGGAACTGGGACAAGAGCTGGTGGCAGAGCTCCACCGGCCGCCTGACCGGTTACTGGGATGCGGGCTACACCTACTGGGAAGGTGACAACGGCCATTCTTCCGACCAGCATTCGCTGTCCTTCGCCCCGGTGTTCGTCTACGAATTCGGCCAGGGCCAGGTGAAGCCCTTTGTCGAGGCCGGTATCGGCGTCTCGGTCTTCTCCAGCACCAAGGTCGGCGAACAGGACCTGGGTTCGGCCTTCAACTTCGAAGACCGCATCGGCCTGGGCCTGAAGTTCGGCGACACCCAGCGCGTCGGCATCCGCGCGACCCACTATTCCAACGCCGGCATCAAGCAGCCCAACGATGGCATCGAGTCCTATGCGCTGTTCTACAGCCATACCCTCTGATCCAGGGCTGCTATGAAAAAAGCCGGACCTAGTCCGGCTTTTTCGTTTCCGTCTTGCGCGCCATGCCGCGGTAGGCGGCCAGGGCGCGCTGGCGACTCTCGCCCAGGTCCACCAGCGGCGTCAGGTAGCGGCCCCCGGGGGTGTGCACGGCCTTGCCCTTGAGGTCGGCCAGCTCCGGTATCCAGGTGCGCACATAATCGCCCCGGGCATCGATCTTGAGCGCCTGGGTATGGGGATTGAACACCCGGAAATAGGGCACCGAATCGGTCCCGGTGGAGGCGCTCCACTGCCAGCCGCCGTTGTTGGAGGCCAGGTCGCCGTCGATGAGGTGCTGCATGAACCAGCGTTCACCTTCACGCCAGTCGATCAGCAGATTCTTGCAGAGAAACATGGCGGTCAGCATGCGCATGCGATTGTGCATCCAGCCGGTCTGCAAGAGCTGGCGCATGGCGGCATCGATGATGGGAATCCCGGTGCGCCCCTGCTGCCAGGCGTCGAGGCCTTCGCGGTCGTTACGCCAGGGCAGGGCGGCCAGGTCCCGGTTGAACGGCTGGTGCCGCGAAACCCAGGGATAGCCCACCAGTACGTGGCGATAGAATTCGCGCCAGAGCAACTCGGTGATCCAGGTGGCCGCCCCCTGCTTGCCACCGCTAAGCAGGCCGTCATTGGCGCGGACCGCCGCCTGCAGGCACTGCCGGGGCGTCAGCACGCCGGCGTTGAGGTAGGCGGACAACTGGCTGGTACCGGGTGTGGAGGGAATGTCCCGCGCCTGGTGATAGTCCTCCAGGTCGTCCTGGATAAAGGCCTGCAGACGCTGCAGGCCGGCCTCTTCACCGGCCGGCCACAGCTGTTGCACCTCGGGCGAGATGGCCGCAAAGCCGGCGACCGAGGTGGGCAGGTCATCCGCCTGGACCAGACTTTTCTTCTGCTTGCCGGGAGCGGGCAGGGGCGTCGGCAGACCGGTTTCCAGGCGTGCCAGGCAGGTCTTCCTGAACTGGCCGAAGACCTTGAAATAGCCGCCGCTCTTGGTCAGCACCGTACCCGGCGCGAACAGCGTCTGGTCCAGATAGCGATGGGCCGTCAGCCCCGCCGCTTCGAAGGCTTCAGCCACGGCGTCGTCGCGCGCGGCTTCGTTGACCCCGTATTCGTCATTGAAGTGCAGGTGTTCGAGGTCCAGTTCCCTGGCCAGCTCAAGCAGTACCTGGGGCGCCTGTTTCCAGCGCTCGGCGCTACGCACCAGCAAGGGGATACCGAGAGAACCGAGCGTCTTGCCCAGTTCGGCGAGATTGCGCAGCCAGAAATCGACCTTGACCGCCGCCTCGTCATGTTCCTGCCACTGGGCAGGACTCAGCAGGAAGACGGCCACCACCGGACCCTGTTCGGCGGCGGCGTGGAGAGCGGGATGATCGAGGGTGCGCAGGTCGGTACGAAACCAGACGAGCTGACTCATGCATGGCGTTCCTGGCGCAGGAGGCCGGCACTCTGCAGGCGATCGAAGGCCTCCCCCGGGCTGCGCGCCGGTGCGGCATCGGCGGTCAGGGATTCGCCCAGAGCGCCCAGGGTCAGGCAGGGGCGGGCATGGCGGTTGGCGAAGGTCTGCAGCTGGCGGCGCAGCTCGCTGTCGGGTCGACTGTCACGGCAGAGCACCAGCGCGCGGGGCTCCAGCTGCTCGACCAGGCGATCCAGATTGCCCGCGGGGACCGCCCATTCCACGATCTCGACCGGGCACTCGGCGGCGCTGATCAGCCAGGCGCAGAGCCACAGGGACACGTTAATCGGCGTGTCGTCAAGATTGAGCAGCACCAAGGGGGCGCCTCTCAAGCTGTGCTGGCTGTGGTAGATCCGCGCGCCCAGCTTGCTGCGCAGCCAGGACTGGAAGAACACCTGTTGCAAGCGGCCATCGTCGGTGGCCTGGCTCAGGCGCTCCAGTTCCCGCAGCAGCGGCCAGAGCAACTGGTCCAGCAGCACCCGCGGGGGATAGAGCGAGGCGGCGCGATTGTAGGCTTCGTCCAGGGCGCGCGAGGCCAGCCGGCCGATGGCGTCCATCATCTCCTGATGGATGCCCTGCCAAGGCGTGTCGCTAGGTACCGCGGCGGGCCGCTGTTCGTCGAGCAGTCCCTTGACCTGGCTGACCGCCACGCCGCGGGCGATCCAGGCGAGGATCTGCTGCACCCGGACCACATGGGCCTCGCTGTACAGCCGATGGCCCTTGGGGGTGCGCTTGGGCACCAGCAAGCCATAGCGCCGCTCCCAGGCCCTCAACGTCACGGCGTTCACGCCGGTGCGCCGGGCGATTTCCCGGATGGGCAGCCAGCCCTCATGGAGAGCGGACTGGTAGTCCTGCTCTTCGGCGTTGGACGACGAAGGCAAGGGAGAGGCGCTAGATGGCATTTCGCAGACTCAGGCGTTCGGGGTGCGGTTGGAGATAGGCCTGCTCGTTCACATAACGATCCGGATGCTGGCGGAAGTGGTGCTTGAGCAGCGTTAGGGGCACGACCAGAGGAACGACGCCCTCGTGGTACTGCTCGATGAGCTGTTGCATTTCCTGCTTCTCGCTGTCGCTCAGGACCCGACGCAGATAACCGAATAGATGATAGAGCACATTGCAGTGAGTACCACGGGTAGCGCACTTTTTCAGTGCAGCCATCAGGCCACTGAAATACTCCTGTCCCAGCTCGTCCAGATTGCGCTGGCCGATGCTGCCGACCAACTGACCAAGCGCCCGGGCCCGGTGGGCATCATGGGCCATGAGTTGGTACTTGTAGCGCGAATGATAGGACAGCAGGGCACGTACCGTCAGGCCTTGTTGCATGAGCTGCAGCCAATGAGCGTGGGCGAAGACGCGGGTGACGAAGTTTTCCCGCAGCACCGGATCATTCAGGCGCCCGGCTTCTTCCACCGGCAAGTCCGGTCGTAGACGCATGATGGCGGCGGCGAACAGGCCGCGACCGTCGGTTTCGCTGCCCTGGCCATTGGCGTGATAGACCTTGACCCTTTCCATGCCACAGGAAGGCGATTTCTGCATGAAGATGAAGCCGGACAGGTCGGTGAGCTCGCCCGCCATCTTTTCCCCGTAGCGGGTCAGGGCGGCGGTCACGTCCAGGCTGGGGTCGACGGTGCCCACCGCGCGCGGCGCCTGGGAGTCGCCCACCAGGCGGATGGGTTCGCGGGGCGTGCCGAGGCCGATGGCCATTTCCGGGCAGACCCGGACGAAGTCGAAGTGCTCGGCGAAGGTCTGGCTGCAGAGCCGGGATTCCTTGTGTCCACCGTTATAGCGGACTTCGTCACCCAGCAGGCAGGCACTGATGCCCAGGCGCGGGCGGGGCAGGCTGGAGGAGGAGTTGGCAAGCATGGAGATCCCCTGTCGTGTATTTTCTTGTACAAGGTTTTCCTGTTTGTACAAGTTTGGTGCAACTTTCGACAGGGGGCTGCGGCAAAAGATTCGCCGCAGGTTACAGACGGCGTGCGCTTCGTCGCTTAATCCAGACTGCTCAGGAGCTGCTGCGCAGCCTCATGACCACTCAACCAGGCCCCTTCCACCCGCCCGCTGGAGCACCAGTCGCCACAGACGAAGACGCCCATGTCGGGGTCGGCCAGGGCGCCCCACTGGTGAGGTTGCGCGGGGCGTGCATAGAGCCAGCGATGGGCCAGGGTAAAGGCCGGCGCCGGCAGCGGACAGCCGATCAGCTCGGCGAAGGCGCCGTGCAGACGTTCGATCACCGCGTCCTTGGAGGCATCGATGTGCGCCTTGCTCCAGGCGCTGGTGGCGTGCAGCACCCAGGTGTCCAGGGTGGTGTCGCGCCCGGGCTTGCAGCGATTGCGCGCCAGCCAGTCCAGTTCGCTGCCCTGCACGAAGCAGCCTTCCACCGGGGTCTGCAGGGGCGTGGCGAAGGCCAGGGCCACCGACCAGGTCGGTTCCATGCTGACGCCGGCCACGGTGGCCGCCAGCTTGGGCACGCTGGAGAGCAGGGCGGTGGCCTGGGGCGCCGGCATGGCGATGACGACCTGGGCGAAGGGGCCGTGGGTCTCGCCGCTGGCGTCCAGCAGGTGCCAGTGCTGGGCGCCGCGAAAGACCTCGGTGATGCGGCAGTCGAAGGTGACCGGCAGATCGGCCAGCAGGTGGCGGGTGATGGCGCTCATGCGCGTCACCCCGACCCAGCGCGGCTGCTCGTCCTGGGAGGGACTCAGGCGCCCGTCGCGATACTGGTAGAGCACCGGATTCCATTCGGCCGCGCAACCGGCTCGCCGCCATTCGTTGAGGGCGTCGATGAAACGCCGGTCGCGGGCGGTGAAATACTGGGCGCCCAGGTCCAGGGCACCGGCTTCGCTGCGCTTGCTGGCCATGCGGCCGCCGCTGCCGCGGCTCTTGTCGAAGATCTGGACCTGCTGCCCGGCGCGAATCAGCGTCTGGGCCGCGGCAAGTCCGGCTATTCCTGCGCCAACGATGGCGATGGGGGCAGTCATGATGGACCTCGCTTGTCTGACGATTCGCCCTTGTCGAACGTTTGCGCGCGCAAGGGCTCTACGGCTACGACTGGCAACCGTTCTGGATCTTTCGACCCACGACCATACCAAACAATCCTCTTCCCTTCGTTCAGATGCATACGGGCGGCAGGGCAATACGAGAAGGAAGTGACGACATGCATATCCTGCTGACAGGTGGCACCGGATTGATCGGCCGCGCGCTGTGCCGCCAATGGGCGGCTGCCGGGCACCAGCTCACCGTGCTCAGCCGCGACCCGGCGCGGGTAGCGCGCGAATGCGGACCCGGCGTGCGCGGCATCGCCCAGCTGGACGCGCTGGGCGACGAGCAGCTGGACGCGGTGGTCAACCTGGCCGGCGCGCCCATCGCCGACAAGCCCTGGACACGCAGTCGCAAGGCCGAACTCTGGCAGAGCCGCATCGGCACCACCGAGCGCCTGATCGAGTGGCTGCGCGGGCGCCCGCAGAAACCCGCGGTCCTGCTCTCCGGCTCGGCCACCGGCTTCTATGGCGACAGCGGCGAAAAACCGGTGAGCGAGGCCGACAGCCTGGCCGGCCCCGACTTCGCTGGCGAGCTGTGCCTGGCCTGGGAGCAGATCGCCAACGAGGCCGAGCAACTGGGCATCCGCGTGGTCAACCTGCGCACCGGCCTGGTACTGGCCGCCGACGACGGCTTTCTGCTGCGCCTGCTGCCGCCCTTCCGCTTCGGCCTGGGCGCGCGCCTGGGCAATGGACGCCAATGGATGCCCTGGATTCATTTACAGGATCAAATCGGGGCCATCGATTTTCTTCTCAACCGAAGCGACGCCCAGGGTCCCTATAATCTCTGTGCCCCCCAGCCGGTCCGCAACCGCGAGTTCACCGAAGCGCTGGGGCGGGCCTTGCGGCGCCCGGCGCGATTGCTGATTCCCGCCTTCGCCCTGCGCCTGATGGGAGAGCTGTCCATCCTCCTGCTGGGTGGTCAGCGCGCCCGACCCGAGCGCCTGCTCGCGGCCGGGTATGTCTTTCGCTATCCCGAGCTGGACGCGGCCCTGGCCGACCTGCTCGCTGCCAAGGATTCACGATGACTACCAACGCTCTGCTGCTCGCCAACCTGGGTTCGCCCGATTCGCCCCACGTCCCCGACGTGAAGCGCTATCTGAACCAGTTCCTGATGGACCCCTATGTGGTCGATCTGCCCTGGCCGCTGCGCCGTCTGCTGGTGTCCCTGGTGCTGATCAAGCGACCCGCCGCCTCGGCCGAGGCCTATGAGTCGATCTGGTGGGACGACGGCTCGCCGCTGATCGTGCTCAGCCGCCGCCTGCAAGAGGCCGTGCGGCCCCTCTGGCGCCACGGTCCGGTGGAGTTGTGCATGAGATACGGCGAGCCCTCGGTGGAATCGGTGCTCAAGCGCCTGGCCAGCCAGGGCATCCGCGAAGTGACCTATGCGCCGCTCTATCCGCAGTTCGCCGACAGCACCACCACCACCGCCATCGTCGAGGCACGGCGGGTGATCGAGGCCCACCAGCTGCCGCTGACGCTGAAGATCCTGCCGCCCTTCTACGACCGTCCGGAATACCAGGCGGCGCTGGCGGCCAGCGTCGAGCCCTATCTCGAGGAGCCCTACGACCACCTGTTGCTGTCCTTCCACGGCCTGCCCGAGCGGCACATCCGCAAGCTGGTCAAGGATCGCAGCCACGACCTGCGCGCGCCCGACAGCAGCAAGGTCAGCGCCAAGGCCCTGGCCGTCTGCTATCGCAGCCAGTGCCAGCGCACCGCCGAGCTGGTGGCCCGGCGCCTGGGCATTCCCGATGGCAAGTGGTCGGTGTCCTTCCAGTCACGGCTGGGCAAGGACAAGTGGATCGAGCCCTACACCGAGGCGCGGCTGGACGAGCTGGCCAAGGCCGGCGTGAAGCGCCTGCTGGTGATGTGCCCGGCCTTTGTCGCCGACTGCATCGAGACACTGGAAGAGATCGGCGATCGCGGGCGCGAGCAGTTCATCGAAGCCGGTGGCCGGGAGCTGGTGCTGATCCCCTGCGTCAACGACAACCCGGCCTGGGCGCAGGCGCTGGTGGAACTGTGCGAAGAGGTGGCGGAGCTGCCGCCGCAGCCCATCGAGCAACCCAAGATGCCGGCCTAGGCCGGCATCTGGAGGGGTGCCGTCAGAGCAGCGGACGCTCAGGCGGCTCGGCGTCCTTCTTCCAGGCGTTGTGCCCGGGCAGGACCAGGTTGAGGCCGATGGCGATCAGGCCGCAGAGGGAGATGCCCTTGAGGCCGATCTCGCCGTTGCCGAAGACGATGCCGCCGATGCCGAACACCAGGGTCACCGAGACGATCACCAGGTTGCGCGCCTCGGACAGATCCACCTGATGGCGGATCAGGATGTTCAGCCCCACCACCGCGATGGAGCCGAACAGCAGGCAGAGAATGCCGCCCATGACCGGCACCGGGATGGTCTGCAGCGCCGCGCCGAACTTGCCGACGAAAGCCAGTACCATGGCGAAGCCCGCCGCCCACAGCATGACCCGCGGATTGTGGTTCTTGGTCAGCATCACCGCGCCGGTCACCTCGGCGTAGGTGGTGTTGGGCGGTCCGCCGAACAGGCCGGCGGAGGAGGTGGCCAGGCCGTCACCCAGCAGGGTGCGGTGCAGACCGGGTTGCTTGAGGTAGTTCTTGCCGGTCACCCCGCCCACCGCTATCACCCCGCCGACATGCTCGATGGCCGGCGCCAGGGCCACCGGGACCATGAACAGGATGGCGCCCCAGTGGAATTCCGGTGCGACGAAGGCCGGGATCGCCAGCCAGGGCGCAGCGCCGATGCCCTCGGTATGGACGATGCCGAAGACGAAGGCCAGCGCGTAGCCGACGAAGACCCCGGCGAGGATCGGCACAAGGCGGAACATGCCCTTGCCGTAGATGGCCACCAGCAGGGTGGTGACCAGCGCCGGCATGGAGATCATCATCGCCGTGGCATAGGGCACCAGCTGGGCGCTGCCGTCACCGGCCTTGCCCATGGCCATGTTGGCCGCCACCGGCGACAGGCCCAGGCCGATGGAAATGATCACCGGGGCGATCACCACCGGCGGCAGCAGGCGGTCGATGAAGCCCACGCCACGCAGCTTCACCGCCAGCCCCAGGAAGGTGTAGACGAAGCCGGCCGCCACCACGCCGCCCAGCACCGCCGGCAGGCCGAATTCGGCCTTGGCGGCGATGATCGGGGCGATGAAGGCAAAGCTCGACGCCAGGAACACCGGGACCTGACGGCCGGTGACCAGATGGAACAGCAGGGTGCCGAAGCCTGCGGTGAAGAGGGCCACATTGGGGTCCATGCCGGTGATCAGCGGCATCAGCACCAGGGCGCCAAAGGCCACGAAGAGCATCTGGGCGCCGACCAGGATCTCCCGCCAGAGCGGTTCCCGCGCGGTCACGCTCAGGCGTCCTTCTGCTTGGTGCCGAAGATCTTGTCACCGGCATCGCCCAGGCCCGGCAGGATGTAGCCATGCTCGTTGAGGCGCTCGTCGATGGAGGCGGTGTAGAGGCGCACGTCCGGATGGGCTTGCTCGACCGCGGCGATGCCCTCGGGCGCCGCGACCAGCACCAGGGCGCGGATTTCCTTGGCCCCGGCCTTCTTCAGCAGATCGATGGTGGCGATCAGGGAGCCGCCGGTGGCCAGCATGGGATCGATGATCATGGCCAGGCGCTGGTCCAGTTCACCCACCAGCTTTTCCAGGTAAGTGTGGGCCTGCAGGGTGGATTCGTTGCGGGCGAGGCCGACCACGCTGACCCGGGCGCTGGGGATCAGGCTGAGCACGCCGTCGAGCATGCCGATGCCGGCGCGCAGGATGGGCACCACGGTGACCTTCTTGCCGGAGATCTTTTCCACCTTGACGGTACCGCACCAGCCCTCGATGTCCACCTCTTCCACCGGTAGGTCCTTGGTCGCCTCGTAGGTCAGCAGGGCACCGACTTCCTGGGCCAGTTCACGGAAGTTTTTGGTGCTGATGTCGGCGCGCCGCATCAGACCGAGCTTGTGACGGATGAGCGGGTGGCGGATTTCGTGGACGGGCATGGGATTCTCCAGAGACGGTAGGGCAGCGGATCGAGGGCGGTTTCGGTACGACCGGCGGCCCGAAGGCCTGCCGCAGGAAGGGCAGGCGCACAAAAAAACCGCGGTACATTAAAGCATCCGGCTCGAGGTGGGCAGTACCCTGCGACAATAGTAGCCGCCTGGCGGCGCTTGAGATCGGTCCGCGGTGTCTGTACCTTTGCCGCCTTTTATCCGCGCCAACCACCCCGCAGGCGCCCCGTCCCCCGGAGAAGCCCCATGTCCGCCGATCTCGCCCACATCCGCCAGGTCATGCAGGAAGCCGATTGCCTGTATGACGAAGCCCAGGTCGAAGCGGCCATCGACCGGATTGCCGCGGCCATCACCGCCGATCTCGCCGAGCGCAATCCAGTGGTCTTCTGCGTCATGAATGGCGGCCTGATCCTGACCGGCAAGCTGGCCACCCGGCTGAATTTCCCGCTGGAAATGTCCTATCTGCACGCCACCCGCTATCGCAACGAGACCACTGGCGGCGAGCTGTTCTGGAAGGCCAAGCCCGAGGTGTCCTTCATCGATCGCGACGTCCTGATCGTCGACGACATCTTCGACGAGGGCCACACCCTCAAGGCCATCATCGACTTCTGCCGCCATGCCGGCGCCCGCGAGGTCCATACCGCGGTGCTGATCGACAAGACCCACGACCGCAAGGTCAAGGGCCTGCAAGCCACCTATGTCGGCCTGCCCTGCATCGATCGCTACATCTTCGGCTACGGCATGGACTACAAGGGCTACTGGCGCAATGCGCCCGGCATCTACGCCGTGAAGGGACTGTGACCGCCCGGCTGTTCGATCAGGCGCTGTTCGCCGATCTGCTCCGGCAGGCGGCGGCCAGTCCGCGCCGCCGTGCCCATCACAACCTGCACGCCATGGACGAGCCCTGCCACCGCCTGGTGGTAGGCATGTGCGAGGACAGCTACATCCCGCCCCATCGCCACCTGGATCCGCACAAGGCCGAGAGTCTGCTGGTGCTGCAGGGCCGACTCGGGCTGTTGACCTTCAGCGAAGAAGGGCAGGTGCTGCTGCGCCGCGAGTTGTCCCAGCGCGCCGGTTGCCCGGGCGTCGATCTCGCCCCCGGGCACTACCATGCGCTGGTTGCCCTGGAGGGCGACTGCCTGTTCTTCGAATGCAAGGCCGGGCCCTTCGTGCCTCTGGGCGAGGGTGAGCGACCAGGCTGGGCACCGCTGGAAGGCGCCGCCGATGCCGAGCGCTATCGCCGCTGGATGCGCGCTCAATTCGATTGAACTTTTGATCGGGGTCGCGGTATTGCCCTGGCTTTGTCACTGGCGGGCAGGCGAGGGGCGGGGTTAGAATCGGCCCTCTTTTCTCCAAAGAATCCCCCAGCACAGGTAGCCAAAGGATGCGCAAGGATAAAAAGCAGGTCATCGGTGAAGAGATCAGCGACGAGCAGATCAAGCTGTTTCTCGCGGTCGAGCCGGCGGACGATACCCCCGCGTCTCTGCACAAGCTGGTCAAGGCCTATCGCGGTCTGCGTCCGGACGATTTCGAGCGCTTCGTCGGCTTCTTCGTCGAGGCCGGCTACGATCTGGATGCCCGTAACGATCAGGGTGAAGACTTCATCGAGCTGATCCGCAGCCATCGTCAGGCCGAGCCCTATATCGACGCCCTGCGCGCCGCGCACGCCTGATCTGCCGCAGGCAAAAAGAAACCCCGCCAAGGCGGGGTTTCTTTTTGCCTGGAGTTTGGGCCGCCTGGGCGGCCCGCACTTCATCAGGCTTCGCGGTTGCGGGTCAGCAGCGCAGGCTTCTCGCTGCGCGGCCGGCTCGGCAGGTCTTCCAGCTGCTCCAGGGTAGGCAGGCGGTCGGCACGCGACGGCTTGTGCACGATCTTCGGTTGCGGCTTGCTCGATGCCCGCTCTTCCTGGGCATAGGCACGCGGCTCGCTGGGTGCGGCCTCGTAGGGGCGGGCGGCGCGGGGCTGGCCATTCTGGCCACGGCGCTTGCCGGGCTGCTGCTGTTGCTGGCCACGCTGGGCGCGGGCAGCGCCCTGGCCCTGGCCTTGACCCTGACGGGGCTGCTGACCATTGCTGCTCGCGGCTGCCGGACGGGCACCGTTGCCGCCGTTGCCACGGCGCTGGCCGTTGCGACCCTTGCCCTGGTAGGGGCTGACGTAGTCGACGCTGTTGCCGAAGTTGTCGTAATCGTCGTCCAGGAACTCTTCCGGATCGCGATTGCGCGGCTGCTGGGCCGCGGCCTGGCCGGGTTGCGCATTGGCCTGACCGGCGTCGTCGCGATCACGGCGGTCGCGACGATTGCGGGTACGGCCCTTGCGCTCGCCCTGGGGCTGGGCACCGGACTGCTCGCCACTGGCGGCCTTGCCCTGGCCCTGATTCTGGCCTTTGCCTTCGCTGCGCGCCGGCTTGTCGGCCTTCTTCTGGCGATTCTGCTGCGGCTTGCCACGCGGCTCGCGCGGGGCGCGCACTTCCGGCTGCTCCGGCGGTACGGACTGCGGGTCGAAACCCTGCATGTCGCCGTCGGGAATGCTCTGCTTGGTCAGGCGCTCGATGGCCTTGAGCAGCTTCTCTTCGTCGGGCGAAACCAGGGAGATGGCTTCGCCGCTACGCCCGGCCCGACCGGTACGGCCGATGCGGTGGACATAGTCTTCCTCGACATTGGGCAGCTCGAAGTTGACCACGTGGGGCAACTGGTCGATGTCCAGGCCGCGGGCGGCGATGTCGGTGGCGACGAGGACGCGGACCTCGTTGCTCTTGAAGTCGGCCAGGGCCTTGGTGCGGGCGTTCTGGCTCTTGTTGCCATGGATCGGCGCGGCCGGCAGGCCGTGCTTGTTCAGGTACTCGGCCAGGCGGTTGGCGCCGTGCTTGGTGCGGGTGAACACCAGCACCTGTTCCCAGGCACCCAGGGTAATCAGGTGGGCGAGCAGGGCGCGCTTCTGGTTGGCGGGGATGCGGAACAGCCGCTGCTCGATGCGCTCGACGGTGGTGTTCGGCGGGGTGACCTCGATCCGCTCGGGATCCTGCAGCAACTTGCCGGCGAGGTCGGTGATGTCCTTGGAGAAGGTGGCCGAGAACAGCAGGTTCTGGCGGCGGGCCGGCAGACGGGCCAGGACCTTCTTCACGTCGTGGATGAAGCCCATGTCGAGCATGCGGTCGGCTTCGTCCAGCACCAGGATCTCGACGGCGGACAGATCGACGCTCTGCTGACCGGCGAGGTCCAGCAGACGCCCCGGGCAGGCGACGAGCACGTCGACGCCCTTGGCCAGGGCGGTGACCTGCGGCTTGAGGCCGACGCCGCCGAAGACGCAGGCGCTGCGCATGGGCAGGTCACGGGCATAGACCTTGAAGCTGTCGTGGACCTGGGCCGCCAGTTCGCGGGTCGGCGTCAGGACCAGTACGCGCGGCTGCTTGGCCACGTGCTGGCGGCCATCGGGATGACCATTGGGAAACAGGCGCTCGAGCACCGGCAGCGCGAAGCCACCGGTCTTGCCGGTGCCGGTCTGGGCAGCCACCATCAGATCGCGACCCTGCAGGACGGCCGGAATGGCGCGTTGCTGAACAGGAGTGGGATTCGTGTAGCCAGCGTCTTCCACGGCGCGGGCAAGGGCCTCGGAGAGACCGAGGGAAATGAAGGACATGCGGGGTTCCTGTCTCTGTCGGCGTCCCGCCGACGTGGGGGCGCGGTTGCGCTTCCGGTTGACGTCCGAAAGGTTTCGGACGTCTCGCCCGCCCTCGTCATCCTGCGCTGGATGAAGAGTCGGGCGATGACCGGTAGCGGTAATCACGATTGGGTGAAGTCGCCGCCAGTTCGCGTGGCCGACTTCAAAAACCGAGGTTTCGCCAGATGGCGATACACGGCTCCGCTTGGTTCAGGGTGTAGAAGTGCACGCCGGGTGCCCCGCCTTCGAGCAGTCGCTCGCAGAGGGCGGTCATGACTTCTTCGCCAAAGGCCTGGATGCTCTGGGTGTCGTCACCGTAGGCTTCCAGTTGCTTCCGCAGCCAGCGTGGCAGCTCAGCGCCACAGGCATCGGAGAAGCGCGCCAACTTGCTGTAGTTGGTGATCGGCATGATGCCAGGGATCACTGGGGCTTCGACTCCCAGTTTGCGGACACGTTCCACAAAATGGAAGTAGCAGTCGGCGTTGAAGAAGTACTGGGTGACCGCGCGGTCAGCACCGGCCTGCATCTTGTACACGAAATTGCGCACGTCGTCCGTAAAGCTGCGCGCCTGCGGATGGGTTTCCGGATAGGCGGCGACCTCGATATGGAAGTGATCGCCGGTTTCCTCGCGGATGAAGGCGACCAGATCGCTGGCATAACGCAATTCGCCACCACCGGACAGGCCCATGCCGGACGGCAGGTCGCCGCGCAAGGCGACGATGCGGTTGATGCCGGCTTCCCGGTATTGCTGCAGCAGCTCGCGCAGCTTGGCCTTGCTGTCGCCGACGCAGGACAGGTGCGGCGCGGTCGGTACCCCGACCTCGTCGTTGAGCTGGCGCACGGTACGATAGGTGCCATCGCGGGTGGAGCCGCCAGCGCCATAGGTGCAGGAAAAGAACTCCGGCCCATGACTCGCCAGCTGCCGCGCGGTGGCGATCAGCTTCTCGTGGCCCGCTTCGGTCTTGCAGGGAAAGAATTCGAAACTCAGACTGGGTTTCACGGCGTCTCTCTCGTGAGCGGCCCCGCCCTGGCGGGCGGGGCTGGCCATCAGTAGCGGTAGCTGTCGGGCTTGAAGGGGCCTTCCTGGGTCACGCCGATGTACTTGGCCTGAGCCTCGGTCAGGCGGGTCACCACGCCACCGAAGCCTTTCACCATTTCCAGCGCCACTTCTTCGTCGAGCTTCTTGGGCAGGACCATGACGGTGACGTTGGCGGTCTTCTCGGCGACCGGCAGGTCGGCGAACTTCTCCTGGTACAGGTGGATCTGCGCCAGCACCTGGTTGGCGAAGGAGCCGTCCATGATGCGGCTGGGGTGACCGGTGGCGTTGCCCAGGTTCACCAGGCGGCCTTCGGCCAGCAGGATCAGGTAGTCGTCGTTGGCCGGATCGACGGTCAGGCCGGTGCGGTGGATCTTGTGCACCTGCGGCTTAACTTCTTCCCAGCCCCAGTGCTGGCGCATGAAGGCGGTGTCGATCTCGTTGTCGAAGTGACCGATGTTGCACACCAGGGCGCGCTTCTTCAGGGCCTTGAGCATGTTGGCGTCACAGACGTTGACGTTGCCGGTGGTGGTGACGATCAGGTCGATCTTGCCCAGCAGGGCGCGATCCACGGAGGCTTCGGTGCCGTCGTTCAGGCCGTCGACATAGGGCGAGACCAGCTCGTAGCCGTCCATGCAGGCCTGCATGGCGCAGATCGGGTCGACTTCCGAGACCTTGACGATCATGCCTTCCTGACGCAGCGAGGCGGCCGAGCCCTTGCCCACGTCGCCGTAGCCGATCACCAGCGCCTGCTTGCCGGACAGCAGGTGGTCGGTGGCGCGCTTGATGGCGTCGTTGAGGCTGTGGCGGCAGCCGTACTTGTTATCGTTCTTGCTCTTGGTGACCGAGTCGTTGACGTTGATCGCCGGGACCTTGAGGGTGCCGTCCTTGAGCATGTCCAGCAGGCGATGCACGCCGGTGGTGGTCTCTTCGGTGATGCCGTGCACGCGCTCCAGCACCTGCGGATACTTGTCGTGCAGGATCTGGGTCAGGTCACCGCCGTCGTCCAGCACCATGTTGGCGTCCCAGGGCTGGCCATCCTTGAGGATGGTCTGCTCGATGCACCACTCGTATTCGGCTTCGGTCTCGCCCTTCCAGGCGAACACCGGGATGCCGGCGGCGGCGATGGCGGCCGCGGCCTGGTCCTGGGTGGAGAAGATGTTGCAGCTCGACCAGCGCACTTCGGCGCCCAGGGCCACCAGGGTCTCGATGAGCACGGCGGTCTGGATGGTCATGTGGATGCAGCCGAGGATCTTGGCGCCAGCCAGGGGTTGCTCGCCGGCGTACTTTCGTCTCAGGCCCATGAGGGCGGGCATTTCCGATTCGGCGATGATGACTTCGCGACGACCCCAGTCGGCCAGGGAGATGTCGGCGACCTTGAAATCGTTGAAAGCGGCAGGCGTGAGGACAGCGCTCATTGAAGAGTCTCCATTCGTTAGGTGCGAATGGGCGCCGTTGATGCGTTCTGATAACGCTCCGCTCGAGCCTGACAACGTCTGGCGTCCTGCCCGCCGAGGGTCCCGCGCCAGCGGCGGGTCGGCTAGGATGGGATAACGCAGCGTGCTGCAGCGCCCCTCGAACGGAAGGCGGGGCGGCCTGGTGGCCGCGATGCGCGGGCAGTATAACGAGGATCGCGATAAACCCAAAGGGTGGCGCTCTGCCTCATGTCGACCGGAATCTACCGCGCGCACCCTGATCTGATGCCTCAAGACCCCGGGAATTCAAGGAGCCCTGATGAACTTCCATACCCGCAAGTGGGTGAAACCCGAAGACCTCAACGCCAATGGCACCCTGTTCGGCGGCAGCCTGCTCAAGTGGATCGACGAGGAGGCGGCGATCTATGCCATCGTGCAGCTGGAAAATCCCAAGGTGGTGACCAAGTACATCTCCGAGATCAACTTCATCAGCGCCTCGCGCCAGGGCGACATCATCGAACTGGGCATCACCGCCACCGAGTTCGGACGTACCTCCATCACCCTCAGATGCGAGGTGCGCAACAAGATCACCCGCAAGAGCATCCTCACCATCGACAAGATCGTCTTCGTCAATCTCGACGAGGAAGGCAATCCGGTGCCTCACGGCAAGACCGAGATCACCTACGTCAAGGACAGGTTTAAGGAGTCGCCTTGAGGCCCGCGCGGGTCACGTCCAGGCGCCGTCGCTCGGCCCAGTAGAGCAGCAGTTCGCGCAACTGCGAGAGTTCGATCGGCTTGCCCATGTGGCCGTCCATGCCGGCCTCCTGGGCGCGATCCTTGTGCTCGGCGAGGATATGCGCGGTGAGGGCCACCACCGGGGTGCGCGACCTATGATTCTGCTGTTCCCAGGCGCGTAGCCGGCGGGTGGCGCCGAAGCCGTCCAGCAGGGGCATCTCGCAATCCATCAGGATCAGGTCGTAAGTGTTCTGCTGGAGCTTTTCGAAGGCTTCCAGGCCGTTGCTCACGGTGTCGGGTTCGACGCCGAGCTTCTTCAGCATGCCGCGGATCACCTTGACCGAGATGCTGTTGTCCTCGGCCACCAGCACGCGGAAATCGCTGGGGATGCCGCTGGGCTGTTCTTCGGGCTCGGGTTCGCTGACCCGCTGGCCGCGGCGCGACAGCTCGTCCGCCAGGGTCGCCCTGAGGGTATAGCCGGCCACCGGCTTGGCCAGCACCCGCTTGATGCCGGCGTTGCGGGCGATGACCTTGCTCGGCGCATTGCTCAGGCCGGTGAGCATGATCAGCAGCAGGTCGTGGTTGAGATTCTCGTCTTCGTTGATGCGCGCGGCCAGCTGCATGCCGGTCATGCCCGGCATCTGCTGGTCGAGCAGCACCACGTCGAAGTATTCCCGCAGGTGCGACTGGGTGCGCAGCAGGGCCAGGGCTTCGCGTCCGGACGCGGCGGTGACCGCCTGCATGCCCCAGGCGCTGCACTGCTGCTGCAGGACCTTGCGGCAGAGCTCGTTGTCGTCGACCACCAGCACCCGTACGTCCTGCAGCGGATAGTCGCTGTCGCCGCGCGACAGCACCAGCGCCTGGGCCGGGATGGGCAGGCTGATCCAGAAGCTGGAACCGCCCTCGGCGTTGTTCTGGATGCCGAAGTCGCCCTGCATCAGCAGCACCAGCTGGCGGGCGATGATCAGGCCGAAATCCAAGCTGTCGGTGTCGCTGGCGAGGAAATCGCGGCGGTCGAGGTGGGTGGACAGCAACTGGCGACTCAGGGCCGCATCCAGCGGGGTGCCGCTGTCCTGCACCGAGATGCGCAGGCGCGGCGGCTGGCCGGTGGCCTCTTCCAGGGAGATCACCAGCAGGATCTCGCCTTCCTCGGTGCGCTGGAAGGCGTTTTCCAGCAGGTTGAGCAGGATCTGGCGCAGGCGGGTCGGATCGCCGATGAAACGGCGGGGCACCTGGGGCTGGATGAAGCTGAGCAGTTCGACCCGGTGCTCTTCGGCGCGCGGCCGGAAGATGTCCAGGCAGTCGTCGAGCAGGGCATTGAGGTCGAAGGTGACCTCTTCCAGTTCGATCTGGCCACTTTCCAGACGGGTGATGTCGATGATCTCGTTGATCAGGTTGAGCAGTTCGGCACCGGCGCTGTGGATGGTCTGCACATAGTCCCGCTGCTTGGCCGACAGCGCCGTGCCCTGCAGCAACTCGGTCATGCCCAGCACGCCGTTCATGGGCGTGCGGATCTCGTGGCTGATGCGCGAAAGGAATTCGGCCTTGCCCTTGAGCTCCGCATGGTTGGCCGCTCTGTCACGGGTACGGGTGAAATGCTCTTCGCGCAGATAGCGACGGCGCTCCTCCAGGGCCAGGGTGAGCAGGATGCCGCTGAACATGCAGCTGGCGATCAGGCCGCGGCCCATCCACACCGGCGGATTGGCGTAACCGGCCAGGATCGGCAGGGCGATCAGCCCGGCCAGGGCCAGCAGGGCGCAGCTCACCACCAGCAGCCGCGCATAGCGGGCACCCTGGTGCCAGCGCTCAAGGGCGATGCTCAGGCAGGCGAACAGCGCCAGACCATTGACCACCATGAGCCAGTCGCCGATATAGAACTCGCCGGCGGCGATGCGCACCACGGCGGCCAGGGCGACCAGCGCCAGCAGGCCCCTGAGCGTGCGGCGGATCCACAGCGGCAGTCGCCGCCAGCCAAAGAAGGCCCCCACGAAATTCAGCCCGGCGGCGCTGCAGGCCAGCACCGACAGATCGGTCAGCAGCGGCGTCTGGCCCTTGAAGCCGCCCAGGAAGAACTTGCTCAGCCCGAAAATGTTCAGGGCCACGCAGACCAGCATCACCAGCAGCAGGGTGAGGGCGCTGGTGGCGCGACTGCGGTGATAGAGCAGCTGGGCGCCGTTGTACAGCGCCAGCATGGCCAGGCAGCCGAGCAGCACGCCGAACATCACCAGCCGATGGGTGACCTCTGCTTCGGCACTGCTGCTCAGGGTCAGGGCGATCCGCATCGGCTGGGGCGATTCGAATCTCAGGAAGAGGTCGAGCGGCTGGTCGCTCTGCGGAATCGGAAAGACGAAGTCGCGACTGAGTTGCTGCGGATTGAGCAGCGGCCGCGACAGGCCATCGCGGATCTCGCTGAGCAACTGGTCGTCGCGATAGGCGAAGAAGTCCAGATAGCCGACATTGGGCGAAATGATGCGCAGCAGGCGCTGCTGGGTGTCGGGCTGGATGCGGGTGTGCAGCCAGAGCGCCCCAGGGCCGGCGGGGCGGTGGGCGCGGGCGGTGGTCAGCGGCTTGAAGGCAGACAGCCGGTCACGGACGTCGTCGAGCGAGAATTCGCCGGTGGCGTCCTCGTATTGCGCCCAGCCCGCATCCGGCGAATTCTCGGCCTGCACGGAATTGGCCACCAGCAGCAACAGCAGCCAGCTGACCACAAAGCCTATGGCGATCCAGAGCCGGTGCACGAGAGTTCCCTTCGCAAATGCGGACGTCGAGTATAGATCAGCCCGTCACGTCTGTTGACGTAACAGTGTAACAGGCTGATCCCTTAGGCGAGCTTCACTGTCGCTCGCGGGCGATGGCGCGGTAGCCGATGTCGCTGCGGTAGAAGCAGCCCTTCCAAGAGATTTCCTGGGCCAGCGCATAGGCGTTCTGCTGGGCGGCGGAGACCGTTTCGCCCAGGGCCGTGGCGCACAGCACCCGACCGCCGGCCGTGACGACCTGACCATCGCGCAGGCTGGTGCCGGCGTGGAACACCTTGCCCGGCAGCGCCGCGGCGGCTTCGAGACCGGCGATGGCGTCACCCTTGGCGTAGTCGCCCGGATAGCCGCCGGCGGCCAGGACGATGCCCAGGCTCGGACGCGGATCCCAGCAGGCTTCGATCTTGTCGAGCGCCTCGGCCAGGGCGGCCTCCACCAGCAGCACCAGGCTGGACTGCAGGCGCAGCATCACCGGCTGGGTCTCGGGATCGCCGAATCGGCAGTTGAATTCGATGACCTTGGGCGCACCGCTCTGGTCGATCATCAGGCCGGCATAGAGGAAGCCGGTGTAGACGTTGCCTTCGCTGGCCATGCCGGCCACGGTGGGCTCGATGATCTCGCGCATGACCCGCTCGTGGACCTCGGGGGTCACCACCGGCGCCGGGGAATAGGCGCCCATGCCGCCGGTGTTGGGACCGCTGTCGCCGTCGCCGACGCGCTTGTGATCCTGGCTGGTGGCCATCGGTAGGACGTGCTTGCCATCGACCATGACGATGAAGCTGGCTTCCTCGCCGTCGAGGAATTCCTCGATCACCACGCGGGCACCGGCGTCGCCGAAGGCATTGCCGGAAAGCATGTCACGCACCGCGTCCTCGGCTTCGGCCAGGGTCATGGCGACGATCACGCCCTTGCCGGCGGCCAGGCCGTCGGCCTTGATCACGATGGGCGCACCCTGCTCGCGCAGATAGGCCAGGGCCGGCTCCACCTCGGTGAAGTTGGCGTAGGCGGCGGTGGGGATCTGGTGGCGCGCCAGGAAATCCTTGGTGAAGGCCTTGGAGCCTTCCAGCTGGGCCGCACCGGCGGTGGGGCCGAAGCAGGGCAGGCCGCGGCTGCGGAACAGGTCGACCACCCCGGCCACCAGCGGCGCCTCGGGGCCGACGATGGTCAGCTCGACGTTGGCGGCGGCGAAGTCGGCCAGTTGTTCCAGGGCCAGGACGTCGAGGGCGACGTTCTCGCACTTGGCTTCGGTGGCGGTGCCGGCGTTGCCCGGGGCCACATAGACCTTGGTGACCCGGGTGTCCTGGGCGACCTTCCAGGCCAGGGCGTGTTCGCGACCGCCGCTGCCGATGATGAGTACGTTCATGCAGTGTTCCTCTCGGGCGGCCGCAGGGTGGCGTCCGCACTTTGAATTGGAGCGACGGCGAGGCGCGTGCGGCCTCGCCGTGACGGGTCCTTAGTGGCGGAAGTGGCGCATGCCGGTAAAGACCATGGCGATGCCGGCTTCGTCGGCGGCGGCGATGACCTCGGCGTCGCGCATGGAGCCGCCCGGCTGGATCACCGCGGTGATGCCGTTGGCCGCGGCGTTGTCGATGCCGTCACGGAAGGGGAAGAAGGCGTCCGAGGCCATGACCGCGCCGGCCACGGCCAGGCCGGCGTGCTCGGCCTTGATGGTGGCGATGCGCGCCGAGTTGACGCGACTCATCTGGCCGGCGCCGATACCTACGGTCTGCTGGCCCTTGGCGTAGACGATGGCGTTGGACTTGACGAACTTGGCCACCTTCCAGGCGAAGATCAGGTCCTGCAGTTCCTGCTCGCTGGGGGCGCGCTGGGTCACCACCTTGAGATCGGCGGCGGTGATCATGGCGATGTCGCGGCTCTGCACCAGCAGACCGCCATTGACGCGCTTGAGGTCCAGGCCGGGCTTGCGCTCGGCGGGCCACTCGCCGCATTCCAGCAGGCGGACGTTGGCCTTGGCCGCGACGACGTCGCGGGCCTCGGCGCTGACGCGCGGGGCGATGATCACCTCGACGAACTGGCGCTCGACGATGGCGCGCGCGGTCTCGGCGTCCAGTTCGCGGTTGAAGGCGATGATGCCGCCAAAGGCCGACTCGCTGTCGGTGGCATAGGCCAGTTCATAGGCCTGGCGGATGTCGCCGGCCACGGCCACGCCACAGGGGTTGGCGTGCTTGACGATGACGCAGGCCGGCTCCTCGTAGCTCTTGACGGTTTCCAGGGCGGCGTCGGTGTCGGCGACGTTGTTGAAGGACAGTTCCTTGCCCTGCAGCTGGGTGGCGGTGGCCACGCAGGCCTCGCTGGCGTGCTCGACATAGAAGGCCGCCTGCTGGTGCGGGTTCTCGCCGTATCTCATGTCCTGCGCCTTGATGAACTGGGCGCTGAAGGTACGCGGGAAGGCGGCGCGGCCTTCGGTGGACAGCGTCTCGGCCTGCTGGTCGATGCTGCCCAGGTAGTTGGCGATCATGCCGTCGTAGGCGGCGGTGTGCTCGAAGGCCTTGAGCGCCAGGTCGAAGCGCTGGGCATAGCTCAGGCCACCGGCCTTGAGGTCGTCGAGGATGGACGCGTAGTCGCTGGCATTGACCACGATGGCGACGTCCTTATGGTTCTTGGCCGCGCTGCGGACCATGGTCGGACCGCCGATGTCGATGTTCTCGATGGCGTCGGCCAGGCTGCAGCCGGGCTTGGCCACGGTGGCGGCGAAGGGGTAGAGATTGACCGCGACCAGATCGATCGGGCGGATGCCGTGCTCGCTCATGACCTCGTGGTCGATGCCGCGGCGGCCGAGGATGCCGCCGTGGATCTTCGGATGCAGGGTCTTGACGCGGCCGTCCATCATTTCCGGGAAGCCGGTGTAGTCGGCGACTTCCACAGCGGGGATGCCTTCGTCGCGCAGCAGCTTGTAGGTCCCGCCGGTGGACAGGATTTCCACGCCGATGGCCGCGAGTTCACGGGCGAAGTCGACGACGCCCGTCTTGTCGGACACGCTGATCAGCGCACGGCGGACGGGGAGGCGAGAGGTCTGGTCGGTCATGGTCATGTCCATCAGGAGGAGAGAGACCGCCGGTCAAGCCCCCTGGGCCGCCGGCGATGAGGCGGATCAGAGAAGGTCGTATTGCTTGAGCTTCTTGCGCAGGGTGCCGCGATTGAGCCCGAGCATCTCCGATGCCTTGGTCTGGTTGCCCTTGACGTAATTCATCACGCTTTCGAGCAGGGGTGCTTCCACTTCGCAGAGCACCATGTTGTAGACGTCGGTCACCGGCTGCCCATCGAGGTGGGCGAAATAGTTGCGCAGCGCCTTCTCCACGCTGTCGCGCAGCGTCTGGCCCTCCTGTAGGGGAGCGGTCAGGTGCTGCTTGAGGTCGCCGTTGTCACTCACGGGCGCTGTTCCAGTCAAAGTCTCGGTCATCGAATTCATGCCACCTGCTTCCCGATCGGGGGCTGCGCGAAGAACGCGCGAATGCTGGCGTGCTGGGCTTGGGTGTCTTGCAGTCGGTTGAACTGGGCGCGCGATTCCGCGGCGCCCGGCCGGTCGGCCAGGTACCAGCCGACGTGCTTGCGGGCGATGCGCACGCCCATTTCCGGGCCGTAGAAGGCGTGCAGGGCGTCGAGGTGCTCCAGCAGGATGGCCTCCACCTCGGCATCGCTCGGCGCCGCCAGGTGCTCGCCGGTCGCCAGGTAGTGGGCGATCTCGCGGAAGATCCAGGGGCGGCCCTGGGCGGCGCGGCCGATCAGCAGGCCGTCGCAGCCGGTGTGCTCGAGCACGCGCCGGGCCTTTTCCGGGCTGTCGATGTCGCCATTGGCGAACACCGGGATACCGACCGCCTGCTTGATCGCGGCGATGGTGTCGTACTCGGCGGCGCCCAGGAACCTGTCGTCACGGGTGCGGCCGTGCACGGCCAGTGCCTGGATGCCGGCGGCTTCGGCCAGCTGCGCGATGCGCAGGCCGTTGCGATTCTCGGGATTCCAGCCGGTGCGGATCTTCAGGGTCACCGGAACGTCCACCGCGGCCACCACGGCGGCGAGGATCTCGGCCACCAGGACCTCGTCCTTCATCAGCGCGGAGCCGGCGGCCTTGTTGCAGACCTTTTTCGCCGGGCAGCCCATGTTGATGTCGATGATCTGGGCACCCAGTTCGACATTGCGCTTGGCTGCTTCGGCCAGCATCGCCGGATCGCCGCCGGCGATCTGCACCGAGCGCGGTTCCTGCTCGCTGGCGTGGATCAGGCGCAGCCGCGACTTGCGGCTGTCATAGAGCCGCACGTCACTGGTCACCATTTCCGACACGGCCATGCCGGCGCCGAGTGCCAGGCACAGGCGCCGGAAGGGCAGGTCGGTGACCCCGGCCATGGGCGCGAGAATCAGCGGATTGGGCAAGGTATAAGGGCCGATGCGTACCATCGACATATCTTTTTCCCTGGCGAATAGGCGCCTGTTCCGCCTGCGCCGGAAACCGGCCGCGGACAGGGGCTGCTGTGCTTGAAAAGGGTTGGGAATGATACCCGCTCGCCGCCTCCGGATAAAGCGCGAGTTGGCTAGTTTATGAGCAATTCGCCCTGGCGCTACTCCGGCGAGAAGAAGCTCAGGCTGTAGTTCACCGCGCGCGGACCGGGGTCGAGAATGTCCAGGGCGATGTGGATCGGCGTCTGCGGCGGCATCTCGTCCTGGCCCTTGAGCTCGCCGTTCAGGTACTCGCCGGGCTTGAAACGGCGGCTGGCGAGCAACTGGCCGTTGAGGTCGGCGAAGCGCAATTCCAGCAGCGGAAAGGGCTGCGAGAAGGGCGCCCGGTTGTAGAGGATGGCATCGACGCGCAGGGCCCCGGAAAATTGCGGATGGCTGCGCACCACCAGGTTGCTGCTGCGGATCTGCTGGACATCGACCTTGGACGGCACCTTGCAGCCCAGGCTGGCGCAGGCCTGGACGAACAGCGGGCGATAGCTGTCCTGCCGCGCCAGTTCGTCGAAGTGGTAATAGACGTACTGGCCGGCCAGGCCGAGCAGCGCCAGCAGGCAGAGCAGGATCCACAGCAGACGGCGACCCCAGTGCGGGCGCCGTGGCTGGCTGTCCAGCTGCAGCGGATCGTCGTGCAGGTCCAGCAGGGGATCGTCCTGCCATTCCGGTTCGCTGCGCAGGGCGGTCGTGGCCTTGGCCGGCAGCGGCTCGTCGTCGCCGTCGCGCGCGGCGCTGAGGGGTTCGGCAACGGGCTCCTGCCAGTCGTCGAGCCGACCCAGGCCGGGTTCGGCGCGTTCGTCGTCGTCGGCTTCGACCCGCCCGAGTGCCGGCTCCTGGCGTTCACGCGGGGGCGCGGTTGTGAGGGGCGCGGGCGGCGTGGCCGGGGCGGGCTTGAGCGGGGCGCGCGTGGCCGCGAGCGGTGCCACAGGTACGGCCGTCGGCACGGGAGCGATGTCCGGCTCCGGCCGGGCCTCCACGGCGGGCTCGGGCTCGGGCTCCGGTTCCGGCTCGGCGGCGGGAAGCGGCAAGGGGGCGGGCTGCGGCTCGAACTCGACCTCGGGTTCGGCCGGCAGGCGCAGGGATTCCGGCTCGGGTTCGCGCTCGGCGGAGGCGGCGCCGAGCGACGGCAGTTCGAAGGGGTCTTCGTCGTCCTGGGGGCGATGGGCCGCCAGGCCCTGGGCCGGCGCCGGTTCTTCCCGCGGCGCGGCCACGGCAGGCGGCGTTGCCTCCGCGGGCGGGGCTGCCGGCGCGACCGGCGCGCGGCGTTGTTCTTCGAGGGCACCCAGGCGGGCGACCTCGGCGTCCAGCTCCAGGTGGCTCAGGTCCAGTTCGTCATGGGGCCAGGCCGCTTCGCTGGGCGTCGGCGCCGGTTCGGCCGCGGGCGCAGGTGGCACGGGCATGGGCTGCGGCGCCGTCAGGGGTGCGGCCTGGTTGCTGGCGTTGAACACTTCCAGGCAGACGCCACAGCGTACGTCGCCGTCCGCGGCAGCCAGGTGTTCCTGGGTGACGCGGAAGCGGGTATGGCAATGCGGACACTGGGCGACGAGGGATTCGGTCATGGCGAGGCGACAGCCAGGGAGTGAAGCGCGCTAGTGTACCCGAAGGCCCTGGCGAAAGAAGGGCTTCCACCGGGCCGCCGGGTGAGCGGACCGGTGGCGGTACGCAGGTCAGCGACGACGGGTGCCGCTGATGCGTACCCAGCCGTCCAGGGTGGCGGTGGGTTCCAGGTCGAAGCAGCCGGCGTAGGCGGCGCGCACGTCCTCGGCCTGCTCGGCGAGGATGCCGGAAAGGGCCAGGCGACCGCCGATGCGGGTCAGGCGGGTGATCTGCTCGGCCAGGCCGACCAGCGGACCGGCGAGGATGTTGGCCACCACCACGTCGGCCGGCTCGCCTGGCAGATCGGCGGGCAGGTACAGCGGAAAGCGTGCCGGGTCGATGCCGTTGCGATTGGCATTCTCCCGCGAGGCTTCCAGGGCCTGGACGTCGATGTCGGTGCCCACGGCGCGCTCGGCGCCCAGCAGCAGGGCGGCGATGGCGAGGATGCCCGAGCCGCAGCCGAAATCCAGCACCTGCAGGCCCTGGACCGGTTCGCCGTCCAGCCACTGCAGGCACAGCGAGGTGGTGGGGTGAGTGCCGGTGCCAAAGGCCAGGCCCGGATCCAGCAGCAGATTGACCGCTTCGGGTTCCGGGGCCTCGTGCCAGCTGGGCACGATCCACAGTCGCTGGCCGAAACGCATGGGCTGGAAGTTGTCCATCCAGCTGCGTTCCCATTCCTGGTCTTCCAGGCGCTCCACCTCGTAGACGAGGCCGTTGGCCAGGAGCTGCACGCGCTGCTCTAGGGCGGCGGCGTCGGTATCGCCTTCGAACAGCGCCAGCAGGTGGGTCTGGGACCACAGCGGGGTGGTGCCGAGATCCGGCTCGAAGATCGGCTGGTCCTCGGCGTCCATGAAGGTCACCGAGACGGCGCCCAGTTCGAGCATGAGGTCTTCGTAGGTTTCCGCCTGGGCGGGCGTGAGGGCGAGGCGGACTTGCAGCCAGGACATGGTGGGCTACCTGAATCGGGTCAAAGCGGGGAGGGTAAATGAAAACGGGCTGCCCGAGGGCAGCCCGTCTATTGGTTAAGAAGCCGGCGGGACGAGCGAGCTAGGTCAGGCAAGGCGGAAATCGCCGAGGAAGCGCAGTTTACACAGGGTAAATGAGCATTCCGAGGCGATTCCCAACGCAGCCTGGCCGACGCGCAGCCGTCACGTCCTCAGTGGCGCAGGCCGAGCTTCTTCTCCAGGTAGTGGATGTTCACGCCGCCCTGGCCGAAGGCCTGGTCGCGGGTCAGCATCCGGTGCAGATCGGCATTGGTCTTGATGCCGTCGACGATCAGCTCGTCCAGGGCGTTGCGCATCCGGGCCATGGCCTCGTCGCGGGTCTTGCCCCAGGTGATCAGCTTGGCGATCAGCGAATCGTAGTTCGGCGGAACCTTGTAGCCGCTGTACAGGTGCGAATCCACCCGCACGCCGTTGCCGCCCGGTGCATGGTAGTGCTTGACCAGGCCCGGGGAAGGCATGAAGGTCTTGGGATCTTCGGCGTTGATCCGGCACTCGATGGCGTGACCGGTGATCTTGATGTCTTCCTGCTTGATCGACAGCGGGTTGCCCGCGGCGATGCTGAGCATCTCCTTGACGATGTCGACGCCAGTGATCATCTCGGTCACCGGATGCTCCACCTGCACGCGGGTGTTCATCTCGATGAAGTAGAAGCGACCGTCTTCGTAGAGGAACTCGAAGGTGCCGGCGCCGCGGTAGCCGATGTCGATGCAGGCCTTGACGCAGCGTGCCAGGACTTCTTCGCGGGCCTTCTCGTCGATCTGGGGCGCAGGCGCCTCCTCGATGACCTTCTGGTGACGACGCTGCAGCGAGCAGTCGCGGTCATAGAGGTGCACGGCGTTGCCCTGGCCATCGGAGAGCACCTGGACTTCCACGTGACGCGGATTGCCGAGGAATTTCTCCATGTAGACCATGGAGTTGCCAAAGGCGGCGCCGGCTTCGGTCTGGGTCAGCTTGATCGACTTGATCAGCTCGGCCTCGTCCTCGACCACGCGCATGCCGCGACCACCACCGCCACCGGCGGCCTTGATGATCACCGGATAGCCGACTTCGCGGCCGATGCGCAGGCACTCGGCCTCGTCATCCGGCAGGGCGCCGTCGGAGCCCGGCACGGTGGGGACACCGGCCTGCTTCATGGCGTTCTTGGCGGACACCTTGTCGCCCATCAGGCGAATCACGTCGGCGGTGGGGCCGACGAAGGCGAATCCGGACTGCTCCACCTGCTCGGCGAAGTCGGCGTTCTCGGCGAGAAAGCCGTAGCCGGGGTGGATGGCGGTGGCGCCGGTTACTTCCGCGGCACTGATGATGGCCGGGATGTTCAGGTAGGACTGGGGCGAGGGGGCCGGGCCGATGCACACCGATTCGTCGGCGAGGGACAGATGCATCAGTTCGCGGTCGGCGGTGGAATGAACCGCCACCGTCTTGATGCCCAGCTCCTTGCAGGCACGCACCACGCGCAGGGCGATTTCCCCGCGGTTGGCGATCAGGACTTTTTCCAGCATCGTGGGCTCCACGGGCTTAGACAATGGTGAACAGCGGCTGGTCGAATTCGACGGGCTGACCGTTCTCGACCAGCACCTGGCCGATGGTGCCGCTGGCTTCGGCTTCGATGTGGTTCATCATCTTCATGGCTTCGACGATGCACAGAATGTCGCCTTTCTTCACCTGCTGGCCGACTTCGACGAAGGCCGGGGTGGTGGGCGAGGAGGCGCGGTAGAAGGTGCCGACCATGGGCGAGCGCGCCACGTTACCGGTCAGTTGCGGCGCGGCGGCTTCGCTGGCGGGTGCAGCGGCAGCGGCCGGCGCGGCAGCCGGGGCCGGGGCGGCGACCGGAGCGGGGGCAGCGGCGTAGACAGTCTGCATGCCCTGGCCGCGGCCGGTGTTGCGGCTGATGCGGACGGATTCTTCGCCTTCGCGGATTTCCAGCTCGTCGATACCGGACTCTTCCAGCAGCTCGATCAGTTTCTTGACTTTACGGATGTCCATTGGCGTTGGCTCTCCCCTCGGGTTCTGGTGATGTTCTGGATATTGAGTCGCGCTCAGCCGCGGGCGGCGAGCTGTTCGCAGGCGGCTTCCAGGGCCAGGCGATAGCCACTGGCACCGAGCCCACAGATGACACCGACCGCCACGTCGGAAAAATAGGAGTGGTGGCGGAAGGCCTCGCGCTTGTGCACGTTCGACAGGTGCACTTCGATGAATGGGATGCTCACCGCGAGCAAGGCGTCACGTAGGGCGACACTGGTATGGGTGAAGGCAGCCGGATTGATGAGGATGAAATCCACCCCTTCGTCACGCGCGGCATGGATGCGTTCGATCAGCAGGTGCTCGGCGTTGCTTTGCAGGTATTGCAGGCGATGCCCCGCCGCAGTGGCACGGGCTTCGAGATCGGCGTTGATCTGGGCCAGGGTGGTGGCCCCGTAGACGCCCGGCTCGCGGGTGCCCAGGAGATTCAGGTTGGGCCCGTGCAGTACCAGCAGATGCGCCATAGCCACTTGCCTCGCGATTTCGCAACCAGATTGGCCGCGGACTATGCCGCAACCGGAGGTGACTGTCCAGTCGCTAGACGTTTGCCGGAAATGCCCGCACGTTGGGCGAAATTCTTTTAATCGCTGGCGATAAGCCTTTTTGCTTCACCGAGTCGGGCGAGAAAACCCGCGGCGTCGATTTCGCCGACGATGCGCGCCTGGGTCTGCTCCTGGCCACTGCCGGCATAGAACAGGATCGCTGGCGGACCGAACAGCCCGTGCCGTTCCAGCCACTGCCGCTGTTCCCGGGTGCTTTGCGTCATATCGAAGCGGATCAGCGTGAAGTCGCGCAAATGCGCCTGGACCTCGGGATTGCCGAACACCTCGCGCTCGATCAGCTTGCAACTGATGCACCAGTCGGCATAGACGTCCACCAGCACCGGTCGCCCCTGGCCGAGACGGCTGGCCAGGGCCGCCGGATCGCTGAGGCTGTGCATGACGTCCGCGCGGCCGGCCACGGCGGGCGCCGCGGCGTCGCCCAGCGGTCGCAGGGGATCGCTGGCCCCGCGCAGGGCGCCGATGCCGGCGGCCGCGCCATAGACCACCAGGGTCAGGCCGGCCAGTTGCAGCAGCCGCTGACGGGGTGGCTTTGGTACGAATTCCAGAGCGCCGAGAAACAGCCCGACGCCGGCCGCCAGCAGGCCCCAGGCGGCCAGCGCCAGCGGCCCCGGCAGCAGCCGTTCGAGCAGCCACAGGGCTACCGCCAGCAACAGGACGCCGAAGGCATTGCGCATGCCCACCAGCCAGGCGCCGCTGCGTGGCAGCAGGGCGCCGCCACCGGCGGCGATGAGGATCAGTGGGGTACCCATGCCCAGGCCCAGGGCGAACAGCGCCAGTCCGCCGCCGAGCCAGTCGGCGGTGCTGCTGATATAGAGCAGCAGGCCCGCCAGGGGCGCCGAGACGCAGGGCGAGACGATCAGGCTGGAGAGCACGCCCAGGGTGGCCGCGCCGCCCAGGGAACCGCCGCGGGTGCCGCTGGCCAGCTGCTCCAGGCGCTCGCGCAGGACCGCCGGCAGGCGCAGCTCGAAGAGACCGAACATGGCCAGGGCGAACAGCGCGAACAGCGCGGCGAAGGGAATCAGCACCCAGGCCGACTGCAATTGCGCCTGCAGATTGAGGCTGGCGCCAAAGACGCCCATGAGCGCGCCCAGGGCGGCGAAGCTCAGGGCCATGGGCACCACGTAGGCCAGCGCCAGCAGCAGGCCACGTCCGGGGCGCGCCTTGCCGGCCAGAACCACCGCCGAGACGATGGGCAGCATCGGCAGGACGCAGGGGGTGAAGGTCAGCCCGAGTCCGGCGAGAAAGGCCAGCAGGATCCTATGCCAGTCGAGCTGAGCGGGGACGGGCACGGTGGCCGCCGGGGTCGCAAGCGCAGGGCCGGCGATGTCCAGGGTGCGGGTTTCCGGCGGATAGCAGAGGCCGCGATCGGCGCAGCCCTGGTAGGTCACCTTGATCTGGCCGCCGCGGTCGGGCGCCAGGGGCAGGGGGATGTCGACGCCGGCGTGATAGACCTGGACGTCGCCGAACCATTCATCGTGCTTGGGCTCGCCGGGCGGCAGGGCTACCGGCGCGGTGAGCAGGCCGGGGTCGGCGTCGAAGGCGAAGCGTTGCCGATAGAGGTAGTAGCCCTCGGCGATGGTGAAGCGCAGCTGGGGACGGCCCTCGGCGTCGCGGCGCTGCTCCAGGCGAAAGGCCTGATCCACCGGCAGGAATTGCTGACTGGGGCGCTGACCGTCCAGGCCCAGCGCGGCGCTCGGGCGCGGCGCATCGAACAGCCCGGCAGTGGCGGGCAAGGTCAGCAGCAGGGTGAGCAGGAACAGCAGGACACGCATGGGCTTCTCGGCGATCGGCAGCGGCCGATCATAGCAGAGGCATCTGGCTGGTCAGTCCTGGCCGTACTGGCGCACGCAATTGCGCCCGGCATGCTTGGCGGCATAGAGGGCTTCGTCCGCCTGCTTGGCCAGCGCGGGCATCTCCTGGCCGGGCTGCAGCTGCGCCACGCCGGCGCTGAAGGTGCAGCTGAGCTCCTTGGGCGGCGCCGGATAGTGGATCTCGGCGAAGCGCTGGCGGATCTCGTCGATCAGGCGGGTGGCGGTGGCCAGGTCGGTGTCGGGCAGCACGATGGCGAATTCCTCGCCGCCATAACGGCCGATGTGGTCGGACTTGCGCAGGCGCTGCTTGAGGAACAGCGCCAGGCTCTTGATCACCCGATCGCCCATGGGATGGCCGTAGTGGTCGTTGACCTGCTTGAAGTGGTCGATGTCCAGCATGGCGAAGGTGATCGGCCGCTGGCTGCGCCGGGCGCGGAAGCAGGCGTCTTCCAGCAGTTGCAGGGTGTGGGTGTGGTTGTACAGGCCGGTGAGGCTGTCCTGGACGATGCGCGCCTGCAGGCTGCGCGCCCGGGCCGCGCGGGTACGCACCGTGGCGATCAGGTGGCGCGGCTTGATCGGCTTGGTGAGGAAGTCGTCGCCGCCCTCGCTCATGGCGTCCAGCTGCTTGTCGAGGTCGTCCTCGGCCGACAGGTAGATGATGGGCACGCTGACATAGCGCTCGTGCTGGCGGATGACCTTGGCCAGCTCGGTGCCGGTGCACTCGGGCATGTACATGTCGAGGATGATCAGATCGGGCACGAATTCGGCCAGGTGCGCCATCACCGCGCCGGGTTGCATCAGGGTGCGGGTGACGATGCCGGCGCTGTTGAGCGCCATTTCCGTGGCCATGGCCTGGGCGCGGGAGTCGTCCACCACCAAGGCGCGGATCGGATCGTAGTAGACGGTGCGGGTGAGGGTCTCGATCTTTTCCAGCAGCCGCGCCGAATCCAGGGTGCCGGTGTAGAACTCCTGGCCGCCGGCGCGCACCGCGGCTAGGCGAAAGGGGGTGTCGGCTTCCTGGTGGCTGTAGAACAGCACCGGCAGCTTGCGCTCCAGACCGGTCTGGGCCTCCAGCGCCAGCTGGATGCCGGCACCCGCGCCGCCGAAGTCCACGTCCATGACGATGACCGCCGGGTGCCGGCTGTCCATCATCGCGCGGAAGTCGTCGGCGCCGTGGATGATCTGGATGGTGACGCCGAAGTATTCCATCTGCTGCGCCAGGCGCTCGGCGCGCTCGGTGTCGAGCAGGGCGATGTAGATCGGCTTGCGCAGCGGCGGCAGGCTGGTGGTTTCCAGCTGGTCACCCTGGCGCAGTCCGGTGCGCGACAGGCTCTGCATGGCCAGGCTGAGTTCGGTGATGGCCTGGCTGTTGAGACGGCCGCGATTGGCGGCGACCTGGGCCAGGGAGGCGCCGATGGCCTCGGCGAGCTCGGCATGGCCCTGCTGCTCGAAGCGCTTGGCGTATTGCAGCAGGCGTGCGTTGGCGTCGGTCAGCTCGACCAGGCTGCCGGCCGTCCACTCGTCTCGTTGCAGCCGTTGCCAGATCTCCAGCACCTGGCGCGACTGGTGGATGACCCGTTGCGCGAAGTGCAGCTTGAGGCGGTCCCGGCTCGGATCATCTGGTTCGCTCACGAATTGTTCCGTCATTCTTGAGGTGGTGGCCCTATGCTACCAATTGCTGGCAGGCAGGGGAGAGGCGGTACCCTGGTTAGCGGCGGCTATGCCGCTCGCATGGACACTGTCGGTCGCTTCTGGAGTAGCGTCCGTCGCCTGTTACCCTAGTCTCGGAAGCGGCTGCCCGGGTGCCTGGCGCCCGCGCCGGCCGCCAAGGCTGCGCAACCGGCGCCGCGGGCAGGGGTCCAAGCGCCAACACCTTTGAAAACATTGCAAGGAATTGCCCATGCGGGAGTGGAACTTGAGGTCGGGATGGCTCCGGCTGGTGGCAGTGCTGGTCGCGCTCTACCTGCTGGTCACCCTGGCGATAGGCTGGTACTGGAGTCGCGAACCGGATTTCTTCCCGGTGCAGCAGCATGCCCAGGAGGCGGCCGCGGCCAGCGGGCGCAAGCTGGTGCTTGGCTACACCACGGTCGAGACCCTCAAGCAGGTGGCCGGTACCCTGCTGGACAAGCCGGGTGGCTATCTCTCCAACGACATCTTCCCGCCGGGCCTCTGGCTCGACGACATGCCGTCCTGGGAATACGGCGTGCTGGTGCAGACCCGCGACCTGGCGCGCGCCCTGCGCAAGGACTTCGCCCGTTCCCAGTCGCAGTCCACCGAGGACGTCGACCTGGCCCAGGCCGAGCCGCGCTTCAACTTCGACAACCACAGCTGGGCCATGCCCTCGTCGGAATCGGAATACCGCGCCGGCATCGCCTCCCTGGACCGCTACCTGGCGCGCCTGGGTGGCCAGAATGCCCAGGGCCAGCCCACCGCCTACTTCTATTCGCGTTCGGACAACCTGCGCAACTGGCTGGGTGACGTCGAGACCCGCCTGGGTTCGCTGTCCCAGCGGCTGTCCGCCAGCGTCGGTCGGGTTCGCCTTGACGCCGAGGTGCGGCCGAACCAGGACATCCCCGCCGGCCAGGTGCCGGAGGTGCACGAGCAGCGCGTCGAGACGCCCTGGCTGCAGATCGACAACGTCTTCTACGAGGCCCGCGGTCAGGCCTGGGCGCTGTCGCACATCCTGCGCGCCATCGAGGTCGACTTCGCCGACACCCTGGCGAAGAAGAACGCCACGGTGAACGTGCGCGAGATCATCCGCGAACTGGAAGCGGCGCAGCAGCCGGTCTGGAGTCCGATGATCCTCAACGGCAGCGGCTTCGGCATCCTGGCCAACCATTCGCTGGTGATTGCCAACTACATCTCCCGCGCCAACGCCGCCATCATCGACCTGCGCCAGTTGCTGGAACAGGGCTGATGACGCCGGACGCTCGCGAAGCGGCGCATCGCGCCGCCTCCGACCGGGAACGGGTGGTCTGGGTCGATCGCGACGACCGCATCCAGGGTGAATTGCCGCGGGCGGAACTGCGTGCCCGCGGCCTGATCGGTCGCTGCACCTTCATCCTCCTGTTCAATGATGCCGGCGAACTCTGCGTGCACCGGCGCACCCTGAGCAAGGCGCTCTACCCGGGCTACTGGGACGTCGCCGCCGGCGGCATGGTGGCGCCGGGCGAGAGCTATGCGGAGTCCGCCGCTCGCGAGCTGGCCGAGGAACTGGGCGTCAGCGGCGTGCCCCTGCGCGCCCATGGCACCTTCTATTTCGAGGAGCCGGGCAATCGCCTCTGGGGCGGCGTGTTCAGCGCGCGCTGGAACGGTCCGTTGCGGCTGCAACCGGAAGAGGTACTGGAGGCGCGCTTCCTGGCCCCGGCGGCCATCCTCGACGACGCGCGTCAGCGACCTTATTGCCCGGATTCGCTGCAAGCCCTGCAGCTGGCGCTCAGCCGCGCGGATGTCGCATCCCTGCCTTAATTTCTCGCATTCGCGCCTTAGCATCCGCGGACGATGCTGCTACATTGCGCGGCCCCGGACCAGCGCGGCCCGTGCCGGTCGGCGCTGCGTCCAAGGCTTCCTCCAGGCGCCCGGCGCCTGAACCCGACTGGGAGGACCGTCCCTTGAGCAAGAAAACCTCGTCGCTGTCGGATCTCAGCCGGCTGGTGTACTCCACCGACGTCGGCCGCATTCGCCCGGAAGAACCTCAGGCGCCGGCTCCGGCGGGCGACGGCATCGCCCGGGTGCGCCGCGAGACCAAGGGCCGTGGCGGCAAGACGGTGACCACGGTCAGCGGCGTGCCCCTGGGCGATGAGGAGCTCAAGGACCTGGCCAGCGCGCTCAAGCGCCGCTGCGGCACCGGCGGGGCGCTCAAGGATGGCGTCATCGAGATCCAGGGCGACCATGTCGACCTGTTGCTCGGCGAACTCGAAAAACGCGGCTTCAAGACCAGGAGATCGGGCGGCTAGGCCAGGCCTTCCAGCCTCCGCGTACAACTTACCGCCCCTGGCGGCGGTCCATCCAAAGCAAGATTCCCTACAGGAGATTCCCGCGAATGTCCCCACGACGCACGCGCAAAGACGACGGCAGCCAGTGGACCGTGGCGGACAGCCGCAGCGTCTATGGTATTCGCCACTGGGGTGCCGGCTACTTCGCCATCAGCGACGCCGGCAACGTCGAAGTCCGCCCCCACGGCCCGGACGGCCAGCCGATCGACCTCCATGTGCTGGTCGGCCAGCTGCGCGAAGCGGGGCTGTCGCTGCCGCTGCTGGTGCGTTTCCCCGACATCCTCCAGGGCCAGGTGCGCCACCTGACCGGTGCCTTCGATCGCAACATCGAGCGCCTCGACTATCAGGGCCGCTACACCGCCCTCTATCCGATCAAGGTCAACCAGCAGGAAGCGGTGGTGGAAAACATCATCGCCACCCGTGACGTCTCCATCGGCCTGGAAGCCGGTTCCAAGCCGGAGCTGATGGCGGTGCTGGCGCTGGCGCCCAAGGGCGGCACCATCGTCTGCAACGGCTACAAGGACCGCGAATTCATCCGCCTGGCGCTGATGGGCCAGAAGCTGGGCCACAGCGTCTTCATCGTCATCGAGAAGGAATCCGAGGTCCCGCTGGTGATCGAGGAGGCGTCCGAGCTCAAGGTCACGCCCCAGGTCGGCCTGCGCGTGCGACTGTCGTCCCTGGCGTCGAGCAAGTGGGCCGACACCGGTGGCGAGAAGTCCAAGTTCGGTCTCTCCGCCGCCCAGCTGCTGTCGGTGATCGAGCGCTTCCGCGCCGCCGGCCTGGAGCAGGGCGTGCGCCTGCTGCACTTCCACATGGGCTCGCAGATCGCCAACCTGGCCGACTACCGCCAGGGCTTCCGCGAAGCCATCCGCTACTACGCCGAGCTGCGCGCCCTGGGCCTGCCGCTGGACCACATCGATGTCGGTGGCGGTCTGGGCGTCGACTACGACGGCACCCACTCGCGCAACGCCAGCTCGATCAACTACGACATGGACGACTACGCCGGTACCGTGGTCGGCATGCTCAAGGAATTCTGCGACCAGCAGGAGTTGCCGCATCCGAACATCTTCTCGGAAAGCGGCCGGGCCATGACCGCCCATCACGCCATGCTGGTGATGCAGGTCACCGACGTCGAGCGCCACAACGACAGCGTGCCGGCCAGCGAGCGCTTCGAAGGCAAGGCCGAGGTGGTGCAGTGGCTGGCCGAGCTGCTCGGCGACACCGATCCGGAGATGGTCACCGAGACCTACTGGCGCGCCACCCAGTACGTCAGCGAAGCCGCCGCCCAGTACGCCGCCGGCACCCTGAGCCTGAGCGACAAGGCCCTGGCCGAGCAGTGCTACTTCGCCATCTGCCGTCGCCTCTACAACCAGCTCAAGGCGCGCCAGCGTTCCCACCGCCAGGTGCTCGACGAACTCAACGACAAGCTGGCCGACAAGTACATCTGCAACTTCTCGGTGTTCCAGAGCCTGCCCGACACCTGGGCCATCGACCAGATCCTGCCCATCGTGCCCCTGACCCGCCTGGACGAGGAGCCGGTGCGCCGCGCCGTGCTGCAGGACCTGACCTGCGACTCCGACGGCAAGATCAAGCAGTACGTCGACGAGCAGAGCATCGAGACCAGCCTGCCGGTGCACGAGGTGCGCGAGGGCGAAGACTATCTGCTGGCGGTGTTCCTGGTGGGCGCCTACCAGGAGATCCTCGGCGACATGCACAACCTGTTCGGCGACACCGATTCGGTGAACGTCTACCAGGACGCCGACGGCAGTGTGCGCCACGGGGGCATCGAGACCCACGACACCATCGAGGACATGCTCAGGTACGTGCACCTCTCGCCCGAGGAGCTGATGACCTACTACCGCGACAAGGTCGCCAGTGCGCGCCTCACCGCGCGCGAGCGCACCCAGTTCCTCGACGCCATGCGCCTGGGCCTGACCCGTTCCTCCTATCTCGCCGGCTGACGAAGCGAACCCTGGCGGCCGGGCGGGCTCTATAGCCTTGCCGTCAGGATGGAGGAGCAGAGGTATGAAAGGGCGCTTGGCGCTGTTGCTGGTGGGCAGTCTGATGCTGGCCGGCTGCGGCAAGGTCAATCAGGAAAACTATTCCCGGCTCAAGGCCGGCCAGACCAAGGCCGAGGTGGAGCAGATCCTGGGTGCACCCACGGAATGCGCGGGTGCCCTGGGCGTCACCACCTGTACCTGGGGCGATCGCGGCTCCTTCATCAGCGTGCAGTATCTCAACGATAAGGTGGCGATGTTCGCCGGGCAGGGTCTGCGATGAAAACCTCTACCAAACTGCTACTGCTGGCGGGTGCCGCCGGACTGCTCGCGGCCTGCGCCAGCGGCCCGCGCGAAGTCCCGCCGCTCACCGCGGGCAATGTCGACCTGCAGCGCTACCAGGGACACTGGTACGAGGTGGCGCGGCTGCCGATGTTCTTCCAGCGCAAGTGCGCCCAGTCCGAAGCCAACTATCACGTCATGGCCGACGGCTCGGTCGCCGTGTTCAACCGCTGCCGTACCCTGGACGGCAAGGTGGAGGAAGCCACCGGTACCGCCACCCCCATCAAGCCGGGCGTGACCGATCGCCTGGAAGTGCGCTTCGACACCTGGTTCAGCGGTGTCCTGCCCAACGTCGCCAAGGGACCCTACTGGATCCTCTATGTCGACGACGACTACAAGACCGCCCTGGTCGGCAGTCCGGATCGCAAGTACCTCTGGTTGCTGGCGCGCAAGCCCGACATTTCCGCGGCGCAGAGCGAAAAGCTGCTGCGCATCGCTCGCGAGAAGGGCTACAACCTCAATCGTCTGGTCTGGCGCGAGACCGACGCCCACATGCCCTAGGCCACAGGAGCTCTCCGTGAAACTCTGGACCGATGCCTTTTCCGACAACGCCTTCATGCCCAAGCGCCACGAATTCGACGTGGCCGACTTCGGTGCCCACGGCGACAACATCTCGCCCGCGCTGCAGTGGTCCGATCTGCCGGCGGATACCAAGAGCCTGGCGCTGACCGTCTACGATCCGGACGCCCCCACCGGCAGTGGGTTCTGGCACTGGGTGGTGGTCAACATCCCGGTCGGTACCCAGGGCCTGGCGGAAGACGCCGGCCGCGCCGATGGCTCGGGTCTGCCGGCGGGCGCCCTGCAGCTGATCAACGACTATGGCACCCGCGGCTTCGGCGGCGCGGCGCCGCCCAAGGGTGACAAGCCGCACCGCTACATCTTCCAGCTGCATGCGCTCAAGGTCGATCAGCTGCCGGTGCCGGCAGATGCGACCAATGCGGTCGGTCGTTTCATGATCCACCTCAATCAGCTGGCTTCGGCGACCTACACCGGTCTCTACGAGATCAAGTAGGGCCGCGGACGGACGGGCTAGAGCACGTCCGTCGAGGTCGCCAGGCGGATGCCGGCGGCGCGCATCTCGGCGAGGAGGGCGTCGCCCTGGGCTTCGAAGCCCGGCACCGAATGACTGCAGTCGGTCAGCAGCACCAGGTCCTGGCGCCTCTCCCGCGGCCAGAATTCCAGCAGATCGCGAACGGTGCTGGCCACGCAGTGCGAAAGCGCTTCGCCGGCGATCAACAGGGTATCGGCCGCCTGGAGGCGGGCGATCAGGCCAGCGTCCACCGCGGTGCCCGGGTCCGCCGGATCCGGGACCTCGGCGCGCAGTGCCGAATAATGTTCGGTATGGGGATTGCCGCCCTTGGCGATGAAATCCACCAGGCGTCCCTGCTGCCGGCCCCAGGCATTGAGCGCCTGATGGACATCCTGCTGCACCCCATGGCCCCAGCCGCCCACCAGGCAGTGCTCCGGCCAGATCACCAGGCGATAGCGACCCCCGGCTTCCAGCGCCTGCACATAGGCCAGCGCCCGGGCACGTTCGGCTGGATCACGGGTCTGCCAGCGACCGCTGGCCACCTCGTCCGCACCGATCTGGGTAAAGGGCGCCGGTGGCTGGCCCTGGGCATCCTGCCAGCTGTGCGGATGGGCGATGTGCAGCGGTTGATGGGAGTCCAGGGTCACCTGCACCCCGCTGAGGCGGGCACCCAGGCGCTCGATCAGGGCCGCGACGCGCTGCAGCCCGGCCACCGCACCGGGCACCGGCAGGGCCGCACCCGGCAGGTCGCAGAAATCGTTTTGCGGATCGATCAGCAGCAACTGCAGCTTGGCATGGGACATGGCGATCTCCTCTGGCGACTGGCCGTCGATGGTGCGGGTGCCATTGGACATGAAGCAAGCCCGGGTAGCGTGGAAACCCGGTAAGGTGCAGGTCTATGATGAAGGGGCCGACCCTGCCCCGCGGAGCGCGACATGCTGAATCTGTATCCGGAAATCAAGCCTTACGCCCGCCACGAGCTGGCCGTCGAAGCGCCCCATGTGCTCTATGTCGATGAGAGCGGCTCGCCGGATGGTCTGCCGGTGCTGTTCATCCATGGCGGACCCGGCTCCGGATGCGATCGCTTGAGCCGGCGCTTCTTCGATCCCAATCTCTACCGCATCGTCACCTTCGATCAGCGCGGCTGCGGTCGCTCCACGCCCTATGCCAGCCTGGAGAACAACACCACCTGGCACCTGGTCGAGGACATCGAGCGCCTGCGCGAACACCTGGGCATCGAGCAATGGGTGCTGTTCGGTGGCTCCTGGGGGTCGACCCTGGCGCTGGCCTATGCCCAGCGCCATCCCGAGCGGGTCAAGGCCATGGTCCTGCGCGGCATCTTTCTCTGCCGCCCGGTGGATCTGCAGTGGTTCTACCAGGAAGGCGCGAGCCGGCTGTTTCCCGATTTCTGGCAGGACTATCTGCACCCCATCGCCGAGGAAGAGCGCGGCAACCTCATCCAGGCCTACTATCGCCGCCTGACCGGTCCGGACGAACTGGCACAGATGTCCGCCGCGCGCGCCTGGTCCTGCTGGGAGGGGCGTACGGTGACCCTGAGGCCCAATCCCGACGTGCTGGAGAAATTCAGCGAGCACGCCCTGGCCATCGCCCGCATCGAGTGCCACTACTTCATCAACAATGCCTTCCTCGAACCCGACCAGCTCCTGCGCGACATGCCCCGGATCGCCCATATCCCGGCGGTGATCGTCCACGGCCGCTACGACATGGTCTGCCCGCTGGACAATGCCTGGGCCCTGCACCACGCCTGGCCAGGCAGCGAATTGCAGATCATCCGCGACGCCGGTCATGCGGCCAGCGAGCCCGGTATCTGCGACGCCCTGATGCGGGCGACCGACCAGATCGCCCGCCAGCTGCTCGATCTGCCCCAGGAGGCCGAGTGAAGGCGCTGCTGCAAAGGGTCAGCCGCGCCAGCGTCGAGGTTGAGGGCCATACGGTCGGCGCCATAGGCTCGGGCCTGCTGGTCCTGGTCGGTATCGAGCCGGCGGATGACGAGGCCGCCTGCAGCCGCATGCTCAAGCGACTGCTGGAATACCGGGTGTTCGCCGACGGCGAGCAGCGCATGAATCTTTCCCTGCAGGACGTCGGCGGCGGCTTGCTGCTGGTCTCCCAGTTCACCCTGGCCGCCGATACCCGCAGCGGCCGCCGGCCGAGCTTTTCCAGCGCCGCGCCACCGGCCCAGGGCGAGCGGCTGTTCAACCATCTGGTGGGCCTCGCCCGCGACCTTCATCCCGAGGTCCAGACCGGTCGTTTCGGCGCCGACATGCAGGTTTCCCTGGTCAACGACGGACCAGTGACATTTTTATTGTCGATTTAGTGAGGGCGCCCCTTACAGCGCTCTGCCAAGTGTCTATGATTGCGCAGTTCGAGTTTGAACGGTCGTCCAACTGGGGAATCATTGACCCCTGCGGGAGTCGGACCTCTGCCTATCCGTTTCGCGACCACCCGTCGCCAAACGTATTCGTACGCTGATTTAGGAGGCTGCGTGTTATCTCATTCCAAAGTTAAGCCGGGCAAGCAGGGCTTCGCCCTGATCGGGCTCTCCGTCGCTCTGGGTCTGTTCAGTGCCCAGGCCCTGGCCTTCAGCCTGGACGACGTGGCCGCCAAGGCCAAAGAACTCTCCGGCCAGAAATTCGTCGCGCCCAAGAGCAACCTGCCCGCATCCTTCAGCGGCATGAAGTATGCCGACTATCAGCAGATCACCTTCAATCAGGACAAGGCCTACTGGAAGGATGCCAAGACGCCCTTCCGCCTGAATTTCTATCACGAGGGCATGCACTACAGCGTGCCGGTGAAGATCAACGAGGTCACCGCCAACAATGTCGAAGAGATCAAATACGATCCCTCGATGTTCAACTTCGGCAACCTGCAGGTCGACCAGGCCCAGCTCAAGGATCTCGGCTTCGCCGGATTCAAGGTGCTCTATCCGCTGAACAAGGCGGACAAGCATGACGAGCTGATGACCATGCTCGGCGCCAGCTATTTCCGCGTGATCGGCAAGAACCAGGTCTATGGCCTGTCCGCCCGTGGCCTGGCCATCGACACCGCGCTGCCGTCCGGCGAGGAATTTCCGCGCTTCACCGAATTCTGGGTCGAACAGCCCCAGTCGGATCGCCGCAACCTGGTGATCTATGCGCTGCTCGATTCGCCGCGCGCCACCGGTGCCTATCGCTTCGTGCTGACTCCCGGCAAGGACAGCACCGTCGACGTCGAAGCCAAGGTGTTCCTGCGCGACAACGTCAACAAGCTGGGTATCGCGCCGTTGACCAGCATGTACCTGTTCGGCCCCAACCAGCCGAGCGCCCAGGTCAACTATCGTCCGGCACTGCACGACTCCAACGGTCTGGCCATCCATGCCGGCAACGGTGAGTGGCTGTGGCGTCCGCTGAACAACCCGCGCCGCCTGTCGGTCAGCACCTACACCATCGAGAATCCGCGCGGTTTCGGTCTGCTGCAGCGTGGCCACGAGTTCTACAAGTACCAGGACCTGGACGAGCGCTACGACAAGCGTCCCAGCGGCTGGGTAGAGCCCAAGGGCGACTGGGGCAAGGGTCACGTCGAGCTGGTGGAAATCCCCACCCCGGACGAGACCAACGACAATATCGTGGCCTTCTGGACGCCGGACACCCTGCCGGAGAAGGGCCAGCCGATCGATGTCAGCTATCGCCTGCACTTCACCACCGACGAACCCAACCTGCACACCAAGGACTTGGCCTGGGTCTCCCAGACCCGTCTGTCCACCGGTGACGTGCGCCAGTCCAACCTGGTGCGCCAGACCGATGGCAGCCTGGCCTACATCATCGACTTCGAAGGTCCGAACCTCGATGACCTGCCCGAGGATTCGCAGGTCGGCTCCCAGGTCAGCCTGGATGCCAACGGTGAACTGGTCGAGAACTCTGTGCGCTACAACCCGGTTACCAAGGGCTATCGCCTGACCTTGAGACTCAAGGTCAAGGATCAGACCAAGCCGGTGGAAATGCGCGCCAACCTCGCCCAGGGTGACAAACCGCTCAGCGAAACCTGGACTTACCAGCTACCTGCCAATGAATAACACCACCCGCGATACCTCGGTCGCCGCTGCTGGCGACTACCTCGAACACCTGCCGTTGCCCGCCGGGCAACGGCAGGTGCTGGACCAGACGGCGGACGTCGAGTCGCTGCACCGGCAACTGGCCGGTGCCCGCGGCGAAGGCGCCCAGGGTGCCGAGGCGGTGATCGCCTCCACCGAAGCGCGTCTGGCCGCCGGTTGGGACGATACCCTGGAGGATGGCGAGCTGCTGGGCAGCGATGCCCAGGGTCGCGTCTTCATCAAGGCCACCCCGCCCATGACCCGCTCCATGATGGTGCCCGATCCCTGGCGCACCAATCCCGTGGCGCGGAGCTGGAAGCGGCTGCTCGGCCGCAAGGATCACAGCCGCTGGCAACCCGATCCCGAAGCCGATGCCCATGCGCACTGGCGCAAGGTCGGTTCCTTCCGGCGCTTCATCCTGCTGATCCTGATGCTGGTGCAGACCGGCATCGCCACTTGGTACATGAAGGCCGTGCTGCCCTATCAGGGCTGGGCGCTGGTCGATCTCGGCGAGGTCTACCGTCAGGGCTGGGGCGAGTCCATCCGCCAGGTACTGCCCTATGTGGTGCAGACCAGCATCCTGCTGCTCTTCGCCCTGCTGTTCTGCTGGGTGTCCGCCGGTTTCTGGACCGCCCTGATGGGCTTCTGGCAACTGCTCAGCGGCCGCGACAAGTACAGCATCTCGGCCAGTTCCACCGGCACCGAGCCGATCGATCCCCAGTCGCGTACCGCCCTGGTGATGCCCATCGCCAACGAAGACGTGCCACGGGTCTTCGCCGGTCTGCGCGCCACCTACGAGTCGGTCCGCGCCAGCGGCGAGCTGGAGCACTTCGACTTCTTCATCCTTAGCGACAGCAACGATCCGGACAAATGCGTAGCCGAAGAAAAGGCCTGGCTGGAGCTGTGCCGCGAGGTTGGTGGCTTCGGCCACATCTTCTATCGCCGTCGTCGTCGTCGGGTGAAGCGCAAGAGCGGCAACATCGACGACTTCTGCCGTCGCTGGGGCAGCCAGTACAAGTACATGGTGGTGCTCGACGCCGACAGCGTCATGAGCGGCGAATGCCTGGCCAGCCTGGTCCGGCTGATGGAGGCCAATCCGCGTGCCGGCATCATCCAGACCGCGCCCAAGGCGTCCGGCATGGACACCCTGTACGCGCGCCTGCAGCAGTTCGCCACCCGCGTGTACGGACCGCTGTTCACCGCCGGCCTGCACTTCTGGCAGCTGGGTGAATCCCACTACTGGGGCCACAACGCCATCATCCGGGTCAAGCCGTTCATCGACCACTGCGCCCTGGCACCGCTGCCGGGCACGGGTTCGTTCGCCGGTGCGATTCTCTCTCACGACTTCGTCGAAGCGGCGCTGATGCGGCGTTCCGGCTGGGGCGTGTGGATCGCCTACGACCTGCCGGGCAGCTACGAAGAACTGCCGCCCAACCTGCTGGACGAACTCAAGCGTGACCGTCGCTGGTGCCATGGCAACCTGATGAACTTCCGGCTGTTCCTGGTCAAGGGCATGCACCCGGTACACCGCGCGGTGTTCCTCACCGGGGTGATGTCCTACCTGTCGGCGCCGCTGTGGTTCCTCTTCCTGGTGCTGTCCACGGCGCTCTTGGCGATCCACAAGCTGCTGGAGCCCCAGTACTTCTTCCAGCCCCGCCAGCTGTTCCCGGTCTGGCCCCAGTGGCATCCGGAGCAGGCCATCGCGCTGTTCTCCACCACCCTGATCCTGCTGTTCCTGCCCAAGCTGCTCAGCGTGGTGCTGATCATCGCCAAGGGTGCCAAGGAATTCGGTGGCGGCCTGCGGCTGTTCCTTTCCATGATGCTGGAGATGCTCTTCTCGGTGCTGCTGGCACCGGTGAGGATGCTGTTTCACACGGTGTTCGTGACCGCCGCCTTCCTGGGCTGGTCGGTGCAGTGGAATTCGCCCCAGCGGGACGACAACGACACGCCCTGGAGCGAAGCCTTCCGCCGCCATGGTTCGCAGATGCTGCTCGGTCTGATCTGGACCGCCGGCGTGGCCTGGCTGGATCCGCGCTTCCTCTGGTGGCTGTCGCCCATCGTGGTGTCGCTGATCCTGTCGGCACCGGTGTCGGTGATTTCCAGCCGGACCAACCTGGGTCTGGGCAGTCGCCGCCATCACCTGTTCCTGATCCCGGAAGAGTACGCACCGCCGCGCGAGCTGGTGGCGACCGACGAGTACCTGCACCTGAACAACCGCAATGCCCTGACCAGGGGCTTCCTGCGCGCCACCGTCGATCCGGTGCTCAATGCCCTGGCCATCGGCATGGCCCGCGGTCGCCACGGCAAGGTGGTGGAGCCGGCACGCCGGCTGCGCGAAGAGCGGGTGGCCCGGGTCCTGGCCGCCGGTCCGGAAAAGACCAAGGGTGACGACCAGTGGCGTCTGCTCAGCGACCCGGACGGCATGGCGCAACTGCACCTGCAGGTCTGGAAGGCCGAAGAGCACCGCAACTGGCGGGACGCCTACGCCACCCTGCGGCCGCGCTCCCACAGCGACTCGGCCGAGGATGCCGCAGCCAGTCCGGCCAGCCTGACCCCGCGGCCCGCCTCCTGAGGCGGCGCTCCGCGCATCGAAAAAGCCCCGGTGTCGCGAGACGCCGGGGCTTTTTCTTGTCCCTGATCGGGCTAAGACAGGCGGGCTAGAACAGGCGGGCGAGGAGGGCGGGTACGGCGTTCTCGACGCGCAGGATGCGCTCACCGAGCTGTACGGGCGCCAGACCCGCTTCCTGCAGCCTTTCGACCTCATAGGGTATCCAGCCACCCTCGGGACCGATCGCCAGCGTCACGGGCTCGCTGAGGGCGCGAGGGCAGGCTGGGTAGTTGCCCGGATGACCGACCAGGCCGCGGGTGCCGGCGACGAGCGCGGGCAGGCGATCCTCGACGAAGGGCTTGAATCGCTTTTCGATCAGCACCTCCGGCAGCACCGTGTCCCGGGCTTGCTCCAGTCCTAGGCGCAATTGCTCCTCGATAGCCGCGGGCTCCAGGAACGGGGTCTGCCAGAAGCTCTTTTCCACCCGGTAGCTGTTCAGCAGCACCAGGCGCGCGACGCCCATGGCGGACACCGTCTGCAGTACCCGGCGCAGCATCTTGGGACGGGGCAGGGCCAGCAGCAGGGTGAGCGGCAGCTTGGCCGGCGGTGGTTGGTCGAGGGTGACGGTCAGGCAGGCCTGGCCGGCGTCGAGGGACTCGATCTGGCCAGAACCCATCAGACCATCCAGCAGGCCGACGCGCATCCGGTCGCCGGCGGCCGCCTGGTGGACCTCGCGCAGATGGGCGAGACGGCGCGGATCGCGCAGCACGACCCGGTCAGCGGCCGTGAAGTCGGCCGCTTCGAGCAGGATCAGATTCACGGACGTTCGGCGGGCGGCTGGGCTTCGGGGGCGGCGTCTTCGTCGGCCAGCGGGCGCTCGCGCTTCTGCACGAAGCGGCCGAACAGCAGGCCGATCTCGAACAGCAGCCACATGGGTACGGCCAGCATGGTCTGGGAGAAGACGTCCGGCGGGGTCAGGATCATGCCGACCACGAAACAGCCGATGATGACGTAGGGGCGGATCTTCTTCAGGTAGGCCACGTCGACCACGCCGATCCAGATCAGCAGCACGGTGGCCACCGGAATCTCGAAGGCGACGCCAAAGGCGAAGAACAGCGTCAGGATGAAATCCAGGTAGGCGTTCAGATCCGGCATCATCATGGCGCCTTCCGGCGTGATGCTGCTGAAGAAGTGGAAGATGATCGGGAACACCAGGAAGTAGGCGAAGGCCATGCCGGCGTAGAACAGCACGATGCTGGAGATCAGCAGCGGGATGGCGACCTTCTTCTCGTGACGATAGAGCCCGGGCGCGACGAACCCCCAGACCTGGTGCAGGATCACCGGCATGGCGATGAACAGCGACACCACCAGCGTCAGCTTGAAGGGCGCGAGGAACGGCGAGGTGACGTCCGTGGAGATCATGGTCGCGCCCTCGGGAAGGACGCGGCGGATCGGCTCAGAGGCGAAGGCATAGATCTTCTGGGCGAAGTAGAACAGCCCGAGAAAGATCAGAAAGGTCGCCAGCACGCATCGGAGGATGCGGGTGCGCAATTCGGTGAGGTGCGAGACCAGGGGCATTTCCTGGTCATCGTGTTCGGAAGGCTTGTCGCTCATGGTGCTCTTGGCGGCGTCTGGGGCGGATCCTGCGGGCGTTCGGCAACCACGTCCTGGGGCATGGGCGGAGCAACGGCGGCCGGTGGGGTCTGGGCTTCCGGGGTGGAGGCGGCAGGCTTGGGCCGGTTGTCGCGCTGTTCCATGGACAGGATATGCTCGTTGCGCAGCTGCTGGCGAATTTCGTCAGCGCCGATCTCGCGCTCCACTTCCTGGCGGATGCTGTTGAAGCTGCGCCTCAGGCGACCGATCCACAGACCCGCGGTGCGCGCGGCACCGGGCAGGCGTTCCGGGCCCAGCACCAGCAGGGCGACGAACCCCACCAGCATCATTTCGGGAAAGCTGATTCCGAACATGGCGGGGCCTTAGTCCTTGCGCACCACCGGCTCTTCGACCTTGCGGTGCTCGGCATCGAAGGTCTGGGGACGATTCAGGGGCGCATTCGGGTTGGCCGTGCTGGCGGTGGACGCCGGCTGTTCGGCCTTGTCGTCCTCGTCGGTGTGCATGGCCTTGCGGAAGCCCTTGATGGCTTCGCCCACGTCGGAGCCCAGATGCTTCAGGCGTTTGGTGCCAAAGACGATCACCACGACGAGCAGGATGACGATCCAGTGTTTCCAGTCGAAGATACCCATGGTCTTTCCTCGTTGCGAAGCTTGGGGTCAGGATTGAGTGCGGGCGGCCTTTTCGGCGTGCCCGGAGAGGCCGAAACGACGATCCAGCTCGTCCAGCACGGCCTGGGGATGCTGGCCCAGGGCCGAGAGCATGATCAGGCTGTGGAACCAGAGGTCGGCGGTCTCGTAGATGACGTCGTCGTATTGCTGGCTGATGGCGGCGTCCTTGGCGGCGAGAATGGTCTCGACGCATTCTTCGCCGACCTTTTCCAGGATCTTGTTCAGACCCTTGTGGTAGAGGCTGGCCACATAGGAGGAGTCCGGGGCGGCCTGCTTGCGTTCTTCCAGCACCTGCGCCAGGCGCGCGAGGGTGTCAGTCATGGCCGTGCCCTCCGGCATAGATGGCACTGGGGTCCTTGACCACCGGATCGACGGTCTCCCACTGGCCCTCGCGCAGCACGCGATAAAAGCAGCTTTCCCGGCCGGTATGGCAGGCGATGCCACCGAGCTGTTCCACCTGCAGCACCACCACGTCGGCATCGCAATCCAGGCGCAGCTCGAGGACGCGCTGCACGTGCCCGGATTCCTCGCCCTTGCGCCACAGCCGGTTGCGCGAACGCGACCAGTAGACGGCACGGCCTTCGGCAGCGGTCAGGGCCAGGGATTCGCGGTTCATCCAGGCCATCATCAGGATGCGCCCCGAGGTGGGGTCCTGGGCGATGGCCGGTACCAGGCCATCGCTGTTCCAGTGGATCTCGTCTAACCAGTCGCTCATCGGTCTGTTCAGTACTACGAATTTAGGGTACCAGCCTCGCACAAGACGCGGCTCGAATACAGCGGCAGGGCACCAATGGCTGAGGGCGTGTATTTCGCCCGATAAAAATGACAGGACGGTTACAGCTTAAGGAGTTCAGCGCCTGATCACCAGAACCAGGCCGCCGACCAGCATGGCCCAGGCCGGCCAGGCATGGGGCTGGGGTTCGAGACCCAGCTGGGCGGCGCCCACCAGCAGCACCGCGCCTATGACGCGCACGATCCAGTCGTCGCGGCGATCCCCCCAGGGATTGGGCGGGTCCTTGCGGTGGGGCTGGGTGATGCGTTCCAGGGTGTCGCGGGCCATCTGCGCCAGATGCGGGATCTGCTCCAGTTGCTGCTGGATGTTGCGGGCGACCTGGGGCGGACTCAGCCGCTTGCGCATCCACTTTTCCAGATAGGGCTTGGCGGTGGACCAGAGGTCCAGGTCCGGATAGAGCTGGCGGCCCAGGCCTTCGATGTTGAGCAGGGTCTTCTGCAGCAGCACCAGCTGCGGCTGGATTTCCATGTTGAAGCGGCGTGCCACCTGGAACAGCCGCAGCAGCAGCTGGCCGAAGGAGATGTCCTTGAGCGGCTTCTCGAAGATGGGTTCGCAGACGGTGCGGATGGCCGCTTCCAGTTCGTTGACCTGGGTGTTGGCCGGCACCCAGCCGGAGTCGATGTGCAGCTGGGCGACCTTGCGGTAGTCGCGCTGGAAGAAGGCCCAGAGGTTGCGCGCCAGGTAGTCCTGGTCCTCGGGGGTCAGGCTGCCGATGATGCCGCAGTCCACGGCGATGTAGAGCGGATCCCACGGCTTGGCGGTGCTGACGAAGATGTTGCCCGGGTGCATGTCGGCATGGAAGAAGCTGTCGCGGAACACCTGGGTGAAGAAGATCTCCACGCCGCGCTCGGCCAGCAGCTTGAAGTCGGTGCCCTGGTCGCGCAGCGCGGCCAGGTCGGTCACCGGGATGCCGTAGATGCGCTCCATGACCAGCACCCGCTCGCGGCACCAGTCCCAGTACACCTGGGGCACATAGAGGCGCTCGGAGCCGTCGAAATTGCGTCTGAGCTGGCTGGAGTTGGCGGCTTCGCGCAGGAGGTCCAGTTCGTCGTAGATGGTCTTCTCGTAGTCGCTGACCACGTCCATCGGGTGCAGGCGGCGGGCTTCGGCGGACAGCCGCTCGGCCATGCGCGCCAGCAGGAACAGCCAGGCGATGTCCTGGCTGATGATGCCCTTCAGGCCGGGCCGTACCACCTTGACCACCACCTCTTCGCCGGTACGCAGCTGGGCGGCATGCACCTGGGCCACCGAGGCCGAGGCCAGCGGCTGGTGGTCGAAACGGGCGAAGGCCTGCTTGATGGGGACGCCGAGTTGCGACTCGATGAGCGCCACGGCCTTTTCCGGTGGAAAGGGCGGGACCTTGTCCTGCAGGAACATCAGTTCGTCGGCGATATCCTCGGGCATGAGGTCGCGGCGGGTGGAGAGGATTTGGCCGAACTTGACGAACACCGGGCCCAGGCCTTCCAGCGCCAGGCGCAGGCGGGCGCCGCGCGGCAGGGTCTTGCTCGGCCGCGGCAGCCAGCGCCAGGGCAGCACATAGCGGGTGGCGCGCAGGTACCAGGGCAGCGGCAGGGCGTAGACGATGTCGTCCAGCCGATAGCGGATCACCACGAAGAAGATCCGCAACAGGCGGTTGAGGGCAGCGAACAGCTTCATTCGTCGGGGTTATCCCTGGCGTTGCGGGCGGTGCCCAGGCGGGCGAGACGGGCGTCGAGACGATCCACGTCCAGGCGCAGGGCATCGATCTCGGCGAAGCGGGCCTCGCCTTCCAGGCGGCCGACCAGCTGACGACTCTCTTCGTTCAGCCAGTTGGACAGCGTCAGCTGCAGACTGTCACGACTCTGTTCGCCAAGGGCCTGGCCACGCCGAGCCAGATCGCCGAGCAGTGCCGCGGGCAGCGGGCCGAGCCAGCGACTGACCTCGTGCTGCCAGTCCAGCTCCAGCTTCTGCAGGATATCGGACAGCTCGATCAGCAGGGTGCTGTCGCCTTCCAGGCGGACGTCCGGCTGGTGCAGCACCCGCTGCTTGTCGCGGGCCAGGGCCAGCTCGGCCAGGCGCGTCGCCGGGGCGCTCAGGGTGCAGTCGATGTCGCCCTCGTGATGGGCGGCGAAGTGCAGGCCGTCACCCGCGGGCAGGATGTAGAGGCGCAACGCCGGTTGCCGGGTCTGGACCGCGATCACCCGGCCGGTCAGGCCGGCCAGTCGCGGCAACGCCACCGGATCCAGCGCCAGCAGCGGATTCAGGCCACGCTCCAGCGCGGCCAGCAACGCCTGGGTGACGAGGGCCATCAGGGCTTGATGCCGCGGTGCAGGGCGACCACGCCGCCGGTCATGTTGTGGAAGGTCACCCGGGCGAAGCCGGTCTCTTCCATCATGGCCTTGAGGGTCTGCTGGTCGGGGTGCATGCGGATGGATTCGGCCAGGTAGCGATAGCTGTCGGCGTCACCGGCCACCAGCTTGCCCATCAGCGGCAGGAAGCCGAAGGAGTAGGCGTCATAGGCCTTGGACACCAGCGGATTGGTGGGCTTGGAGAATTCCAGCACCAGCAGCCGGCCGCCGGGCTTGAGCACGCGCAGCATGGAGGCCAGCGCCTGGTCCTTGTGGGTGACGTTGCGCAGACCGAAGGCGATGGTGATGCAGTCGAAGTGGTTGTCGGGGAAGGGCAGCTTCTCGGCATCGGCCTGGACGAAGCGCACGTTGCTGGCGACGCCCTCGTCGAGCAGGCGGTCGCGTCCGACCCTGAGCATGGAATCGTTGATGTCGGCCAGGACCACCTCGCCGGTGGGGCCGACCAGGCGGGCGAACTGCTTGGTCAGGTCGCCGGTACCGCCGGCGATGTCCAGCACCCGGTTGCCGCGGCGCACGCCGGAGAGTTCGATGGTGAATCTCTTCCACAGCCGGTGGATGCCCGCCGACATCAGGTCGTTCATCACATCGTACTTGGCCGCGACCGAATGGAAGACTTCCGCGACCTTGTAAGCCTTCTGGCTCTCCGGAACGCTCTGGTAGCCGAAGTGGGTCTGGGATTCGGCCTCGGGGCCTTTGCGCGGATCGCTCATGGGGCTACACCTGGGACAGGGACAAGAGGGCATTCTAGCAGGGGGATCGCCCGGCTTGCCTGGCTAAAACCTGGCTGACCGCTCGGTTCTCACGATTGGCGAGGTGCCGGGCCCTCGCTATAGTCAGGGCCCCTTATCCGGAGTTCCCCGATGTCCCAGATCACCATCGAACGCAGCCATTCGCTCGGCCTGGAAAGCGTTCGCCAAAAGACCGACCAGCTGGCGGAAAAACTCACGCGCGACTATGGGGTGGCCTGCGCCTGGGAAGGCGATACCCTGAAGTTCACGCGCAGCGGCGTGGATGGGCGGATCGAGGTCGGTGAGGACCGGGTGCGGGTGCTGGCGACCCTGGGCATGATGTTCTCGATGCTCAGTGGCCAGATCGAGAAGGAAATCGAGCGCAAGCTGGACAAGGCCCTGGCGACCTGAGTCCGCTCAGAGCATCAGCTTGACCGCGCTGACATGCGGGTCCCGCGTCTTGCCGGCGCGGGCCAGTTGTTCCAGGTAGTCGGCCCAGAGCGCGTCGCGGCGACTGCCCAGTTCATAGAGATAGTCCCAGCTGAACAGGCCGCTGTCGTGGCCGTCGTCGAAGGTCAGCTTGATGGCGTAGCGCCCGGCCGGTTCGACGGCGCTGATGCCGACCTGCTGCTTGCCCCACTGCAATACCGGATTGCCGTGTCCCTGGACCTCGGCCGAGGGCGAGTGCACGCGCAGGAATTCGGCGGGCAGCTCGAAGGTTTCCGCGCCATAGCTGACGCTGAGGGTCTTCGAAGCCTTGTGGAGCTGGATGGCGGTGGGAGTACGCATGGTGAGGTTCTCTGAGCGGTTTTGCAGTCTTTGCCTGAGGCCATCGCGGCCATGGCGGTCCGCCGATGCGGCCGCTCCTACAGGGTTCGATGTCTCCTGTAGGAGCGGCCGATGGCCGCGATCACGAATGCACCAAACCTACCGTTACAGTATATAGCGCGACAGGTCTTCGTCTTGGGCCAGTTCGCCCAGGTGGCCGTTCACATAGGCCGCGTCGATGACGATGGGCTCGCCATTCTGCTGGCCGGCGAGGTCGGCGGCGCTGAAGGACACCTCTTCGAGCAGGCGCTCCAGCAGGGTGTGCAGGCGCCGGGCACCGATGTTCTCGGTCTTCTCGTTGACCTGCCAGGCGATCTCGGCGATGCGGGTGATGCCGTCGGCGGCAAAGTCCACGTGCAGCCCCTCGGTCTTGAGCAGCTCGCGATACTGCTCGGTGAGCGAGGCGTGCGGCTCGGTGAGGATGCGCTCGAAGTCCTGCGGGGTCAGCGCCTTGAGTTCGACGCGGATCGGCAGGCGGCCCTGCAGTTCCGGCACCAGGTCGCTGGGCTTGGACAGGTGGAAGGCACCCGAGGCGATGAACAGGATGTGATCGGTCTTGACCATGCCCAGCTTGGTGTTGACGGTGCAGCCCTCGATCAGCGGCAGCAGGTCGCGCTGCACGCCTTCGCGGGAGACGTCGGCGCCGCTGGTGTTGCCGCGCTTGGCGACCTTGTCGATCTCGTCGATGAAGACGATGCCGTGCTGCTCGACGGCTTCCAAGGCGCGGCCCTTGAGTTCTTCTTCGTTGACCAGGCGGGCGGCTTCCTCGTCACGCACCAGCTTGAGCGCTTCCTTGACCTTGAGCTTGCGCTGCTTGGTCTTGCCCTTGTGCATGCCGGCGAAGAGATTCTGCAGCTGGCTGGTCATCTCCTCCATGCCGGGCGGGGTCATGATCTCGACGCCGGCAGGGGCATCGGCCACCTCGATGTCGATTTCCTTGTCGTCCAGCTGGCCTTCGCGCAGGCGCTTGCGGAACAGCTGGCGGGTGTTGCTATCGGTCGCCGCCGGCTGGGGTTCGTTGCTGAAGCCTACCGAGGGACGCGCCGGCGGCAGCAGGGCATCGAGGATGCGCTCTTCGGCGGCGTCTTCGGCGCGATGGCGGTTACGCACCATCTCCTGCTCGCGCAGCATCTTCACCGCGGCATCGGCGAGGTCACGGATGATGGACTCGACGTCGCGGCCGACATAGCCGACCTCGGTGAACTTGGTCGCTTCCACCTTGAGGAAGGGCGCATTGGCCAGCTTGGCCAGGCGGCGGGCGATTTCGGTCTTGCCCACACCCGTGGGGCCGATCATCAGGATGTTTTTGGGCGTGACCTCGGGGCGCAGCTCGACCGGCAGCTGCATGCGCCGCCAGCGGTTGCGCAGGGCGATGGCCACGGCGCGCTTGGCGTCGTCCTGGCCGATGATGTGGCGATTGAGTTCGTGGACGATCTCGCGGGGGGTCATGGACATGGGCAGTCTCTAAACCGGATCACGCCTGGGGCGCGTCCAGCTCCTCGATAGTCAGGTTGCGGTTGGTGAACACGCAGATGTCACCGGCGATATTCAGGGCGGTCTCGGCGATCTCGCGCGCACCCAGGTCGGTGTGCATGAGCAGGGCGCGGGCGGCGGCCTGGGCATAGGCGCCACCGGAACCCATGGCGATCAGGCCTTCTTCGGGCTCCACCACGTCGCCATTGCCGGTGATGATCAGGGAAGCGTCCTTGTTGGCGACCGCCAGCATGGCTTCCAGGCGGCGCAGGGCGCGGTCGGTGCGCCAGTCCTTGGCCAGCTCGACGGCGGCCCGGACCAGGTGGCCCTGGTGCTTCTCGAGTTGCGCCTCGAAGCGCTCGAAGAGGGTAAAGGCGTCGGCGGTACCGCCGGCGAAACCGGCCAGCACCTCGCCCCGGTACAGCCGCCGGACTTTCTTGGCGTTGCCTTTCATGACGGTATTGCCCAGGGAAACCTGGCCGTCGCCGCCGATCACGACCTTGCCGTTGCGGCGTACAGAAACGATGGTGGTCAAGGGAATCTCTCCGCGTTGCTTGGGGCAGTCAGCCCCGGTTACGCGGAGATATGGGGATGGCCGCGACGCCCTTCAAGCGCCGCGGCGAGGGATTGCTCCGATCAGTGACCGCGTCGCTGTTGCAGCAACAGATTCTTGAAGCCGCTGCCGGCGAGCTGTTTCTGCGCCTGGGTCAGCTGGTCGCGATCGCTGTAGGGACCGACCAGTACCCGGTACCAGGTGTCGTCCTTGACCTTGCCCGACTCCACCCGCACGTCCTGGCCAAGCATGATGATCTGGGCGCGGACCCGGTCGGCATCGGCCTGCGTGCGGAAGGACCCGGCCTGGAGGAAGAACAGCGTCACCGGCGGCTGGGCCTTGGTGGTGGCTTCCTTGGGCGGCGTGGCGGCCGGCTGGCCCGGTGTGGTCGCGGGCGTGGCCGGTGTCGCCGTGGCCGCCTGGCCGGGTTGCGCCGGGGTCGCGGCGGCATCCGGCTTGGCCGGGGTGGCCGGCTTGGCGGCCGGATTGCGCGGCACGGCATCCGGCGGCACGATCACCTCGGATTCCGGCAGCAGGGTATAGAAATCGTACTTGGGCTTGATCGGCGTGGGCGGCGTGCCCTCGGTCTTGCCAGCGGCGGTCGCGGCTGGCTTGCCGTTGCCCGCCGCGGCGGCCGGGCGACCCTCTTCCGGCTTGGCGCGCTGCACCGCCTTGTTGCCCGGTTCGAGCTTCATCAGGAACACCACGAAGGCCCCGATGGCCAGACCCGACGCGAGCCAGACCCAGCCGGGCAGGGGCTGTTTCTTGGGAGCCGAGGTGTTGCGACTGGCGCCGCGCTTGGGTGGGGCTTTCTTGGTGGCCATCAGGCGGTGATCCGTCTCTTACATGCGTTCCAGGGTGTGCAGACCGAGCAGTTCCAGACCCTGCTTGAGGGTGCGCCCGGTCAGGGCGGCCAGCCGCAGGCGGCTCTGGCGCAGGACGGCGTCCTCGGCGGTCAGGATCGGGCAATTCTCGTAGAAGCTGGAGAACAGGCCGGCCAGGTCATAGAGGTAGCTGCACAGCAGGTGCGGGGTGCCCTTGTCGGCAACGCTGGCGAGGATCTCGCCGAATTGCGCCAGACGCCCGCCGAGGTCCTGCTCCTGGGGCGCGTCCAGGCGGATGCTGCCGGCGGGGTCGTTCTGCTCGGCCTTGCGCAACACGCTGGCGACGCGGGTGTAGGCATACAGCAGATAGGGCGCGGTGTTGCCCTCGAAGCTGAGCATCTGTTCGAAGTTGAAGCTGTAGTCGCTGGTACGGTGCTTGGACAGGTCGGCGTACTTGACCGAGGCGATGCCCACCACGCGGCCGATGTGGCGCAATTCGTCCTCGCTGAAGGGCGCTTCGCCACGCTCGGCGCGACCGGCATTGCGCTCCTTGACCAGTTGGTAGGCGCGTTCCTCGGCTTCGTCGAGCAGGTCGACCAGCTTGACGGTGCCACCGTCGCGGGTCTTGAACGGACGGCCGTCGGCGCCGTTCATGGTGCCGAAGCCCATGTGCTCGAGGTCCATGGCCGCATCGACGAAACCGGCGCGGCGTGCCACCTCGAAGGCCATCTGGAAGTGCAGGGCCTGGCGCTGATCGACGAAGTAGAGCGCACGATCGGCGTGCAGCTGGCGGCTGCGATAGCGCATGGCGGCCAGGTCGGTGGTGGAATAGAGATAGCCACCGCCGGCCTTCTGTACGATCACCGGCAGCGGATTGCCCTCGGCGTTCTTGAATTCGTCGAGGAAGACGCAACGGGCGCCGTCGCTCTCGGTGAGCAGACCGGCGGCGTCCAGATCGGCCACCACCTGGGCCAGGTCGTCGTTGTAGGCGCTCTCGCCCTTGACGTCGGCCGGGGTCAGCTTGACGTTGAGGCGATCGTAGACCTCCTGGCAGTGGGACAGGGAGACGGCATTGAATCGCTCCCAGAGCCGCAGGCAGTGGGCATCGCCCGCCTGCAGCGCCACCACCAGTTCGCGGGCGCGGGCGGCGAATTCCGGCGAGGCGTCGAAGCGGCCCTTGGCGGCGCGATAGAACACCTCGAGATCGGCCAGCTCGCCTTCGGCGGCCTGGGGCTGCTCTTCCATGTAGGCCAGCAGCATGCCGAACTGGGTACCCCAGTCACCCACGTGGTTCTGGCGGATCACCTCGTCGCCGAGGAATTCCAGCACCCGCGCCACGGCATCACCAATGATGGTGGATCTCAGGTGACCGACGTGCATCTCCTTGGCCAGGTTCGGCGAGGAGAGGTCCACCACCACGCGCTGACGCGGCTCGTGGCTGGGCACGCCCAGGTGCGGATCGGCGAAGGCCGCATCCAGCCGCGCGGCCAGTTGCGCATGATTCTGGAAGAAGTTGAGAAAGCCGGGGCCGGCGATCTCCACCTTGCTCACCGCCGGATCGGCGGGCAGGGCGGCCAGCAGCTTCTCGGCCAGGTCACGGGGCTTGGCCCGGGCCGGTTTGGCCAGCAGCAGGGCGACGTTGCTGGCGAAATCGCCGTGGCTCTTGTCCTTGGTGTTCTCGACCTGGATGGCCGGGGCCACGTCGGCCGGCAGGGTGCCGTCGGCGATCAGGCGGTCGAGGGCGTGCTGGATGAGCTGGCGGATGCTGTCTTTCATGGTCTTTGGCCTTCGGCGTGCGCCGAGCGCGCACTGCGATGAAAACCCGGCATTATCCGTGGCGAGCCCGGCCTTGCCAATGGTAAGCCTATGCCACTAGAAGAGATCGATGGGATCCACATCCAGCGACCAGCGCACCTGGCGGGCTTCGGGCAGGCTTTCCAGCTGGACGACCCAGATGCCCAGCAGCCGGTGCAGGGGCGCGCGACTGCTGCTCTGCAGCAGCAACTGGGCCCGATGGCGACCGGCGCGTCTTTCCATTGGCGCCGGTACCGGACCAAGCAACTCCACCTGGGGCAGGGCGAGATTGACCGCCAGGCCCTCGGCGACGTGATAGGCCGCCTCGAGAAAATTCTCCACCTGATCCTGGCGATGGGCGTCGGCACGCAGCAGCGCCAGATAGGCGAAGGGCGGCAGGCCGGCGGCGCGGCGCTCCTGCAGGGCCTGGCGGGCAAAGGCCGGATAGCCTTCCTCGGCCAGCTGCACCATGAGCGGATGATCGGCCAGATGGGTCTGGATCAGCACCTGGCCCGGTTCCTCGGCGCGCCCGGCACGGCCGGCCACCTGGACGATCTGCTGGGCCATGCGCTCGCTGGCGCGGAAGTCGGCGGAAAACAGCCCGCTGTCGGCGTCCAGCACGGCGACCAGGGTCACCTTGGGAAAGTGGTGGCCCTTGGCGAGCATCTGGGTGCCGACCAGGATGCAGGGCGCGCCGCTGTGGATGGTTCTCAGCAGCTTGCCCAGGGCGTCCTTGCGCGCCGTGGTGTCGCGGTCGATGCGCAGCACCGGGACGTCCGGGAACAGCAGCTGCAGGCGTTCCTCGGCGCGTTCGGTGCCGGCACCCACCGGACGCAGGTCGAGCTTGCCGCAGGAGGGGCAGTGGCGCGGGGGCGTCTGGCGCTGATCGCAATGGTGGCAGCGCAACTCGCCGGAGCCGCGGTGATAGGTCATGCGGGCGTCGCAGCGCGGGCATTGGGCCAGCCAGCCGCAATCGTGGCAGAGCAGGGTGGGGGCGAAGCCGCGACGATTGAGGAACACCAGCACCTGCTGGCCCCGTTCCAGGGTAGCGCCCATGGCCTTGAGCAGCGGTTGGGACAGACCGCTGTCCAGGGGGCGACTGCGCACGTCCAGGCGCTCGAAGCGCGGCGGCTGGGCGCCACCGGCGCGGAGCGACAGACGCAGATGGGCGTAGCGCCCCTGCTCGGCGTTGTGCAGGCTTTCCAGCGAGGGCGTGGCCGAACCCAGCACCACCGGCAGATTCTCGAAGCGCGCGCGGACCACCGCCAGGTCGCGGGCGTGGTACCTCAGGCCTTCCTGCTGTTTATAGGAGGTGTCGTGTTCTTCGTCGACGATGATCAGCCCGGGGTGTTTGAGCGGGGTGAACAGCGCCGAGCGGGTGCCCACTACGATGTCCAGTTCGCCATCGCGGGCGGCCAGCCAGATGTCCATGCGCTCGCGATCGGTCAGCGCCGAATGCAGCAGGGCGATGCGCGCATTGAAGCGTTGTTCGAAGCGACCCAGGGTCTGGGGCCCCAGGTTGATCTCGGGGATCAGCAGCAGGGCCTGGCGTCCCGCTTCCAGGGTGGCGCGGATCAGCTGCAGATAGACCTCAGTCTTGCCGCTGCCGGTCACCCCTTCCAGCAGATAACAGTGGAAGCCGCTGCCGGCGCGGACCGCTTCGTAGGCCAGGCGCTGCTCGCCGTTGAGCGGCAGTTCGGCCTGGGCGAGCCAGGCACCCTGGTGCCGATGCGGCTGGTGATAGCGGGTCTCCACCTTGACCAGGCCCTTGGCCTGCAGGAGGTCGAGGCTGTCCTTGACCAGGCCGAGCTGGCCGAGCAATTCGTGCAGCACGCCATGGGGATGCTGGCGCAGGGTCTTGAGCGCCTCGCGCTGGCGCGGCGCCCGGGCCAGGCGCGGGTCTTCCGGGCGGGCGTCGGGTTGGGCGATCCAGAAGCGCTGCAGCCGTCGCTCCGCCGGTTCTCCCTGACGCAAAAGGGCAGGAAGTGCCCAGCTCAGGGTGTCGCCGAGGCTGTGCTGATAGTACTGGGCGGACCACTGGCAGAGTTCGAACAGCGCACTTGGCAGCGGCGGGCGCTCGTCGAGCAGTTGCAGCGCCTTGCGCAGCTTGTCCGGCGGCACCTCGGTCTCCTGGGCGACCTCGATCAGGACCCCGATCACCTCGCGGCGGCCAAAGGGCACCCGCAGCCGCACGCCCGGGCGCAACTGCTCCTCGACAGCTCCCTTGGGCGGCAGATAGTCGAACAGGCGGCGCAGCGGGGAGGGCAGCGCCAGGCGCAGGATCAGGGGCACGGCAGGGCTCGCAGGAGGAAAGCCCGATGGTAGCAGACGGGCGGTTTGGGGGCTGCTTGCACCTCTTAGCTGCTCTGGTATGATTTGCAGCCCAAATCTGTGCGGTATCCGGCAATGGCGCCGGGTGGCGGCACAGCTAGACCCCGAGGATAGCCCCATGAAAGCTGATATCCATCCGCAGTACGATGCCATCGAAGCCACCTGCAGCTGCGGCAACGTCATCAAGACCCGCTCGACCCTGAGCAAGAACATTCACCTGGACGTCTGCTCCGAATGCCACCCGTTCTACACCGGCAAGCAGAAGGTCCTGGACGCTGGCGGCCGTATCGACCGCTTCAAGCAGCGCTTCGGCGTGTTCGGCAGCAGCAAGTAATGCGCTGCCGTCGACCATCTCTGCATGGTTCGACACTGAAGAAGGCGTCCCTCTGGGGCGCCTTTTTCGTTTCTGGCCTGACCGGCGCGCCCGCGGCCCTGGCGGCGGCGTGCCCGCTGCTGCCTGGTAGCCAGGAGGTGATGGTCCGGCAGGTGGTGGATGGCGATACCCTGCGCCTGGTCGACGGCCGCTCGGTCCGGCTGATAGGCGTCAATGCGCCCGAGCTGGGCAAGTCCGGCGGTACCGCCCAGCCCTATGCCGAGGCGGCGCGCCGGCGCCTGCAGGAACTGGTCGCGGCCAGCGACGAGCGCCTGCGGCTGGTGCCGGGTAGCGAGGCGACCGACCATTACGGCCGCACCCTGGCACATCTCTATGATCGCGAGGGCGACAATCTTGAAGCCCGGTTGATCGCCGAGGGTCTCGGCTATGCCGTCGCCATCGCGCCCAATATCCGGCTGGCCGATTGTCAGGCCGCCGCGCAAAGCCAGGCGCGCCGGGCGCGTCTCGGGGTCTGGAAGCAGGAGCCGACCCCCGCCACCCGGATCGCGGAAGGCGGTTTCGCCGTGGTGCAGGGGCGTCTGCTGGACGTCGAACGCAATCGCGGCGGCCTCTGGCTGCAGTTCGAAGGCGATCTGGTGGTCCATGTCCCCGAGCGCTTCGTCGAGGCCTTCGACGGCGTGCCGCTGCATCAATGGATCGGCCGCCAGCTCGAAGCGCGGGGCTGGATTTCCGATCGCAGCCGGCGCCAGGAAGCGGGGCGCGCCCGCTGGCAGATGACCTTGAGCGATCCGCACATGCTGGGTTTGCAGGTTGAATCGTTTTAGCCGAAAGTCGTATTGCGATTGATTTCAGGCATATGGCCGATTGCTTGTGGCACCTTGAGTCTTTGCGTATTCTCGCCCGACCCAAGACCCACACCACGCGGATATACCAATAATGTCTGATCTCAAAACCGCTGCCCTCGAATACCACGCCCAGCCGCGCCCCGGCAAACTCAGCGTCGAGCTGACCAAGCCCACCGCGACCGCCCGCGACCTGTCCCTGGCCTACAGCCCCGGCGTCGCCGAACCGGTCCGCGAGATCGGTCGCGATCCCGAAATGGCCTACCGCTACACCGGCAAGGGCAACCTGGTCGCCGTGATCTCCGACGGTACCGCCATCCTCGGCCTGGGCAACCTCGGCCCGCTGGCCTCCAAGCCGGTGATGGAAGGCAAGGGTGTGCTGTTCAAGCGCTTCGCCGGTGTGGACGTCTTCGACATCGAGGTGGACGCCGAGAGCCCCCAGGCCTTCATCGACACCGTCAAGCGCATCTCCATCACCTTCGGTGGCATCAACCTGGAAGACATCAAGGCGCCCGAGTGCTTCGAGATCGAGCGCGCCCTGATCGAGCAGTGCGACATCCCGGTGTTCCACGATGACCAGCACGGCACCGCCATCGTCACCGCCGCCGGCATGCTCAACGCCCTGGAAATCGCCGGCAAGCGCCTGGAAGACGCCAAGATCGTCTGCCTGGGTGCCGGTGCCGCCGCCATCTCCTGCATGCGCCTCCTGGCCAGCATGGGCGCCAAGGTCGAGAACATCTACATGATCGACCGTCAGGGCGTGGTCCACAGCGGCCGCAACGACCTGAACCAGTACAAGGCGGCCTTCGCCACCGAGACCAGCAAGCGCACCCTGGACGATGCCCTCGAGGGTGCCGACGTCTTCGTCGGTCTGTCCGGCCCGAATCTGCTGTCGGCCGAAGGCCTCAAGCGCATGGCGGCCAACCCCATCGTCTTCGCCTGCTCCAACCCGGATCCGGAAATCACCCCCGAGCTGGCCCACGCCACCCGCGACGACGTGATCATGGCCACCGGTCGTTCCGACTACCCGAACCAGGTCAACAACGTCCTCGGCTTCCCCTTCATCTTCCGCGGTGCCCTGGACGTCCGCGCCCGGGTCATCAACGAAGAGATGAAGATCGCCGCCGCCCTGGCCCTGCGTGACCTGGCCAAGCTGCCGGTGCCCAAGGAAGTCTGCGAAGCCTACAAGGTCGACAGCCTGAGCTTCGGCCGCGAGTACATCATTCCCAAGCCGATGGATGCGCGCCTGATCACCTTGGTATCCGATGCCGTGGCCAAGGCCGCCATCGAGACCGGCGTGGCCACGCTGCCCTATCCGGCGAACTATCCGCTGAAGTCGGTGGATGACGTCTTCGCCAAGTAAGGCCTGAAGCAATAAAAAACCCCGCCGCGGCGGGGTTTTTTATTGGCTGGAGATCAGAAGATGTCCATGGGCACGGTTTCGCTGGAGGGCAGCGGCGTGCCGGGCGCCACGCCAGGCGGCAGCTCGTCCAGGCTCGGCGGGGTGTCCTCGCTCTTGAACAGCTCGAAGTAGGCGTTGGGCGTGCCGGGCGGCGCGGCGCGACCGGTGGTGGGGTCCACGCGGATGGAAACGATGCCTTCCGGTTCCTTGAGCTGATGCGGCGGCTTGTCCTTGAGCGCCGCGCCCATGTAGCTCATCCAGATCGGCAGGGCCACGGTGCCGCCGAATTCCTGGCGACCCAGAGTCTCGGGCTGATCGAAGCCGGCCCAGACCGTGGTCACGTAGTCGCCGTTGTAGCCGGAGAACCAGGTGTCCTTGGATTCGTTGGTGGTACCGGTCTTGCCGGCCAGGTCGTTGCGACCCAGTTCCAGCGCCTTGCGCCCAGTGCCGCGCTTGATCACGTCCTGCAGCATGCTGTTCATGATGAAGGCGTTGCGCGGGTCGATGACCTGGGGCGCGAACACCGGCGCCGGATTGGCCGGATCGGCCGCGGCGGTATCGGCCGCTGGCGTGACCTCGACGCCGGGTGCGGCCTTGGCCTGCACCTGCTGGGGCACCCGCGGCGCGGCAGTGCGATAGACCACCTTGCCGTCGCGATCGGTCACGTGATCGACCACGTAGGGGGTCACCTTGTAACCCTCGTTGGCGAACACCGACCAGCCGGTGGCGACTTCCAGCGGCGTCAGGCCCGGGGTACCGAGGGCCAGGGACAGGTTGCGCGGCAACTGGTCGCGCTCGAAGCCGAAGCGACTGACGTAGTCCAGCGCATAGTCGATGCCGATGGCCTGCAGCACCCGGATGGACACCAGGTTGCGCGAGCGATACAGCGCCTCGCGCAGGCGGATGGGGCCGAGGAAGGTGTTGTTGTCGTTCTTTGGTCGCCAGGCTTCGTCGGGATTCTCGTCCATGAAGACGATGGGCGCATCGTTGACCAGGCTAGCGGCGGTGAAGCCCTTTTCCAGGGCCGCGCTATAGATGAACGGCTTGAAGCTGGAGCCGGGCTGGCGGCGGGCCTGGGTCGCGCGGTTGTAGTTGCTCTGCTCGAAGGAGAAACCGCCGATCAGGGCGCGGATGGCGCCATCCTGGGGGTCGAGGGAGACCAGGGCGCTCTGCGCCTTGGGGATCTGCGAGAACTTCAGGCTGCCATCGTCCTGGCGCTGCACCCGGATCAGGTCGCCGACCTTGACCACGTCGGCCGGACCGTTCGGCCGCGGCCCCAGGCTGTTGGCGCTGAGGTAGGGGCGGGCCCACTTCATCGAATCCCAGGAGACTGCCTCTTCCTTGCCCTCGCGGGTCAGGACCAGGATGCCGCTCTTTTCCACCTGGGTGACGATGGCCGGATCCTGGCCGCCGACGATGCGCTGCTTCTGGATCAGTGCGGTCCACTCGGCCCGGCTGCGGTTGGGCCACTGGGCCTCGGGCCCGCGGTAGCCATGGCGGCGGTCGTAGTCGGTCAGGCCGTCGCGCACGGCCTCGAAGGCGTCCGTCTGTAGCCGGCTGTCGATGGTGGTATAGACCTGGTAGCCATCGGTATAGGCGTCACCGCCATAGCGGCCGACCATTTCCGCCCGCGCCATCTCGGCGATGTAGGGGGCGTTGAGCTCGGGAATGGCGACATGGTGATAGGCCTCGAGCGGCTCGGCGATGCCGGCCTGGTAGGCCGCCTGATCGATATAACCGAGCTTGAACATGCGTTCGAGAATCCAATTGCGTCTTTCCAGGCTACGCTCAGGATTAGCGACCGGGTTGTAACGCGATGGCGCCTTGGGCAGACCGGCGATCATCGCCATCTGGGCAACGGTCAGGTCCTTGATGGACTTGCCATAGTAGACCTGGGCGGCGGCCTCGATGCCGTAGGCGCGGTTGCCCAGGTAGATCTTGTTGACGTAGAGCTCGAGGATCTCGTCCTTGGTCAGTTGGCGCTCGATTTGCAGCGCCAGGAGGATCTCGGTGAATTTGCGCGAGAAGCTGCGTTCGCTGGTCAGGAAGTAGTTCTTGGCGACCTGCATGGTGATGGTGCTGCCGCCGGTCTGGATGTGTCCGGTCTTGACCAGCTGGCTCACCGCTCGCGCCAGGCTTTTCACATCCACGCCATAGTGATTGGCGAAGTTGTCATCCTCGGCGGAGAGCAGGGCATGGATGAAATCGGGCGGTATCTCGTTGAACCGCAGCGGCGAGCGGCGCATTTCACCGAATTCGGCGATGAGTTTGCCGTCCGCGCTGTACACCCGCAGAGGGATCTGCAGTTGCACGTTTCGCAGGGCGTCGATGGAGGGCAGGCTGGGGCTGAGGTAGAGGAAGGCACCGCTGAGACCCAGCAAAAGGCTGCAGACCAGGGCGACCAACGACCACCAGAAAAATTTCAGAACACGCATCAAGAGACTTTTCGAATGGAAAGAAGGAAAGGGCGACAGGTGAGGGTCAGCCTACACGGCGTCGCCATTATAGGCGCGTTTGGCGGTTGGCCGCTATTTGCTCGGGTGTCAAGTCTGTTATCTAATGCCCGTCCGCGGAAGACCACCGTCGCTCATAGGGAACTGATGTGCTAGGGCTATTCAGAAAGAAGGCGAATACGCTGCTGGGTATCGACGTCAGTTCGACATCCGTGAAACTCATCGAGTTGAGCCGTGCAGGCGGGCGCTATCGGGTGGAGGCCTATGCGGTCGAACCCCTGCCGGCCAATGCCGTGGTCGAGAAGAACATCGCCGAACTCGAAGGCGTGGGCCTGGCCATCGGCCGGGTGCTGGTCAAGGCGCGCACCTCCGCGCGCAGCGCCGCCGTGGCCGTCTCCGGCTCGGCGGTGATCGCCAAGACCATCGAGATGGACGCCGGTCTGACCGACGACGAGCTGGAAAACCAGATCAAGCTGGAAGCCGACCAGTACATTCCCTATCCGCTGGACGAGGTCGCCATCGATTTCGAGGTGCAGGGGCCGTCGCCGCGCAACGCCGAGCGCGTCGAGGTGCTGCTGGCCGCCTGCCGGAAGGAAAACGTCGAGGTCCGCGAAGCGGCCCTGGCGCTGGCCGGCGTCTCTGCCAAGGTGGTCGACGTCGAGGCCTATGCCCTGGAGCGCGCCTATCAGCTGCTGGCCAATCAGCTCGGTGGCCACGTCGACGACCTGACCGTGGCGGTGGTCGACATCGGCGCCACCATGACCACCCTGAGCGTGCTGCACAACGGCAAGACCATCTACACCCGCGAACAGCTGTTTGGCGGTCGCCAGCTCACCGAGGAGATCCAGCGTCGCTATGGCCTGTCGGTGGAAGAGGCCGGTCTGGCCAAGAAGCAGGGCGGGCTGCCGGACGACTACCAGAGCGAGGTGCTGACGCCCTTCCGCGAGGCGGTGGTGCAACAGGTGGCGCGTTCGCTGCAGTTCTTTTTCGCCGCCGGGCAATACAATGATGTGGACTACATCTTGCTTGCTGGAGGAACCGCGTCAATTTCCGGACTCGACCGTTTGATCCAGCAGAAAATCGGCACCCCCACGGTCCTGGCCAATCCCTTCGCCGACATGACCGTCAGCAACAAGGTCAACGCGGCGGCCCTGGCGGGTGACGCCCCGGCGCTGATGATCGCCTGCGGCCTGGCCATGAGGAGTTTCGACTAGATGGCCCGCATCAACCTCTTGCCTTGGCGGGAGCAGCTGCGCGAAGAAAGGCGCAAGCAGTTCCTGGTGATCCTGGGGGGCATCTTCGTGCTCTCCTGTGGCGCCGTGTTTCTCGGCGACCAGTACCTGTCCGGCGAGATCGCCCGCCAGGAGGCGCGCAATGCCTTCATCCAGCAGAACATTGCCCAGCTGGATGTGCGCATCAAGGAGATCAGCGAACTCAAGACCCGCCGTCAGCAACTGCTGGCGCGGATGAAGATCATCCAGGATCTGCAGGGCAACCGCCCGGTCATCGGCCATGTCTTCGATCAACTGGTGCGGACGCTGCCGGACGGCGTGTATTTCCGCGAGCTGAAGATGCAGGGTGACACCCTGTCGATCAGCGGCGAGGCGGAATCCAACAACCGGGTCTCCAACCTGATGCGTAATTTGGATGCCTCGGACTGGTTCGCCTCGCCTACGCTGATCGAGGTGAAGGCCACCACCGCGGGTGCGGTGGACCAGGCCAATACCTTCCAGCTCACCGTCAAGCAGACCCAGCCCGGCGCTCCCGCTGCGCCGGCCCCGCTCGCCCAGGGAGGCAAACCATGAGTCTCGCCGATTCCCTGGCCAGCCTGCGCAAGGTCGACATCAACGACCTCAGCCTGGAGAATCTCGGTTCCTGGCCCAAGCCGGTCAAGGTCATCGCCTGCCTGCTGATCGTGCTGGTGGTGCTGCTGCTCGGCTATCAGTTCCACCTCAGCGACATGCAGGCCCAGCTGGACAGCCAGCGCAACCAGGAAGAGACCCTCAAGCAGCAATACGCCAGCAAGGCCTTCCAGGCGGCCAATCTGGATGCCTACAAGCAGCAGATGGTGGAGATGGAGGAGTCCTTCGGTGCCCTGCTGCGGCAACTGCCCGGCGATACCGAGGTGCCGGCGCTGCTGGAAGACATCACCCGCACCGGTCTTGGCAGCGGCCTGGAGTTCGAGCAGATCAAGCTGCTGCCCGAGGTCACCCAGCAGTTCTATGTCGAGTTGCCGATCCAGATCACCGTGGTGGGCAGCTATCATGACCTGGCCACCTTCGTCAGCAGCGTGTCCAGCCTGCCGCGCATCGTCACCCTGCACGACTTCGACCTCAAGCCGGTGGACGACAGAAACGCCAATGGCGGCGGCACGGTCTCCGGAGGCGGCGGCAAGTTGCGCATGAATGTCCTGGCCAAGACCTATCGCTACAACGACAAGGGGCTCGGCAAATGAGGACGCCCCTGTTGCTTTGCCTGCTGACCGGCATGTTGGTCGGCTGCGGTTCCAGCGATACCAGCGATCTGCAGGCCTTCATGGACGAAACCCGCGCCAAGCCGCGTGGTTCCATCGAGCCGCTGCCGCAGTTTCGCGCCTACGAACCCTTCACCTATGCGGCTTCGGCCCTGCGCAGCCCCTTCCAGGCACCGGTACGCATCGATCCCACGGTGCGCCAGCGCGGAACCGGCAACATCAAGCCGGACGTGAATCGGCCCAAGCAGTTTCTCGAAGGCTTCAACATCGAGACCTTCAGCATGGTCGGCATCCTGGCCAATGCCAGTGGCCGCTATGCGCTGGTCAACGGCGCCGGGGGCGTGCATCGCGTCAAGGTGGGCGACTACCTGGGACGCAATGACGGGCGCATCACCAAGATTACCGATGGCGAGATCGACGTGATCGAAATCGTCCCGGATGGCGAGGGTGGCTGGCTGGAACGGCCACGCACCATCACCTTGAAGGAAAAGACTTAAATGGGCGGGGCGAGCACTGTGAACACTACTATCGCGGGACGACTGGGGCTGGGCCTGGCCCTGCTGCTGAGCAGCCTGGCCGGCCAGGCTCTGGCAGCCGATCTGCAGGCCTTGAACGTCGCCTCCCTGCCCGGGGATCGCATCGAACTCAAGCTGACCTTCGATCAGCCGGTGCCGGTGCCCAAGGGCTACACCATCGAGCAGCCGGCGCGCATCGCCCTGGACCTGCCCGGCGTCGCCAACAAGCTCGGTACCAAGAGCCGTGAGCTGGGCAATGGCAATGCCCGCAGCGTGACGGTGGTCGAGGCGGGCAACCGCACCCGCTTGATCATCAACCTCACCAATCTGGCCAGCTACGACACCCGGGCCGACGGTCGCAACCTGTTCGTCACCATCGGGGGCACCGCCGGTCGCCAGACCGCCAGCGCCCAGGCCAACCTGACGCCCAACCTGCCGCGCGCCGCAGCGCCGACCACCGTGACCGCGCCGTCTTCCGCTCCCCTGCCCGGCGCGGTCGCCCGCACACCGCTGCCGCCGACCCAGGCCACCTCTACCGTGGCGGCCATGACCGCGCCGCGGCCGCAATTGCGCGGCAAGGCGATCCGCCATATCGATTTCCAGCGGGGGCCCCAGGGCGAGGGCAACGTGGTCATCGACCTGAGCGAGACCGGCATCAATCCGGACATCCAGGAGCAGGGCGGCAAGATTCGCCTGACCTTTGCCGGTACCCAGCTGCCCGAAGAGCTGCGGGTACGGCTGGACGTCAAGGACTTCGCCACCCCCGTGCAGTTCGTCAACGCCTCCGCTGACAGCAGCGGGGCGTCCATCGTCATCGAGCCAACCGGTACCTACGACTACCTGGCCTACCAGACTAACAACCGTCTGACCCTGAGCGTCAAGCCGCTCACCACCGAGGAAAAGGAAAAGCGCGCAGCCGATCGCTTCACCTATACCGGCGAGAAGCTGTCGCTGAACTTCCAAGACATCGATGTCCGCTCGGTGCTGCAGCTGATCGCCGACTTCACCAATCTCAACCTGGTGGCGAGCGACACCGTGCAGGGCAACATCACCCTGCGTCTGCAGAACGTGCCCTGGGACCAGGCGCTGGATCTGATCCTCAAGACCAAGGGGCTGGACAAGCGCCAGATCGGCAACGTGCTGCTGGTGGCCCCGGCCGACGAGATCGCCGCCCGCGAACGTCAGGAGCTGGAGTCCCAGAAGCAGATCCAGCAATTGGCCCCCTTGCGTCGCGACCTGATCCAGGTCAACTACGCCAAGGCCGCCGACATCGCCAAGCTGTTCCAGTCGGTGACCAGTGCCGACAAGACCGCTGACGAGCGTGGCTCCATCTCGGTGGACGAGCGCACCAACAGCATCATCGCCTACCAGACGCAGAGTCGCCTGGATGAACTGCGCCGCATCGTCTCGCAGCTGGACATCCCGGTGCGCCAGGTAATGATCGAGGCGCGCCTGGTGGAGGCCAACGTCGACTACAGCAAGCAGCTGGGCGTGCGCTGGGGCGGTAACGCCAGTTCGGGCAACTTCGCGGTCTATGGCAAGGACGGCGCCACCACGGTCGACCCCACTACCGGTCAGGCCTTCCTGCCGGGTACCAGTACCGTGGGTAACTTCACCTCGACCAACGGCGTCGCGCCCACGCCTTTCGTCGACATGGGCGTTTCCGGCAGCACCTCGGGCATCGGTATCGGCTTCATGGTCGGTGGCAAGATGCTTGATCTGCAGCTGTCTGCTCTACAGGCTAGTGGAAATGGCGAAATTATCTCTCAGCCCAAGGTGGTGACCTCGGACAAGGAGACCGCCAAGATCCTGCGCGGTACCGAGATCCCCTACCAGGAAGCCAGCTCCAGTGGTGCCACCAGCACCAGCTTCAAGCAGGCCGCCCTGTCGCTGGAGGTCACGCCGCAAATTACCCCGGACAATCGCATCATCATGGAAGTCAAAGTGAATAAGGATGCGCCAGACTACAACCGAGTGTTAAACGGTGTTCCGCCGATCAGTAAAAACGAAGTTAATGCCAAGGTGCTGGTGTCCGATGGCGAGACCATCGTCTTAGGTGGTGTTTTCTCTAACAGTCAAACTCGCTCTACTGAGAAGGTCCCTCTGCTGGGCGACATCCCCTATGTCGGCCGACTGTTCCGCCGGGATTCGGTCACCGACAGCAAAGTCGAGCTGCTGATCTTCCTCACGCCGCGTATCATGAACAACCAGGCGATAGCGGTTGGTCGATGACATAAGTGCGTAATCTGTTTCTCGTAGGACCGATGGGCTCGGGCAAGAGCACCATCGGCCGGCTCCTGGCGAAGGAATTGCGGCTGCCGTTCAAGGATTCCGACAAGGTAATCGAAGAACGTACCGGTGCCGACATCCCCTGGATCTTCGATGTGGAAGGCGAGCAGGGCTTTCGCGAGCGCGAACGCGCCGCGATCGCCGAGCTGTGTGCGGAAAACGGCCTGGTGATGGCCACCGGCGGTGGCGCCGTGTTGCGCGAGGACAATCGCCAGGCGCTCAAGCGCGGTGGGCGGGTCATCTATCTGCATGCCTCCATCGAGCAGCAGATCGAGCGCACCTCCCGCGATCGCAATCGCCCGCTCCTGCAGACCGCCGATCCCGCGGCGGTGCTGCGCACTCTCATGGCCATGCGCGATCCGCTGTATCGCGAGATCGCCGACATCATCATCGATACCGACGAGCGGCCGCCCCGGCTGGTCGTACTGCAGATACTCGACCGTCTGAAAGCCCTGGCGCCGCATTAAAGCCGTCGACGTTCTGCGCTATGCTAGGCGCCCTTTGAATCAAGGTGACGGCATGCGGACTCTTCACGTCGAGCTCGGTGAGCGCAGCTACCCGATCTACATCGGCCAGGGCCTTCTGGATCAGCCGGAATGCTTCCTGCCCCATCTCGCCGGGCGCAAGGTGGCGATCGTCACCAACGAAACCATCGCGCCGCTCTATCTGGAGCGCCTGCTGCGCACCCTGGGCGATCGCCAGGTCAGCTCGATCGTGCTGCCCGATGGCGAGGCGCACAAGAACTGGGAAACCCTGCAGCTGATCTTCGACGGTCTGCTGCAGGATCGTCATGATCGCAAGACCACCCTCATCGCCCTCGGTGGCGGGGTGATCGGCGACATGGGCGGGTTCGCCGCGGCCTGCTATCAGCGCGGGGTGGACTTCATCCAGGTGCCGACCACGCTGCTGTCCCAGGTCGATTCCTCGGTGGGCGGCAAGACCGGCATCAACCACCCGCTGGGCAAGAACATGATCGGCGCCTTCTACCAGCCCAAGGCCGTGGTCATCGACACCGCCAGCCTGGCGACCCTGCCGGCGCGTGAACTGTCAGCGGGTCTGGCCGAGGTCATCAAGTACGGTCTGATCTGTGATGAGCCCTTCCTCGGCTGGCTCGAGGAGCATGTCGAGGCGCTCTTGGCGCTGGACCAGCAGGCACTCACCGAAGCCATCGAGCGCTCCTGCGCGGCCAAGGCCCAGGTGGTCGGCAGCGACGAGCGCGAGTCGGGCCTGCGGGCGATCCTCAACCTGGGGCATACCTTCGGCCACGCCATCGAGACCCACCAGGGCTATGGCGTCTGGCTGCACGGCGAAGCGGTTTCCGCCGGCATGGTCATGGCGCTGCAGATGTCCCTGCTGTTGGGCTGGCTCACGGCCGCCCAGCGCGACCGCGCCCTGCGCCTGCTGGTCCGGGCCGGGCTTCCCGTGGTACCGCCGGCCGACATGCAGCCGGCCGATTTCGAACGCCTCATGGCGGTGGACAAGAAGGTCCTGGATGGACAACTCCGGCTGGTACTGCTCAGTGATTTGGGCCAGGCCGTGGTGACCGCCGACTTCGCCCGCGACATTCTCGAGCAGACGCTGCGTACCGATTACCAAGCGCTGACCGCCCAGTAAGGAGAACAAGAGAGTCCCATGTCCAATCTGCACGCCGACGAAGCCTTCCTCGGTCACTATCAGTTCACTCACGACCCGTTCGCCGCCCGCGTTCCCGGTTTCAAATTCTTTCCGGCGCAGCGCAAGCCGGTGCTGGGTCAGTTGCATCACCTGGCCCGCTACAGCCAGTTGTTGCTGGTGGTCAGCGGTCCCGAGGGCAGCGGCAAGACGCTGCTGCGCCAGGCGCTGGCGGCCAGCACCAAGAAGGAAGCCGTGCACTGCGTGGTGATTTCCGCGCAGAACGGCGGCGACGCCCGCACCGTGCTGGCCCAGGTCGCCAAGGGCGTGGGCGCCGACAGCCAGACGCCGGCGGCCATTCTCGCGCAGGCGGCGGAAGTGCGCCTGGCGGGGCAGGAGGTCTACATCCTGGTGGATGACGCCGAGGCGCTGGCCACCCCCGCCCTGGAAGCCCTGCTGGAGCTGGCCGGTGGCGGCGAAAAGGAGCGTCTGCACGTCTTCCTGTTCGGCGAGGCGGAAGTGGTGATGCGCCTGGAGGACATCGCCCAGGGCGAAGAGCGCTATCACGCCATCGAATTGCTGCCCTACAGCGAAAGCGAGGCCGAGGAATATCTCGCCCAGCGCCTGGAGGGTGCCGGTCAGGGGCTGGAGATCTTTACCGACGAGCAACTCGCGACCATTCACCAGCGCTCCGGTGGCTGGCCCGGTCGGCTCAACGAGGAAGCCCGGGATGTCCTGGTGGCCGGCATGACCGCCCGGCGCAAGAAGGCCGCTGCTCCGGCGAAGGGCTCGCGCAATCTGCTGGCGGCGCTGCCGCGCAAGCATCTGGTCATTCTCGGGGTGGTGGTGCTGGCAGTCGGCGCCGCGGCGCTGTCGCTCAAGGGCGGCAAGAGCGAAACCCCGGCGACCGGCACGGCCGGGCAGGACCTGCCCATGGGCGGCCAGAACACCGCGTCCGTCGGCAAAGACGCCCAGGGGGCGCCCATCCAGTTCGATGGCTCTTCCAAGCCGCTACCCCTGCCGCTGGTGGGCGAGTCGCAGCCGGTCATCCGCGAACCCCTGGCGGAAGCGGCGGGAGGGCGTCAGGCTGGTACCGCTGCTGGCAACGACATGGGTGCGGGTGGCGTACCGCCCACCGTGACCACCGACGCCCCGCCCATCAGTGACGAGGACGAACTGCCCAGCCGGACACCGACACGCACGCCAGCGCCCAGCGCGCCGGCAGTGGCCGCTCCGGCGCCCCGGCATACCGCACCTGCGCCGACCCCCGCGCCGGCACCGGCCAAGCCGGCCCCGGCTGCTGCCCCTGCGCACACCGGTGGCGCTGCGGCGGGCTGGTACGGCAGTCAGGCGGGCAGCAAGTACGCCTTGCAGGTGGTGGGCACCAGCACCGAAAAGGCTGCGCAGGACTTCATCGCCGCCCAGGCCGACAGTGGCAACTTCCGCTATTTCAAGAAGAGCTACCAGGGCAAGGCGCTCTATGTGGTGACCTACGGCAACTTCGCCAATCGGGCGGCGGCCGAGGCGGCGGTCAAGCAGCTGCCGGCCAAGGTACAGGCCAGCAAGCCCTGGCCGCGGACCTTCGCCAGCATCCAGCAGGACATCGCCACCAGTCACTGATTCTTGCCTGGCACGAAAAGAAAGCCCCGGCGCTATCACGAGAGTGACGCCGGGGCTTTCTGTTTTGCGTCATCGAATTTTCATCAGGTGTCATCAGTGTTTGTCGTAAGCGATTTTTTCGCTACACTGGTCAGCCTTTGACTGTCCGAAAAAAGTTCAAATAAGCGGACCGTTTTGTGATGCCTTCGCAATAACCTGATTGCCGGTGAGAGCGCTATGAAAGCAGGCCTGTTCAATCCCGATAGCTTCAAGGACAACTGCGGCTTCGGCCTGATCGCCCATATGCAGGGCGAGCCCAGCCACGACCTGCTGGAAACGGCCATCGAAGCCCTGACCTGCATGACCCACCGGGGCGGTATCAACGCGGACGGCAAGACCGGCGACGGTTGCGGTCTGCTCATGCAGAAGCCGGACGCCTTCCTGCGCGCCATCGCCCAGGAGCAATTCGGCGCCGAGTTGCCCGAGCAGTACGCCGCGGGCGTAGTGTTCTTCAACCAGGACGAGGCCCGCGCCGAACAGGCCCGCGCCAACATGAACCTGGAGATCGAGGCCGCCGGCCTGACCCTGGTCGGCTGGCGCAAGGTGCCCATCGACACCTCGGTGCTGGGCGAACTGGCCCTGGCCCGCCTGCCGCGCATCGAGCAGGTATTCGTCGCCGGTCCCGGTCTCGACGACCAGCAGTTCGGGGTCAAGCTGTTCTCCGCGCGCCGCCGTTCCTCGGTGCGCAATGCCGAGGACGCCGAGCACTACATCTGCAGCCTGTCGTCGCGGGTCATCGTCTACAAGGGCCTGATGATGCCGGCGGATCTCGCCGCCTTCTATCCGGACCTCGGCGATCCGCGCCTGGCCACCGCCATCTGCGTGTTCCACCAGCGCTTCTCCACCAACACCCTGCCGAAGTGGCCGCTGGCGCAGCCTTTCCGCTACCTCGCCCACAACGGCGAGATCAACACCATCACCGGCAACCGCAACTGGGCCCAGGCGCGGCGCACCAAGTTCGTCAACGAACTGATTCCGGATCTCGACCAGCTTGGTCCGCTGGTCAACCGCGTCGGCTCCGATTCCTCCAGCATGGACAACATGCTGGAACTGCTGGTGACCGGCGGCATGGACCTGTTCCGCGCCGTGCGCATGATCATTCCGCCGGCCTGGCAGAACGTCGAGACCATGGACGCCGATCTGCGCGCCTTCTACGAATTCAACTCCATGCACATGGAGCCCTGGGACGGTCCGGCCGGCGTGGTGCTGACCGAAGGCCGCTACGCGGTCTGCCTGCTCGACCGCAACGGCCTGCGCCCGGCACGCTGGGTGACCACCAAGAACGGCTACATCACCCTGGCTTCGGAAGTCGGCGTCTGGAACTACCAGCCCGACGACGTCATCGCCAAGGGCCGGGTTGGCCCGGGCCAGATCCTTGCCGTGGACACCGAGACCGGCGAGGTGCTGCAGACCGACGACATCGACAATCGCCTCAAGGCGCGCCATCCCTACAAGCAGTGGCTGCGCAAGAACGCCATGCGTATCCAGGCGACCCTGGACGACAACGATCACGGTTCGGCCTTCTACGACCAGGATCAGCTGCGCCAGTACATGAAGATGTTCCAGGTCACCTTCGAGGAGCGTGACCAGGTCTTGCGCCCGCTGGGCGAGCAGGGCCAGGAAGCCGTGGGCTCGATGGGCGACGACACGCCCATGGCGGTGCTGTCGCGGCGCATCCGTTCGCCCTACGACTATTTCCGCCAGCAATTCGCCCAGGTCACCAACCCGCCGATCGACCCGCTGCGCGAGTCCATCGTCATGTCCCTGGAGACCTGCCTGGGCGCCGAGCGCAACGTCTTCGAGGAAACCGCCGAGCACGCCGATCGCGCCATCCTGAGCAGCCCGGTGGTCTCGCCGGCCAAGTGGCGGACCATCCTCAACATGCCCAAGCCCGGCTTCGAGCATGTCAAGATCGACCTCAACTACCCCAAGTCCATGGGCCTCGAGGCGGCGCTGCGCAACATCGTCGAGCAGGCCGAGGAGGCCGTGCGCGCCGGCAAGGTATTGCTGGTGCTGACCGACCGCCACATCGAGCCGGGCAAGCTGCCGGTGCACGCGGTGCTGGCCACCGGCGCGGTGCACCACCACTTGGTCAACCTGGGCCTGCGCACCAGCAGCAACATCCTGGTGGAGACCGCCACCGCCCGCGATCCGCACCACTTTGCCGTGCTGCTGGGCTTTGGTGCGACCGCGGTCTATCCGTTCCTGGCCTACGAGGTGCTGGGCGATCTGATCCGCACCGGCGAGGTGCTGGGCGATCTCTACGAGGTGTTCAAGTACTACCGCAAGGGCATCACCAAGGGCCTGCTCAAGGTGATCTCCAAGATGGGCATCTCCACCGTCGCCTCCTATCGCGGCGCCCAGCTGTTCGAGGCCGTGGGGCTGGCGGACGAGGTCACCGACCTCTGCTTCCCCGGCGTCACCAGCCGCATCAAGGGTGCGCGCTTCGTCGACCTGGAAGCCGAGCAGAAGTTGCTGGCCGGCGAAGCCTGGAACAACCGCAAGCCGATCCAGCCGGGTGGCCTGCTCAAGTTCGTCTATGGCGGCGAGTACCACGCCTACAACCCGGACGTGGTCAATCTGCTGCAGGCCGCCGTGCAACAGGGCGACTACGCCAAGTTCCGAGAATACACCGCGCTGGTGGACCAGCGTCCGGTGGCCATGATCCGCGACCTGCTCAAGGTCAAGACCAGCGACCAGCCCCTGGCCCTGGAAGAGGTCGAGCCGCTGGCCAACATCTTCACTCGCTTCGACGCCGCCGGCATCTCCCTGGGCGCTCTGTCGCCGGAGGCCCACGAGGCCCTGGCCGAGGCCATGAACCGCCTGGGCGGGCGCTCCAACTCCGGCGAGGGTGGCGAGGATCCGGCGCGCTACGGCACCATCAAGAGCTCCAAGATCAAGCAGGTGGCCACCGGCCGCTTCGGCGTCACCCCCGAGTACCTGGTCAACGCCGAGGTCTTGCAGATCAAGGTGGCGCAGGGCGCCAAGCCGGGCGAGGGCGGCCAGCTGCCGGGCGGGAAGGTCAACGGCCTGATCGCCAAGCTGCGCTATGCGGTGCCCGGCGTGACCCTGATCTCGCCGCCGCCGCACCACGACATCTATTCCATCGAAGACCTGTCGCAGCTGATCTTCGACCTCAAGCAGGTCAATCCCAAGGCGCTGGTGTCGGTCAAGCTGGTCTCCGAGCCCGGGGTGGGTACGGTGGCCGCCGGTGTGGCCAAGGCCTATGCCGACCTCATCACCATCTCCGGCTACGACGGCGGTACCGGCGCTTCGCCGGTGACCTCCATCAAGTACGCCGGCTCGCCCTGGGAGCTGGGCCTGGCCGAGGCGCACCAGACCCTGAGGGGCAACGACCTGCGCGGCAAGGTGCGGGTGCAGACCGACGGCGGCCTGAAGACCGGTCTGGACGTGATCAAGGCGGCCATCCTCGGCGCCGAGAGCTTCGGCTTCGGCACCGCGCCGATGATCGCCCTGGGCTGCAAGTACCTGCGTATCTGCCACCTGAACAACTGCGCTACCGGCGTCGCCACCCAGAACGACCGGCTGCGCAAGGAACACTTCATCGGCACGGTGGAGATGGTGATGAATTTCTTCACCTTTATCGCCGAGGAAACCCGCGAGTGGCTGGCCAGGCTGGGCGTGCGCAGCCTGGGCGAGCTGATCGGCCGTACCGACCTGCTGGAAATCCTGCCGGGCGAGACCGCCAAGCAGCAGCACCTGGATCTCACCCCGCTGCTGGGGAGCGATCACATTCCGGCCGAGAAGCCGCAATACTGCCAGGTGGAAAAGAACCCGCCGTTCGACCAGGGTCTGCTGGCTGAGGAAATGGTGCGTCTGTCGCTGCCAGGGATCGAAAAGCTCGAAGGCGGTGAGTTCAGCCTGAGCATCGGCAACTGCGACCGCTCCATCGGCGCCCGGGTCTCCGGCGAGATCGCCCGACGCCACGGCAACCAGGGCATGGTCAAGGCGCCGCTGACCTTCCGCTTCAAGGGCACCGCCGGCCAGAGCTTTGGCGTCTGGAACGCCGGCGGCCTGCATCTGTATCTGGAAGGCGACGCCAACGACTACGTGGGCAAGGGCATGACCGGCGGCAAGCTGGTCATCACCCCGCCGCAGGGCGCGGGCTTCAAGAGCCAGGAATCGGCCATCATCGGCAACACCTGCCTCTATGGCGCCACCGGTGGCAAGCTGTTCGCCGCCGGCACCGCCGGTGAGCGCTTCGGGGTGCGCAACTCCGGGGCCCACACCGTGGTGGAAGGCACCGGCGACCACTGCTGCGAATACATGACCGGCGGCTTCGTCTGCGTCCTGGGCAAGACCGGCTACAACTTCGGCTCGGGCATGACCGGCGGCTTCGCCTATGTGCTGGACCTGGATAACGGCTTCTATGACCGGGTCAACCACGAGCTGGTGGAAATCCAGCGCATCAACAGCGAAGCCATGGAAGCCTATCGCAGCCACCTGGAAGGGGTGCTGGCCGAATACGTGCGCGAGACCGGCAGTGCCTGGGGCAGCCATCTCCATGAAAACCTGGACGACTACCTGCGCAAGTTCTGGCTGGTGAAGCCCAAGGCCGCAAGCCTTGCGTCGCTGCTGGTCAGCACCCGCGCCCGTCCGGAATAACGACTTCGATGCCGGCTCCCCAGGGCGCCGGTTTCACCGTGATAGCTCGTGGCGCCCGGCAGAAAAGGGCGTCGCTTCAAGAGGTTTGGAAATGGCTGAACGTCTGAACAACGACTTCCAGTTCATCGAGGTCGGTCGCAAGGATCCGAAGAAGAAGCTGCTGCGCCAGCGCAAGAAGGAATTCGTCGAGATCCACGATCCCTTCAAGCCGCAGCAGGCTGCCGAGCAGGCGCACCGCTGCCTGGGTTGCGGCAACCCCTATTGCGAATGGAAGTGCCCGGTGCACAACTTCATTCCCAACTGGCTCAAGCTGGTATCCGAAGGCAACATCCTGGCGGCGGCGGAGCTGTCGCACCAGACCAACACCCTGCCCGAGGTCTGTGGCCGGGTTTGCCCGCAGGATCGCCTCTGCGAGGGTGCCTGTACCCTCAACGACGGTTTCGGCGCGGTGACCATCGGTTCGGTGGAGAAGTACATCACTGACACCGCCTTCGCCATGGGCTGGCGCCCGGACATGTCCAAGGTCAAGCCGACCGGCAAGCGCGTCGCCGTCATCGGTGCCGGTCCGGCCGGCCTGGGTTGTGCCGACATCCTGGTGCGCAACGGCGTGACCCCGGTGGTGTTCGACAAGCACCCCGAGATCGGCGGCCTGCTGACCTTCGGCATTCCCGAGTTCAAGCTGGAAAAGACCGTGCTCAGCCGTCGTCGCGAGGTCTTCGGCGGGATGGGCGTGGAGTTCCGCCTTAACACCGAGGTGGGCAAGGACGTGACCATGGACCAGCTGCTCGAGGAATTCGATGCGGTCTTCCTGGGCATGGGCACCTACACCTACATGAAGGGCGGCTTCCCCGGCGAAGACCTGCCGGGCGTGCATGACGCCCTGGATTTCCTGGTGGCCAACGTCAATCGCAACCTGGGCTTCGAAAAGGATGCGGCCGACTTCGTCGACATGAAGGGCAAGCGCGTGGTGGTCCTGGGGGGTGGTGACACCGCCATGGACTGCAACCGCACCTCCATTCGCCAGGGCGCCAAGAGCGTGACCTGTGCCTACCGTCGCGACGCCGCCAACATGCCGGGCTCGCGCAAGGAAGTGAAGAACGCCAAGGAAGAGGGCGTGAAGTTCCTCTTCAACCGCCAGCCCATCGCCATCATCGGCGAAGACCGCGTGGAAGGCGTCAAGGTGGTGGAGACCCGCCTGGGCGAGCCCGATGCCCGCGGTCGTCGCAGTCCCGAGCCGATCCCCGGTTCCGAGGAGATCCTGCCGGCCGATGCGGTGGTCATTGCCTTCGGTTTCCGGCCGAGCCCGGCGCCCTGGTTCGAGCAATTCGGCATCGACCTCGACAGCCAGGGCCGCGTGGTCGCGCCAGGGCTGCACGAGTTCAAGCACCAGACCAGCAACCCGAAGATCTTTGCCGGTGGCGACATGGTGCGCGGCTCCGACCTGGTGGTGACCGCCATCTTCGAAGGTCGCAACGCCGCCGAGGGCATCCTCGACTACCTGGGCGTCTAATACCCGACGGCTGGACAAGAGCCGACCGGCGCTGAGCCGGTCGGCTTTTTTCTTGGGCGCCATGCGGTGACAGGGCTGCTTTCTGGTGCAGCGAGAGGCGGGTAGGGCGCTGCGGAGGCCGTGCCAGGGCGCTTTCTGCGTCTGGCACAGGGTCTGCAAAGATCCCGGTTCTCTCCTGCGAGGTACTGCCATGAACAAGCCCGAAATGACCGCCGCCATTCTCGCCGCCAAGCAGCGCCTGGGCCTGAGCTGGGCGGCGATCGCCGCCAGCCTGGAAATGTCGCCGGTCTGGACCACCTCCGCCTGCCTGGGCATGAACAGCATGGCGCCGGCGGTGGCGGAACGCCTGTGCCAGGTGCTGGAATTGCCGGCCGAGGTGTCCCTGGCGCTGCAAGCCTGTCCGCACAAGCATTGGGACAAGGCCGTGCCCACCGATCCGCTGATCTATCGTTTCTACGAGATGATCAATGTCTACGGCGATACCATCAAAACCCTGATCCATGAAGAGTTCGGCGACGGCATCATGAGTGCCATCGACTTCAGCATGGACATCTCGCGGGTGGCCGATCCCAAGGGCGACCGGGTGCAGATCGTGCTCAACGGCAAGTTCCTGCCCTACAAGAGCTGGTAAGCCGATCGGTGCGATAGACAAAAGGCACGCCCCGGTGCCGTGCCTTTTGCCAGCCGCTTTGCGACAATGCCGGCACTTTTGCTGCCGGATGTCGCCATGACTGCCCTGAAGAACGACCGTTTCCTGCGTGCCCTGCTCAAGCAGCCGGTGGATGTCACCCCGGTGTGGATGATGCGCCAGGCCGGACGCTATCTGCCCGAGTACCGCGCCAGCCGGGCGCGTGCCGGGGACTTCATGAGTCTGTGCAAGAACCCGCAATTCGCCTGCGAGGTGACCCTGCAGCCGCTGGAGCGCTATCCGCTGGATGCCGCCATCCTCTTTTCCGACATCCTCACCATCCCCGACGCCATGGGGCAGGGCCTCTACTTCGAGACCGGCGAGGGTCCGCGCTTTCGCAAGGTGATCGACACCCCGGCCGACATCGAGGCGCTGCCGATACCCGATGCCGAATCCGACCTGGGCTACGTCATGGACGCCGTGCGCACCATCCGCACGGCGCTGGACGGGCGGGTACCCCTGATCGGCTTTTCCGGCAGCCCCTGGACCCTGGCCACCTACATGATCGAAGGCGGCTCCAGCAAGGATTTCCGCAAGGCTAAGGCCATGCTCTACGACACCCCCGAGGCCCTGCACCTGCTGCTGGACAAGCTGGCCCAGGCGGTCACCGCCTACCTCAACGGCCAGATCCGCGCCGGCGCCCAGGCGGTACAGATCTTCGATACCTGGGGAGGCAACCTGTCCGCCGCGGCCTACCAGGAATTTTCCCTGGCCTACATGCGCAAGATCGTCGCCGGGCTGATCCGCGAGCATGAAGGACGCCGGGTGCCGGTGATCCTCTTCACCAAGAATGGCGGTCTCTGGCTGGAAAACCTGGCCGACAGCGGCGCCGAGGCCCTGGGCCTGGACTGGACCTGCGACATCGGTGAAGCCCGTCGGCGGGTCGGCAGCAAGGTCGCCCTGCAGGGCAACATGGACCCCAGCGTGCTCTACGCCAAGCCGGCGGCCATCCGCGCCGAGGTGGGGCGCATCCTGGAAAGCTATGGCCAGGGCAGCGGCCACGTCTTCAACCTCGGCCACGGCATCACCCCCGAGGTGGATCCGGCCCATGCCGGTGCCTTCATCGAGGCCGTGCACGAGTTGTCGGGGCGCTATCACCAGGGCTGAGTGTGCCGGGATCGGCACGACCGATCCCAAGTCGAGCGAGCGGGTCGTGGCCGGTTGCGGCATAGTCGGGGTTTTCCCAACGGAGCGCCGCCATGGCCCAGATGACCCCGGAAGACCTGCAGCACCTGGCCGAAGAGGTGCTCGCGGCCCAAGGTTTCAGTCAGCCGCAGGGCGCGGCCATCGCCGCCATGATGGTCGCCGGCCAGCGTGACGACTGCGCCTCCCACGGCATCTATCGGCTGCTGGGCATCGTCAAGACGCTCAAGGCCGGCAAGGTGGTGCCCGATGCCGAGCCGACGGTAGAGGACGTGGCTCCGGCCATCGTCCGGGTCGATGCGGATGGCGGCTTCTCCCCGCTGGCCTTCGAGACGGGGCTGCCCCTGCTCGACGCCAAGGCGCGCAACTGTGGCCTGGCAGCCCTGGCGATCAACAACTGCGTGCACTTCTCGGCGCTCTGGGTGGAGATGGAAGCCCTTACCGCCAGGGGCCTGGTGGCCCTGGCCTGCAATCCGACCCAGGCCTATGTCGCCCCGGCCGGTGGTCGTCGCCCGCTGTTCGGTACCAATCCCCTGGCCTTCGGCTGGCCGCGGCCCGAGGGTCCGCCCTTCGTCTTCGATTTCGCCACCAGCGCCGTGGCCCGCGGCGAAATCGAATTGCATCGTCGCGCAGGCAAGGCCCTGCCCGAGGGCTGGGGAGTGGATGCCGAGGGCGCGCCCAGCAACGATGCCCGCACCGTGCTGGAGGAGGGCGCCATGCTCACCTTTGGCGGTCACAAGGGCTCGGCGCTGTCGGCCATGATCGAATTGCTCGCCGGTCCGCTGATCGGCGATCTCACCAGTCCGGAGTCTTCCGCGGTCGACGCCGGTGCCGGCGGGCTGCCCTATCACGGCGAACTCATCCTGGCCTTCGATCCCCAGCGCTTTCTCGGCGCCGCGGTAGCCGACTACCAGCAGCGCGCCGAGCAGCTGTTCGCCGGCATCGAAGCCCAGGGCGCCCGCCTGCCGTCGCAGCGTCGTTACCAGGCACGAGAACGCAATACCACCCGTGGCTGGTTGGAGGTGCCCGACGAACTTCTGGCCGACGTCCGGGCGCTGCTGCCCGGCTGAGCCAGGACGCGATCCGCATCACTTCGAAGAGGCTGCGCCAACGCAGTCTCTGAACCCCGCCCCGGACGCAGGGTCCACGACTGGCCCCCTTAGTGCCAGCCTGGGTCTTCATGTACGCCGACGACACCGATCGCCCCCATCATCGCGGCCTGTTGCTGCTGAGCATCACCCTGATGGTGCTGGTGTACTTTCTCGACAATCTTTCCATCGCCCTGGCCAACCGCTATGTCTATGGCGGCCTGGGTATCGACCAGCGCAGCTACACCCTGGCCACCGCCTGCTACAGCGCCGCGGTCATCGTCACCAGCGCCCCGCACCAGTGGTTCGCCCAGCGCCTGGGCTATCGCAACCTGATCTTCGCCGCCGTCGGCATCCACCTGGTCGGCCAGGTGTGCTGCCTGGTGGCCACCGATCTGCCGACCTTCATCGTCGGGCGGGCGCTGATGGGGGCCGGTGCCGCCACCTTCTTTGCCGGGGCGCGGGTGCTGGTGCAGATGTATTTTTCCGGTCCGCAGTTGCCGACCGGGATTCGCGCCTTCGCCTCGGGCGTGCCCCTGGGTGGTGCGCTGGCCTCCTTCACCACCGCGGAGCTGCTGGAAGGTCACCAGTGGCGCGCCATCTTCATGGTGCCGGCGCTGGCCTGCGCGCTGGTGGCCGTCTGCGTCTGGCTGTCGCTGCCGCGGCGCTCCCATCCGCTGCAGAATTCCGGGGCGCCGTCGCTGCTGTCCATGGTGCTGCTGACGGTGGGCAGTCTGCTGCTGACCACCACCACCCAGCGCCTGGCCTTCGACTTCTTCAGCGATGGTCCGTGGCTGGCCGTGGAACTGCTGGTGGGAGCGGTCATCCTCGGACTCTATGTCTACTACGAGCGCGGCCTGGCGCGGCCGACCCTGGACTTCAAGCACGCCATCACCCCGGGCTTTCTCGCCGGCATGCTGTTCATGATGCTCAACTACTTCCTGCTCGGCGCCTACAACTTCATCATCCCCCAGTACGTGGTCAACGGCCTGCAACTGCCGGTCTATACCGCCGGGGGGGTCATGGCGCTGGGCTGGCTGTGCGGCCTGGCGCCGCTGCTGATGATCACCTCGGTGCGGTTGCGCGAGCGCTTTCCCTGGGGCGGCTTTCGCAAGTACCTGGTAGCGGGTTACCTGCTGCTGGCCGGCTACGGCTTCTGGATGGTGCGGCAGCACGCCGACGTGCCCCTCTACCAGCAGCTGGTGCCTGGGCTGATGATGCATGGCACCTACCTGATCGGCACCTTCGCGGTGATCATCATGTACACCTTCATGCGCGTCGAGCCGGCCTATTTCAGCCAGGCCTACCAGATCAAGAACATGACCCAGCAACTGGTCATGCCCATGGGCATCGTGCTGTCCAACGTCTTCCTGCAGTGGCGCGACGCCTTCCATGCCTCGGTGCTCAGCGCCGCGGTCACTCCCTATGCCCAGACCTACCAGGCCTATGGCGAGCGTTATCGGCTGGCCACCGGTGCCGACAGCGCCCTGGCGCAGATCTCCAGTCTGGTCACCCGCCAGAGCCAGGTGCTGGGCTATCTCGACTATTTCTGGCTGGTCGGCTGGATCGGTCTGGCGCTGGCCCTCTACATGGCCGTGCAACGGCATTTTCGCTAGGGCGCGACGTTTGCCGGCCCTTAAGCCGACGTTCAGCTAGCGACCACCATAATGCGGGCTTTTGCAGGCGGCGGCAGGTGCCGGACGCCTGCGCCGGTCGGCCGCGCCCCAGTCGGTCCGGAGCTTGCATTGCTGGGCTGTCGGGCTTTGTGGAACAATGCGGGCAACGACATTTTTCAAGGGTGGCAGCCGTGATCGACGCTGATGGTTTTCGCCCCAATGTCGGCATCATTCTCGCCAACGATGCCGGCCAGGTACTGTGGGCTCGCCGCATCAATCAGGATGCCTGGCAGTTCCCCCAGGGTGGGATAGACGACCGGGAAACGCCCGAAGAGGCGCTGTACCGGGAGCTGAACGAAGAAGTGGGGCTGAGCCCCGATGACGTCCGTATCCTGGCCTGTACCCGGGGCTGGTTGCGCTACCGTCTGCCGCAGCGCATGGTGCGTACCCACAGCCGTCCGCTGTGCATCGGCCAGAAGCAGAAGTGGTTTCTGCTGCGGCTGACCGCGGAAGAGCAGCGGGTGCGGATGGATGTGACCGGCAAGCCGGAATTCGATGGCTGGCGCTGGGTAAGCTACTGGTATCCGCTGGGCCAGGTGGTGACCTTCAAGCGAGAGGTCTATCGGCGGGCGCTCAAGGAGTTGGCACCCCGCTTGCTGGCCTGATTACCGGTTCGGCCGGTGCGAAAGAGGTGAGGAGAAGCTGTGGTCATGCAGGATGAACGACACGTGATGCACGCCGGCGGCTCCGCCGGACGTCGGCTGCGGAGGCGCTAGATGCTTGCAGTTCTGCGCAAGATCGTCCAGGAGGTCAATGCCGCCAAGGATCTGGGGTCGGCACTGTCCATCATCGTGCAGCGTGTCCGCGCGGCCATGCAGTCGCAGGTCTGCTCCGTCTATCTGCTGGATCCCGACACCAACCGTTTCGTGCTCATGGCCACCGAAGGCCTCAACAAGAGGTCCATCGGCCGGGTCAGCATGGCCCCCAACGAGGGCCTGGTCGGCCTGGTCGGCACCCGCGAAGAGCCGCTCAATCTCGAAGACGCCGCCAGCCACCCGCGCTTTCGCTATTTTGCCGAGACCGGTGAGGAGCGCTATGCGTCTTTCCTCGGTGCACCCATCATCCACCACCGCCGGGTCATGGGCGTGCTGGTGGTGCAGCAGAAGGAACGCCGTCAGTTCGACGAAGGCGAGGAAGCCTTCCTGGTCACCATGAGCGCCCAGCTCGCCGGGGTGATCGCCCATGCCGAGGCCACCGGGACCATCCGTGGTCTGGACCGGCAGGGCCGCGGCATCCAGGAGGCCCGTTTCGTCGGCATCCCCGGTTCGCCCGGGGTCGGCGTCGGCAAGGCGGTGGTGGTCCTGCCGCCCGCCGATCTGGAGGTGGTCCCGGACAAGACCGTGACCGACATCGACGCCGAGCTGCAACTGTTCCGCTCGGCGCTCGAAGGCGTGCGGGCGGACATGAAGGCGCTGTCCAAGCGGCTGTCCACCCAGCTGCGCAAGGAAGAGCAGGCACTGTTCGACGTCTACCTGATGATGCTCGACGACGCCGCCCTCGGTAACGAGGTGACCACCATCATCAAGAGCGGCCAGTGGGCCCAGGGCGCCCTGCGCCAGGTGGTGATGGAGCACGTCCAGCGCTTCGAACTCATGGACGACGCCTATCTGCGCGAGCGCGCCGCCGACGTGCGTGACCTCGGGCGCCGCTTGCTGGCCTATCTGCAGCAGGCCCACCAGGCCTGCCTGATCTATCCGGAAAACACCATTCTGGTCAGCGAGGAGCTCTCGCCGGCCATGCTCGGCGAGGTGCCCGAGGGGCGCCTGGTCGGCCTGATCTCGGTACTCGGCTCGGGCAACTCCCACGTCGCCATCCTGGCGCGTGCCATGGGCGTGCCGACCGTGATGGGCGCGGTGGACCTGCCGTATTCCAAGGTGGACGGCATCGACCTCATCGTCGACGGCTACCACGGCGAGATCTTCACCAATCCGTCGCCGACGCTGATCAAGCAGTATGGCGACGTGGTGGAAGAGGAGCGCCAGCTGACCCAGGGCCTAGACGCCCTGCGCAGCCTGCCCTGCGAGACCCTCGACGGTCACCGCATGCCGCTGTGGGTCAACACCGGCCTGATGGCCGATGTGGCCCGCGCCCAGCAGCGCGGCGCCGAAGGGGTCGGGCTGTATCGCACCGAAGTGCCCTTCATGGTCAACGAGCGCTTTCCCAGCGAGAAGGAACAGCTCTCCATCTATCGCGAGCAGCTGGCCGCCTTCCATCCGGCACCGGTGACCATGCGCACCCTGGACGTCGGTGGCGACAAGGCGCTGTCCTATTTCCCGATCAAGGAAGACAACCCCTTCCTGGGCTGGCGCGGCATCCGCGTCACCCTGGATCATCCGGAAATCTTCCTGGTGCAGACCCGCGCCATGCTCAAGGCCAGCGAAGGCCTGAACAACCTGCGCATCATGCTGCCGATGATTTCCGGCGTGCACGAGGTGGAGGAGTCCCAGCATCTCCTGCACCGCGCCTGGTGCGAGGTGCGGGACGAAGGCGTCGACATTCCCATGCCGCCGGTGGGGGTCATGGTCGAGGTACCCTCGGCGGTCTACCAAGCCCGCGACCTGGCGCGCCAAGTGGACTTCATCTCGGTGGGCTCCAACGACCTGACCCAGTACCTGCTGGCGGTGGATCGCAACAACCCGCGGGTGGCCGATCTCTACGACTACTTCCACCCGGCGGTGCTGCAGGCGCTGCAACAGGTGGTCGATGGCGCCCACGCCGAAGGGGTGCCGGTGAGCATCTGCGGCGAGATGGCCGGGGATCCGGCGGCGGCGGTACTGCTCATGGGCATGGGCTTCGACACCCTGTCGATGAACGCCACCAACCTGCCCAAGGTGAAGTGGCTGCTGCGCCAGGTCACCCTGGAAAAGGCCCGCGAGCTGGTGCAGCAGATGCGCCAGATCGACAACCCCCAGGTCATCCACAGCGCCCTGCATCTGGCCTTGCGCAATCTCGGACTGGGTCGGGTGATCAACCCGGCTGCCAGCGTCCAGAGCTGAGCGTGCCCGGCGGGAAGGCCGCTTCCCGCCGGGCAGGCAGCGGCGTACCATGCCGCCTCCTGCGCCCGAGGTGATGATGGATCTCTTGCTCTTCCTGGTGCTCGGCGTCTGCGCCGGGCTGCTGGCCGGTCTGTTCGGGGTCGGCGGCGGCCTGATCATCGTGCCGGTGCTGGTCTACAGCTTTACCGCCCAGGGCCTCGATCCGGACATCCTCACCCACCTGGCGGTGGGTACCTCGCTGGCTACCATCGTCTTCACCTCGCTCAATTCCGTCTGGGCCCACCACCGACTCGGCGCCGTGCGCTGGCGGCTGTTCGCCTGGATGGCCCTGGGCATCGTTTTCGGCAGCGCCCTGGGCGCCCTGACCGCCGCCGCCATCCACGGCCCGCTGCTACAGAAGATCATCGGCACCTTCGCCATCCTCATCGCCATCCAGCTGGCGCTGGACCTGCGCCCCAAGGCCCAGGCCAGCGAACCCGGCAAGCCGGCGCTGACGGTGGCCGGGGTGGTGATCGGCTGGGCCTCGGCCATCTTCGGCATCGGCGGCGGCTCGCTCACCGTACCCTTCCTGATCTGGCGCAGCCTGAGCATGCAGCAGGCGGTGGCCACCTCGGCGGCCTGCGGCCTGCCCATCGCCCTGTCCGGGGCGCTGTCCTTCATCCTGGTCGGCTGGCAGGAGCCGGGTCTGCCCGCCTGGAGTCTGGGCTATGTCTATCTGCCGGCCTTGCTGGGTATCGCCCTGACCAGCATGTTCTCGGCCCGTTTCGGTGCGCGGCTGGCCCATCGCCTGTCGCCCCGGCTGCTCAAGCGCCTGTTTGCCCTGTTGCTGTTCGGCGTCGGTCTCAACTTCTTACTCTGATCCCTTTCAAGGAGGCACCATGCTGCCGTATCCGCAAATAGACCCGGTGGCCCTGTCGCTGGGGCCGCTGAAGATCCACTGGTACGGCCTCATGTACCTGGTGGGGATCGGTGGCGCCTGGTGGCTGGCCAAGCGGCGACTCAATCGCTTCGATCCGCGCTGGACCAGCGAGACCTTGTCCGATCTGGTGTTCTGGGTGGCGCTGGGGGTCATCGCCGGCGGGCGACTCGGCTACGTGCTGTTCTACAACCTGGCGGAATACATCGCCAATCCAACGCTGATCTTCGAGGTCTGGAAGGGCGGCATGTCCTTCCACGGCGGCCTGCTCGGGGTGATCCTGGCGGTCTGGTGGTTCGGCAAGCGCCACAACAAGGGCTTCTTCGAACTGATGGACTTCATTGCGCCGCTGGTCCCCATCGGTCTCGGTGCCGGCCGCATCGGCAACTTCATCAACGCCGAACTCTGGGGCAAGCCCACCGACGTGCCCTGGGCGATGATCTTTCCGCCCTACAGCGATCCGGCCCAGCTGCCGCGCCATCCCTCGCAGCTCTATCAGTTCGCCCTGGAAGGGGTGGCGCTGTTCGTGATCCTCTGGCTCTACTCGCGCAAGCCGCGGCCGACCATGGCCGTGTCCGGCCTGTTCGTGCTCTGCTACGGCATCTTCCGCTTCATCGTCGAATTCGTGCGGGTGCCCGACGCCCAGCTCGGCTATCTGGCCTGGGGCTGGCTGACCATGGGGCAGGTGCTCTGCGTGCCCATGGTGCTCGGCGGCATCGCGCTGATGGTCTATGCCCATCGCCGCGCGCCGCAGCCGGTCGTCCGAGCCGAATGACGTCTGAGGCCCGCCCGCATGACAAGTGCGGGCGGGCTGTTATAGTTCAGGGACCACCATCACAACCGCGCAAGGGATCAGCCGTATGAATCCGTTCCGTAGCCTGGCTGCCGTGCTGGCGCTGGCCCTGACGATGCAGGTCTTGCCGGCGCAGGCGCAGCAGGCTCAGGGTGAAGTCACCGAATATCAGACCGCCGACCAGGCGTTCGGTGAAGCCCAGGCGCCCGCCGCCTTTTCCATGATCGGCGACCTGCTGATCGCGCGGCCGCTGCTGATCGCCGCGACCGTGATCGGTGCGGGGGCTTTCGTGGTCAGTCTGCCGTTCACCGCCGCCGGCGGTAACATCGGCAAGGCCGGCAAGGCGCTGGTGGTCGAGCCGGGCAAGGCGGCCTTCGTGCGCTGCCTGGGCTGTACCCAGAGCGGGTACGGGCGTACCGAATAGGCCCTGGCGCCGGGCCTGGCCGCTCAGGCCTGGCCGCTGATCTTCAGATACTTGTCGTGCAGCTGCTCCTTGGTCTCGACATGGTTCTCGTCGAGGGGGATGCAGTCCACCGGGCAGACCTGCTGGCACTGGGGTTCGTCGTAGTGGCCCACGCACTCGGTGCACAGGTTCGGATCGATCACGTAGATCTCCGCACCCTGGGAGATGGCGCCGTTCGGGCACTCGGGCTCGCACACGTCGCAGTTGATGCAATCGTCGGTAATGATGAGGGACATCGTCGGCTCCACGCTGCGCGAACGCGCAGCGATCCAAAAGTCAGGCGCGCATTTTGCCCCATCCGCGCGCCGGCTGCACCCGACAGTCCTTGGGGTTAATCAGCTGGCCGGGGCAAAACGCTCCAGCAGCGCCTGATGCACGGTGGGATGGACGAACTTGGTCACGTCGCCGCCGAGCGCCGCGATCTCCCGCACCAGGGTGGAAGACAGGTAGGAGTAGTGTTCCGACGGGGTCAGGAACATGCTTTCCGCCTGGGGCGCCAGCACCCGGTTCATGTTGGCCAGCTGGAATTCGAATTCGAAATCCGACACCGCGCGCAGGCCGCGCAGGATGATGGTCGCCTTCTGCTGCTCCACCAGGGTGGCCAGCAGGCAGCTGAAGCCGATCACCTCGACATTGGGCAGGTGCGCGGTCACCGCCTTGGCCAGCTCGACCCGGCGCTCCAGCGGAAACAGCGGATTCTTCTTGGGGCTGGCCGCCACCGCCACCACGACTTCGTCGAACAGCCGCGAGGCGCGCTCCACCAGGTCGCCATGGCCCTTGGTGATGGGGTCGAAGGTGCCGGGGTATAGCACTCGGTTCATGACGCTGTCCTGGGGGCGAAGCTGTTGGGGCTTGGATGGTAGCTCAGGGGCGGAGTGAGGCCAAGGCGACAGCCGCCGGGATCGCCGACCCGTGGGCGTTTATCGGCCGGATGGCGCTGCCCGCTGGCTGACCAGCCAGTCGGGGATGCGTCTTTCCAGGTAGTAGTTCGGATCGTGGAAGGGGCCGCCGACGAAGCCGACATGGCCGCCATGGGGCAGGCGCTCGAACAGGGTGTCGGGCGCCAGTTCGGCGCGGGCGGGCAGGGCGTCGGTGCCGATGAAGGGGTCGTCCTCGGCCTGGATCAGCAGCGTGGGGATGCGGATACCCCCCAGGTAGTAGCGGCTGGAGGCCTGGCGGTAGTAGTCCCGGGCATCGCGAAAGCCGTGCAGGGGCGCGGTGTAGCGATCGTCGAAGTCCCAGAAGGTCTTGAGTCCCTCGGGCGGCCCCAGGCGCGCGAGGATCTCGTGCTGTTCGGGGTGAAGGTCGCGGTCGAACAGCGCCTGCTTGTCGCGCACATAGCGCGCCAGTTCGCGGATGAAGTGCCGCTGATAGATGCGCGAGAAGCCGATGCCGATGCGATCGGCGCAGAGGTCCAGGCGAAAGGGTACCGAGACCGCAGCGGCCGCCTGCAGGCCGCTGTGCTCGCCCCGCTCGCCCAGGTACTTGAGCAGCACGTTACCGCCCAAGGAAAAGCCCACGCCATACAGTGGCGCGTCCGGACGACTGGTTTGCAGGTGGCGCACCACCGCGGCCAGGTCTTCGCTGACGCCGGAGTGATAGCCACGTGGCAGGCGGTTGGGTTCGCCGGAGCAGCCGCGCCAGTTGAGGCCGACGCTGGCCCAGCCGCGGGCGGCCAGGGCGAATTGCAGGCCGAGCACATAGTGGGAGCCGGAGCTGCCGGTCAGGCCGTGGGCGATCAGCACCAGTGGTGCCCGCGGATCCTCGGCGTTGTACCAGTCCAGATCGAGGAAGTCGCCGTCCTCCAGCCACAGTCGTTCCCGCGGCCGGGTGATGGGCGGCAGGCGGCGCCACAGTGAGCCCCAGAGGGTCTGCAGGTGCGGGCCGGGCAGCCAGCGCGCCGGCTTGAAGGGCGTGCTGGTCACGCCTGGCGGTGCCAGAGGGCGTAGTGGACGTTGCCGGTCTTCTTCTCGCGGTGCAGCTGCCAGGTCGCGGGCAGCGTCAGGCGCGAGGGCTGGGTCTCGCTCTCGGTGTAGATCCAGGCGTCCGCAGCCAGCCAGCCCTGGGCTTCCAGGGCCGCGCAGGCCGGTTCCAGCAGGTTTTTGCCAAAGGGCGGATCGAGAAACACCAGGTCGAAGGGCGCTTCCGCCGGCTTAACCAGGGCCTGCAGGGCGTCGGTCTGGCGCACCTCGGCCTGGGCACAGCCCAGGGTCTGCAGATGGCCGCGCAGGGCAGTGGCGGCCTGGGCATTGAGGTCGAAGGCCAGCGCCTGGCCGGCGCCGCGGGAGAGGGCTTCCAGCAGCAGCGCGCCGCTGCCGGCGAAGGGGTCCAGCACCCGCGCGCCTGGGGTGACGGCGGCCAGCCAGTTGAATAGGGTCTCGCGGACCCGGTCCGGGGTGGGCCTCAGGCCCAGGGCATCGGGAAAGACGAAGCGCCGGCTGCGCCAGTCGCCACCGATGATGCGCAGTTGGTTGGCGGTCTTCTGGGCCATGCTAGTGCTCCGGAACGCCGCTGGGCGGCAAGTTGGGAAGAGGGCGGGGGGGCGGCAGCGGCTGCTGGGCGACCCGCGGGCCGGCGCTGACCACGACGAAGCGCTCGGGATCGAGGTGGCGCTGCAGGGCCGCATGCACCTGTTCCACCGTCAGGCGGCGGACCTGCTGGAGGAAGTCGTCCAGGTAGCTGCTGGGCAGGTCGTAGAAACCGATGTTGCCCAGCTGGGCGACGATGGCGCCGTTGCTGGCGTTGGCCAGCGGGAAGCTGCCTTCGATCTGTCGCTTGGCGCGGTCCAGTTCGGCCTGGGTGGGACCCTGGGCCAGGTAGTCGCGCAGCAGGTCGCGGACCAGCGCCAGGGTGGCATCGCCCAGTTCGGCGCGGGTCTGCAGGCCGATGGTGAAGGGACCCGGCTGACGCATGGGGGTGAAGCCCGAGCTGACGCCGTAGGTGAGACCGCGGCGTTCGCGCAATTCGGTCATCAGTCGACTGCCGAAACCGCCACCGCCGAGGATCTGGTTGCCGACGAAGAGGGGGGCATAGTCGGGATCGCGGCGGGTGATGCCGAGCTGACCGAGCAGCAGGCGGGTCTGCTGGGCCGGGACCTCCAGCTGCACCCGCGCCGGCGCGGCGGGAGCCGGCACGGGCAGCGGCGGCAGGGCCGGACCGCGGGGCAGGGCGCGCGACAGCTGGGCGGCGATCTGCTCGGCGCGGGTCCGATCCAGATCGCCGGTAAGGGCGATCACGGCATTGCCGGCGGCATAGGCGCGGGCATGGAAGGCCCGGAGGCTGGCCGCGTCCAGGCGGGCCAGGCCAGCGGCCGTGCCCCGTGGCGAATGGGCATAGGGATGGTCGCCGTAGAGGCGTTCCTGCAGCGCCTCACCCGCCAGGTTCGCCGGTTCGCGACGGCTGGCGGCGATCAGCGTCAGCAGCTGGTCGCGGATGCGCTGGATGGCCTCGGCGGGAAAGGTCGGGCGACCTACCACGTCGGCCAGCAGCGCCAGGGCCGGTTCGCTGTGGGCCGGATCGGCGAGGGTGCGCAGGCCGGCCACCGCCTGATCACGATAGGCGCCGTTGCTGAAGTCGGCGCCCAGGCGCTCGAAGCCATCGGCGATGGCGCCGGCATCGCGTCCCGGGGTGCCTTCGTTGAGCAGGCCGTTGGTCAGCATGGCCAGGCCCGGGGTGGCGCCATCCTGGCTGCTGCCGGCGGCAAAGATCAGGCGCACGTCGAACATCGGCAATTCCGGCGCCGGCACGAACAGCACCTGGGCGCCCTCGGCGGTGCGCCAGCGCTGGATGTCCAGCTGGCGCCCCAGGGGCGGCGCGTCCTTGAGCGTCTTGAGGCTGTCCACGGCCGGATAGGCGCGCGCCAGATCGCCGACCGGGGTAGGGGACTGGCAGCCCGCGAGCAGGCACAGCGACAGCCAGAGCAGCGGCTTCATGGACGATTCTCCGCGGTGGCTGCGGGCTCGAGCTGGGCCAGGGTCAGGCGCTCGCGGGTGAAGTAGGTGCGGGCCACCCGGCGCAGGTCGTCGGGGGTGACCCGGCCCAGTTCGTCGAGCAGCCGATCCCCCTGGCGCCAGCCGAGGCCGACGCTTTCCAGCTGGCCGATGCTGCTGGCCTGGGCAGTGATGGAGTCGCGGCCATAGACCAGCCCGGCCACCAGCAGGGCGCGGACGCGGGCCAGTTCCTCGGTGCTGGGCGGCTCGCGCTTGAGCAGCTCCAGTTGCGCCCAGAAGGCCGCTTCCAGCTGATCGAGGGTCTTGCCGCGCGGGGTGTTGGGGGTGCCGCTGAGCAGGAAGAGGCTGTCACCACGGGTGTAGGCGCCATAGGCGGCGCGCACGCTGCTGGCCACTTCCGCGCCGCGTTCGAGACGACTGGGCAGGCGCGCCCCCGAACCGCCGCTGAGCAGGGCGGCCAGCAGTTGCAGCGCATAGGCATCGCGCGGCTGGGCAGCGGTGGCCAGGCTGGGCACGTTGAAGCCCATCAGCAGGCTGGGCAGCTCGCGGGCCTGCAGGGCCAGGCGCCGCTCGCCCGGCGCCGGCAATTCCAGCGGCCGCCGCGGCGCGGGCAGGTCGCTGCGGGGAATGCCGCCGAACCAGCGCTGCACCTCGGCGCGGATTGCCTGGGGTTCGACATCGCCGACCACCACCAGGGTGGCGTTGTTGGGTGCGTACCAGGTCTGGTACCAGCGACGCAGGTCGTCCACACCGAGGCGCTGCAGATCCTGGGGCCAGCCGATGGTGGGGTTGCGGTAGCCGCTGGCCGGGTAGGCGGCGGCCTTGAAGCGCTCGAAGGACAGCGCCTCGGGCCGGTCATCGGTGCGCAGCCGGCGTTCTTCCTTGATGACTTCCAGCTCGCGGCTGACTTCGTCCGGTTCCAGGCGCAGGTGCTGCATGCGATCGGCTTCCAGCTCCAGGGCCACGGGCAGGCGATCGCGGGCGAGCAGCTGGTAATAGACGGTGTAGTCGTCGGTGGTGAAGGCGTTTTCCTCGGCGCCAAGGTCGCGCAGCAGGTGCGAGGCCTCGCCGGCACCGAGCTTGCGGCTGCCCTTGAACATCAGGTGTTCCAGAGCATGGGACAGGCCGGTCGCCCCGGGCGCCTCCAGGCTCGAACCCACGCGGTACCAGAGTTGCACCACGGCGACCGGCGCCCGGTGATCTTCGCGGACCACCAGCTTGAGGCCGTTGTCGAGGGTGAATTCCTCGGTGTTCTGCCGGCTGGCCGTGGCCAGGGCGAAGGCGGGGAGCAGGCTGAGCAGGACGACCAGGGCGGTCCGACGGGAGCGGGAGGCGGGCATCGCGAGAGCAGGCCTTGTAGCGCGGTAGGGGACGAAGCGGCTGCGTCCTGGGGACGGTCGCGCGTTTTTCGCCGACGGGGAGGTCTTCCGCCCGGCAGGCTGCTAGGATACGCATCCCTTTTCCCGACGGCCATGCCTGACGGTCGAGCCCCGCCTGGCGGAGCTCCCGCAGCCGGTTCGTCCGTTCGATACAGAGCCCCGCATGTTTGGATCCGACGACAAGAAGTCTCCCCCCACGGAGAAGAAAGGCCTGTTCGGCTGGTTCCGCAAGAAGACTGCCGAACCCGTAGAGACGCCTGCCGAAGCCCCCGCGCCTGAAGCCGAGGAGCGCCTGCCCGAGCCGCTGGCCAGCGAGCCGGTGCAGCACCCGGAGCCGGTGCCCGAACCGCCGGAGGCGATTCCCTCGCTGACCCCGGTGCCGGTCGCCGAAGAGGAGGCGCCGTCGCCGGTGGCGCTCACGGCGCTGGTCGAGCCGCTGGTGGCCGATCCCATCGTGCCTCCGGTCGAGGTCGAGCCGGCTAGGGCGCCCGAGCCGGAGCCCGAGCCCGAACCAGTGGCTGTGCCGGTCGCGCCGCTGCCTCCGGTTATGCCGGTGCCGGTGCCTGAGCCTGCTCCCGCCTCGGTCGTACCCGTTGCGCCCGTCGCCCCGGTCCGTCCTGAGCCCGAGGTGGTTGCGCCCGAACCCGAACCCGCTCCACCCGCTGTCGCCGCCACCCCGGCCGAACCGGCCAAGCTGGGCTTCTTCGCCCGCTTGCGCCAGGGCCTGTCCAAGACCAGCGCCAGTCTCGGCGAAGGTATGGCCAGTCTGTTCCTCGGCAAGAAAGCCATCGACGACGACCTGCTCGAAGAGCTGGAGACCCGCCTGCTGACCGCCGACGTCGGCGTCGAGGCCACCGGCGTCATCATGCGCAACCTGACCCAGAAGGTGGCGCGCAAGCAGCTGGCCGACAGCGAGGCGCTCTATCAGGCGCTGCAGCAGGAGCTCACCGAGATGCTGCTGCCGGTGGAACAGCCCCTGGTGATCGATACCTCGCACAAGCCCTATGTCATCCTGGTTGTCGGCGTGAACGGCGCCGGCAAGACCACCACCATCGGCAAGCTGGCCAAGCGGCTGCAGAACGAAGGCAAGAAGGTCATGCTGGCGGCCGGCGACACCTTCCGTGCCGCAGCGGTCGAGCAGCTGCAGGTCTGGGGCGAGCGCAACCGCATCCCGGTGATCGCCCAGCACACCGGCGCCGATTCCGCCTCGGTGATCTTCGACGCCGTCCAGGCGGCCAAGGCCCGCGGCATCGATGTGCTGATCGCTGACACTGCCGGCCGGCTGCACACCAAGGACAACCTCATGGAAGAGCTGCGCAAGGTGCGCCGGGTGATCGGCAAGCTGGACGAGGCGGCGCCCCACGAGACCCTGCTGGTGCTGGACGCCGGTACCGGCCAGAACGCCCTCAACCAGGCCAAGCAGTTCCATAATGCGGTGCCCCTGACCGGCCTGGCGCTGACCAAGCTCGACGGCACCGCCAAGGGGGGGGTGATCTTCGCCCTGGCCAAGCAGAGCGCCCTGCCGATCCGCTATGTCGGCGTCGGCGAGAGTATCGATGACCTGCGGCCCTTCGAGGCGCGGCCCTTCGTCCAGGCCCTGTTCGCGGAGCGGGGCGTCTCATGATCCAGTTCGACCGCGTCTCCAAGCGCTATCCCAACGGTCACGTCGGCCTGCAGGAACTGAGCTTCCGTGCCGAACGCGGCGAGATCCTCTTCGTCACCGGGCATTCCGGCGCCGGCAAGAGCACCCTGATGCGGCTGATCCTGGCCATGGAAAGGCCCACCGGCGGCAAGCTGACCCTGGCCGGCCAGGATATCTCGCGCATCACCAATGCGCAGATTCCCTTTCTGCGCCGGCAGATCGGCGTGGTCTTCCAGAACCATCAGTTGCTCTATGACCGCACCGTGTTCGACAACGTCGCCCTGCCGCTGCAGATCCTCGGCCTGTCCAAGCCCGAGATCGCCAAGCGCGTGGCCGCGGCCCTGGAGCGGGTCAGCCTCAAGGACAAGCTCGACGACTATCCGGCCGAGCTCTCCACCGGCCAGCAGCAGCGGGTCGGCATCGCCCGCGCCGTGGTGCATCGGCCGGCCCTGCTGCTCGCCGACGAACCCACCGGCAACCTCGATCCGCGCCTGGCCTCGGAGATCATGGGCGTCTTCGAGGACATCAACAGCCTCGGCACCACGGTGCTGATCGCCAGTCACGACCATGCCCTCATCGCCCGGCTGCACCATCGCATGCTGACCCTGCAGCGCGGCCGCCTGATCGGCGACGAAGAGGAGAGCCAGCCATGAGCGCCACCGAACTGCCCCGTGGCCAGGAACAGGGCGGCAAGCCCCAGCGTCCGCAGCGCCAGGCCCCGAAGAAACCCAAGAGCGACTGGCGCAGCCCGCTGCATGCCTACCTCGAAGCCCACCGCACCGGTCTGAGGGACAGCCTCAGGCGCATGGTGCAGCAACCCATAGGCACCTTCCTCACCTGCCTGGTGATGGGCATTGCCCTGGCGCTGCCCATGGGCGTGTCGCTGCTGCTGAAGAACGTCGAGCGCCTGGGCGGCTCCTGGCAGCGCGCGGCGCAGATCTCGGTGTTCCTCGACCTGCGCACCGGCCAGGACCAGGCCGAGGTGCTGATGAGTCAGATCAAGGTCCTGCCCGATGTCGCCGAGGCGCGCTGGATCAGCCCGGACGACGCCCTGAAGGAATTGCAGCAGGACGCCGGCCTCGGTGAGGCGCTGCGCGAATTGCCGCAGAATCCGCTGCCCGGCGTCATCGCCGTGACCCCCAAGGAAATCGACAAGAGTCGCCTCGACATGCTGCGCAGCCAGCTGGCCGAGATGAACGGCGTGCAGCAGGTGCAGCTGGACATGCAGTGGGTCGAGCGCCTCACCGCCATCCTCAAGCTCGGCGAGCGCTTCGTCTTCGGCCTGACCGTGGTGCTGGTGATTGCCCTGCTGCTGGTGATCGGCAATACCATCCGCCTGGCCATCGAGAATCGCCGCACCGAGATCGAGGTGGTCAAGCTGGTGGGCGGCACCGACGGCTACGTGCGCCGGCCCTTCCTCTACATGGGCGCGCTGTTCGGCCTGGGCGCCGGCATCGCCGCCTGGGCCCTGCTGGTGTTCGGCCTGAACTGGCTGAACGCGGCGGTGCTGGATCTGGCCGGCCTCTACGGCAGCGATTTCGCCCTGGGCAGCGTCGCCCTCGAGGACGGGCTGCAGCTGCTGATCGGCGCGGTGCTGCTCGGCTACATCGGCGCCTGGCTGGCGGTTGCCCGTCATTTGCGCGAACTCGCCCCGCGCTGACGAACGGCCGTTTCCGAAACCTCCGGAAACGGTCTAAACCCCTGACGGCACACGGCTTTCACGGTAGTTTTCAGCTGGGGTTAAGGGAACCTCGGCTAGTCTGGCGCTGTCCAAAAAATCAGTGTTAGACTGCCCAGTGCTTAGTGAATCGGAGGATTCGCATGACCACTTCGTTGCAACCTGTTCCTACATTGGTTCCCGGCGCCAGCCTGGAAGCCTATGTGCATTCGGTGAACAGCATTCCGCTGCTCACTCCGGAGCGGGAGCGTGAACTGGCCGAGCGCCTCTTCTACAAGGAAGACGTCGAGGCCGCCCGGCAGTTGGTGCTCGCGCATCTGCGTTTCGTGGTGCATATCGCCAAGAGCTATTCCGGCTATGGTCTGGCCCAGGCCGACCTGATCCAGGAAGGCAACGTCGGCCTGATGAAGGCCGTGAAGCGCTTCAATCCCGAAATGGGCGTACGCCTGGTGTCCTTTGCCGTGCACTGGATCAAGGCCGAAATCCACGAATTCATCCTGCGCAACTGGCGGATCGTCAAGGTCGCCACGACCAAGGCGCAGCGCAAACTGTTCTTCAACCTGCGCAGCCAGAAGAAGCGACTGGCCTGGCTGAACAACGACGAGGTCCATCGCGTGGCCGAAACCCTGGGTGTCGAGCCCCGGGAAGTGCGCGAGATGGAAAGCCGGCTGACCGGCCATGACATGGCCTTCGACCCGGCCAGCGATGCCGATGACGACGCGGCCTATCAGTCGCCGGCCCAGTACCTGGAAGACAGCCGTTACGATCCGGCGCGTCAGCTGGAGGAAGCCGACTGGACCGACAGCTCCACGGCCAATCTGCACGAGGCCCTGGAGCGCCTGGACGACCGCAGCCGCGACATCCTCTACCAGCGCTGGCTGGCCGAGGAAAAGGCGACGCTGCATGAGCTGGCGGCCAAGTACAACGTCTCGGCGGAACGTATCCGTCAGCTGGAGAAGAACGCGATGAACAAGCTCAAGGGCAACATCGCCGCCTGATCCGGGCTCTGCTCGAAGAACCGCACCCTGGGGTGCGGTTTTTTTTGCCTGCGAAGTCGCCTGTTGTGACCCAAAGTACAGGCCGGTCCAGCGCTATCGCGGCCATGGGCCGCTCCTACAGCAGCCGGATATTCTGTAGGAGCGGCCCATGGCTGCGATTGAGTCGGTAGGGTGGGAAACAGTGCAGCGTTTTCCACGCTACTGCCCGGTCATCCGCTGCAGATAGTTGCTGCTGCCAAACTGGCGAACCCAGGCGGCAGGTTCGGCGACATAGGTGCTCTCCATGCGGCCGCTGCTAGAAATGCCGGTAGTCCGTAGGAGCGGCCCATGGCCGCGATCGAACGCGGGTAGGGTGGAAAACCGCGCAGTGTTTTCCACGCGTTAGCGTTAGCGTCCTGTAGGCAGCGCGTCGGGTATCCCCGTGGAAAAGGCTGCGCCGTTTTCCACGCTACTGCCCGGTCATTCGCCGCAGGTAGTCGCTGCCGCCCAGCTGGCGTTCCTGCTGGCGGATCCAGGCGGCGCGTTCGGCGACGTAGGCGTTGGGGCGGCTCGGGCTCCATTCGCGAGGATTGGGCAGCACCGCGGCCAGGAGGCTGGCCTGGCGATCGGAGAGATAGGGCGCGCCTATGCCGAAATGGTGGCGGGCCGCGGCCTCGGCGCCGAACACGCCGTCGTCCCATTCCACGCTGTTGAGATAGACCTCGAGAATGCGCTGCTTGGACCAGAAGGTTTCCAGCAGCACGGTGAACCAGGCTTCGAAGGCCTTGCGCAGATAGCTGCGGCCGCTCCAGAGAAAGAGATTCTTGGCGGTCTGCTGGCTGATGGTACTGGCGCCGCGCAGGGAGCCGCCGGCTTCATTGTGGCTGAAGGCCTGGCGGATCGCCGCCATGTCGAAGCCCCAGTGCTCGGCGAAGTGCTGGTCTTCACCGGCGATCACCGCCATCTTGAGATCGTCCGGCAGTTCCTTCCAGGGCCGCCAGTCGCGCTGTAGATCGATGGGCTTGCCGTCGATCCAGGATTCGACCTTGCGCTCCACCATCAGCATGCTGCCCGGCGGCGGGACCCAGCGCAGGATCAGCACCAGGGCGGCGCTGAGGGCGGCGAACCAGAGGGCGATACGCAGGAGACGGCGGAGGAGGGTGAGCAGCATCGGCTTGGTCTTTGGCGGTTAGCGGGCCATTATAACCAGCGCTTCTCTCCCATCGCCCGGTAAAACCCATGTTGCGTTTCTTCCTGCTGTTCGCGGCCCTGGCCGGCTTCACCGGTGTCGGACTCGGCGCCTTCGCCGCCCACGGACTCAAGGGCCGGCTCACCGCCGACTACCTCGCGGTGTTCCAGACCGGCGTGCTCTATCAGCTCATCCACGCCCTGGCGCTGTTTGGCGTCGCCCTGCTGTCGCTGCACTTCCAGGGGCGCCTGGTGGCCTGGGCCGGTGGCTTCTTCATCGCCGGCATCCTGCTGTTTTCCGGCAGTCTCTATCTGCTGACGCTGACCGGCTTCTCGCGGCTGGGCATCATCACTCCCTTCGGCGGCCTGTGCTTTCTCGCCGGCTGGGCCTGCCTGGCTATCCTCGCCTGGCGCCTGAGCAGCCTCTGAGCGCGCACTGGCCGTCGTTCCCGGCCCGGCGCCGCTGCAATGAACGCCCGACCGGCGTAGAATGCCGGCTCACCCCGTGACGATGCCTTTGCCATGCAGATCCTGTTGAACGGCGAATCCCTTGAATTGCCGGACGGTGCCACCGTCGCCGACCTGCTCGTGCGTCTCGACCTGACCGGACGGCGAGTGGCGGTGGAACGCAACCTCGACATCGTGCCGCGCAGCCAGCACGCCACCACCGCCCTGGCGGACGGCGACCGGCTGGAAGTGGTCCACGCCATCGGCGGCGGCTAGCCGCGAAAGAGGAATCCAGATGAAAGACACTCCCTTCACCCTGGCCGGGCGTACCTATGCCTCGCGCCTGCTGGTCGGTACCGGCAAGTATCGTGACCTCGAAGAGACCCGCGTGGCCATCGAGGCCTCCGGCGCCGAGATCGTCACCGTGGCGGTGCGCCGCACCAACATCGGCCAGACGCCCGGCGAGCCCAATCTGCTCGACGTGATCTCGCCTGAGCGCTACACCATCCTGCCCAACACCGCCGGCTGCTATGACGCGGTGGAAGCGGTGCGCACCTGCCGCCTGGCGCGCGAGCTGCTCGATGGCCACAACCTGGTCAAGCTGGAAGTCCTGGCCGACCAGAAGACCCTGTTCCCCAATGTCATCGAGACCCTCAAGGCCGCCGAAACCCTGGTCGCCGACGGCTTCGACGTCATGGTCTACACCAGCGACGACCCCATCGTCGCCCGCCAGCTGGAAGCCATCGGCTGCATCGCCGTCATGCCGCTGGCCGGTCTGATCGGCTCGGGTCTGGGCATCTGCAACCCCTACAACCTGCGCATCATCCTCGAAGAGGCCAAGGTGCCGGTGCTGGTGGATGCCGGGGTGGGTACCGCCTCCGACGCCACCATCGCCATGGAGCTGGGCTGCGAAGCGGTGCTGATGAACAGCGCCATCGCCCATGCCCGCGAGCCGGTGCTGATGGCCGAAGCCATGAAGCACGCCATCGTCGCCGGTCGCCTGGCCTATCTGGCCGGGCGCATGCCGCGCAAGCTCTATGCCACGGCGTCTTCGCCGCTGGATGGCCTGGTCAACTAGGACCTGGCGCCCTCCGTCACGCGCCCGGCCTCTGCCGGGCGTCTCTTTTTCCCACTATCGATAACGCCATGACCGATCATCAAGACGACCAGACCCCCGACCGCCCCCGGCGCACCATCAAGAGCTTCGTGATGCGCGCCGGCCGCATGACCGAAGGCCAGCAACGCGGTCTCGACCAGGGTTGGCCGCGCTTCGGTCTGGAGCTGACCGACGGCCTGCGGGACTTCGACCAGGTGTTCGGGCGCCAGGCGCCGCGCACCTTCGAGATCGGCTTCGGCATGGGCCATTCCACCCTGGAAATGGCCGCTGCCGCGCCGGAACAGGATTTCATCGGCGTCGAGGTGCATCGCCCGGGCGTGGGCGCGCTGCTCAACGGTGCCATGACCCAGGGACTGACCAATCTGCGGGTCTACAGCTGCGATGCCCTGGAGGTGCTGCGCCAGTGCGTGGCCGATGCCAGCCTGGACCGGGTGCTGCTGTTCTTTCCCGATCCCTGGCACAAGAGCCGCCACCACAAGCGCCGTATCGTTCAGCCGGCCTTCGCCGAGCTGGTCAGGCAGAAGCTCAAGGTCGGCGGGGTGCTGCACATGGCCACCGATTGGCAGGCCTATGCCGAACACATGCTCGAGATCATGAACGCCGCCCCGGGTTACCGTAATCTCGGCGACGCCTTGGGCTATGTGCCGCGCCCCGAGGAAAGACCCATCACCAAGTTCGAGCGCCGTGGCGAACGCCTGGGGCATGGGGTCTGGGATCTCAAGTTCGAACGCCAGAGCTGACCGTGTATCTCTGACGAATCGAGCTTGAGCTGCCGAAGGGCAATTGGCATGATGGCCAATTGCCCTGCTGTGATGGCGGTTGCAGTCGAATTCACAGAGACATCTGGATGTCAGCCCTTCCCGAGAAAGCCAACCGGCTCCGCGCCGCCCTTCGTGCAGGCCGGATCCGATGACGGACCTGGTACGCCCCGACTCGCCGGCGGCCGAATTGCACGCCGTACGGCGTTGGCTCGAAGTCGAACGCAGCGCCCGGCAGCGCACCGAACGCTCGCTGCACCTCATCGCCTCGGCCTTCGCCCTCTGCCGCGACGCCATGGCCGTGCTGACCGAAAGCGGTCAGATCATCGAAGCCAATGACGCCCTGCGCGCCCTGATGCTCAGCGCGGAGCGCAGTGTCAGCGGCCAGTACCTGTCGCACTACATCAAGTTGCCCGAGGCGGCCATCCGCACCTTCGAGCGCGACGGCTATGCCCTGTGCGAAGCCCAGTTCCACGTCTCCGCCAAGCGCGTCACGCCGGTGGAGATCAGCCTGAGTCGCTTTGCCGGCGAGGCGGATCGCGAAGGCTATGTGGTCGCCAGCCTGAGGGACATCACCGAGCGCAAGCGCGCCGAGCAGGCCCTGGAACGCATGGCCCTGAGCGATGCCCTGACCCAGCTGCCCAACCGGACCTCCTTCTACCAGGCTTTCGAGATGCGCCTGCAGAAGCTGGAGGAGACCGGCAACCTGGCGGTGCTGTTCATCGATGTCGATGGCTTCAAGGAGGTCAACGACTCCCTGGGCCATGCGGCCGGTGACGAGTTGCTCTGCGCCCTGGTGCGGGAGTTGCGCCAGGTGCTGGGCGCCGGCGAGGTGCTGGCGCGCTGGGGTGGCGATGAATTCGTTGCGCTGCTGGACGTGAGCGATCGTGACCAGGCCCGCCAGGTGGCCGAGCAACTGGTGCAGGCGGTGGGGCGCCAGCAATGCATCGCCGGCCACGATATCCGCGTATCGGCCAGCATCGGCCTGAGTCTGGCGCCCGAAGAGGGGCTGGATGTGGAGACCCTGCTGCGCAACGCCGATGCCGCCATGTACGCGGCCAAGGCGGCCGGCAAGAGCCGGGTGCGCTGCTACGATCCGCAGCTGACCAGCGAGGCGCGCAGCAAGGTGACCCTGCTGGCCCATCTGCATGGCGCCATCGAGGCCGAGCTGATCACCTTCGTGCTGCAGCCCAAGTTCGATGCCCGTCAGCGCATGATCAGCGCCGAGTTGCTGGCGCGCTGGAATTGTCCGGGCGTCGGCGCCGTGCCGCCCAATGTCTTCGTCGCCCTGGCCGAGCAGAACGGCATGGCCTCGGCCCTCGGGCGCCTGGCCATCCGCCGCGCGGCCGGTTGCGCCCGGGCCCTGCAGGACGCCGGCCTGCAGATCCCGGTGGCGGTCAACATCTCGCCGCTGCAGGTGGCCGATGATGAACTGGTCGAAGTCCTGGCGGCGGCCTGCGCCGAATTCGCTATCGCGCCCAGGGCCCTGGAGCTGGAGGTGACCGAGTCGGTGTTCCTGCAGAAGGGCACCCCGGAGCGGCGCCTGGCCCTGTTGCGCGAGCAGGGCTTTCGGGTGGCGATGGATGACTTCGGCACCGGCTATTCGTCGCTGGGCTATCTGCACCGCTTGCCCTTCGACACCATCAAGATCGACCGCAGCTTTCTGCTGGCGGTGGACGCCGACGACAGATCCCGGCAGTTGCTGGCCGGCATCGTCAGCCTGTGCCGCGCACTGGACATGCAGATCGTCGCCGAAGGGGTGGAAACCCAGGCCCAGTTCGAATTGCTCAAGGACCTGGGCGTGGACACCTTCCAGGGCTTCCTGCTGGGGCGCCCGCAATCCCTGGAGTGCCTGCTGGACGCTATCCGCGCCGCCGACCGCTAGCCGCGCCGCTCGGCCAGCACGCCCAGCAGGCAGACGCCGATCAGCAGCACCGGGGCCAGGGCGTAGTTGTTGAACTGCGCCAGGCCCTTGACCACCCAGGGGGTCAGGAAGGTCATGGCGGCGCCATAGATGGCCAGGCAGGCCAGGGCGAAGGCCGGGACCCGGATGGCGGTCGGCAGGCTCCCCAGGCGCGCCTGGATGAAGGCGTTGACCTGGCTGCCGAACAGCACCAGCAGGGTGGCGGTGACCGCCAGGGCCACCTCGTCCAGGTGGCTGCGACTCCAGCGGGAGAGGTCGGCGATATGGTCGAGTACGAAGTCCAAGGCAGAGCTCCTCGTCAGTCAGGCAGAAAGGATTGCAAGAGGTCGTTCAGGAACAGCTGGCCGCGGGCGGTGGGGCGCAGGCGCTCTTCGTCCTCGGCCAGCAGGCCGGCGCGGCGCGCCGCGGCCAGCGCCGGCGCCAGGCTGTCCAGCGACTGACCGGTCCGCTGCGGATACCAGGCGGCAGGCACCCCGTCGACCAGGCGCAGGGCGTTCATCATGAAATCGAAGGGCAGATCGGCCGGTTCCAGAGCTTTCGCGCCGGCCTGGAAGGCCTTGGCCGGATCCAGGTAGTCCTTGGGCAGGCGGGTCTTCCAGGTGCGCAGCAGGGTACCGTCCGGGGCGCTGAGCTTGGCGTGGGCGCCGGCACCGATGCCGAGGAAGTCGCCGAAGCCCCAGTAGTTGAGATTGTGCCGCGCCTGGCGCCCGGGCTGGGCATAGGCGGAGGTCTCGTATTGCCCGTAGCCGGCGGCCGCCAGCCGCGCCTGGCCGGCTTCCTGGATGTCCCAGAGGGTGTCGTCTTCGGGCAGCTCCGGCGGCTGGCTCCAGAACACCGTGTTGGGCTCCATGGTCAGCTGGTACCAGGACAGGTGCGTGGGCGCCAGGGCGATGGCCTGCTCCAGATCACCGAGGGCATCGGCCACGCTTTGCTCGGGCAGGCCGTGCATGAGGTCCAGGTTGAAGTTGTCGAAACCGGCGGCGCGCGCCCGGTCGGCGGCGCGGATGGCTTCCTCGCGCCCGTGGATACGCCCCAGGGCCTTGAGCTTGGCGTCCTGGAAACTCTGGATGCCGATCGATAGCCGATTGATGCCCAGGCTGCGATAGGCGACGAACTTGGCCTGCTCGAAGGTGCCGGGGTTGGCTTCCAGGGTGATCTCGATGTCCGGCGCGAAGCTCAGGCGCCGGGCCACGCCGTCCAGCAGGCGCCCCAGGGCCTCGGCGGAAAACAGACTGGGCGTGCCGCCGCCAAAGAAGATCGAGGTCAGCGGGCGGCCATGGACGTGGACCAGGTCCCTGTCCAGATCCGCCAGCAAGGCGTCGACGTACTCCGCTTCCGGCAGGCTCGGACCGGCCGCGTGGGAGTTGAAGTCGCAATAGGGGCACTTGCGCACGCACCAGGGGATGTGGACGTAGAGCGCCAGTGGCGGCAGGGCGAACACCTGGGTCACAGGCCGAGCCGTTGCTTGAGCTGGGCCATGGCGCGGGCGCGATGGCTGCGCTGGTTCTTTTCCGCCGGCGCCAGTTCGGCTGCGGAGACCGCTTCGCCATCGGGCTGGAACAGCGGATCGTAGCCGAAGCCATGCTCGCCCTGGGCGGCATGCAAGATGCGCCCGGGCCAGAGGCCTTCGCAGAGGACCGGTAGCGGATCGTCGGCGTGACGCACCAGCGCCAGCACGCAGACGAATTGGCCAGTGCGCTCGGCGTCGGGCACCTCTTTCAAGGCCTCGAGCAGCTTGGCGTTGTTGGCCGCATCGCCCTGGCCGTCGGCGTAGCGCGCGGAATAGATACCGGGGGCGCCGCCGAGGGCGTCTACCGCCAGGCCCGAATCGTCGGCCAGGGCCGGCAGACCGGACAGCCGCGCCGCGTTGCGTGCCTTGAGGATGGCGTTCTCGACAAAGGACAGCCCGGTTTCCTCGGGCTCCACCTGGCTGAATTCACCCACCGAGCGCACCCGCACCCGGTCGCCGAGCATGGCCTGGAGTTCCTTGAGCTTGCCGGCGTTGTGGCTGGCGAGCACCAGTTCGGTAAGGTCGGACATGGGAGACTCCGCGTCGCGTTGAGAAGGGCGGCGTATTGTACGCGAAGCCGTGCCCGGGCTGGATGCGCCCCCCGTGCCTTACGTCATATCGCGACGCGATGCTCCTGCAGGCGCGGCGCGCTGACCCGGTAGATGCCGATCTCGCCGAGCAGGTTGGGCCACAGCTTGCTGGCCCAGCCATGACGGTGCAGGCGGTCCACGGCGAGGCGATCCAGCACCTGGGCGCGCTGTTCGCGGCAGAGGCGCTCGAAGTCCTCGAAGGTGCAGAAGTGGATGTTCGGCGTGTTGTACCAGGTGTAGGGCAGGAAGTCGGAGACCGGCATCCGCCCCCGGCCGCCCAGGTACAGCCGGCAGCGCCAGTGACCGAAGTTGGGAAAGGTGATGATGCACTGGCGACCGACCCTGAGCATCTCCTGGAGGATGCGATCGGGGTACTGCATGGCCTGCAGCGACTGGGTCATGACCACCACGTCGAAGCTGTCGCTGGCGAAGTTGGCCAGGCCGCCGTCGAGATCCTGCTCGATGACGTTGACGTCCTTGAGCAGGCATTCGGCGATCTTGTCCGGGTCGATCTCCAGGCCGTAGCCGGTGACCTGCTTGTGATCGCGCAGCCAGGCGAGCAACTCGCCGGTGCCGCAACCGAGGTCGAGGACCCGGCTGCCGGCGGGGATCCATTCCTGAATGATGTCCAGATCGGCGCGCACGGCAGCTATACCTCGATGCGGGTCATGTAGTGGGAGAAGGCCTGCAGATAGCGCGGGATGGGGATGAGGAAGGCGTCGTGACCCTGGGGGGCGTCGACCTCCAGGTAGCTGACGTCCTTGCGCGCGGCCATCAGGGCGTTGACGATCTCCTTGGAGCGCGCCGGCGAGAAGCGCCAGTCGGTGGTGAAGGAGACGATCAGGAAGCGTGCCTGCACCCCGGCCAGGGTCTTGGCCAGGTCGCCGCCATGGGCGTGGGCCGGATCGAAGTAGTCCAGCGCCTTGGTCATCAGCAGGTAGGTGTTGGCGTCGAAGCGGCCTGAGAATTCCTCGCCCTGGTAGCGCAGGTAGCTCTCCACCTGGAATTCGACGCTGTGGAAGTCGTAGTTGAGCTGGTCGGTCTTGAGTTCGCGACCGAATTTCTCGCCCATGGCCTCGTCGGACAGGTAGGTGATGTGGCCGACCATGCGCGCCAGCATCAGGCCGCGCTTGGGGATCACGCCCTTTTCCTGGAAGTGCCCGGCATGGAAGTCCGGGTCCGAGAGGATGGCCTGGCGCGCCACCTCGTTGAAGGCGATGTTTTCCGCCGACAGCTTGGGTGCCGAGGCGATGGCCAGGCAGTGGCGGATGCGCTCGGGATAGCTGATGGTCCACTGCAGCGCCTGCATGCCACCCAGGCTGCCGCCGATCACTGCCGCCCACTGCGCGATGCCCAGGCGATCGGCCAGCCGCGCCTGGCTGTTGACCCAGTCTTCCACGGTCAGCACCGGAAAGTCCGCGCCATAGGCGCGGCCGGTGTCGGGATTGGGACTGCTGGGACCGGTGGAGCCGTTGCAGCCACCGAGGTTGTTGAGGGCGACGACAAAGAACTTGCGGGTGTCGATGGGCTTGCCCGGACCGATGCAGCTGTCCCACCAGCCCGGCTTGCGGTCGTCGAGGGTGTGATAGCCGGCCGCGTGGTGATGGCCGGAGAGCGCGTGGCAGATCAGCACGGCGTTGCTGCGGCTGGCGTTGAGTTCGCCATAGGTCTCGACCATCAGGTCGTAGGCCGGCAGGGTGCGGCCACAGGCCAGGGCCAGGGGCTCGTTGAAGTGCAGCAGCTCGGGGGTGACCAGGCCGACGGAATCTTCGGGAATGACGCTGGGCATTGACGGCTCGTCCGGGGCGGGGCTCGCCAGTCTAAAGAGCGTCGCCAGGAGCGGCAAGGGCAGCCGTGGCGCGGCGGTCAGGGGCCGCGCCTCGGGTGGTGGGTGGGGCTAGCCGACCCGTGCCAGCGGCAGGGCGACCACGTTGTCGTGGCGCTGGGAGGGGGCCGGCCGGCTGATCTGCTTGAGCATGTCGCTGACCTCGCTGAGCTGCCGGTGCAGGACGTCTTCGTGCACCTGCAGGCGCCGCACCTGTTCCTGGCTGTTGAGGTTCTGCTGGGTGAGCTGCTTGAGCGCCAGCATGCTGGTTTCCAGCAGCTGCTTCTGCTCGCGGGTGTGCTGCACCAGCGGCGTCAGGGCGCCGTCGTTCCAGCGCAGCACCTGGGCATGGGCGCCCTCCTGCAGGGCCTGGACCTCCTGGGCCACGGTGGCGAAGAAGCGGCGGGCCAGGGCGCTCTGCTCGGTGAGCAGGGTCTTGACCTGGCGCTGGACCTCCTCGGTCTTGAGTTGCAGCTGGCGCAGCTCGCGGACATAGGGGCGGATGCGCAGCCGCGGCGCTTCCAGGGGGTGCAGCGGATTCTCCACATTGTGCCGCTGGTAGACCGCGCCGAGCACCTTGTTGGCCCGGTCCGCCTCGTTGTCCAGGGCCAGCAGGTCATGCTCGACCACGCGGAAGAAGCGGGCGATGGACTGGTTGATGCCGACGGTGGTCAGGCTGGTGCGGAATTCCCGGCGCGCGGTGTCCAGATGGGCGTCCAGGCGCTCCGGCGCGACCAGGTCGGTCAGCAGCTTGCGCTGCCCGGCCAGCATGTTCTGGGTGGTGCGCAGATCCAGCAGGCGGCGGTGATAGAGGTCGTATTCCTGGCGGGTGCGCGCGGTCTGCAATTCCAGGCCGGCACCGGGCAATTCCTCGTCGGCCAGTTGCGCGTACTGGGCGCGAATGGCTTCCAGGCGCTGCTCGATCAGGGTCCGGCTGGCACCCAGCAGGCCACTGGCCTGCTGCACGATGCGCTGCTGCAGCAGGCGCTCGCGGGCGCCGACGATGCGTTCGGCGAGCAACTGTTCGAGGCTGTCCAGCTGGCTGCGCGCGAGCAGTTCCAGATCGCCGCGGACCTTGCCCAGCAAGGCCTGCTTGGCCGACAGCGGCAGGATGTGCTCGGCCGGCAGCGCCAGTTGCCGGGCGCTGGCCTGGCGGACGTTTTCCAGCGACTGGGCGACATGGGCGACGCCGCCGAGGTCGTCCCAGAGGCTGTCGATCTTGTTCATCACCGCGAACAGTCGCTCCGGGGCATCGCCCAGGGACGGCTTGACGCACTGCTCCCAGAGCGCGAGGTCCGAGGCGGTCACGCCGGTGTCGGCACCGATGAGAAAGAGCACGGCCTGGGCGTGGGGCAGCAGCGACAGGGTCAGCTCGGGTTCGGCGCCCAGGGCGTTGAGGCCGGGAGTGTCGAGGATGCGCAGGCCCTGGCGCAGCAGCGGATGATCGATGCTGATCAGCGCATGGCGCCAGGCCGGGATGCTGACCAGGCCGTCGCTGTCGAGTTGTTCCAGTTGCTCGGGATCGAAGCCCAGCTGCACGGCGACGGCGGTTTCCACCTCGCGGGTCTCGGTGACCTTGGCCAGCAGGGCGGCCATGGCGTCCGCGTGGCTGTCGTCCAGGGCGAAGCGCTGCCAGGCCTCGGGCGCCTTGCGCCAGGCGGTCAGGCTGCGTTCGTCCAGGCGGCTGTCGATGGGCAGCAGCTGCAGATAGGGACCGTCGGCCCCGGCGTCGAAGAAGATCTCGGTGGGGCACATGGTGGTGCGCCCGGCCTGGGACGGCAGCATGCGCTGGCCGTAGTCGGCAAAGAAGAGGGCGTTGATCAGTTCGGTCTTGCCGCGGGAGAACTCGCCGGCGAAGGCCAGGGTGATGCCGTCGGCCTGCAATTCGCTCTGGCAGGTCGCCAGGGCGGCGTCCAGGGCCGGGGAGGCCAGACGATTACGCTGCAACCAGTCGCGGTAGCGGCCCAATTGGGTGTCGAGTTCGGCTTTCCACGCGGCATAGGCATCGACGTGGCGGAACAGGCGTTCCATAGGGGACTTCCTTGACCTGAACAGCAAAGGCTGGACGGTGCCCCAGCGTCCAGAGGACGTCAATGGCGCCTCCGCCACGACGCGGCGGGCGGTCGTGGCGGGTGCGCGAGTGGTGCGTCAGAGGAAGGGCGCGAGAATCTGCGGCATGCCGGTGGCCGCGGCCAGCTGGCCGATGACGAAGCGGTCCAGCAGGTTGATCACGATGAAGGCGAAGATCGGCGACAGATCCAGCCCGCCCAGGCTCGGCAGGATGCGGCGGAAGGGTGCCAGCAGCGGCTCGCAGATCTGGTTGACCAGTTCGGCGGCCGGATTGTGGGTCTGGGGCGCGACCCAGGAGAGGATGACGCTGACGATCAGGGCAAAGAAGAACACCTTGAGGAACAGCGAGGCCACGCCGAGCAGGGCCCAGATCAGCAGGGCGGGGAACAGGCCGCCGATGCTGGCGCCGAGCAGCACCACCACGACCATCATCAGCGCCAGCTGGACCAGCACGGCCAGCACCAGGGCCGCCAGATCGACGCCGCCGAAGCCGGGAATGATGCGTCGCACCGGCTTGAGCAGCGGCTGGGTGGCGCGCACGGTGAATTGCGACAGCGGATTGTAGAAGTCGGCCCGGACCAGCTGCAGGATGAAGCGCAGCAGGATGATCAGCAGATAGAGACTGCCGAGGGTCTGGATGACGTAGACGAGAGCTTGCGCGAGAGCGGACATGGATACTCCTTATCGATCCGGCAACTGGGCCAGTTCCGCAGCCCGGTCGGCCGCGGCGGTGAGGGCTTCTTCCACCAGGTCCTCGAAGGCCCCGGCTTGGAAGGTTTCGATGGCGCGCTCGGTGGTGCCCTTGGGGGACATCACCGAACGACGCAATTGTTCGGGGCTGCGGTCACCTTGGCAGGCCATGGCGGCGGCGCCGCGGGCGGTGTGCAGGGTCAGCTGCTGGGCGACCTCGGCCGGCAGGCCGAGCTTGGTGCCGGCCTGGGTCATGGCTTCCATCAGCAGGAAGAAATAGGCCGGGCCGCTGCCGGAGACGGCGGTGACCGCGTCCAGCTGCCGTTCTTCCTCGACCCACAGGGCCAGGCCGACCGCGGCGAGGATCTCCTGGGCACGGGCGCGCTGCTCGGCGCTGACCTGGTCATTGGCGAACAGGCCGCTGGCGCCCAGGCGCAGCTGCGAGGGCACGTTCGGCATGCAGCGCACCAGCGCGCGCGGGCCCAGCCAACGGGTCAGGCTGGCGCAGGTGATGCCGGCGGCGACCGAGACGATCAGCTGGTCCGGACGCAGATGGGGGGCCAGTTCCTGGCAGACCTCGCCCATGACCTGAGGCTTCACCCCCAGCACCACCACGTCGGCGTCGGCGAGCACGGCGCTGTTGCTGGCCTCGACGCGGATGCCGTGCTCCCGGGCCAGGGCTTCGCGCTTGGCCGGATTGCGATTGCTGGCGCTCAGCTGCCGGGCCGGCACGCCCTGGGCGAGCAGGCCGCCGATGATGGCGCCGGCCATGTTGCCGGCGCCGATGAAGGCGATGCGGGTGTCGTTCATCGAGACTTCCTAGGTTGAAGAGGCGGCGCCGTAGTCGCGGGCGCCAAAGAGGGCGGTACCGACGCGGACCCAGGTGGCGCCCTCGGCGATGGCGGCTTCCAGATCCTGGCTCATGCCCATGGACAGGGTGTCCAGGCCCAGGTTCAGGGCTTCGCTCAGGGTGCGCAGCCGGGCGAAGGCGGCGCGCTGGCTGGCCGGGTCGTCGGTGGGTTCGGGGATGGCCATCAGGCCACGCAGGCGCAGGTTGGGCAACCGGCTGACCGCGGCGGCCAGGGCCGGTAGCTCGTCGGGGTGGCAGCCGGACTTGCTGGCTTCGCCGCTGACGTTGACCTGCAGGCAGATGTTCAGCGGGCCGCGCTCGGGCGGGCGCTGCTCGGCCAGGCGCTGGGCGATCTTCAGGCGATCCACCGAATGCACCCAGTCGAAATGGCTGGCGATGGCGCGGGTCTTGTTGGACTGGATGGGGCCGATGAAATGCCACACCAGGGGCAGGTCGGCCAGCGCCGGCTGCTTGTCCAGCGCCTCCTGCAGATAGTTCTCGCCAAAGTCGCGTAGCCCGGCGACGGCGGCCTCGCGCAAGGCGGCGGCGGGCTTGGTCTTGCTCACCGCCAGGAGGCCGACAGTCGCGGGATCGCGGCCTGCCGTCCGGCTGGCGGTGGCGATGCGTTCGAGTACGGTTGCGCTATTCTCGGCTATCGTGGACATTCAGCCCCTGCTTGCGTCGGCGCATCCGGCAGGCCTCGGCGTACCGGATGAGTGAGTGGCGGTGACCAGGTCAGACCGCCAGTGCTGCGCGGCATTCTACCTGCTTGCTCGACATCTGGGAGTCCCATGGATATCACCGAATTGCTGGCCTTTTCCGCGCGGCAAGGCGCCTCCGACCTGCACCTGTCCGCCGGCCTGCCGCCGATGATCCGCGTCGACGGCGACGTGCGCCGCATCAACCTGCCGGCCTTCGAGCACAAGCAGGTGCACGCGCTGATCTACGACATCATGAACGACAAGCAGCGCAAGGACTTCGAGGAATTCCTGGAGACCGACTTCTCCTTCGAGGTGCCTGGCGTGGCGCGCTTCCGGGTCAACGCCTTCAACCAGAATCGTGGTGCCGGCGCGGTGTTCCGGACCATTCCATCCAAGGTGCTGAGCATGGAAGAGCTCGGCATGGGCGAGGTGTTCAAGAAGATCACCGACGTCCCGCGCGGCCTGGTGCTGGTGACCGGGCCGACCGGCTCGGGCAAGTCCACCACCCTGGCGGCCATGCTCGACTACCTCAACAACACCAAGTACCACCACATCCTCACCATCGAGGATCCCATCGAATTCGTCCACGAATCCAAGAAGTGCCTGGTCAACCAGCGCGAGGTGCACCGCGACACCCTGGGCTTCTCCGAGGCCCTGCGCTCGGCGCTGCGCGAAGACCCGGACATCATCCTGGTGGGCGAGCTGCGCGACCTGGAGACCATCCGCCTGGCGCTGACCGCGGCCGAGACCGGGCACCTGGTCTTCGGCACCCTGCACACCACCTCGGCGGCCAAGACCATCGATCGGGTGGTGGACGTCTTTCCGGCGGAAGAGAAGTCGATGGTGCGTTCCATGTTGTCCGAATCCCTGCAGGCGGTGGTTTCCCAGACCCTGCTCAAGAAGGTCGGCGGCGGCCGGGTAGCGGCCCACGAGATCATGATCGGCACGCCGGCCATCCGTAACCTGATCCGCGAGGACAAGGTGGCGCAGATGTATTCCTCGATCCAGACCGGTGGCGGCCTGGGCATGCAGACCCTGGACATGTGCCTCAAGGCGCTCCTGGCCAAGGGCCTGATTAGCCGCGACGCGGCCCGCGAGAAGGCCAAGACGCCGGAGAACTTCTGATGGATTTCGACAGGTTCCTGCAGCTGATGGTGGACAAGGGGGCGTCCGACCTCTTCATCACCACCGGCGTGCCCCCTTCGATGAAGATCAACGGGCGCATGACGCCGGTCACCAAGGACTCGCTCACGCCCGAGCAGTGCCGGGCCCTGGTGCTGGGGGTGATGAACGACGAGCAGCGGCAGGAATTCCAGCAGAAGCGCGAGTGCAACTTCGCCATCAGCGCCCGCGGCATCGGCCGCTTCCGGGTCAGCGCCTTCTACCAGCGCAACCTGGTGGGCATGGTGCTGCGCCGCATCGAGGTCAACATCCCCACCGTCGAGCAGCTGCGCCTGCCGGAGATCATCAAGAAGCTGGCCATGACCAAGCGCGGCCTGGTGATCTTCGTCGGCGCCACCGGCACCGGCAAGTCCACCTCGCTGGCGGCCATGATCGGCCACCGCAACAAGAACTCGGCGGGGCACATCATCTCCATCGAGGACCCCATCGAGTACATCCACCAGCACCAGGGCTGCATCGTTACCCAGCGCGAAGTGGGCATCGACACCGAGTCCTTCGAGGTGGCGCTGAAGAACACCCTGCGCCAGGCGCCGGACGTCATCATGATCGGCGAGATCCGCAGCCGGGACACCATGGAGCACGCCCTGGCCTTCGCCGAGACCGGCCACCTGTGCCTGGCCACCCTGCACGCCAACAACGCCAACCAGGCGCTGGACCGCATCATCCACTTCTTCCCGGCCGATCGGCACAGCCAGACCTGGATGGACCTCTCGCTCAACCTCAAGGGCATCGTCGCCCAGCAACTGGTGCCCACCATCGATGGCCAGGGCCGCCGCGCGGTGATCGAGGTGCTGCTCAACACCCCGCTGGTCGCCGACCTGATCCGCAAGGGCGAGGTGCACGAGCTCAAGGCGCTGATGAAGAAGTCCGGCGAGCTGGGCATGCAGACCTTCGACCAGTCGCTCTACGGGCTCTATCGTGATGGCGAGATCACCTACGAGGCCGCCCTGGCCCACGCCGACTCCGCCAACGACCTGCGCCTGATGATCAAGCTGGGTTCGGAAACGGATGCCGATCACCTCAATCAGATCACCCGCAACCTCTCGGTGGACATGGGCGACGAGCCGCCCAAGCGCTTCCGCTAGCCTTCGGCTGTGCTGCCGGCCGCCAGGGCCCTGGCCTCGCGCAGGGCGGCGACAAGAGCCTGGCGCGCCTGGTCCTGCTGCTCGGCATCCGGGGTGCGCAGGATGTAGGAGGGGTGATAGGTGGCGATGATCCAGCGCTCGTCCAGTCGTAGGGGCCGTCCCATGAATTGCGCCAGACCCCTTGGCTTGCGCTTGAGCAGGGCTTCCAGGGCGGTCGAGCCCAGGGCCACCACGACCGTCGGCTGGATGTCGTGCAATTCCTGCTCCAGCCAGTAGCGGCAGGGGGCAATCTCCGGTCCCGGGGTGACGTGCTTGCGTCTCCTGCCCTGGGGAATCCACTTGAAGTGCTTGACCGCATTGGTGAGGAACACCTCGCTGCGCTCGAGGCCGGCTTCGGCCAGCGCCGCCATCAGCACCTGGCCGGCTGGGCCGACGAAGGGCCGGCCCGCCAGGTCCTCCTGATCGCCGGGCTGTTCGCCCAACAGCAGGATGCGCGCGGTGCGCGGGCCTTCGCCGGCCACCGGCTGGGTGGCCTTTTCCCAGAGTTCGCAGCGACGGCACTCGTCGAGGGTGGTGGGCAGCGGGCGTTCGGGCTGGGCGCGCTCGGCCGCGATCAGCACCTCGCGACCGCTCTGGCGACCCACGGCCTCGGCCTGGGCCAGGCGCTGGGCGCCGGCCCGCGCCTCGCTGAGCAACGCCGGGATCAGCGGCCCTTCCGGCAGATCCTTCCAGAAACGCGCCGGCATGTTGCCCCTCAGGGTGCGCGGATTGGCCCGCGCCGGATTGAAGGTGCTGCGGTAGTAGGCGCGCCAGAGTTCGTCACCAGCGTTGCGGTCGTCGTCTTCCGGCGTCTGCCGGGCCAGGCGTTGCAGCTCGGCGGGGCAGGGCTCCACCAGTTGCAGCGCCTGACCGTCCCAGAGCGCGGCGGCTTCGGGGGTCGCGATCAGCCAGCTGCTGTTGCCCATGCGGTCGCAGAAGTGCGGCGCCGCCAGGGCCAGGACGTCGTGGGCCGGCTGGTGCCAGGCCACCCAGGCCGGCGGACCTGCGCTTTCCGCGCGCGGCCGAAAGCGCAGGAAGGCATGCACATGGTGGATCTCGCGGCGGATCGCCTTGACCCGGCGCTGCAATTCGCTGCCGTCCTCGTCACCGGCCAGCATGGCTGCCCGTTCGCCGCGGGCGACGCGCCAGAGCACCTGGTAAAGCAGCGCCCAGCGATCGTCGCTGCGAAAGCAGGCGGCGTAGGTCAGGGCTTCAGCCAGTTGCGGCGGGATGCGTATGGCGCCGCTGGGCGGGGGCGCCACGACTTCGGCCGGTTCGTCGAACAGATCGCCCAGGCCGCGACTCTCCTGCCAGCTCACCTGGGCCGGCGGGATACCGGCCTGCAGCAGCTGCCGTGCCTCCTTGCGCCAGCCGGCGAAGGTACCGTCGAAATCGACTCTCTGCATCTAGAGCAGGGCGAGCTGGGCGGGCGGTTCGGCGAGCTGCCGGCGCAGGTCCAGGGACTCGGCCAGGCGCGGTTGCGGGCGATAGTCCTGGGTGACGATGAAGGGGCGCGCCTTTTCCACGCTGCATTTCAGGCGGATCAGGTCGGCGTAGCGGATGCGTCGCTCGCGTCTGAGCTCCACCAGCCGCTTGGCCGAGAGCACGCCGATGCCGGGTACCCGGGCGATCAGCGCCTGGTCGGCGCGATTGAGATCCAGCGGGAAGATGGCGCGATTGTGCAGCGCCCAGGCCAGCTTGGGATCGACATCCAGCGGCAGCTGGCCGTCTTCGGTGGGCAACTCATCCGCTTGGAAGCCATAGCCACGCATGAGGAAGTCGGCCTGGTACAGGCGATGCTCGCGCAGCAGGGGCGGCGGTTGCAGCGGCACCGTGCCCGGGCTTTCCGGGATGGGGCTGAAGGCCGAATAGTAGACCCGCTTGAGGCGATAGGCGCCGTACAGCGTCTGGGCGGTATCGAGAATGGTGCGGTCGTCGGTGGCATCGGCGCCCACGATCATCTGGGTGCTCTGGCCCGCCGGGGCGAAACGCGGCGCCTTGGCTTCGGCCTCGGCTTCTTCCAGGCCCAGGCGGATGTTGCCCATGGTCTTGCGGATGCTGCTGCCGTTCTTTTCCGGCGCCAGCTTGATCAGGCTGCTCTCGGTGGGCAGCTCGATGTTGACCGACAGGCGATCGGCATAGAGACCCGCCTGGGCGATGATCTCGGGATCGGCGTCGGGAATGGTCTTGAGGTGGATGTAGCCGCGGAACTGGTGCTGCTCGCGCAACAGCTGGGCGACCCGGGTCATCTGCTCCATGGTGTAGTTGGAGGAGCGGATGATGCCGGAGCTGAGGAACAGTCCGCTGATGACATTGCGCCGATAGAAGTCGAGGGTCAGCTGCACCACTTCCTCGGGCGTGAAGCGCGCCCGCGGCACGTTGCTGCTGCGGCGATTGACGCAGTACTGGCAGTCGTACTGGCAGAAGTTGGTCAGCAGCACCTTGAGCAGCGCCACGCAGCGCCCATCGGGGGTGAAGCTATGGCAGATGCCCATGCCATCGGTCGAGCCCAGGCCGTCCTTGCCCTTCGAGCTGCGTTTGGGCGCGCCGCTGCTGGCGCAGGACACGTCGTACTTGGCGGCATCGGCGAGAATGATCAGCTTGTCGGCGAGCTCCATCGAGATCTCCTGGACTGTGATTGCATACAGTATCCAGGAAGCGGAGCGTCGTTCAATGGCTTTGCGCCGGGCGGCGCCGAGTGGAGCGACACTCCGCCGGGCGGTAGTGCCCGGCGGAGCGAGGGGGAGGGATCAGGACTTGCGGGTACGCTTGGTACGCGGCTTGTCCGCGACGGGATCGGCTTCCGCCGCCAGAGTGGTGGGCTGCTGCAGCACGCGCTTGGCCGAGGCGAAGCGCTTGGTCCAGTAGGGCTTGCTCAGGTGATCGACGCGCACGCTCTCGCCACTGCGCGGGGCATGGACGAATCTATCGTTGCCCAGGTAGATGGCGACGTGATCGATACCGCTGCGCTGACCGGTCTTGAAGAACACCAGGTCGCCGGCCTTGAGATCGCCACGGGCGACCTTGGGTCCCTTGAGCTGGGCCAGCTCCCGGGACGTACGCGGCAGCTTGACGTTGTGCACGTCGCGATAGACGTAGTTGACCAGGCCGCTGCAATCCAGACCGTTCTGCGGATTGGTACCGCCGAAGCGATAGGGCGTGCCGACCAGGTCCATGGCGCGGGTCGCCACCTGGGCGCCGACGTTGCGGGTGGCGGCCTGGGCAGTGGCCTGTTTGCGGTGCAGGGCGCTGGTCGCACGGGCGGCGCGCTTGGCGCGGGCCGCGGAGGCTGCCTGGGCACGGTCGACGCTGGCGACGTGGCGAGCGGCAGCCTTGGGCGCGGGAGCAGCGGCGGCGTGCCGGGCGGTCTTGGGAGCTGAGGCGGCGGTGACATGCCGGGCTGCGACCTTGTGGACCGGAGCGGCAGTGCGCGCTGCAGAGTTCTCTTTCGCTTGCACTGCCGCGGGCAGTACAAGACAGGCGGAGAGCCATGTCAGAAGAAATAGACGCATTGTCGTAGGGGTGTCTGAAGATCGAAGCGAGGGATTCTATACCAACCCTGTGGATATTTTGTGCACCTCTCATCAAGAAATTATGTAATTTTTAGCGGAAAGTGAGGTCCCTTGAGCGCCAGCCAGTGAGACTCCCTGGGCATTCATCCAGTTTTCGACATAAAGTCACGGTGAAGGTAAGGGTGTAGGTAAGGCGGGTCTTTTCCTTCAGTCGCGAGGTAGTAGGCATGCGGTATCAGGACACTCATAGCAAGGTCATGGGCTATCTGCTGTGGATCTTCGGCTTTCTCGGCGCCCACCGCTTCTACTATGGCAAGCCGGTTACCGGCACGATCTGGTTCTGCACCCTAGGCCTGCTGGGCATCGGCTGGCTGATCGACCTCTTCCTGATCCCGGCCATGGATCGCGAGGCGGACCTGCGCTTCCAGTCCGGCTCGCTCAACTACAGCCTGGGCTGGATCCTGCTGACCTTTCTCGGCATCTTCGGCGTGCACCGCCTCTACCTGGGCAAGTGGATCACCGCCATCCTCTATTTCTTTACGGCAGGTTTCTTCCTGCTGGGCGTGCTCTACGACTTCTGGACGCTCAATTCGCAGATCTCCGAGGAGAATCGCCGGCGGCTGGTGCGCTAGCGTCGGCTGGATGGCAAGAAGAAGGGGCTCCATGGAGCCCCTTCTTCTATTCAGGCGTCACGGCGGTAGGTGGTGCGGCCACCCACCAGGGTGCGTTCGATGCGTCCCCCCAGGGTGAGGCCCTGGAAGGGGCAGTTGCGCCCACGGGACAGCCAGGGCGTGGCGGCCTGGGCGGTCGGCTGCTGGGCGAATAGCACCAGGTCCGCCGGCAGGCCCTTGGCCAGGCGGCCCGCAGCCAGGCGCAGGGCTTGGGCCGGGCCGCTGGTGAGGCGGGCCAGCAGGGTCGGCAGATCCAGCAGGCCATCGTCCACCAGGGTCAGGGCCAGGGGCAGCAGCAATTCGACGCTGCTGATGCCCGGCTCGGTGGCGGCGAAGGGTGCCAGCTTGGCGTCCGCCTCGTGGGGCTGATGATGGCTGGAGATGGCGCCGATCACCCCGTCCCGTACCCCGGCGCGCAGGGCGTCGCGATCGCGCGCGGTGCGCAGCGGCGGCTTGACGTGATAGAGACTGGAAAAGCCCTGCAGGGCCTCGTCGGTGAGCAGCAACTGGTAGAGCGCCACGTCGGCAGTCACCGGCAGGCCGCGCGCCTGGGCGGCGGCGATCATCTCCACCGCGCGGGCACTGGTCAGCTGCCCGAAGTGGGCGCGCACGCCACTCTGTTCCACCAGCAGCAGGTCGCGGGACAGGGCGATGGTCTCCGCGGTCTCCGGGATGCCGGTGAGACCCAGGAAGCTGGCGGTGGGCCCTTCGTGGGCCAGGCCGCCGTGGGCCAGATCGGCGTCCAAGGCGGTAAAGACCACGGTGAGGTCGAAGGTGGCGGCGTATTCCAGCGCCCGCCGCTGCACCCGCAGATTCTCGAAGGGCTGCAGGCCGTTGGTGAAGGCCACGCAACCGGCATCGCGCAGGGCCATCAGTTCGGCCAGCTGTTCTCCGCCCAGGCCCTTGGTCAGGGCGCCGATGGGATGGACGCGGGCGTGATCGGCGGTGCGCGCCCGGTCGAGGATGAGTTCGGCCACCGCCGTGGTGTCCAGCACCGGACGGGTGGTGGGCGGGCAGCAGAGGCTGGTGACGCCACCGGCCGCGGCGGCGCGGGTCTCGCTGTCGACGTTGCCCTTGCGGGTCAGGCCCGGTTCGCACAGGGCGACATCCAGATCGACCAGGCCGGGCGCCAGGATCAGGCCGCTGGCGTCCAGCTGCTCGTCGGCCTGGAAGCCCTGAGGCGCCTCGCCGAGGGCGAGGATGCGACCCTGGTCGACATGGACGTCGCCGATCTGGTCGAGACCGGTGGCCGGGTCGATCACCCGGGCATTGCGGATGCTCAGGCTCACTGCGCATTCTCCTGTAGCTGACGCTGGGCCGTCTGCCCGCTCATGGTCATCGACAAGACCGCCATGCGGACCGCGATGCCGTAGGTGACCTGGTTGAGGATGACCGACTGCTCGCCATCGGCGACCGCGGATTCGATTTCGACGCCCCGGTTGATCGGCCCGGGATGCATGACGATGGCATCGGGCTTGGCGCGCGCCAGGCGCTGGCGGGTCAGGCCGAACAGCCGGTAGTACTCGCCTTCGCTGGGCAAGAGGCCGCCCTGCATGCGCTCGCGTTGCAGGCGCAGCATGATCACCACGTCCACGCCGTCCAGGCCCTCGGCCAGGTCGGTGAAGGTGCGTACGCCATAGAGTTCTTCGAGGCCGACCGGCAGCAGGGTGCGCGGGGCGATCACGCGGATGTCGCGGCAACCCAGGGTGCGCAGCGCCAGCATGTCGGAGCGGGCGACCCGCGAATGCAGGATGTCGCCGACGATGGCCACCGACAGGTTGGCGAAATCGCCCTTGTGGCGGCGAATGGTCAGCATGTCGAGCATGCCCTGGGTGGGGTGCGCATGGCGGCCGTCGCCGCCGTTGATGATGGCCACATCGGGACAGACGTGTTCGGCGATGAAGTGGGCGGCGCCGGAGTCGGCGTGGCGCACCACGAACATGTCGGCGGCCATGGCTTCCAGGTTGCGCAGGGTGTCGAACAGCGTCTCGCCCTTGCTGGTGGAGGAGGTGGAGACGTTGAGGGTGATGACGTCCGCCGACAGCCGCTTGGCCGCCAGTTCGAAGGTGGTGCGGGTGCGGGTCGAATTTTCGAAGAAGACGTTGCACACGGTCTTGCCGCGCAGCAACGGCACCTTTTTCACCGCCCGGGCACCGACCTCGAGAAAGGAGTCGGCGGTGTCGAGCAATTCGGTGAGGAGTTCGGCGGGCAGGTCGTCGAGTGACAGGAAGTGGCGCAATTGGCCCTGGGCGTTGAGTTGCAGCGAACGCGTAGCGTCGGTCATGGCGGCAGATCCAGGTCAGGCGGCGGGGACGTCGCGGTATTCGAGTGCGAGCGGCGAGGGGCCGGTCAGCTTGACGCGCTGGGTGGGGGCCAGGGTCAGGGTGGCGCCCACCACGTCAGGCTGGATCGGCAATTCGCGGGCATTGACGTCCAGCAGGCAGACCAGGGTCACACTGGCGGGACGGCCATAGTCGAAGAGTTCGTTGAGCGCCGCACGCACGGTGCGGCCGCTCATCAGCACGTCGTCCACCAGCACCAGGTGGCGCCCGTCGATCTCGAACGGCAGGGCCGAGGGGCGCACCTGGGGGTGCAGGCCCTTCTGGGTGAAGTCGTCGCGGTAGAAGGAGACGTCCAGGCTGCCCAGCGGGGTGTCAAGGCCGAGTTCGGCCAGCAGGGCCTCGGCGACCCAGAGGCCGCCGGTGTGGATGCCGACGAAGCCGGGGTCGGTGATGCCACGACGATCCAGCGACAGGCGCAGGTCGGCGGCCAGCCGCGGCAGGAGCTCGGCGGGAGAGGGCAGGTGCATGGCTACTCCGATTGCGGGCGCGCGGCCCGTTCCAGTTGTTGGGTCAGCCAGCCTTCCAGGAGAAGGGCGGCGGCAAGGGCATCCACCGGGCGCTCGCGATAGCCGTCGCGCTGACCGCCCTGCAGGCGCTCGCCCTTGGCGGCATAGGTGGTGAGGCGCTCGTCATGGGTATGCACGGGCAGGCCGTAGCGGCCGTGCAGGCGGCGGGCGAAGCGTTCGGCGCGCTCGCTCATCTCGCTGGGGGTGCCGTCCATGTTCAGCGGCAGGCCGACCACCAGGGCGGTGGGCCGCCACTCGTCCAGCAGCCGCTGGATCTGCTGCCAGTCGGGTACGCCGTTCTGCGCCTTGAGGGTGAGCAGTTCGCGGGCCTGACCGGTCACGGCCTGGCCGACGGCGACGCCGATCTGCCGGGTGCCGTAGTCGAAGCCCAGGTAGAGCCCGCTGGGCGCGCTCATGCGTGGCCCGCCTGGCGCGACAGTAGGCGCAGGTCGACCCCCAGCAGGGCGGCGGCCGCGCCGAGGCGCTGCTCGCTCGGCGTCTCGAACAGCAGGGCGCTGGTGGCCGGGGTGGTGAGCCAGAGATTGGCGGCGAGTTCTTCTTCCAGTTGGCCGGGCCCCCAGCCGCTGTAGCCCAGGGTGATCAGGTGGCGGCTCGGACCGGTGCCGTCGGAGAGGGCGAAGAGCACGTCCGGCGAGGTGGTTAGGCTCAGTTCTTCGAGTTCCAGGGTGTTCTGGAACACCGGGCCGGCGTCATGCAGGACGAAGCCGCGATCGGTCTGCACCGGACCGCCGGCATAGAGCACGACCCGGGTGTCTTCCGGGGTGGCCGGTATGTCCGGACGCAGCTGTTCGAGAAGGTCGTCCAGGTGCAGGCCATTGGGCCGGTTGATCACCAGGCCCATGGCGCCGTCCGGGCCATGGTCGACGAGGTAGATCACCGTCTCGGCGAAATTGGGATCGTCCATCTGCGGCATGGCGATCAGGAGCTGGTGCTGTAGGGTGGTGCTGGAGGTCGGCTTCATGACCGGCAAGTTTCCCGGTTGCGCGGTCCGGCTTCAAGTCCAACGGCGTCCCGGGCTATTGACTGGACAGGCGGTCGCCACGCTCGAAGCGCCAGGTACGGATGATCTCCAGGCGGTCGATGTCGGCCAGGTCGCCGCTGAAGGGGGCGAAGGGCGCCGCCAGCCGGACGATGCGCAGCGCCGCCTGATCGAGTACCTGGCGCCCCGAGGACTCCAGCACCTGGACCTCGTAGAGCGAGCCGTCCTTGTTGATGGACACCAGCAGGCGCAGGCTGCCGTAGAGGCGGTCGCGCTTGGCCTGTTCGGGGTAGTTGAGATTGCCGATGCGCTCGATCTTGCGCCGCCATTCTTCCTTGTAGCGGGCGCCCTTGTCCTTTTGCGTCGAGGCGGCGTTGATCCGCCAGATCTTTGGCCGCTTGGCGTATTGCTGGCGCTCTTCGGCGAGCTGGGCCTCCAGGCTGGCGAGTTCGGCGGCCTGGCTGTCGGACTCGGGGCTCGGCGCATCGCGCTGCTCCCGTTCGGGTGTCTCGCGACTGGGTTCGGCCTTGGTCGGCCGCGCGGCGCGGGTGGTCACCGCCGCCTTGGGCGCCTGGGCGCGATCCGCCGCCGGCGGGCGGGCCGGAGGCGCGGCCTGGCGGATCTCGCTGTCGTGGAAGGGCGCCTGCACCGGGGTGCTTGGGGCCGCCGCCTTGTCCAGGGTGCCGCTGCCTTGCTGGTTCTCCTGGGCGAGGAAGTCGGCCTGCTTGGGCGCCTCGTCGCTCTTGAAGCTGGCCAGCGTCACCTCCAGGGTACGGCTGATCTGGGTGGGCTCGGGCAGCGAAAAGCCGACGCCGAGAATCAGCACGACGTGCAGCAGGGTCGCGATGAGCAGCGTGAAGCCCAGGCGGTCGGCGGGACGAACCTGGCTGGCGGGGGAGGAGGCGGTGCTGGGCATTGACTGGGTCGGCAAGGGCAGAGGACGCGCGGCAGGGCTGGCGCCAGTCTGCGGATTGTGTCCGCGGTTGTCCATGCCGCCACGGGCGGCACGGACCCTCGCCTCAGCCCGCGCGTTGCTGCGCGATCACATCCATGAGGCGCTCGGCGATGCGGGTGTCATAGGCCGCATCGATCTCGCGGATGCAGGTCGGACTGGTGACGTTGATCTCGGTGAGGTGCTCGCCGATCACGTCCAGGCCGACAAAGAGCAGGCCGCGCTTGCGCAGTTCCGGGCCCACCGTGGCGGCGATTTCGCGATCCCGCGCCGACAGCGGCTGGGCGACGCCCCGGCCACCAGCGGCCAGGTTGCCGCGGGTCTCGCCCTGGGCCGGAATGCGCGCCAGGCAATAGTCCACGGGTTGACCGTCGATCATCAGGATGCGCTTGTCGCCGTCCTTGATGCCTGGCAGGTAGCGCTGGGCGATGATCTGCTGGGTGCCGTGGGCGGTCAGGGTCTCGAGGATCACCGAGAGGTTGGGATCCCCTTCGCGGTGGCGGAACACCGAGCTGCCGCCCATGCCGTCCAGCGGCTTGAGGATGACGTCGCCATGGGTGCGGGCGAATTCGCGGATGATGTCGGCGCGGCGGCTGACCAGGGTCGGCGGTGCCAGCTCGGGAAACAGGGTGGCAAAGAACTTCTCGTTGCAGTCGCGCAGACTGGCCGGGCGATTCACCACCAGGGTGCCGCCACGCTCGGCCTGCTCCAGCAGGTAGGTGGCATAGACGAATTCGTTGTCGAAGGGCGGATCCTTGCGCATCAGGATCACGTCCAGCTCGCGCAGGGGCAGGTCGACGTCCTCGCCAAAGGCGAACCAGCGCTCCGGATCCTGGAACACGTCCAGCTGCCGACCGCGACCGCGGGCCTCGCCATCGACCTGGTACAGGTCCTGCATCTCGAAATAGTGCAGGGTCCAGCCGCGCGCCTTGGCCGCCCACAGCATGGCCATGGAGCTATCCTTCTTATAGGAGATGCGTTCGATGGGATCCATGACGATCCCCAGGCGGATACTCATTGACGCTAGACCTCGGTTGTACGTGGGCAAGGCGTCAGAATAGCCCTTCGATCCCCTCCAGTGCCAATGCTTGCGCGATCGTCGTGGTGGGCGGGCCGGTGGTCCGCCACCAGGGGATCTGCGTGGTACGTCACGGTATTGTGTGCTACAAAGAGGCGCCGCCAAAGTGCCCGGATCGACATCATTCACGTTTCATCGACGATGAGCTGGTAGCTTGAACATGGAACAGTATTCGGAAGGGCTGAAGGTCATGGTGATCGACGACTCGAAGACGATTCGTCGGACCGCCGAGACCCTGCTCAAGAAAGTTGGCTGCGAGGTCATCACCGCCATCGATGGATTCGATGCGCTCGCCAAGATCGCCGATAGTCACCCCCACATCATCTTCGTGGACATCATGATGCCGCGACTGGATGGCTATCAGACCTGCGCGCTGATCAAGAACAACAGCGCCTTCCGCGCGACGCCCGTCATCATGCTGTCCTCCCGTGACGGGCTCTTCGACAAGGCCAAGGGCCGCATCGTCGGCTCTGACCAGTACCTCACCAAACCCTTCAGCAAAGAAGAGCTGATCGGTGCGATCAAGACCCACGTCCCCAGTTTCACTCCGCTCGAACAAGCGTCCTGAGTGTCCTGAGGCGGGCGATTCAATCTAGTAGGAAATTTTCATGGCTCGAATTCTGATCGTCGACGACTCTCCCACCGAGATGTACAAGCTCACCGCCATGCTGGAAAAGCATGGGCATCAGGTGCTCAAGGCCGAGAACGGTGCCGACGGCGTCGCCCTGGCCCGCCAGGAGAAGCCGGACGCGGTGCTGATGGATATCGTCATGCCCGGCCTCAATGGCTTCCAGGCCACCCGGCAGCTGACCAAGGATGCCGAGACCAGCCACATCCCGGTGGTCATCGTCACCACCAAGGACCAGGAAACCGACAAGGTCTGGGGCAAGCGCCAGGGCGCCAAGGACTACCTCACCAAGCCCATCGACGAAGACACCCTGCTGCGCACCCTGGCGGGTGTCCTGCAAGGCTGAGGTCTTTCGTCCGTTTCTCGCGGCAGCGCCCCACTGGGCAGGGAATCCTATGAGCGACGCCACCACGCCCTACGAACTCTTGCGCCTGATCGATCTGCGCTGCCGCGAGCGGGCGGCCGGCCTGCCGGCGCAGCAGGAAAACCAGCGCAGCTGGAGCGGTATCGGCTTTCGCCTCGGTGAATTGCGCTTCGTGATTCCCATGGGCGAGGTCAGCGAGATCCTGCCGGAGCCGCGCTTCACCGCGCTGCCTGGCGTCAAGCCGTGGCTCAAGGGCGTGGCCAACGTGCGTGGTCGCCTGCTGCCGATCGCCGACCTGGGGCAATTCCTCGGCGTGAAGATCCAGGCCCTGCGCAAACAGCGGCGCATCCTGATCGTCGACCATGGCGACCTCTTCGTCGGGTTGGCGGTTGACGAAGTCCTGGGGATGCAGCATTTCGACATTGAGGCCTATCGCGAGCACGCCGACAGCGTGCCGGCGGGCCTGCACTTCTTTCTGGAAGGTGTCTTCCAACGCGACGTGCCCTGGCTGGTCTGCAGCCCGCGCGCCTTGGTCGAGCATCCCGAGTTCATGGACGTCGCGGCCTAGCGGGTCGGAGGTCCGGACGCTGCAAGGCGGATCGGGGTCGGGATGGCAGGAGCCGTCGCCGACGGGTGGGGGTAGGGCGACGAGCACCGGCTTCAAGCAAACCGGTCCGGCGTCCGACAAGGATAGAACTAAAGGAACCAAGGTCCAGGCGGGGGCCGCTGATGAACAAACTCAATACCGGGAAACTCAACGCGTGGGTCGCGGGCATGTTCGTGGTGCTGATCGTCGCGATCGTGCTGCTGTTCGCCAACTTCGCGTACCTGGGCACCCAGACCAACTACGATAACCAGTATCAGGGCCAGGCCACCGAGCTGCGCATCCTCTCGCAGCAGCTGGCCAAGAGCGCCAGTGAGGCCGCGACCGGCAAGGCCGACGCCTTCAAGGACCTGCGCCAGGCCCGTGCCGAATTCGAACGCCGCCTGAACATCCTGCGCAGCGGCGATCCGCAGACCGGTCTGCCGGCGTCGCCGGCGATCCTCCGTCCGCGTCTGGACACCCTGGAGTCCCAGTGGGAGGCCCAGCGCAAGCAGGTCGACACCATGCTCGGCAGCGAGCAGACCGTACTGTCGCTGCACCAGCTGTCCGGCGCCCTGGCCGACACCATCCCCCAGCTGCAGGTCGAGAACGAAGAGATCGTCGACATCCTGATCGAGCGCGGCGCGCCCGCCAGTCAGGTGGTGGTGGCTCAGCGGCAGGCGCTGCTCGCCGAGCGGATCCTCGGTGCCATCAACAAGATCCTCACCGGCGACGAAGCCGCCGTGCAGGCGGCCGACAGTTTTGGTCGCGACGCCAGCCTGTTCGGCCGGGTGCTCAAGGCCATGCGCGAAGGCAATGCCTCCATGGGCATCGCCAAGATCACCGATCCCGAGGCGGTCGGCCGCCTCAACGAAGCCAACAAGCTGTTCGAATTTGTCTCCGGCAACGTCGACGAGATCCTCGCGACCTCGCCCGAACTGCTGCAGATCCGGTCCGCCGTGGGTCTGATCTACCGCGGTTCCCAGGCGCTGCTCGGTTCCGCCTCGGACCTGAGCGCCGGCTACGCGTCGCTGGCCCAGAGCCGCAAGATCAACACCGTGGGCAGCTACCTGCTGGTGTTCATCGCCCTCGGCGCCATCCTCTGCATCGGCTACATCCTGGTGCGCGACACCCGCCGCCGCCTGGCCGAGACCGACGAGAAGAACCAGCGCAACCAGACCGCCATTCTGCGTCTGCTGGACGAGATCGCCGACCTCGCCGACGGTGACCTGACCGTGCAGGCCACGGTGACCGAAGACTTCACCGGCGCCATCGCCGACTCCATCAACTACTCCATCGACCAGCTGCGCGAACTGGTGGAAACCATCAACCAGACCGCCGTCCAGGTGGCCGCCGCCGCCCAGGAATCCCAGGACACCGCCACCGTGCTGGCCGAGGCCTCGGAACACCAGGCCCAGGAAATCGCCGGTGCCTCCGCGGCGATCAACGAGATGGCCGTGTCCATCGACCAGGTATCCACCAACGCATCCGAATCCACCGCGGTGGCGGAGCGCTCCGTAGCCATCGCCAACAAGGGCAACCAGGTGGTGCACAACACCATCATCGGCATGGACAGCATTCGCGAGCAGATCCAGGACACCGCCAAGCGGATCAAGCGCCTGGGCGAATCGTCCCAGGAGATCGGCGACATCGTCGGCCTGATCAACGACATTGCCGACCAGACCAACATCCTGGCCCTGAACGCCGCCATCCAGGCCTCCATGGCCGGTGACGCCGGCCGCGGCTTCGCCGTGGTCGCCGACGAGGTCCAGCGCCTCGCCGAACGTTCCTCCGGCGCCACCAAGCAGATCGAGGCCCTAGTCAAGGCGATCCAGACCGACACCAACGAAGCGGTCATCTCCATGGAGCAGACCACCTCGGAAGTGGTGCGCGGGGCCGCCCTGGCCCAGGACGCCGGTGTGGCCCTGGAAGAGATCGAGAAGGTATCCCAGAGCCTCGCCGGGCTGATCCAAAACATCTCCAATGCCGCGCGCCAGCAGTCTTCGTCCGCCAGCCACATCTCCAGCACCATGAACGTGATTCAGGAGATCACCTCGCAGACCTCGGCCGGCACCACCGCCACCGCGCGCAGCATCGGCGAGCTGGCCAAGCTGGCCAGCGAGATGCGGCGTTCGGTCTCGGGCTTCAATCTGCCGAACGAGCAGCCGCTGGGCTGACCGCAGCGGCCGCATCGCGGTGTGGCGAGGGGGAGATGGGGTGAGGGAGTCGAGTTGGGCGTTGCGCCGTGCTCCCGAGCTGCCGGATGCGGACTTCGAGCGTTGGCGACAGCTGCTCGAGATGCGCGCCGGCATGGTACTGGACGATCGCCAGCGCAGCTTTCTGCAGATCCAGCTGGCCGCGCGCATGCGCGAACTGGAGATCGCGGATTACGACAGCTACTACCAGGTCGTCTGCGCGGGCATCGGCGGGCGCATCGAATGGGTCCGGCTGCTCGATCGGCTGACCATCCAGGCCACCCGCTTCTTTCGCCATCCACCGTCCTTCGCGCTGCTGGAAGCCTATGTGAGTGAATTCGCCCGGACCACCGAGGGCAACGGTCTGACCCTGTGGAGTCTGGGGTGCGCCAGTGGAGAGGAAGCGTTTTCGATGGCCATCAGTACCGCCGAAGCTCTGGCCCGGCAGCCACGCCCCCTGACGTTCGCCCTGACCGGTACCGACATCAGCAGCGAAGCCCTGCGCCAGGCGCGGCAGGGGACCTACAGCCTGCAGCGGCTGGCTGGGGTGCCGGCCAGCCTGCGCGAGCGCTATTTCCGCACCCATGCGGACGGCAGTTTCGAGGTCACCGCGGGCCTGGCGGAGCGACTGTGCTTCGCCCGACTCAATGTGCTGGAACTGGGGCAGGCCCCCTTGCAGGGGCTCAATGTCATTTTTTGTCAGAACTTGCTGATTTATTTCCGCCGCTGGCTGCGTCGAGACCTGCTCAACCAGCTGGTCCAGCGGCTTGCACCGGGTGGGCTCTTGGTCCTGGGTGTCGGTGAGGTGAGCAATTGGAGCCACCCGCAACTGGTACCCGTCGATCATCCCGAAGTCCTGGCGTTCACCCGCCAGGTAAGCCCCCCGGCATGACAGGAGCCGAGATGATCGATCGACACGACTACGTAGCCCTCGAGTGGGTCAAGGGAGAGATCGCCGAAACCTTGCAGCAGGCCCGCAAGGCGCTCGAGGCGTTCGTCGACAACCCGCACGACCGTAGCCGCCTGGGTTTCTGCCGGACCTATGTGCACCAGGTCTACGGCACGCTGCAGATGGTGGAGTTCTATGGCGCCGCGCTGCTCGCCGAAGAGATGGAGCTGCTGCTGCAGGCCCTTCACGAAGAGCGGGTGAACAGCTCGGACGAGGCGCTGGAAGTCCTGATGCAGGCCATCCTGCAGGTGCCGCCCTATCTGGACCGGGTGCTCGAGGCCCGCCGCGATCTGCCACTGGCCATCCTGCCGCTGCTCAACGACCTGCGCTCGGCGCGCGGGGAAAAGCTGCTCTCGGAAACCAGCCTGTTCTCGCCGGATCTGTCCGCCACGCCGCTGTCGCTGAGCGATGCCGAACTGGCAGACCGCGCGGCGCCGGACTGGCTGCCACGCCTGCGCAAGCTGCGCCAGGCGCTGCAGGGCGCCCAGGTCGGACTGTTCCGCGACCGCGACGTCCAGTTGCACCTGGATTATCTGCTGCGGGTCTTCGAGCGGCTGGATCAGCTCTGCGCCGGCTCGCCCTTTGGCGCCCTCTGGCCGGTGGCGGCGGGTCTGACCGAGCTGTTGCAGGCCGGCGAGCTGGACAACAGCAGCTCGATCCGCGGTCTGCTCCGGCAACTGGATCGTGAACTCAAGCGCCTCATCAGCGATGGGGTGACCACCCTCAACCAGCCGGCGCCGGCCGATCTGCTGAAGAATCTGCTGTTCTACCTGGCCAAGGCGCCGGTGCAGAGTCCGCGCATCGCCGCGCTCAAGGCGCACTATCGTCTCGACGAGGCCCTGCCGGATGCCGAGCTGGTGGGCTTCGAGCGTTCGCGCATCGTCGGCCCGGATCGCGAAGCCATGCGCTCGGTGGTGACCGCACTGTGCGAAGAGCTGGTACAGATCAAGGACAGCCTGGACCTGTTCGTGCGCAGCGATCGCCAGCAGCCCGCCAGCCTGCGCGGCCTCCTGGCGCCGCTCAAGCAGATCGCCGATACCCTGGCGGTGCTGGGCTTCGGGCAGCCGCGCAAGGTGGTGCTGGAACAGCATGAAGCCGTGGCCGAACTGGCCGAGGGCGTGCGCGAGGCCAGCGACGCCGCCCTCATGGATATCGCCGGGGCACTGCTCTATGTCGAAGCCACCCTGGCCGGCATGGTCAGTGGCAACGAGGTCGGCGATGCCGAAGAGAGCCGACTGCCCACCACCGACATCGATCAGCTGCATCGGGTGGTGGTGCGCGAGGCGCGCAACGGCCTGGAGCAATCCAAGGACGCCATCATCGAGTTCATCGCCTCCCAGTGGAATCATGTCCACCTGGAGTCGGTGCCCCTGCTGCTGACCCAGGTCCGTGGCGGCCTGGCGATGATTCCCCTGGAACGGGCCGCGGCCCAGGTCCAGGCGGCCAACGACTACATCTGCCAGCAGCTGTTGGGCAAGCAGGCCGTGCCCGACTGGCAGAGTCTGGACACCCTGGCCGACGCCATCACCAGCGTCGAGTACTACCTGGAGCGCCTGGCGGAAGACCCGTCCACGCCCCACGACATGATTCTCGACATCGCCGACGAAAGCCTCATCGCCCTCGGCTATCCGCCCAGGGCGGCCGGCGAAGGCGAGGCGGCGGCCGCGCCCCTGGCCTCCGGCGAGGTCGAGCCGCCGGCTCAGGAGCTGCCCGAAGAATTGCCATCGCCGGCGGAGCCGGTGGCCGAAGAGGCGCTGGAACCTACCGCCCTGCCGGTCGAGGAGCCTGCGGACGCCGACGAAGAATTCCTGATCGAATTCGAGCCTGCCGCAGCGCAGGAGTCTCCAACCTCCGCGACCCAGGCCGACGAGCAGGACGCGGCCGCGGTGAGCGATGAAGCGCCGCAGGCCGAGGCCGAGCCGGAGGGTGCAGAGCCCGAGGAGTTGCTGGCCGGCATCGAGCTGGACAGCCTGCCGCCGCCGACCCCCGATGCCGAGGCGATCGCCGAGGTGCTGGCGACGCCGGTCAACCCCATCAATCCTCCGGCGGCGCAGGTGCCGCAGGCGCTGCTGCCGCCCGCGGCCGATGCCGAGCCGGTCGAGGAGGAGCTGCGCGAGGTCTTTATCGAAGAGGCCGGCGAGGTCCAGGCCGAACTGGAGCGCTGGCTGCCGACCTGGCAGGCCGAGCCCGAGCAGCGCACCGCGCTGAGTGAATTGCGGCGCAACTTCCACACCCTCAAGGGCAGTGGCCGCATGGTCCAGGCGCTGGTCATCGGCGAACTGGCCTGGGCGCTGGAGAATCTGTTCAATCGCCGGCTGGATCACAGCGTCGCGCACAGCGCTGCCGTGCAGACGGTGGTCGAGCAGACCTGCGCGCTGCTGCCAGAGCTGGTCGCGGAATACGCTGCGGATCGTCAACGGCAACGTGACGACGTCGACTGGCTGGCCCACGCGGCCCATGCGCTGGCCCGCAACGAAGCCCTGCCCGAGCGAGCGCCGGCCGGCAGCGTGACCCCGTCCGCGGCGGCTGCGCTGCCTGTGGCAGAGGTCTTCGAATCCGCGAGCCCGGCGCCTGCCGCCATCGAAGCCGATACCCAGCTGCTGGATATCTTCCGTACCGAGGCCCAGGCGCATCTGGAAACCGTACGCCGTTTCCTCGAGTCGGCCGACGCCGGCAGTGCCCAGCCGGTCTCCGACAATCTCCTGCGCGCCCTGCACACCCTCAAGGGCAGTGCCCATATGGCGGGCAGTTCGCCGATGGCCGAGCTGGCGTCGGCGCTGGAGCGGCTGGCCAAGGAATACAAGCTCGCCCATGTCGCCTTCGCCGAACCCGAGTGCGGCTTGCTCGCCCAGGGCGCCGAGTTGCTGGAGCAGCGACTGGCCGAACTCGACGAAGGGTCGCTGGCGACCCCGCTGGCGAATGCGGCGGAAGTGATCGCGCGCTGCGAAGGGCTGCTGGAGGAGCTGAATCCCCAGTTGCCGATCCCCGCGGCGCCGCTGCCAGAGCAGCGTGACGTCCTGCGCCTGACCGATTTCCTGATGCCGGCCATGGATCTGCTGCTGGAAGCCGACGAGCGCCTGCATGCCTGGCGCACCGACGGTGATCTGGCTGCCTGCCCGGATCTGCTGGCCGAACGCCTGAACACCTTTGCCGACGGGGCCGCCCGGGTCGGGTTGGCCGATGTCGAGCAACTGGCCGAAGCCCTGCAGGTGGTCTATGCCGCCGCGGCGAGCGGTTCGCTGCCCGCCGATGCGGCCTTCTTCCGCGAGGCGGAAGAGGCCCAGGAAGCCCTGATCAGCATGCTCAATCAGCTGGCCGGTGGCATGCGGGCGACGCCCAGCGAGGAACGCATCCAGGGCCTGCGCGGCCTGCTGGCCGGCATTCTCGCCGGGTTGCCCATGGCGGACACCAGCCTGCTGGCCGAGCCCGAACCCGAAGAGCTCTTCGATCCGGCAACGGCCACGCCGGTGGCACCTGAGCTGGCGCTGGACGTCGAACTGCCAGCCGAAGCCGAAGCCGAAGCCGAAGCCGAAGCCGAAGCCGAAGCCGAAGCCGAAGCCGAAGCCGAAGCCGAGCCTGACCTCGAGCTGCCGGAAGAGCCGCAAGAGCCGCAGCCGCTGGCAGCGGACAGCGAGCCGGTGGCGGTCGAGCCCGAGGCTGCCGAGCCCGTCGATCCGGAAATGCAGCTGATCTTCCTTGAAGAGGCCCAGGATCTGCTGGACAGCGCCGACCGGGCGCTGAAACGCTGGCTGGTGGAGCCGCAGCAGCGCTTCCACCTCGGCACCCTGCAGCGCGATCTGCATACCCTCAAGGGCGGCGCCCACCTCGCCGGGGTGGCGCCGGTCGCGCACCTGGCCACGGAGCTGGACGCCATCTACGAAGGCCTGCTCGACGGCCGTCTCGCCGGCGGTGCCGAACTGGCCCAGCCCCTGCGCGATGCCCATGGCTGCCTGGCGGCGCAACTCGAAGAGCTGGCGGCGGGGGAGCCGGTCAGCGAGCATGCCGACCAGGTCGAGCGCCTGCAGCGGATCCGTAGCGGTCATCTCGATGACCTGCCGGCGCTGGACGACAGCGGATCGGCCCCGGGCGAGCCCGCGCTCGGCGAATCGCTCGCGGACCACCCGGCGGACGCCGAGTCCGCGCTCCTGGAGCCGGTGCCCATGGCGGCCGCGCCGGCGGCGGCGGAAGGTCCCGACGCCGAGTTGCTGGCCATCTACATCGAAGAGAGTCGCGACCTGCTCGACAGCATGGCGACCTCGCTGCGCGCCTGGGAAGCCGAGCCGCACAACAGTCTCGAACTGGAATCCCTGCTGCGCGACCTGCACACCCTCAAGGGCGGTGCGCGGCTGGCCGAGGTGGATGCCATCGGCGATCTCGCCCATGCCCTGGAAGCCTTCTACGAAGGACTGGCGCGCGGACGGATCAAGCCCGGCGCGGACCTGGGCGACCTGCTGCAGCGCTGCCATGACCGCCTGCACGAGCAACTCGAAGCCCTAGCCCGGGGCGAGACCCCGGTCCCGGCCGCCGATCTGATCGCGGCCTTGCGCGACTACCGCGGCGAGCCACTGGCGACCGGCGTGACCGCCGCGGCCGTGGTGGCGGCACCGGTCTTCGATGCCGACACCGATGCGGAAATCCTCGAGATCTTCATCGAGGAAGCCCAGGACCTGCTGGTCAGCATGGACGAGGCCCTGGCGGACTGGTCGGCCGCGCCCGATGTGGCGGTGGACGAATTGCTGCGCTGCCTGCATACCCTCAAGGGTGGCGCGCGCCTGGCCGGTCTGCACGGCCTGGGCGAGCAGGCCCATGAACTGGAACAGCAACTGGCGGAATTGCGCTCGCTCGCCGTGGGGCTGAGCGAGGGCGACCGTGAACGGGTACGCACCCTGGCGACTCAGGGCGTCGACGGGCTGCAACTGGCGGTCGCCCAGCTGTCGCTGCCGGCCGCCGCCCAGGCGAATGCGGCGGCCGAGCCGGTCGAGACGGCCGAGGCCGAACCGGACGTCGTGCGCGAGGCTGAGCAGCCACCGGTCGCGGACGTCGCCGAGGAGGAAGCGCCTGCCGACCCGGACGTCGAGCCCGCCGTCGAGGGCCTGCCTGTTGCCCTGCCTGAGCAAGACAGCGCGGCGGCCCCCGTCATGGTCGCGGTCGAGACACCCGCGGCCCCAGTGGCTCCGCTGCCCTTCGTGCAACGCCTGCAGCAGGTCCGTCAGCAGGCGGCGCAGCGGCGTTCGTCCCAAGAGCTGGTGCGGGTACCGGCCGCGCTGCTGGAGCAGCTGGTCAACCTGGCCGGCGAGACCTCGATCTTCCGCGGTCGCGTCGAACAGCAGGTCAGCGACATCGGCACCACCCTAGGCGAGATGGAAGCCACCATCGAGCGGGTGCGCGATCAGCTGCGCCGGCTGGATACCGAGACCCAGGCGCAGATCATCAGTCGTCACCACGAAGACGTGGATCGCGCCGGCTACGAGGATTTCGACCCCCTGGAGCTGGATCGCTATTCCCAGCTGCAGCAGCTGTCCCGCGCCCTGTTCGAATCGGCGTCCGACCTCCTGGATCTGAAGAACACCCTGGGCCAGCGCAATCGCGATGCCGAGACCCTGCTGCTGCAACAGGCGCGGGTCAACACCGAGCTGCAGGAAAGCCTCATGCAGACGCGCATGGTGCCTTTCGAGCGCATGGTGCCGCGCCTGCACCGGGTGGTACGCCAGGTCAGCGCCGAACTGGACAAGCCGATCGAGCTCAGGGTCGGCAACGCCGAAGGCGAGCTGGACCGCACGGTGCTCGAGCGGATCATTCCGCCGCTGGAGCACATGCTGCGCAACGCCATCGACCATGGCGTCGAGGACGCCGCCGGACGCCAGCGCGCCGGCAAGCCGGCCGAAGGCGTGATCAGCCTGGATCTGCGCCGCGAAGGTGGCGACATCATCCTGACCCTGGCCGACGACGGCCGTGGCATCGACCTGGCCGCGGTGCGCCGCAAGGCCATCGAGCGCGGCCTGATGGCGGAAGACGCGCAGCTCGCCGATGAGGAGCTGCTGCAATTCATCCTCGAATCGGGCTTCTCCACCGCGCCGACCGTCACCCAGATCTCCGGGCGGGGGGTGGGCATGGACGTGGTGCATCAGGAGGTGAAGCAGCTCGGCGGCAACATGGACATCCACAGCGTGGCGGGCGAGGGGACGCGCTTCACCATCCGCCTGCCGTTCACCGTGTCGGTGAACCGCGCGCTCATGGTGCATGCCGGCGACGACCTCTATGCCGTGCCGCTCAACACCATCGAAGGCATCGTGCGGGTGACCGCGGCCGATCTCGAACGCTATTACCGTCCGGGGGCGGGCACCTTCGAATACGGCGGCCAGCACTATGACCTGCGCTATTTGGGGCACCTGCTTGGCAACGGCCAGCAGCCCAAGCTGAGCGGCCAGAGTCTGCCGCTGCCGGTGGTGCTGGTGCGCGCCGCCGAATACGCGGTGGCGGTACAGGTGGATGCGGTGGCCGGTTCGCGGGAGATCGTGGTGAAGAGCCTGGGTCCGCAATTCGCCGGGGTGCCGGGTCTGTCTGGTGCCACCCTGCTGGGGGACGGGCGCGTGGTGGTGATTCTCGACCTGCTGGCGATGATCCGCAGTCAGCGCGCCAGTGGCGAAGAGCTGGCGCGGCTGGCGCAGGGTCCGGCCACCGTGGCCGAGGTCACCCGACCGGCGCTGGTCATGGTGGTCGACGATTCGGTCACCGTGCGCAAGGTCACCAGCCGCCTGCTGGAACGCCACGGCATGGAGGTCTTCACCGCCAAGGACGGGGTGGACGCCATCGCCCAGTTGCAGGAGCGGCAGCCGGACATCCTGCTGCTGGACATCGAGATGCCGCGCATGGACGGCTTCGAGGTGGCGACCCTGGTCCGCCACGATGCGCGCCTCAAGGACCTGCCGATCGTGATGATCACCTCCCGTACCGGGGAAAAACACCGCGAGCGGGCGCTGAGCCTGGGCGTGAACGAATACCTGGGCAAGCCCTACCAGGAGAGCGAACTCCTGGCCCACATCCATCGGTTGGTCAGGGAACATGACTGAGATGCACACCGCCCGCGTCGCCATCCTGGCCGACAGTCCGCTGCAGCGTCACGTACTGCAGCAGGTGCTGGCCGACAATGGCTATCACGTCGTCCTCAACAGTGATCCGGAGCGCTTCGACGAAGCGGCCTGGCCCTTGGTCGCGACCGACCTGTGGCTGATCGACCTGAGCCAGACCGAGGAATCACCGCTGGTGGACGCGCTGCTGGAGGGGGCCGAGGTGCCCATCCTGTTCGGCGAAGGCCAGGCGCCGGAGCGCTTCACCGACCCCTTCACCCAGTGGGAGAAGCGCCTGATCGGCAAGCTCAAGCGGCTGATCGGCGATCCGGTGGCGGCGGTCGGTCCGGCCCTGGAGACCTTGCTGCAAGACCAGCCGCGACCGCCGCGCCTGACCCTGCCGGAACCCCTGGCCAACCTGCCGCTGCCCGCCGGCGATCCGGCTCCCGAGGTCTGGTTGCTGGCGGCCTCCCTGGGCGGTCCGGCGGCGGTGAAGGCCTTTCTCGACGCCTTGCCGGGCGGTCTGCCGGTCGGTTTCCTCTATGCGCAGCACATCGGTGACGGCTTTGCCGCCAACCTGCTGCGCGCGGTCGGCCGGCACAGTCAGTGGCACATCCAGGGCGTGCGCCCGGGTGAGCCGGTGCGCTGTGGCGAGGTGGTGGTGGTGCCGACCCAGCAGGAACTGACCTTCCGGGCCAACGGTGCCCTGGACATCGTCGAGCGCGCCTGGCCCGAGCCCCATACGCCGTCGATCAGCCAGATGATGCTCAACCTGGCGCAGCACTTCGGCGCCCGCTGCGGGGTCATCGTGTTCAGCGGCATGGGCAACGACGGCACCGCCTCGGCGCCCTATGTGCGGCGGCGCGGTGGCACGCTCTGGACCCAGTCGGCGAGCACCTGCATCGCCCCGAGCATGCCGGAAAGCCTGCGCGAATCGGGTCTCGCGACCCTTACCGCCGATCCCCGCGGCCTGGCCGAAGCCCTGGTGGCGCGCCTGGCCGAGCAGCAAAGCTGAAGGAATCTCCCATGTCGACCGCCGCGCCCGCCGAACACCTGACCGGTCTGCTGCTGACCCTGGCCGATCGCACCCTGCTGCTGCCCAACGCGGCGGTGGCCGAGCTGGTGCCCTGTCGCGAGATCCGGCCACTGCCGGTGCAACCCGACTGGTGCCTGGGCCAGGTCGCCTGGCGCGACCTGCGTCTGCCGCTGATCAGTTTCGAGGCGCTGTCCAGTGGCAGCGCCGCGCAATTCGATGGCGATCGCCATGCGCGGGTGGCCATCCTCAACGCCCTGGGTGGGCGTGAGCGGGTGCGCTTCCTGGCCCTGCTGATCCGCAGCATTCCGCGCTCGTTGCGCATCACCCCCGAGCTGGTCGCCGCCGAGGTGCCCCTGGCCGCCCTGGAACTGGGCGCCGTGGCCTACGAAGGCGGCACGGCGCGCATTCCCGATCTGATCGGGGTGGAAGAGCGCCTCGCCGCCGCCGGCGTCTTCTAGTCCTTGCGGATCAGGCGCAGGGCGCCGTCTTCATCACGGCTGATGCCGACGCCGCGGTAGTCGGCCAGGGTCGGCAGCCCCAGGTCCAGCGGCTGGCGATGGGTCGCGGTGATGGCCACCGCATCGGCGCCGGCGGCCTTGGCCGCGGCAAAGCCGGCGTGGGCATCCTCGAACACCAGGCAGTCGCCGATCGCCACCCCCAGCTTGCGCGCACCCGCCAGGAAACAGTCCGGCGCGGGCTTGCCCTGGGTGACGTCTTCGGCGCAGATCATCACCGGCGGCAGGGCCATGCCGGCCGCGGCGAGCCGCACTTCGGCCAGCCGGCGCGAGGCCGAGGTGACCAGCGCCCAGCTGCCGGCCGGCAGGCTGGCGAGAAAGGCCGCGGCACCGGGGATTTCCTGGATATCGGCGACGTCGGCGATCTCCAGTTCGGTGATGGCGCGGGTCTCGGCGTCGATGTCCGCGCCCGCCGGGGCGAAGCGCTTGACCGTCTCCACCGCCCGCACCCCGTGCATCACGGCGAGGACGTCCGCCGGATCGAGGCCATGGCCGAGGGCCCAGGTGCTCCAGGCGCGTTCGGCAGAGGCCACGCTGGTGAGCAGGGTACCGTCCATGTCGAACAGGAAGGCGGCGTAGGGGCGAGAGGGCAGGGTCATCCGGGGCTCCAAAACTATCCGTGGGGAAAGGGACGGACCGCCGCGGGGCAGCGGTCCGGGGGGACAGGTCAGGGGGTCTGGAAATCACCCCAGAGTTGCTGGGCCACGCTCAGGGCCACCACCGGCGCGGTCTCGGTGCGCAGCACCCGCGGCCCCAGGCGGGCCGGCTGGAAGCCGGCGGCGCGGGCGGCCGTGACTTCGGCCTCGCTCAGGCCGCCTTCCGGGCCGATCAGCAGGGCCAGGCGGCTGGGGCGGGCATGGCTTTCCAGGGGCTCGGCCACCGGGTGCAGGACCAGCTTGAGATCGGCGTCCAGCCCGGCCTGCCAGTCGGCCAGCAACTGCGGTGGATGGATCAGCGGCACCGTGGAGCGACCGCACTGTTCGCAGGCGCTGATGGCGACCTGGCGCCAGTGCTGCAGGCGCTTGTCGGCGCGTTCGTCCTTGAGGCGCACCTCACAGCGTTCGCTGACCAGTGGGGTGATCTCGGCCACCCCCAGCTCGGTGGCCTTCTGGATCGCCCAGTCCATGCGCTCGCCGCGGGACAGGCCCTGGCCGAGGTGGATCCGCAATGGCGAATCGGGTTGGCCGGGCAATTCCTCGGTCAGCTCGACGCTGAGGGTCTTCTTGCCCACCTCGGCGACCTGGCCGAGGTATTCGCGGCCGCTGCCGTCGAACAGTTGCACGGCATCCCCCGGCGCCAGGCGCAGCACGCGGCCCAGGTAGTGGGCCTGGGCCTCGGGCAGGTCGAGACGGCCGAGGGCCAGGGGCAGGTCGAGGTGGCAGCGGGTGAGACGCATGGCGGACTCCAGATCAGCCGGGATCGCGGTGGTTGGGGTGCAGGTCGCTCAGGGCGACGCTGACCGAGGTGCGGGTGGCGAGGTCGATGCCTTCGCTCGCCACCTCGGCGAGGAAGTCGATCTGCTCGGGGGTGATCACATAGGGCGGCAGGAAGTAGACCACGTTGCCCAGCGGCCGCAACAGGGCACCGCGGGAGAGGGCGTGCTGGTAGACGGCCAGGCCGCGGCGCTCCTGCCAGGGGTAGGGCGTGCGGCGGGCCTTGTCGGCGGTCATCTCGATGGCCAGGGCCATGCCGGTCTGACGTACCTCGCCCACCTGGGGATGCTCGGCCAGGTGCGCGGTGGCCTCGGCCATGCGCCGGGCCAGGGGTTTGTTGGCTTCGATGACGTCATCCTGGGCGAAGATGTCCAGGGTCGCCAGGGCGGCGGCGCAGGCCAGCGGATTGCCGGTATAGCTGTGGGAATGCAGGAAGGCGCGCAGGGTGTGGTAGTCGTCGTAGAAGGCCTGGTAGACCGCATCGGTGGTCAGGCAGGCGGCCAGCGGCAGGTAGCCGCCGGTCAGGGCCTTGGACAGGCAGAGGAAATCCGGACGGATACCGGCCTGTTCGCAGGCGAACATTGTGCCGGTGCGACCAAAGCCCACGGCGATCTCGTCGTGGATCAGGTGCACGCCATAGCGATCGCAGGCCTCGCGCAGGAGGCGCAGATAGACCGGGTGGTACATGCGCATGCCGGTGGCGCCCTGGATCAGCGGCTCGACGATGACCGCGGCGACGCTGGCGTGGTGCTCGGCCAGGGTGCGCTCCATGTGCACGAACATCTGCCGCGAATGCTCTTCCCAGTCCATGCCTTCGGGGCGCAGGTAGCAATCGGGGCTCGGCACCTTGAGGGTGTCCAGCAAGAGCCCCTGGTAGGTCTCGGTGAACAGCGCCACGTCGCCCACCGACATGGCCGCCACCGTCTCGCCGTGGTAGCTGTTGGTCAGGGTGACGAAGCGGCGCTTGTCCGGCTGGCCCACGTTGCGCCAGTAGTGGTAGCTCATCTTCAGGGCCACCTCGATGCACGAGGAGCCGTTGTCGGCATAGAACACCCGGTCGAGACCGGCCGGGGTCAGGGCGACCAGGCGCTCGGACAGCTCGATCACCGGCTGGTGACTGAAGCCGGCGAGGATGACGTGCTCCAACTGATCGACCTGGGCCTTGATGCGGTCGTTGATGCGCGGATTGGCGTGGCCGAAGACATTGACCCACCAGGAACTGACGGCGTCCAGGTAGCGCTTGCCGTCGAAGTCTTCCAGCCAGACGCCCTCGCCGCGGCGGATCGGGATCACCGGCAGCTGCTCGTGATCCTTCATCTGGGTGCAGGGGTGCCAGAGCACCTCCAGGTCACGGCGCATCCAGTCGTGATTGGTCATTGGCGGTCTCCTGGCGACGGGCCCGGCGATAAAAAGGGGGCGCAAGCCTAAGCCAGGGCGCGCGACGGGAGCAAGGCGCGGGCCGATTGCCGGTCGTGGCGCCGTCTGGTTGCCCCGGGGCCGCTGGCGTATGCTGCGCCACCGCCGTTTCCCGGTCCCAGGAGTCTAGAAAAGATGTCGTCGCGTTGGACAGGTTTTACCGTCTGCTTGGCAGCCGGCGTATTCGCTACCAGCCTGAGCGCAGGCGCTGCCGAGAAGGCCCATAAAGAGTCGCACAAGGCGCCGGAAAAGGCTGCCGCGGCGCCCGTCGCGCCCAGTGGTCCCTCGGTGATCGTGGTCGGTGCCGGCATGGCCGGTCTGGCCTCGGCCTATGAACTGCAGCAGGCCGGCTGGAACGTGACCCTGCTGGAAGCCGGCGCGCGCGTCGGCGGTCGCTCCGGTCTCGCCTCCAGCGAATGGATCGGCGACACCAAGGCCCAGCCGGTGCTCAACCACTACCTGGACACCTTCAAGCTCAAGACCGTGGACGCGCCGTCCTTCGTGCGCACCCCGGGCTATCTGATCGACGGCCAGTACTATTCCCAGGACGACCTGGTGCAGAAGATGCCGGCCGTGGCCGATGCCCTGAAGCGCGTCGACAAGTCCCTGGACGACCTGGCCGCCGCCATCAGCGATCCGCTGCAGCCGACCGCCACCCCGACCCTGCACGCCCTCGACCAGATCAACGCCGCCACCTGGCTGGACAAGCAGAATCTGCCGCCGGTGGCCCGCCAACTGATCAACCAGCGCATCCGCGTGCGCTATGACGAGCCCTCGCGGCTGTCGCTGCTCTATCTGGCCCAGCAGACCCGCGTCTATCGCGGCGTCGAGGACAAGGACCTGCGCGCCTCGCGCCTGCCCGGCGGCAGCGACGTCCTGGCCCAGGCCTTCGTCAAGCAGATCAAGACGATCAAGACCGACAGCAAGGTGTCGAGCATCGTCCAGGATCCGAGCGGCGTGACGGTCAAGGCCGGCGCCAATGGCTACAAGGCCGACTACGTGGTGATGGCGGTGCCGCTGCGCGCCCTTGGTCAGGTGCAGATGACCCCGGCGCTGGACGCCACCCAGCAGGCCGCCATCAAGGGCACTACCTACGGCTGGCGCGACCAGATCCTGCTCAAGTTCAAGACCCCGGTATGGGACAGCAAGTCGCGCATGAGCGGCGAGATCTACAGCGACCAGGGGCTGGGCATGCTGTGGGTGGAGCCGGACGTCAAGGGCGGCGCCAATGTACTGGTCAACCTGGCCGGCGACAGCGCGCGCCTGGTGCAGGCCTTCGGCGACAAGCAGATGGTCGATCAGGTGCTGATCCGCTTCCATGCCCTCTATCCCAAGGCGCGCGGTGCCTTCTCCGGCTACGAAGTCCGTCGCTACAGCCGCGATCCGGGCGTGGGCGGTGCCTATCTGGCCTATGGTCCGGGCCAGATCACCCGTTACTGGCGGCTGTGGGAAAAGCCCACCGGCCGGGTGATCTTTGCCGGCGAGCACACCGATCCGCTGCATCCGGGCACCCTGGAAGGGGCCCTGGCCAGCGGTCAGCGCGCCGCCGGCCAGGTCCGCGACCTCAAGGCCGGCAAGGCCGTGGTGCCGGTCGTCGCCAGCGCCAAGGCCCAGGCTCAGCCGGCTGCCGCGCCCAAGCCCGCCGACGCCGCGCCGGCCAAGGACAGTGGCGAGCACGGCTTCTTCTGGAAGCTGTTCCACTGGTCGTTCTGATCCCGACCCGCGCCCGGAGGCTGCCCCTGCGCAGCCTCCCGGCCGCAGCGGACGGGGCCTCCATGCGCCGTCCGATCCATCGATTCCTTCGATATTGATTCGACACTTTTTCCGCTTTCCATCGATACGTTTGCGGCTAGGCTTAGGCAAAGCTTTTTCAGGAGAGAAAAGCGATGCACTGGCGCAACGATGGCCTTCGCTACGGTCTGGTAAGTCTGGTTCTGCATTGGGTCATGGCCCTGGCGATCGTCGCCATGTTCGCCTCCGGCCTGTGGATGCGCACCCTGGACTACTACGACACCTGGTACCACACCGCCCCCGAACTGCATAAGAGCGCCGGCATCCTCCTGCTGATCGCCCTGGTGCTGCGCCTGCTCTGGCGTCTGGTCAGTCCGCCGCCGCCGGTGGAGGGCAGCCCTCTGGTACGCCGCGCCGCCGGGGCCGGGCACTTCCTGCTCTATGCCTTGATGCTCAGCGTCATGGTGGCCGGCTATCTGATCTCCACCGCCGATGGTGTGGCCATCGATGTCTTCGGCTGGTTCAAGGTGCCGGCGACCCTGAGCGGCCTGCCGGACCAGGCCGATACCGCCGGCAAGATCCACCTCTGGTTCGCCTGGACGCTGATCGTCCTGGCCGGCCTGCACGTGCTGGCCGCGCTCAAGCACCATTTCGTCGACCGCGACGGCACCCTGGTGCGCATGCTCGGCCGGGTCCATACCCCTTCCTGATGTTCGCTTCCCACCACCACATGGAGCTCCATCCAATGCTGAAGAAAACCGTTGCCGCCCTGGCCCTGGGTACCGCTCTGCTGGGCGCCGGCCAGGCCATGGCCGCCGATTACAAGATCGACAAGCAGGGCCAGCACGCCTTCATCCAGTTCCGCATCCAACACCTGGGCTACAGCTGGCTGTACGGCACCTTCAAGGACTTCGACGGCAACTTCAGCTTCGATGCCAAGGATCCGTCCGCCGACAAGATCAAGGTGACCATCAACACCGACAGCGTCGACACCAACCACGCCGAGCGTGACAAGCACCTGCGCAGCGCCGACTTCCTCAACGTCGCCGCCCATCCCCAGGCCAGCTTCGAATCCACCAAGGTCACCCCCACCGGCGACGGCACCGCCGACGTCACCGGCAACCTGACCCTGAACGGCGTGACCAAGCCGGTCACCATCAAGGCCCACTTCATGGGCGAGGGCAAGGATCCGTGGGGCGGCTACCGCGCCGGCTTCGAGGGCACCACCACCCTCAAGCTCAAGGATTTCAACATCCAGAAGGACCTCGGTCCGAAGTCCCAGGAAGTGGAATTCATGCTGTCCTTCGAAGGCGTGCGCCAGTAACGGGACGCCCTCAGGTTGTAACCAAAGATGCCGGATTCGTCCGGCATTTTTATGCCTGGTCGTTTTTGGCGACGAGGCGGGCGCCAGAGGAATCCCCCGGCAGAACTCGCCTTCAGCCTGATGGTCTGCTACCGAGGTCGGTCGTCTGGGCCTGATGTCGTAGGAATAGCCGTTTTCACGAGGCGCCGGAGCCGCCGGCGAGATACCCGAGCATGGCGCTTGGGTTATTTACAAACAGTCGTGAACGTAAGTATATTTGTCTGATAATAATTCCTATGCTCGAGCCGGTGCGGATCCACAAGGCGCGCTGCGCATGCTCATTTCCCCGCTTTCAAGGACTTTTGATATGCAGATCAAGCCGGCGCATGCCTTTTTCGCCCCCGCCCTGCTGGCCGTGGCCCTGGCCCTGGGCGCCTGCGGCAAGCAGGACAACAAGGACCAGCAGCAGCAACAGCAGCAGAAGCCCGCGGAGGTCGGGGTGGTGACGATGCAACCCCGCACCGTGACCCTCACCGACGAACTGCCCGGGCGCACCTCGGCCTTCCGCATCGCCGAGGTCCGTCCCCAGGTCAGCGGCATCCTGCTCAAGCGCTACTTCACCGAGGGCGCCGACGTGAAGGCCGGCACCCAGCTCTATCAGATCGATCCGCGCACCTACGAAGCCAACGTCAACTCGGCCAAGGCCTCGCTGGCCCAGGCCCAGGCGACCCTGGCCTCCAACCGGCTCAAGGCCCAGCGCTATGGCGCCCTGGTCAAGGAGCAGGCGATCAGCAAGCAGGAAGCCGACGACGCCCTGTCCATGCAGCGGCAGAACGAAGCCCAGGTGGAATCGGCGAGAGCCGCCCTGCGCAACGCCGAGATCAACCTGGCCTACACCAAGGTCGCCGCGCCGATTTCCGGCCGCATCGGGCGCTCGATGATGACCGAAGGCGCCCTGGTCACCGCCGACCAGACCACCGCCCTGACCAGCATCACCCAGCTCGATCCCATCTATGTCGACGTGACCCAGTCCGCCACCGACCTGCTGCGCCTGCGCCGTGAACTGGACAGCGGTCAGCTGCAGCGCGTGCAGGGCGAGAACGCCGCCGAGGTCAAGCTGATGCTGGAAGACGGCAGTGCCTACAGCCGTCCCGGCAAGCTCAAGTTCGCCGAGGTCTCGGTGGATCAGGGCACCGGCTCGGTGACCATCCGCGCCGAATTCCCCAACCCCGACAAGCTGCTGCTGCCCGGCATGTTCGTGCGTGCCCAGCTGCAGTCCGGCGTTCGCCAGAATGCCCTGCTGGTGCCGCAACAGGGCGTGACCCGCGACATCAAGGGCCAGCCCACCGCCATGGTGGTCAACGGCGAAGGCAAGGTCGAGCAGCGGATCCTCAAGACCGAGCGTACCGTGGGCTCCGACTGGCTGGTCACCGACGGTCTCAAGGCGGGTGACAAGGTCATCACCGAGGGCCTGCAGAAGATCAAGCCGGGCGCCACCGTCACCACCAAGCCGGCGAGCAACATCGCCTCCGCCGAGCAGAAGCCGGCGGGTCAGGCTCAGTAAGGGGAGCGCCCGATGTCCAAGTTCTTCATCGACCGGCCCATCTTCGCCTGGGTGATCGCCCTGGTGATCATGCTCGCCGGTATCCTGTCGATCCTCAATCTGCCGATCAACCAGTACCCGAACATCGCCGCCCCGGCGGTCTCGATCCAGGTGAGCTACCCGGGCGCCTCGGCGCAGACGGTGCAGGACACCGTGGTCCAGGTCATCGAGCAGCAGATGAACGGGATCGACAACCTCAGGTACATCTCCTCGGAGTCCAACTCCGATGGCAGCATGACCATCATCGTGACCTTCAACCAGGGCACGAACTCCGACATCGCCCAGGTCCAGGTGCAGAACAAGCTGCAGCTGGCGACGCCGCTGCTGCCGCAGGAAGTGCAGCAGCAGGGCATGCGCGTGGCCAAGTACCAGCGCAACTTCATGATGGTGGTGGGCCTGGTCTCCATGGACGGCTCCCTGACCAAGGAAGACCTGTCCAACTACATCGTTTCCAACATGCGTGATCCCATCGCGCGGACCAGCGGTGTAGGTGACTTCCAGGTGTTCGGTGCGCAGTACGCCATGCGCATCTGGCTGGATCCGCAGAAGCTGGTGAAGTACCAGCTGACGCCGGTCGACGTCAGCAGCGCCATCCAGAGCCAGAACGTGCAGATCGCCTCCGGTCAGCTCGGCGGCTTGCCGGCGGTGCCGGGGCAACAGCTCAACGCCACCATCATCGGCAAGACCCGCCTGACCAGCGTCGAGGAATTCGGCAAGATCTTCCTCAAGGTCGATCAGAGCGGCGCCCAGGTGCGCCTGCGCGACGTGGCACGGGTGGAGCTGGGGGGCGAGAACTATTCCATCGACGCCCAGTTCGACGGCAAGCCGGCCTCCGGCATGGCCCTGCGTCTGGCCACCGGGGCCAACGCCCTGGACACCGCCAAGGCGGTCCGCGCCACCATCGAACGGCTCAAGCCGTTCATGCCGCCGGGCATGGAAGTGGTCTATCCCTATGACACCACCCCGGTGGTGACCGCCTCCATCCACGAGGTGGTCAAGACCCTGGGCGAGGCGATCCTGCTGGTGTTCCTGGTGATGTTCCTGTTCCTGCAGAACTTCCGGGCCACCCTGATCCCCACCATCGCCGTACCCGTGGTCCTGCTGGGCACCTTCGCGGTGCTCTTGGCCGCCGGTTTCACCATCAACATCCTGACCATGTTCGGCATGGTGCTCGCCATCGGCCTGCTGGTGGACGATGCCATCGTGGTGGTGGAAAACGTCGAGCGGGTGATGGCCGAGGAGGGGCTCTCGCCCAAGGAGGCGACGCGCAAGTCCATGGGCCAGATCCAGGGCGCCCTGGTCGGTATCGCCATGGTGCTGTCGGCGGTGTTCGTGCCCATGGCCTTCTTTGGCGGCTCCACCGGGGTGATCTATCGCCAGTTCTCCATCACCATCGTTTCCTCGATGGTGCTCTCGGTGCTGGTGGCCCTGATCCTGACTCCGGCGCTGTGCGCCACCCTGCTCAAGCCGGTCAAGCAGGGGCACCACGAGAAGCGCGGTTTCTTCGGCTGGTTCAACCGCAAGTTCGAGAGCGGTCAGCACCGCTACGAGCGCAGCGTGGCCGCGGTGATCCGCCACAAGGTGCCCTTCCTGCTGCTGTACCTGCTGATCGTCGGCGTCATGGTGTTCCTGTTCACCCGCATCCAGTCGTCCTTCCTGCCGGAAGAGGACCAGGGCGTGATCTTCGCCCAGGTCACCACGCCGCCGGGCTCCAGTGCCGAGCGGACGCAGAAGGTGCTCGACACCATGCGCGAGATGATGATGAAGAACGACTCGAGCGCGGTCAGCTCGATGTTCACCGTCAACGGCTTCAACTTCGCCGGTCGCGGCCAGAGTTCGGGTCTGGCGTTCATCCAGCTCAAGCCCTGGGAAGAGCGCCCGGACGCCAAGGACGGGGCCAGTGCCGTGGCCGGTCGCGCCATGGGCTACCTGTCGGGCATCAAGGACGCCATCGTCTACGCCATCGTGCCGCCGGCGGTGCTGGAGCTGGGTAACGCCACCGGCTTCGACTTCTATCTGCAGGACCAGGGCGGCATCGGTCACGAGGCGCTCATGGCCGCGCGCAACCAACTGCTCGGCATGGCCGCGCAGAATCCCAAACTGATGCAGACCCGTCCCAACGGCCTCAACGACGAGCCGCAATTCAAGCTCATCGTCGACGACGAGAAGGTGCGCGCCCTGGGGCTGTCGCAGAGCGACGTCAACCAGACGCTGTCCATCGGCTGGGCGTCCAGCTACGTCAACGACTTCATCGACCGCGGTCGGGTGAAGAAGGTGTACCTGCAGGGCGAAGCCAGCGCGCGGATGAATCCCGAGGACTTCAACAAGTGGTACGTGCGCAACAGCGCGGGCGAGATGGTGCCGGTGTCGGCCTTCGCCCGCGGCGAGTGGATCTACGGCTCGCCCAAGCTGGAGCGCTACAACGGCATCTCCTCGCTGGAGATCCTCGGTTCCGCGGCGCCCGGCTACAGCACCGGTGACGCCATGGCCGAGATCGAGCGCATGGCCAAGGACCTGCCGCAGGGCGTGGGTATCGCCTGGACCGGTCTGTCCTACGAGGAGCGGCTGTCGGGCTCCCAGGCGCCGGCCCTCTACGCCCTGTCGCTGCTGGTGGTGTTCCTCTGCCTCGCGGCGCTGTACGAGAGCTGGTCGATCCCGATCGCGGTCATCCTGGTGGTGCCGCTGGGGGTGGTGGGGGCCTTGCTGGCCACCTACTTCCGTGGCCTGGCCAACGACGTCTTCTTCCAGGTCGGTCTGTTGACGACCATCGGCCTGGCGGCGAAGAACGCCATCCTGATCGTGGAATTCGCCAAGGAGCTGCACGAGGGCGGCAAGAACATCGTCGATGCGGCGGTGGAAGCCTCGCGCATGCGTCTGCGGCCCATCATCATGACCTCCATGGCCTTCATCCTGGGCGTGGTGCCCCTGGCGATCTCCTCGGGCGCGAGCTCCGGCAGCCAGCACGCCGTGGGTACCGGCGTGATCGGCGGCATGCTCACCGCCACGATACTGGCGATCTTCTGGATTCCCATGTTCTACGTGGTGGTCAGCAGCCTGTTCAAGGACAAAGCCACCAAGGACCAGGAAGCCCATGGCAAGGAAGGACACTGATATGAAGAAGTCTGTCTTGGCGGTGGTCGTGGGCATGCTGGCCGTCTCCGGCTGCAGCCTGATCCCCGACTACCAGCGACCCAACGCGCCGGTGGAGAATGCCTGGCCCCATGGCCAGGCCTACGATGCCCTGACGGTCAACCGCGACCAGCAGGCGGCCGACATCGGCTGGCGCGATTTCTATCGCGATCCGGCCCTGCAGCAACTGATCCAGCTGTCACTGGACAACAACCGCGACCTGCGCCAGGCCGCGCTGAACGTGCGCCTCTACCAGGCGCAGTACCGCGTGCAGCGCGCCGAGCTGTTTCCCGACATCAGTGTCAGCGGCACCGGGACCCGTACCCGCCAGCCGGAAGACCTGAGCCAGGTCTCCGCCATCCGCGAACTGCTCGCCGGCAACAGCGCCAACGGCGCGGGTGGCGGTGGCGGCGGCAGCATCAGCAGCCAGTACAGCGTGACCCTGGGCTTCACCTCCTATGAGCTGGACCTCTTCGGTCGCCTGCGCAGCCTCAGCGAGCAGGCGCTGCTCAACTACTTCGCCACCAGCGAAGGACGTCGCAGCACCCAGATCTCGCTGGTCTCGGAAGTGGCCAACGCCTACTACGCCTGGCTCACCGACCAGCGCATGCTGCAACTGACCCGCGAGACCCTGGACGCCTATCAGCGCTCCTACGACCTGACCCGTCAGACCGTGGAGAACGGCGTGGCCAGCGGCCTGGACCTGCGCCAGTCGCGTACCGCCCTGGAAGGGGCGCGGGCGAATCTGGCGCAATACACCCGCCAGGTGGCCCAGGATCGCAATGCCCTGGCCTTGCTGCTGGGCACCTCGATCCCGGCGGACCTGCCGCAGGGCAAGGGCCTGGACGGCAAGGACCTGCTCGCCGACCTGCCGGCCAACCTGCCGTCGGATCTCCTGCAGAAGCGCCCGGACATCCTCCAGTCCGAGCTGCAGCTGCGCGCCGCCAACGCCAACATCGGCGCGGCGCGGGCGGCCTTCTTCCCGCGCATCAGCCTGACCGCCCAGGGTGGCACGGCCAGTCGCGATCTGAATGGCCTGTTCGACGCCGGCTCCGGCTACTGGACCTTCTCGCCGAGCATCAACATCCCCATCTTCACGGCCGGCAGCCTCAAGGCCAGCCTGGATGCGGCCAGGATCCAGAAGGACATCAACGTCGCCACCTACGAGAAGTCGATCCAGACCGCCTTCCGCGAAGTGGCCGATGCCCTCGCGGCGAAGGGCACCTACGACGACCAGTTGCAGGCCCAGCAGGACCTGGTGCAGGCCAGCCAGGAGTACTACGACCTGGCCAACCTGCGCTATCGCCAGGGCATCGACAACTACCTCACGGTGCTCGACGCCCAGCGCTCGCTGTACAGCGCCCAGCAGCAGCTGATCACCGATCGACTCAACCAGCTCAACAGCGAGGTCACCCTGTACAAGGCCCTCGGCGGTGGCTGGCTGGAGCGCAGCCAGACGCGACCGCCGCTGGCGGCCAAGCCCTGATCCTGCTCCAGCAAGACGCCGGCCTCGTGCCGGCGTTCTTCTGTCCGGGGTGCCCGTCTATCGACGCCGCTGGGGGGCTGGGTATACTGCCCCCTGTCCCTTTCTCTGGAGTCTCTGCATGCGCTATCGCCTGTTGCTCGGCCTGCTCGCCGCCACTGGTCTGACCCTGGCCGGCTGCGCCAGCAGCCCCCAGCAATTGAGTCCGCAACCCCAGATCACCGCGCCCATCGCCCCGGTCGGCCAGGGCCAGCCGGTCTCGGTCCGGGTGGTCGACGGCCGTTCCTCCTTTACCCTCGGCACCCGTGGCGGTCTCTATCCCGACACCAGCGTGGTGGTGGTGCAGACCCAGGACGTGATTCCCAAGCTGCAGGCCGAAGCCGAGAAGGCGGTCCGCCAGATGGGCTTCACCCCGTCGCCCAATGCCGGCCCCGGCGCGCCCCAACTGACCCTGACCCTGGCCGAGCTGAACTACCAGTCGCCCAAGGAGCTGTACGTCACCGCCTCCGACGTTGCCGCGGCCTTCCAGGTCGACGTCCGCAACAGCCAGCGCGGCTACCGCGGCCGCTACGGCGCCAGCCTCAACCAGCGTTTCGGCATGGCGCCCAACGCCGAGGCCAACACCAAGCTGGTCAGCGATGTGCTGAGCGACGCCCTGACCCGGGTATTCAAGGATCCGACCGTGGTCCAGGTGCTCAGCGGTCGCTGAAAACCCGACGCCCACGAAAAAGCCCGGCCAGTGCCGGGCTTTTTCGTGGGTCGCCGACCGCTATTCCAGGCCGGCCAGCACGCGGTACTTGTTGAGCACCGGCTGGGCGTACTGGCGCACCAGCTGCGCCCGGTATTCCGCCGGGCACTCGGCCAGGCGCTTTTCCCACTCGCCGCGGGCGACCGCGATTTCCTCGGCGGGAAACAGGGCGTCCACCGCGGGCACGGCCAGCTCCGGATCGCGACCCTCCCAGGCGGCATAGGCCAGGTAGCTGGCCGGGAACAGCCGGTAGTTGCCGAGGATCTGCCGGTCCATTTCCTGGGCCAGCGTCTTGGCATCCTCGAACTCACCCGTGACCGGTTCGCCAAAGGCCACGTGCACCCGGCCCTTGTAGCCGGTGATCCCCAGGGCGATGCTGACGTCGTCCTCGCCCGGTGCCTTGGTATAGCCGCCGGTGGTGGCGCGGATGTGCAGTTCGCGGGCCTTGGCCTGGTCGCAGGGATCGAATTCGTAGCTGATGGACACCGGCACGATGTTCAGCGCCTTGACCAGCTCGGCGAAGGGGGCGTCCTTGCAGCTCATGTGGAACATCTTGAGGATGGCCGAATCGGTACGGTCGTCGCCGTCCTTGGCCCGGCCCTCGGCCTGGGCGATCCAGATGGACTGGCCGTCCTGACGGATCGAGTGATTGATGTAGGCGGACAGATTCTGGTACGCCGCCAGCTTCTCGCGCCGACCGCTGATGGAGCGGTGCACGATGAAGCTCTTGTTCAGCCGCATCAGGTCGCTGACGAAGGGCTTCTGCAGGAGGTTGTCGCCGATGGCGATGCGCGGCGTTGGCAGGCCGGCGTGGTAGACGGCATAGTTGACGAAGGCTGGGTCCATCACGATGTCGCGGTGGTTGGCCAGGAACAGATAGGCCCGGCCACTGCGCAGCTGGTCGATACCGGAGTAGGTGACGCCGTCCGAGGCCTTTTCGATGGCGCGATCCACATAGGGTTCGAGCTTGTCCTGCAGCGCGGCGACGCTCTGGATGCCGCCCAGTTCCTGGCGCAGGCGGGTGCGCAACAGGGGCCGCACCACCCAGCCGAGGCCTTTGGACAGGCGCGGGAAACGGTAGCCGGCGAGGATGGCGATGAAGTGGTCGTCGTCGATCAGGCGGGCCAGAACCCCGGGGACTTCCGCGTCGTTATAGGGTCGAATGGCTTCGAACTCGCCCATGGTGTTCTCTTGTAGAAATTCCGGCGGCCATAGTAGTGGGCGTGGCGCCAGATGCAAGCGCCAGGGGCCGGATGGGCGGCAGGTTGGCGGTCGAGGAGTGCAGGCAGATGCTGGAAAGCCAGGAATACGATTGCCCTTATTGCGGCGAACCGGGCGAGGTGGTGCTCGACCTCAGCGGCGGTGATCAGGACTACTACGAAGACTGCGAAGTCTGCTGCCGGCCGATCCGCTTCGGCCTGCACACCGATGGCGAGGACTGGAATCTCGAGGTTCGTCGGGAGGACGACTGATGCGTCGCATCTACGAGCCGGGTTCGCTGCACGAGGGTGAATTGCTCCTGGCGGTGCTGGCCAGCGAAGGCATCAGCGGCTTTCTCGCCGGACGCCATCTGCTCGGGGGCATCGGCGACCTGCCGGCGGCAGGGCTGCTCGGCCTGCTGGTCGAGGATGAGGAGGCCCTCCGCGCGCAGGCGCTGATCGCCGCGTACAATGCCGCCACGCCCCTGCCGGGAGAGGATCCGTCCCCCGAGCAGGGCATCCTCGTCTGCTAGGTTCTAGACGAAAAGTGCCTACGCATCGGTGATGCTTCGTTGAAAAACGCTTCGGAATGCTCATTTACCACTTGTAAACTCCGCTTCCTCAGCATTTTTCGCCTCGCCTGACCTTCGCTCGGCGACTTTTCGTAAAGAACCGAAAAAAGGTTTTCATGTCCGGACGCTACGCCCTGTTCCGCTGGCCCGCCGAATTCGCCGCCCTGGCGGGATTCCCCGAAAAGCATGCGCCGCGCTGGAACATCTCCCCCCATCAGCAGGTGCTGCTGCAGCGGCGGACCGCCGAGGGCGAGCGGGTCGACAGCGGTCGCTGGGGACTGACTCCGCCCTGGCTCACCGATCTTTCCCGCACCCCCACCCACGCCCGCGCCGAAAGCCTGGCCACCCAGCCGATGTTTCGCGAGCCCTTTCGCCTGCGGCGTTGCCTGCTGCCCGCCAACGGCTTCTACGAATGGCGCGGCAATCATCGCAAGCGGCCCTACTGGATGCTCAATGGCGAACCCCTGGCCTGGTTCGCCGCGCTCTGGGAGGCCTATCCGGCCGGGGACCAGCTCTGGCTGTCGGTGGCCATGGTCACCCAGGCCGCCGGCCCGCTGCGGCGGCCGATCCTGCTGGACGAAGCGGGGCGCGCCCTCTGGCAGGATCCGGACAGCCCGCCCGAAGCCCTGCAGGCGCTGTTGGCCACGGGCGGCATGCCGCTGCGCGAGCGGGTGCTGGCCGATATCGTCAATCGGCCCGAGGTGGACGGACCGGAGTGTCTGACCCCGCTGTAGACGCGGTCCTCACCCCGGCCCTCTCCCAGGAGGGAGAGGGGTGGCTTGGCACTTGAGGGGAGGGGGCTAGACCCGGAACCGTCCCGCCAGCTGGCGTTGCTGTTCGGCCAGTTCGCGCAGTTGCTGGCCGGCGCGGGAGGCGCTGTCGGCTTCGCCGTGGACCGCCTGGGCGCTCTGGCCGATGTTGACCACGTTGCGATTGATGTCCTCGGCCACCGCGCTCTGTTCTTCCGCGGCGCTGGCGATCTGCAGGTTCATGCTGGTGATCTCGCCCACCGCCGCCAGGATGGTGTCCAGGGCCTGGCGGGTGGCCTCGGTCTGGGCGACCTGGGTGCTGGTCTGGGCACCGCTGGCCTGCATCACCGTCACCGCCTCGCGGGTGCCCTGCTGCAGGCGCTGGATCATCTCCTGGATCTCGCCGGTGGCGACCTGGGTCTTTTGCGCCAGGTTGCGCACCTCGTCGGCCACCACGGCGAAGCCGCGGCCCTGCTCGCCGGCGCGCGCCGCCTCGATGGCGGCGTTGAGCGCCAGCAGATTGGTCTGCTCGGCGATGCCGTTGATGGTGGTGAGGATGGAGCCGATGTTCTCGCTGTCCTCGGCGACCCGGCGGACCTGCTCCACCGCGCGCTCGATCTCCCGGGCGAGGGCGGCGCTGCTGGCGACGTTCTGCTGCACCAGCCGCTGGCCTTCGTTGACCGCGCCGTCCGCCTCGGTGGCGGCCCGCGCCGCGCGACCGGCATTGCCGGCCACGTCCTGGGCGGTGGCGGTCATCTCCTGCATGGCGGTGGCCAGCTGGTCGATCTCCTGCAACTGGCGCTGCACGCCGTCGCGGGTGCGCTGGGCGATATGGGAGGTGTGCTCGGCGGCCGAGGCCACCTCGCCCACCGAGCGGATCAGCTGGCCGATGAGGCCCTGCAGCGAGGCCAGGAAGCGATTGAAGCCGCCGGCCATGGCGCCGACCTCGTCGCGGCGCTCGGTGGCGAGGCGCTGGGTGAGGTCACCGTCGCCCTGGCCGATGGCGTCGAGCATGGTCACCATCTGCCTCAGCGGCCGGGCGATGCGCAGGCTGATCAGCCAGAGCACCAGCAGACCGGCGCCGGCGACCGCCAGGCCCACCAGCAGCATGCCGATCACGTCCTGGTGGCGTTGGCTACCCAGGGTGTCCTTGAGGCTGTAGAGGTCGGCCAGTACGGCTTCGCGGGGGAGTTCGATGATCAGCGTCCAGACCTGGCGGTTGTCGCCGGCGAAGCGCAGCGGCAGATAGACCTGATAGCGCTCGCTCTGGGCGTCGAAGCGCCGGGTGACGCCTTCGCCGAGGTCCTTGAGGCCGGCCAGGGTCGCGCCCAGCACCGGTTCGGCCGGTTTGCCCAGCTGGCTGGCATCGTTGGTGTAGGCGACCAGGGTGCCGCGGCCGGCCACCAGAGCCATGCGGCCCACGCCGCCATAGAGGCGGCCATTGGCCTTGACCAGCTGGCGCTGGATGAAGTCCAGCGGCACGTCGGCACCGACCACGCCCTTGAAGGCGCCGCCGACCAGGATCGGCACGTTGAAGGAGGCGATCAGCACCTGCTGCTCGTTGACCGTGTCGGGCATGGGATCGAGCACGCAGGTGGTGCGATTTTCCCGCGGGCAGAGGTAGTACTCGCCTTCGCGCACGCCCGAGGGCAGGCGGGTCTGGCTTTCCACGGTCGGGCCGATCGGTTCCACCGTCACATCGCCGTCGAGGGTCTTGTGCCACCAGGGGGTGAAGCGCCCCTGCTCGTCGTAGCCGGCCGCGGCATCACCGCGATGGCGGTCGTCCTGGCCGTCGATGGCATTGGGCTCCCAGACGGTATAGAGACTGAGCAGGCCGGACTGGCGCTGCAGACTCCGGCCCAGCAGGCGGACCAGACTCTGGCGATCCAGCTCGACCTGCTGGTCGCCCGGACTGGCCATGGCCACGTTGAGTTGCGCCAGCTGACTGGCCAGTTGCAGGGGGACGTCCAGCTGGCGTTGCAGCTGGTTGCCCACGGCCTCGGCCTCGGCCGTGAGCCGGGCTTCGGCGGCCGTGGCGGCCAGGGCCTCGGTATGGCTGTCGACCAGGGCGCGGGTGCGCTGACCGGCGAACAGGGTGTAGGCGATCAGGGCAGCGACCACCGCCAGGATGCAGGCGCCGGCCAGCAGGGTGATGGAGGTGCGGATGGAGCGGGAATTCATGGGGGACTCCGGGGCGTTCGATACCGGGAGCTATCGGCGCAGATGTCTGTCCATTGAGGCCTCCGGTCGGCTGGCAGGAGAGCGTTGCCGGGCATTACCGGACGTTGCCGGGTCTGACGCCCCTCTCTAGACTGTATCCGTCTCGATACCTGGAGATTCCCATGCGCCGTATCCTTCCCCTCGCAGGCCTGTCCCTGAGCCTGCTGCTGGTCGCCTGCCAGACCGTCAATACCACCTCCGGTGGTGCGGTCGGGGTGCAGCGCAAGCAGTACATGTTCAGCATGCTGTCCGAGCAGCAGGTCAACCAGATGTACGCCCAGTCCTATGCCAAGACGGTCAGCGAGGCCAAGTCCGCCGGCAAGCTGGCCAACGACACGGCCGACGGCAAGCGCGTGGCCGCCATCGCCAAACGGCTGATCCCGCAGACCGCGGCCTTCCGTCCGGACGCGGTGAACTGGGATTGGCAGGTCAACCTGGTGCAGAGCGACGAACTCAACGCCAACTGCGGCCCGGGCGGCAAGATCTTCGTCTACAGCGGCCTCATCGATCAGCTCAAGCTGACCGACGACGAACTGGCGGCGGTGATGGGCCACGAGATCGCCCACGCCCTGCGCGAGCACAGCCGCGAGCAGATGTCGCGGGCCTATGCCATCCAGATGGGCGAGAACCTCGGCGGCGCCCTGCTGGGCGTCGGCCAGGGCGGCATGCAGCTGGCCGACCAGGTGTCCCAGGTGGCCCTGACCCTGCCGTTCAGCCGCGGCAACGAGAACGAGGCGGATCTCATCGGTCTGGAGCTCTCGGCGCGCGCCGGCTACAACCCCAATGCCGCCATCACCCTCTGGCAGAAGATGGCCCAGGCCAGCCAGGGCAAGCAGCCGGCGGAATTCCTCAGCACCCACCCCTCCGACGCCAACCGCACCAAGGCGCTGCAGGCGGCGATTCCCAAGGTGATGCCGCTGTACGAGGCGGCGAAGAAGGGTTGAGGATTTGGGTTTGGGGGAAGGTACTTCCCTCACCCCAGCCCTCTCCCAGGGGGAGAGGGGGCGGGTAGGCGCCGTAGGCTGGGTTGAGTGCAGCGAAGCCCGGCAGGGCTCGGCGTCGCTACCGCCGCCGGGCGCTGTAGACCTTGAAGCCGTCGCGTTCGGCCAGGGTGCGGCAATTGCCGAAGGCGGCCTCGATCAGCGGCGGATAGCGCAGGAAGCTGTTGGCCACCAGGCGCAATTCGCCGCCGGGGCGCAGATGGCGCACCGCCTCGGCGAGCAGGGTCTCGGTGGTGCGGTAGTCGGTCTTCACGCCGCTGTGGAAGGGCGGATTGCTGACGATGGCGGCAAGACCGGTGGGCGCCGCGGCGATGCCGTCACCGGCGATCACGGTTCCGGCCAGGCCATTGGCCGCCAGGGTCTGGCGACTGCTGGCCGCGGCGAAGGCGTCCACGTCGAGCAGGTGCAGGCTGCTGGCGGGATAGCGGCGGGCCAGGGCGGCGCCGACCACGCCGGCGCCACAACCGAAGTCCAGTACCGCCCCCTCGGGCAGGCCGTCGAGGTGTTCCAGCAGTAGCGCCGTGCCCACGTCCAGCCGGCCATGGCTGAACACGCCCGGCAGGCTGAAGATCTCCAGACTCATCCCCGCCCGCTCCAGCCGGTGACGTTGCAGCCAGGCGTCCGGCTGCGGATCGGCCGAGGTGCGAGGGTCCTGCACCACCCACAGTTGGCAATGGCGGGCGCTGTCGAGCTTGCTGGCCTGGCCCAGGGCGCCCAGCTGGCGCGCCGCGCGCTCGATCCCGGCCTTCTTTTCCCCGACTAGATAGAGGCTGCCCGCAGCCGGCAGGCGCTGGCTCAGGGCGGTGAGCAGGAAGTCGGTGGCCTCGCGGGACTTGGGCAGGAACAGCACGGCAGCGGTGAAGTCGCCCACCGGGGGTTCGATCCCCAGGCTGACGCGACCCGGATAGCGCCGCATCAGTTGTTCGGCCTCGCCCGCATGCCAGCTCCAGCCGCTGCCCGCGGGCAGGGCGCCCAGCAGGTCATCGGCCGGCAAGCCGGCCAGCAGCAAGGCGCCGCCAAAGCGCTCGGGGTGACGGAGGAGGACTTCGCTGCGCGGATCCATGGGGCTACCTGGCGAAAAAGCGCGAACTTTAGCAGACCACCCGCTGCGGCGTGCCGGCGAAATGGCCCTCGGCATTGGCGGCGAGCTGGCCAATGATCCGCTGGCGCGCCTCGCGACTGCCCCAGGCGTTGTGCGGGGTGACGATCAGTCGCGGAATGTCGCCGGCCAGCAGCGGATTGCCGTCGCGCGGCGGCTCGACGCTGAGCACGTCGGTGGCGGCGCCGGCCAGGTGGCCGCGTCTCAGGCAGTCGGCCAGGGCCTGTTCGTCGACGATGCCGCCGCGGGCGGTGTTGACCAGGAAGGCCGTGGGTTTCATCGCCGCCAGTTCCGCCGTACCGATCAGGCCGCGGGTCTGCTCGGTCAGCGGGCAGTGCATCGTCAGGGCGTCCACCTGGGGCAGCAGCTCGGCCAGCGGCAGGCTGCCCGGGCGGGCGGGGCGACCGGGCAACTGGCCCACCAGGGTCTGCATGCCGAAGGCTTCGGCCAGCCGCTTGACCGCGCTGCCCAGTTCGCCGAGGCCGAGCAGGCCGAGGGTCTTGCCTTCCAGCTCGACGATGGGGTGGTCGAGCAGGCAGAACTGGCTGGCGGTCTGCCAACGACCGGCGCGGATGTCCGCCTGGTAGTCCGGCAACCGGGTGGCCAGGGCCAGCAGCAGCGCCAGGGTGTGCTGGGCGACCGAGGCGGTGCCGTAGCCCTGGCAGTTGCAGACGCGCACGCCCTGGGCGCGCGCGGCCTCCAGGTCGATGTTGTTGGTGCCGGTGGCGCTGACCAGCACCAGCTTCAACTCGGGGCAGGCGGCCAGGATGGCGGCGTCCAGCACCACCTTGTTGACGAGGGCGACCTGGGCGCCGGCCAGGCGCGCCGCGACCTCCTCCGGGGCGCTCGCCGGATGGAGTTCCAGTTCGTCGAACACCGCGCGCAAGGGCGCCGGGTCCAGATCGCCCAGGTCGAGAGAGGCATAGTCGAGGAACACGGCGCGAACGGGCATGACGACTCCAGCGGACAGGGAAGGGAGGTCCGAGCCTAGCAGCCGCGGGTCGTCCAGGAAAACCGCCCGGTCGCGGCTGGAGTATGCTGAGGGGATGAATTATCTCGCGCACCTGCACCTGGGCGGCCCCGGCCGCGAAGATCGCCTCGGCAGTCTCTACGGCGATTTCGTCAAGGGCTCGGCGGACGTCTGGCCGGCCGGGATTGCCGCCGGCATCCGGCTGCACCGGCGCATCGACGTCTATACCGACGACCATCCCCTGGTGATCCGGGCCAAGACCCGGTTGCCCGCGGCGCGGCGGCGGGTGGCCGGGCTGCTGGTGGATGTCTTCTTCGATCACTGCCTGGCGCGCCTCTGGCACGACTATGCCGCGCAGCCGCTGCCGGATTTCGCCGCGGACTGCTACCAGACCCTGCTGGAGGAGCCGGAGCTGCCGCCGCGGTTGGCCCGCATCGCGCCCCTGATGGCGCGTCAGGACTGGCTAAGCAGCTACCGGGACTTCGCCGTGCTGGAGCGGGTGGTGGAGGGGATGGCGCGACGGCTGTCGCGCCCGGAACTGCTGGCCGGCGCCTTCGCCGAGCTGGAGGCCGCCTACGACGGCCTGCTGGCAGACTTTCGCGACTTCTATCCGCAGTTGCAGGCCTTTGCCGCCGCCGAGCGGGCGGCGCGGGTTTCCAGCTGAATCCCGAGGCGGGCGGCGATGGCCGCCTGGCAGCCACCCGCCAGCACCTGGCGCGCCTGGCCCTGGGGCAGCACCGCGGGTAGCAACTCGATCCTCAGGGTAGTGCCGCCATTCTCCAGTAGGCGCAGCAGATGACTCACCAGGTCGTCGTCGCCGATGAAGGCCGCGTCCCGATCCGGCTCGCCGTGGCGCCAGTAGCTCAGGGCCACGGGTTGCAGCGGGGTGCCGGTGGCGATGGCCGGACTCAGCAGCCGGCCATGAAAGGTCCGCAGCACGCTGCCGTCGGTGGTGGTGCCCTCGGGAAAGAGCGCCAGTGACAGGCCCTGGGTCAGGCGCGTGGTCAAGGCCTCGCCCAGGGCGTCGCCGCGTTCGGCACCGCGGCGGATGAACAGGGTGCCGGCCTGACGCGTCAGCCAGCCGGCGAAGGGCCAATCCGCCACCTCCGCCTTGGACAGGAAACCCAGCGGCCGCAAGCTGCCGAGGGCGACGATGTCCAGCCAGGACACATGATTGGCCAGCCACAGGTGGGTGCCGCGCGGCACCTCGCCCCGGACCTCCAGGCGCAGGCGCAGCGCCCGGGCCAGCAGCTGGAAGAAGCGCCGCGTCAGCCGTTGCCGCAGCCCCAGGCAGGGCCGCCGACCGAGCGTTACCGCCAGCGCCACCGTCAGGGCGAACAGCGCCCCGAGCAGCAGCGCGGCCAGCACCGGCAGCAACCGCAGGGCGAGGCGCAGTCGCCTCATACCGCGGCCTTGAAGTGGCGGGCATAGCGTGGGCAGAGGTCTTCGCGCTTGAGCAGGATGAAGACGTCGGCCACGCCGAATTCCGGATCCCAGCAGGGCGCGCCGCAGACCTGGGCGCCCAGGCGCAGATAGGCCTTGAGCAGGGGCGGCAGCTGCACCACCAGGTTGTCCGGCACGGCGACGAAGGGCAGCGGGCGCCGCGGCGTGGCGCGGATCGCCGGGATGCGTTCGTCCCGCGCGGCCTGGCGCAGCAGGGCGGCGGCCTGCAGACCGCCATCGGCCATGGGCACGCTGGCGCAGCCCATGAGGTAGCGATAGTCGCCACAGGCCATGATTTCGGCCAGTTCCGCCCACAGCAGGGCGATGGCGGCGCCGGTGCGATGCCCGGGCGCCACGCAGGTGCGGCCGATTTCCAGCAGCGGACCCTGCAGGCCGTCCAGGCCTTCCAGCTGGAATTCGCTTTCGCTGTAGAGACTGCCCAGGCGCTCGCGGCGGCGTCCGTCGAGCAGTCGCGTGGTGGCGATTAGCTCGCCGCTGCGCAGGTCGCGCACCCCCAGGTGCAGGCAGTGGGCGTCGTAGGCGTCCTGGTCGAGGTTGTCGGCGAAATGCACGCCGTAGGTGCTGCCGAAGACGTTGGCCCGCAGGCGCTGGGCGGCGCGGATATCCGCGGCGGTCGACAGGCGTTCGGCGCGCAGCGCGGGCGGTGCGGACACTGGAATCGGCATGGCAGGGCTCCGGCAGTGGGTATGCAGCAAACCCTAGGTAGCCGGGATGACAGCCCCGTGAAGCGGCCATGGCGATCTCGTGACGAGCGGTCGGGCACCGTTGCAGGGGCGCCCTCCAGATGCCTGCGGGCGCCAGGGGACTGACCGAACGCATTCGCAATTGCTAGGTTGGACGCGTAGACTGATGCGTCAATCCTATTTTTTCCCAGCATGAAGGTTCTGGCCATGCAGATCGCGGCGAACACGGCAGTATCCATCGACTACACCCTGACCAACGACGCCGGCGAAGTCATCGACAGCTCCGCTGGTGGTGCTCCGCTGGTGTACCTGCAAGGCGCGGGCAACATCATTCCCGGCCTCGAGCGCGCCCTGTCCGGCAAGCAGGCCGGCGACGAGCTGAAGGTGGCCATCGAGCCGGAAGACGCCTACGGCGAATACACCCCCGAACTGGTTGCCACCCTGGGCAAGGAAATGTTCGAAGGCGTGGACGAGCTGGAAGTGGGCATGCAGTTCCACGCCTCCGGCCCGGACGGCGCCATGCAGATCGTCACCGTGCGTGACATCGACGGCGACCAGGTCACGGTCGACGGCAACCACCCCCTGGCTGGCCAGCGTCTGAACTTCGACGTCAAGGTGGTCAACGTGCGTGCGGCCAGCGACGAAGAAATCGCCCACGGCCACATCCATGGCGAAGGTGGTCATCACCACTAAGCCTGGCCTCAGGCTCCCGCGACGCCCGTGTCCGGCTCTGCCGGCGCGGGCGTTGTCGTTTGTGGCGTCCGTGCGGGGTGGCCCTCACCCCAACCCTCTCCCAGGGGGAGAGGGGGCTGGTTGGATGATGCGGCCTAGGGTGGATGACGGCGCAGCCTCATCCACGGAGGCACGGTTGCCGCGTGGAAAACGCTGCGCGGTTTTCCACCCTACCGGGCCAGGCTGCCTTGGGGACGCACCACCAGGGCCTTGTCGCCCCCTTCACGTACCCAAAACAGCGTCGCCCCGGCCACCGCGGCGGGCATGAACAGGGCGTTCAGGCCAGGGACCAGCAGCGCCAGGTAGGTCACCCCGCCAAAGCCCAGGCAGCGCAGGCGGCGGGTGCGCAGCCAGGCGAGCATGGCGCGGAAATCCAGCTTGTGGTTGTCGGCGGGGAAGTCGATGTACTGCACCGCCATCATCCAGACGCCGAACAGGATCCACAGTGGCGCGGCGATCAGGTTGAGGCCGGGGATGAAGGTCAGCACCAGCAGGCCCAGGGCGCGCGGCAGGTAGTAGCCCAGCTTGCGCAGTTCGCGCTGCAGGGTGCGCGGCACCATGGTGACCAGTTCGGTGAGATTGAACGGCGGGAAGTCGTCCTGGCCGCGCACCATGACCTCGACCTTTTCCGCCAGAAAGCCGTTGAAGGGCGCCGCCACCAGGTTGGCCAGCATCGTGAAGGTAAAGAAGATGATCGCCAGCAGCAGGAGCACGAACAGCGGCCAGAGCAGCCATTCGACGAAGCTCGCCCAGGTCGGCAGGCTCGGCATCAGCTGCTCCAGCCAACCCTCGAAGCCGCGCACGGCAAAGGTGAGAATGGCGGCGTAGAGCAGCAGGTTGATGGTCAGCGGGATGACCACGAAGCGGCGCATGCCGGGGCGGGTCACCAGGCGCAGCCCTTCGGCGAAGTAGGCGGAGCCGGACAGCGGAGCGACGGCCATGAAGATTCCTGACAGGTGGCGGGAGGCACAGCTTACCTCAGGGCTCCCTGGCCGAAGCGGTCGACATAGGCGCGCCCTATGGTCTGGATTTAGAATGGTCGCTTCTGTGGAGGGACGGCACCCGTTAGGCTGAGCCCCATCCCTGGACCCGGTGTCCGCCTTTTGGCGCCGGTCGCGCCGTCGCCAGGAGCGACTGGCGCTTGCGGAACGGCTCCGCACGCACACCGGCCGGCATGCCCCCAGGGCGCGCCGGCCACTCTACTCTTAGGTCTGCCGGAGACCCCGGCAGGGAGAATGTCATGTCTGAAGTCAGCAACTCGCGCCATTCGCGTCTCATCATCCTCGGTTCCGGTCCGGCCGGTTACACGGCCGCGGTCTATGCCGCCCGTGCCAACCTCAAGCCGCTCTTGATCACCGGCATGCAGATGGGCGGCCAGCTGACCACCACCACCGAGGTCGACAACTGGCCGGGTGACCCCCACGACCTGACCGGTCCGGCGCTGATGGAGCGGATGCGCGAGCACGCCGAGCGCTTCGAGACCGAGATCGTCTTCGATCACATCAACGCCGTGGACTTTGGCGGTAAGCCCTACACCCTCAAGGGTGACAGCGCCACCTACACCTGCGACGCCCTGATCATCGCCACCGGTGCCAGCGCCCGCTACCTGGGTCTGGCCAGCGAGGAGGCCTTCATGGGCAAGGGCGTGTCCGCCTGCGCCACCTGCGACGGCTTCTTCTATCGCAACCGCGAGGTGGCGGTGGTCGGCGGCGGCAACACCGCGGTCGAGGAGGCCCTGTACCTGGCCAACATCGCCAGCAAGGTGACCCTGATCCACCGCCGCGAGACCTTCCGCGCCGAGAAGATCCTGCAGGACAAGCTGCGTGCCCGGGTCGCCGAAGGCAAGATGGCGCTCAAGCTCAACGCCAGCGTCGACGAGGTGCTGGGCGACAACATGGGCGTCACCGGCGTGCGCATCAAGAACAACGATGGCAGCAGCGAAGAGCTGCAGGTGGCCGGCCTGTTCGTCGCCATCGGCCATACCCCCAACACCGGGTTGTTCGAAGGCCAACTGGAGACCCACGACGGCTATCTGGTGGTGAAGGGCGGCCGCGAGGCCAATGCCACCGCCACCAACGTGCCGGGCGTGTTCGCCGCCGGCGACGTGGCCGACCACACCTACCGCCAGGCCATCACCTCGGCCGGTGCCGGCTGCATGGCGGCGCTGGACGCCGAGCGCTACCTGGATGGGTTGGGCGATCTCCAGGTCCTCTAAGGCCTGATCGACGCCTGACAAAGAAAAACCCCGGCACTGGCCGGGGTTTTTCGTTTTCGGAAGCTTCCGGCGTGCGGCAAGAGCTGGCCTGGCTGCCTTGACGACCCTTCTGGAAATGCAAAGAGCCCCGGCCATTTGGTCGGGGCTCTTTGTTCTGGGGGTTCCCTCACCCCGGCCCTCTCCCAGGGGGAGAGGGGGAAGGCGTGCCTCTTACTTGCCGTAGACCGGCAGGCGAGCGCAGACGGCCTTGACCTTTTCACGGACGGCGTCGATCACCGATTCGTCGCCCATGTTGCCGAGGATGTCGCAGATCCAGCCGGCCAGTTCGCGGCACTCGGCTTCCTGGAAGCCACGGGTGGTGACGGCCGGGGTGCCGATGCGCAGACCGGAGGTGACGAAGGGCGAGCGCGGATCGTTCGGCACCGAGTTCTTGTTCACGGTGATGAAGGCGCGACCCAGGGCGGCGTCCGCGTCCTTGCCGGTGATTTCCTGCTTGATCAGGCTGAGCAGGAACAGGTGGTTGTCGGTGCCGCCGGAGACGACGTCGAAGCCACGCTCGATGAACACGCCGGCCATGGCCTGGGCGTTCTTGATCACCTGCTGCTGGTAGGTCTTGAACTCGGGCTGCAGGGCTTCCTTGAAGCACACCGCCTTGCCGGCGATGACGTGCATCAGCGGGCCGCCCTGGGCACCGGGGAAGACCGCGGAGTTGAGCTTCTTCTCGATGGCTTCGTTGGCCTTGGCCAGGATCAGGCCGCCACGCGGACCGCGCAGGGTCTTGTGGGTGGTGCTGGTGACCACGTCGGCGAAGGGGACCGGGTTGGGGTAGACCCCGGCGGCGACCAGGCCGGCGAAGTGGGCCATGTCGACGAACAGGTAGGCACCCACGGCATCGGCGATGGCGCGGAAGCGGGCGAAGTCCAGCACCTGGGAGTAGGCGGAGTAGCCGGCGACGATGACCTTGGGCTTGTGCTCCTGGGCCAGGCGCTCGACCTCGGCGTAGTCGATCAGGCCCTGCTCGTCGATGCCGTACTGCACGGCGTTGTACAGCTTGCCGGAAGAGGACACGGTGGCGCCGTGGGTCAGGTGACCGCCGTGAGCCAGGCTCATGCCGAGGATGGTGTCACCGGCTTCGATCAGCGCGAGGTAGACGGCCGAGTTGGCCTGGGAGCCGGAGTGCGGCTGGACGTTGGCGTAGTCGGCGCCGAACAGCTGCTTGGCGCGGTCGATGGCCAGTTGCTCGACCACGTCGACGTATTCGCAGCCGCCATAGTAGCGCTTGTGGGGATAGCCTTCGGCGTACTTGTTGGTCAGCACGCTGCCCTGGGCTTCCATGACCGCCGGGCTGGTGTAGTTTTCCGAAGCGATCAGCTCGATGTGATCTTCCTGACGCTGGGCTTCCTGCTGCATGGCGGCATACAGGTCGGCGTCGAAGCGGGCGAGGGTGGTTTCACGGCTGAACATGGCGGCAGGGTCCCCTGAGGCATGGCGAAGAGCGAGCCCGATCGGGCTCGTGAGGGGCAGTATTCTACCCCATCGCGGGAACTCTGAGGTATGAGCGCCGGTCATGCGGTGGCGCCATCGGTCTCATGTCAGGACCGGAAACAGCCCCTGGTGCTCCAGCCGTTCGCGCAGCAGATCCGGCGGCAGCGGACGGTCGAAGAGGAAGCCCTGCACCTCGTCGCAGCCATGCAGGCGCAGGAATTCCAGTTGCGCCGGTTCCTCGACGCCCTCGGCGATCACCGAGAGATTGAGGCTGTGGGCCATGGCGATGATGGCCCGGGCGATCTGCGCATCCTGCTCGCCGTGGGGCAGGCCGTCGACGAAGCTGCGGTCGATCTTGAGGATGTCGATGGGGAACTGCTTGAGGTAGTTGAGCGAGGAATAGCCGGTGCCGAAGTCGTCCACCGCGATGCACAGGCCCAGACTCTTGAGTTCGCCGAGCAGTTGCAGGGCCTCGCCGACGTCGCGCATCAGGATGCTCTCGGTCAGTTCCAGTTCCAGGCAGGCCGGCGCCAGGCCGGTCTCGGCGAGGATCGCGGCGATGCGCTGGCCGAGCTGGCCGTCGCTGAATTGCCGCGCGGAGAGATTCACCGAGACCTTGGGAATGCGCACCCTGGCCGCGTGCCACTCGCGCATCTGCCGGCAGGCCTCGCGAATCACCCAGTCCCCGACCTGGACCACCAGGCCGATCTCTTCGAGCACCGGGATGAATTCCGCCGGCGAGACGTGGCCGCGCACCGGATGCTCCCAGCGCAGCAGGGCCTCGACCCCGGTCAGGCGCCGGTTGTCGCAGCGGTACTGCGGCTGGTAGTGCAGGCGGAATTCGCCCTGCAGCAGGGCGTGCCGCAGATCGGCTTCCAGTTCCAGGCGTTCCAGGGCGCGGGCGTTCATCTCGGCCTGGTAGAACTGGAAGTTGTTCTTGCCCATCTCCTTGGCGTGGTACATGGCGGTGTCGGCGTTCTTCATCAGCTGGCTGAGCTCATGGCCGTCCTGCGGCGAGAGGGCGATGCCGATGCTGGCGGAGACGAAGAATTCGCGGCCTTCGAGCACGAAGGCCTCGGACAGCTGGGTGAGGATCTGCTCGCCGACGCGGATCGCCTGGGCCAAGGCCACTTCGCGGGTTTCCAGGCCCGACAGCAGCAGGGTGAATTCGTCGCCGCCCATGCGCGCCACGCTGTCCTCGGTGCCCACGCAGGCGGTCAGGCGCATGGCCACCTCCTTGAGCAGGCGGTCACCGGCGGCGTGGCCGAGGCTGTCGTTGATCGGCTTGAAGCGGTCGAGGTCGAGGAACATCAGCACCACCCAGCTGCCGTTGTGGCGACTCTGCTGCAGGGCGTTGTGCAGGCGGTCCTGGAACAGGGTGCGGTTGGGCAGCAGGGTCAGGGCGTCGTAGTAGGCGAGGCGATGGATGCGTCTTTCGCTGGCCTTGCGCTCGCTGATGTCGACGAAGAAGCAGACATAGCTCATCAGGTCGCCGTCGTCGTCGCGGATGGCGGTGATGCCGACCCAGGAGGGGTAGGGCTCGTTGTCCTGGCGTCGCTGCCAGAGTTCGCCTTCCCAGCTCTCCTGGGTGCGCAGCTGTTGCATCACGTGCTGCAGCTGGTTGGCTTCCTGCTTGTCCGCGCAGAGCATCATCGGCTGCTGGTCGAACACCTCTTCGGGGCTGAAGCCGGTGATGCGGGTGAAGGTGCGGTTGACCCGCACGATGTAGCCGGCCGGGTCGGTGACCAGGATGGCGCCGGCGGAGTGGTCGAACACCGTGGCCGCCATGCGCATGTCCTTTTCCGTGCGGCGCTGGGCGGAGATGTCGCGGCAGATGCCGAGCAGGCCGGCGAAGCGCTCGTGGTCGTCCCACAGCGGTTTGAGCCGCAGCTCGATCTGCAGGGTGTGACCCTGGGCGTGCAGGCAATCCAGCAGCAGGGGCGCGAAGTGTTCCCGGCGCAGCTCGGCCAGGGCGCGCGGATCGTCGAGGCTGCGCAACAGCCGCTGCAGGGTGCGGCGGAATTCCTGCAGCTGGCGCGAATGCACCACCAGCTCGGCCAGGGTGCGCTGTTGCAGCTCGGCGACGGGATAGCCGAGCAATTCCTCGACCGAGGGGCTGAGGTAGTTGAGCACCAGCTGGGCGTCGGTGGTGAAGATGACGTCGCTGATGCTTTCCGCCAGCTGCCGGTAGCGATTCTCGCTCTCGCGCAGGCGCTCGCTGGCGCGCACCATGTCGGTGACGTCCAGAGCCAGCCCCACCACGCTCGCCGCGCTGCCGTCCGCCGCACTGGCGAGGCGTTGCTCGCGCACGTCGAACCAGCGCCAGCCGCCGTTGCGGTGCTGCCAGCGCAGGAGGCTGCTGCTGGGTTGGTCGGACAGCGTCGGCCGCATGCTGACCACCCGCTCGTGCAGCTCGACGTCGTCCGGATGCAGGCGCGCGCGACCGAGGCTGGCGAAGGCCTCCGGCGGATAGCCGAGCTTGAGCGCCAGCGAATGACTCTCGTAGGTCAGCTCGCCACTGGCCACGTCGTAGGTGTAGAGGGTGTCGGGGATGGCGCTGATCAGATTCGACCAGAAGCTGTCGCGCTCGAGCAGGCGCAATTCGCCGAGCTTGCGCTGGGTGATGTCGGTGAGGCTGAGCAGGGTGGCATCGAGGTGCTGGGGATCGGCCGGCAGGTGCATGGTCAGCCAGAGATGGCGCTCGCCCTCGGCGGTGTCGATGCAGGTCTCGAGTTCCAGCACCTGCTGGCCGGAGAGCAGACCGGCCAGCAGGCGGTAGCGCTTGCCGCCGAGCTGGACGCGGGAGTCACCCACCAGCCGCGCCCAGGCCTGGTCCAGGTGGCCGATGCCGAGCATTTCCAGGGCGCGCTGGTTGATCTCGGTGATGCGCACCTGACGGCCCAGCGCATCCAGGGCCTCGGGCTGGCGGGCGAACAGCTCCGCCAGTTGCTCGGGATGTTCCAGGCCCAGTGCGTGCATGTGGGGATGGACGGCGCTCAGATCGACCACGCAGATGCCGGTGTGCACCCCGTTGAAGATGCTTTCGTAGCGCTGCCGGGTGGTCTGGATGGTCTCCAGGTTGCGCTGCTGCTCGGTGACGTCGCGCAGCACCCAGACGAAGCCGTCCTGGGTCTGGGTGCGATCGCGCAGGACGCGGGCGCTGGGCTGGCTGGCCGCCAGGGCATGGCAGCTGACCGCGAAGCGCCGCGGCTGGCCTTCCACCACCAGGGTGACCAGGGCACCGCCGTCACGTTCGGCGGGCGTCAGGGCCACCACCTCGGGCAACAGACTGGCGAGGAAGAACTGCTGGGCGTCATCGGCGGCGATGCCCAGCAGGCGGGCGGCGGTGGCGTTGACATGGACCAGACGACCGTCGGCCTGGGTCATGCAGACGGCTTCCTCGATGCCGTTGAGGGCGATGCCGGCCAGGCGCAGGCCGCGTCGCGAGGCGAGGGTCAGGGCGCGCAGGCCACGTTCTTCGCGCAGCAGCAGGTAGAGCAGGATGACCGCCACCAGGCCGGACAGGCCGAACAGCGCCAGGCGGCCGAAGGAGGCCCCCAGCAGGGTGGTGCCCATGTCTTCGGCGGGATGGCTGCCCACCACCTGCCAGTTGCTGTAGGCCAGCTCCTGGCGTACTTCATCGCGGCTGTCCGCCGCCGGGGTCGCCCCGCCGCGGAACAGCAGGGTGCCCTGGGCGCGATCTTCCAGGCGCCAGTCGAGGCCGGACGGGACCCGGGTCGGCCGCCACAGGGGTTCGAGCAGGGGGGCGCTGGTCAGCACCCACCAGCCCCGCTGCTCCTCGCGATCGCCGGCCAGCAGCACATAGAGGGGCGCCGCCGCGGCCTCGGCATTGTAGCCGTAGCGGAAATCGGCCTGGCCGGCGCGCGCGATCAGTTGCTGGATGAAGGCGGCGTCCGGCGTATCGCCCAGGCGGGCGGCGCGCAGAGTGGCGTTGGCCGGCAGCCAGCGCACCTGTTGCAGCCCGGGAAAGAAGTCCTGGAGGCCGAGCAGCAGGTTGGGAGCCAGCGGCAGGGTAGGGTCCAGCGACCAGCGCAGGGTGCTGCGCACCGCCTGGGCCTTGAGCGCCAGGCCGAATTCGACGGTGTTGGCCAGTTGCTGGGTCAGGCTGTCCAGCTGTTCGCGCCGCAGGGCCTCGCGCTCGGCCACGCTGGCGAAGGCCTGCCAGAACATCAGGGCCAGCATGGCCACCAGCGAAAGGACGAGCAGGCCGCGGGTGAGGCGTCGCGAGGCGGGGGCGAGCGGCGCTTCCGGCAGCGAGGAGGGCGGGCTGTTCACGACGGACTGCGTTCCTGCAGAGGCGATGGCCGTTCGGCTGCGCCCGATTCCGCGGGGCAGGGATGGCCTATGATAAGGGACCGGACGGTGTCTCCGCCGGTTTTTTCCGCGTGATCAGCGCCGGCGCTTTCGTCGCGCGGGGTTTCGACAGCGTTCGCTGCTGACGCCATACTGTGTCCCCTGTTTTTCATTCCGGTCCCAAGGTCCCACCATGGCTCAATACGTCTACACCATGCATCGGGTCGGCAAGGTCGTGCCGCCCAAGCGTGAAATCCTCAAGAACATCTCCCTGTCGTTCTTTCCCGGCGCCAAGATCGGCGTGCTCGGTCTGAACGGTGCGGGTAAATCGACGCTGCTGCGCATCATGGCCGGCGTCGATACCGAGATCGAAGGTGAAGCGCGTCCGATGCCCGGTATCAATGTGGGTTATCTGCCGCAGGAACCGAAACTTGATCCCGAGCAGACGGTTCGTGAGGTGGTCGAGGAAGCGGTCGGTCAGATCAAGCAGGCCCAGGCCCGCCTGGACGAGGTCTATGCCGCCTACGCCGAGCCGGATGCCGACTTCGACGCCCTGGCCGCCGAACAGGCCAAGCTGGAAGCCATCCTCCAGGCCGCTGACGGCCACAACCTGGACCGCCAGCTGGAAGTCGCCGCCGACGCCCTGCGCTTGCCGGCCTGGGACGCCAAGGTCGGGGTGCTCTCCGGTGGCGAGAAGCGCCGCGTGGCCCTGTGCCGCCTGCTGCTGTCGGCCCCCGACATGCTGCTGCTGGACGAACCCACCAACCACCTGGACGCCGACTCGGTGGCCTGGCTGGAGCACTTCCTCCACGACTTCCCCGGCACCGTGGTGGCCATCACCCACGACCGCTACTTCCTCGACAACGTCGCCGGCTGGATCCTGGAACTGGACCGTGGCCAGGGCATCCCCTTCGAGGGCAACTACTCCGGCTGGCTGGAATCCAAGGCCGCGCGCCTGACCCAGGAAGCCAAGCAGGAAGCCGCCCATGCCAAGGCCATGAAGGCCGAACTGGAATGGGTGCGCTCCGGTGCCAAGGCCCGCCAGTCCAAGTCCAAGGCCCGCCTGCAGCGCTTCGAGGAAATGCAGTCCCAGGAATTCCAGAAGCGCAGCGAGACCAACGAGATCTACATCCCCGCCGGCCAGCGCCTGGGCGACAAGGTCATCGAGTTCAAGAACGTCAGCAAGGGCTATGGCGATCGCCTGCTGATCGACGACCTGAGCTTCGTGGTGCCCAAGGGCGCCATCGTCGGCGTCATCGGTGGCAACGGCGCGGGCAAGTCGACCCTGTTCCGCATGATCATGGGCAAGGAGCAGCCGGATTCGGGCAGCATCGAGATCGGCGACACCGTGCAACTGGCCAGCGTCGACCAGAGCCGCGAGAACCTGTCCGACACCAAGACCGTCTGGGAACAGGTCTCCGACGGCTCCGACGTGATCAAGATCGGCAACTACGAGGTGCCCTCGCGCAGCTACGTGGGTCGCTTCAACTTCAAGGGCGCCGACCAGCAGAAGTTCGTCAAGGATCTCTCCGGCGGTGAGCGCGGTCGTCTGCACCTGGCGCTGACCCTCAAGCAGGGCGGCAACGTGCTGCTGCTGGACGAACCCTCCAACGACCTGGACGTGGAAACCCTGCGCGCCCTGGAAGACGCCCTGCTGGACTTCCCCGGCGCGGCCATCGTGATCTCCCACGATCGCTGGTTCCTCGACCGCATCGCCACCCACATCCTCTCCTACGAGGATGACTCCAACGTGGTGTTCTTCGAAGGCAACTACACCGAGTACGAAGCCGATCGCAAGAAGCGCCTGGGCGAGGCCGCGGCTCAGCCCAAGCGGGTGAAGTACAAGAAGCTGGCCTAAGCGCCAGAATCAACGCCGGCGGGGCCACCTGCCGGCGTTTTCTTTTGTGCCCTCCGCAGCCGTCAGCGTCCTGCGGCTGCGGAGGGATTGCCAGCCCCGAGGAAGAAAGCCCGATGCCATCCAGCCGTTCCCGCCTGTTGCTTTCCCTGCTTACCGCGGCCCTGGCCACCCCGGCCCTGGCCGACGAGGTCCAGGTCGCCGTGGCCGCCAATTTCAGCGCGCCGCTCAAGGCCATCGGCGAGCGCTTCGCCCAGGACACTGGCCATCAGCTGGTGATTTCCAGCGGCGCCACCGGCCAGCTCTATGGCCAGATCAGGAATGGCGCGCCCTTCGCCGTCTTTCTCTCCGCCGACGACAGCACCCCGGCCAAGCTGGAAAGCGAGGGGGCGGCGGTCAAGGGCTCGCGCTTCACCTATGCCATCGGCACCCTGGCGCTCTGGTCGCCCAAGCCCGGCTATGTGGACGGCGACGGCGCGGTGCTCAAGCAGAACGCTTTCACCCACCTGGCCGTGGCCAATCCCAAGACCGCGCCCTATGGCTTGGCCGCCTCCCAGGTGCTGGCCAAACTGGGCCTGACCGAGGCGGTCGCGGCCAAGCGGGTGGAAGGCCAGAACATCACCCAGACCTACCAGTTCGTCGCCACCGGCAATGCCGAGCTGGGCTTCGTCGCCCTGTCGCAGATCTACGGGGACGGCAAGATCAAGGAAGGCTCGGCCTGGATCGTGCCGGCCGAGCTCTATGCGCCGATCCGCCAGGACGCCGTATTGCTGGACAAGGGCCAGGACCAGCCGGCGGCCAAGGCGCTGCTGGCCTATCTCAAGGGCCCCCAGGCAGCCGCGGTGCTCAAGGCCTACGGCTACCGGCAGTGACGCCATGAGCCTGAGCGCGGCGGACTGGGCGGCGATCCGCTTGACCCTGGAACTGGCCAGCGTGACCACCCTGCTGCTCCTGGTGCTGGGTACGCCCCTCGCCTGGTGGCTGGCGCGCACCGGCTCCCGGCTCAAGGGGCCGGTCGGCGCCCTGGTGGCCCTGCCGCTGGTGCTGCCGCCCACGGTGATCGGCTTCTACCTGCTGCTGGCCATGGGGCCGGAGGGCTGGGTAGGGCAATTGACCGAGGCGCTGGGGCTGGGGCGGTTGCCCTTCACCTTCGCCGGGCTGGTGGTGGGTTCGCTGTGCTATTCGCTGCCCTTCGTGGTGCAGCCGCTGCAGAACGCCTTCGAGGCCATCGGTCCGCGCCCGCTGGAAGCGGCGGCGACCCTCAGGGCCAGTCCCCTGGATACCTTCTTCCACGTGGTGCTGCCGCTGGCGCGGCCGGGCTTCGTCACCGCCGCCATCCTCGGCTTTGCCCATACCGTGGGCGAATTCGGCGTGGTACTGATGATCGGCGGCAACATTCCCGGGCGCACCCAGGTGGTCTCCACCCAGATCTTCAATCATGTGGAAGCCATGGAGTATCCCCAGGCGCACCTGCTGGCCGGGGGCATGCTGGCCTTCTCCTTCGTGATCCTGCTGCTGCTCTATGGGCGCCGTGGGCGGTCGGCCTGGACATGAGTCTCGCCGCGCGCTTCGAATTGCGGCATGCCGACTTCGTGCTGGACGTGGACCTCGCCCTGCCCGGCAGGGGCGTCACCGCGCTGTTCGGTCCCTCGGGTTCGGGCAAGACCAGTTGCCTGAGGTGCGTGGCCGGACTCGAGCCCGCCGCCCGTGGCCGCCTGGTGGTGGCGGAAGAGACCTGGCAGGACAGCGATCGCGGCCTGTTCCTGCCGCCGCACCGACGCGCCCTGGGCTACGTCTTCCAGGACGCCAATCTGTTCGAGCACCTGGACGTGCGCCGCAACCTGCTGTTCGGCTGGAAGCGGGTGGCGCCCGCCGCGCGCCGGCTGGAACTGGAGCAGGTCGTCGAGTTGCTGGGCATCGAAGGACTGCTCGCGCGGATGCCGGCGCGCCTGTCCGGCGGCGAACGCCAGCGGGTCGGCATCGCCCGCGCGCTGCTGACCAGTCCGCGGCTGCTGCTGATGGACGAACCCCTGGCGGCGCTGGACGCCGAGCGCAAGGCCGAGATCCTGCCCTACCTGGAACGCCTGACCCGGGAGCTGGCGCTGCCGATCCTCTATGTCAGCCATGCCCCCGACGAGGTGGCGCGGCTGGCCGATCACCTGGTGCTGCTGGAGCGGGGGCGGGTGCTGGCCAGTGGGCCGACCACCGAGGTACTGGCGCGCCTCGACCTGCCCATCGCCCTGGCCGACGACGCCGGGGTGGTGCTGGAAGGGCGGGTGCTCGGCCATGACCCGGACTATGGGCTGCTCAGCCTGGGCCTGGCGGGCGAGCAGCGCGTGCTGCTGGCCCATGCCCCGCTGCCGCCCGGGCAGGCGCTGCGCATCAAGGTGCTGGCGCGGGATGTCAGCCTCAGCCTGGAACGCCAGCACAGCAGCATCCTCAATGTGCTGCCGGCCACCGTCGCCGAGATCGCCCCGACCCGTTCGCCGGCCCAGGTGCTCTTGCGCCTGGACCTGGGCGGCACGGCGCTGCTGGCGCGGATCACCCGCTATTCGCTGGAGCGGCTGGCGTTGCAGCCGGGGAGTCGAGTGTGGGCGCAGCTCAAGTCGGTGGCGGTGCTAGCCTGAACCTGGGCTTGGCCCGAGCCGCTCCAGCAGAAAGTCCACCAGCGCCCTGACCGCCGCCGGCAACTGGCGATCCGGCGGATAGAGCAGCCAGGCGGTGCCCTGGTAGGGGCCGAGGTATTGCCAGTCGGATAGCACCCGCCGCAGGCGGCCGTCGGCCAGACCGGCTTCGGCGGCGAAGGCCGGCAGGCAGGCAATGCCCAGGTCGGCGAGAGTGGCTTCCAGGCGCACCCCGCTGTGGTTGCAGGCCAGGCGGCCGCGCACCGTCACGCTTTCCACCCGGTCGCCGCGGCGCAGTTGCCAGCGCTGGTCGCCAGGGGTTTCGCCCAGGTAGAGGCAGTCGTGCTCGGCCAGCGCCTGGGGCTGCTGCGGCGTGCCGCGGCGTCCGAGATAGGCCGGGCTGGCGCAGAGCACGAAGTCCATCTCGCGCAATGGCCGGGCGACGAAGCCGGCGGGTGGCTGCTCGGTGATGCGCACCAGCAGATCCTGATCGTCGGCGATGGGATCCAGCGGACGGTCGTCCAGGCGCAGTTGCAGATCCACCTCGGGATAGCGCTGGAAGAAGTCCGGCAACAGCGGAGATATGAGCCGGTAGCCGACCGCCTTGGGAACGGCAAGGCGCACCTGGCCGCGGGGCTCCTCGCGATGCTGCAGACCGCTGTCCAGCGCCGCGCCGGCGGCGGCCAGCAGCTGGCGGCAGTGGCCGAGCACCTCGCGGCCGGCCTCGCTCAGGCGCAGCTGACGGGTGGTGCGTTGCAGCAGGCGTACGCCCAGCTCCCGCTCCAGTCGCGCCACCTGACGACTGACCGCCGAAGGCGTGGCGTCCAGCAGGCGGGCGGCGGCGGTGAAGCTGCCGGTCTCCACCACCTTGGCGAAGGCGACCAGGCAGGGCAGCAGGGGGAGGGCGCGCACGAGATCCATGCCAAGTCCGTGGGAAGCAATGGGGCTGGAAAGACTGGCATTGCTTCCCTGGCGGAACAAGAGCTGTGCACGCGAACAGGCTTATCGCGCCTACCGCGAGACGGGCACACTGGCGGCCTGATCCAGGGAGAAGCCGTCATGTCGTCACGCCCCACCTTCGGCCTTGCCGAAGGCCTGTTGCTCGCCACCGCCCTGGTCTGGGGAACCAGCTACGCCGTGGTCAAGGACGCCGTGGTGCTCTATCCGGTGCTCGGCTATCTGGCGCTGCGCTTCTGTCTCACCGCAGCGCTGCTGCTGCCCACCCTGAGGGGCGAGGGCCGGCGGGCCTGGCGACCCGGGGTGCCGACCGGTCTGCTGCTATTGGCGATCTTTCTCGCCGAGACCTATGGCGTGGCCCTGACCAGCGCCAGCAACGCCGCCTTTCTCATCAGCCTGTGCGTGGCCCTGACGCCCTTCGCCGAATGGTGGTTACTCGGTCAGCGCCCCGAGGCTCGCGCCCTGGCCGCCGCGGCCCTGGCTGTGGCGGGCGCCGGGTTGCTGACCCGTGGGGTGACCCTGAGCTTCAACCTGGGTGATGGTCTGATCCTGCTGGCAGCCGTATTGCGCGCGGTCAATGTCTGCGTGGTGCGCCGGCGTCTGCAGCGGGCCAGTGCCCCGGTACCGGCCCTGGCACTGACCGCGGTACAGACCGGGGTGGTCGGCCTGGCCTGCCTGCTGCTGTTCGCCCTCGGCCCGGGCCTGGCGCCGCTGCCCGTACAGCCAGGCTTCTGGCTGGCCACCGGCTACCTGGTGCTGTTCTGCACCCTGGGCGCCTTTCTCGCCCAGAACTTTGCCCTGGGCCGCACCAGCGCCACCCGCGTCGCCCTGCTGATGGGCGCCGAGCCGCTGTTCGGTGCGCTGTTCGCCAGCGTCTGGCTGGACGAACGCCTGGGCCTCTGGGGATGGCTGGGCGGCCTGCTGATCGTCGTCGCCTCGCTGTGGGGGACGTTGCCGCGGCGGGCGCCGGACTATTCGGAACCAGCTATTCGAACACGATCCGCGGGAAGTAGAAGCTGACTACCCAGTTGGGTACGTCGACGATCTCGCTGATGCGCAGGTCGCCACACACCGAGCAGAGCAGATAGGCCTGTTCCGCCCGCAGGTTGCGGGTCTGCCCGAGCCAGTCGATGGCGCCGCTGACAGCCATGCGCGCCGCGGCCAGCAGGTCCGGTCCGACGCCGGTGAAGACCTCGTAGCCGGCGCCGTCCAGGTGGCGGGTGACCGGCCCCGGGGTGCTGAAGCGCGGCATGGCCAGGGGTTGCCCTTTGATCAGCTCGAAGGTGGCGGTGACCGCCATGGCGGTCTCGATGGCGGTGCCGCAGACCTCGCCATCGCCCTGGGCGGCATGGGTGTCGCCAATGGAAAACAGCGCCCCGGCGACCTCCACCGGCAGGTAGAGGCTGGTGCCGGCTGCCAGGTCGCGGATATCCAGATTGCCGCCCACCCGTCGCGGTGGCACCACCGAGTGCAGACCCGGCGCCGCGGGCGCCACCCCCAGGGTGCCGGCGAAAGGCTTGAGCGGGACCCGCGCCAGCTCGCCGAAGGCGGCCGGCGTCTGACCGCTGCGGTCGTACTGCCAGAGTTGCAGCACCGGGTCCGGAAACTGGTCGGCGAGCAGGCCGAAGCCGGGGATGTTAGCGGTCCAGCCAAAGCCGCTGGGGGTGAAACTGTCCAGCGTCACCTTGAGCACGTCGCCCGGCTCGGCACCCTCGATCCACAGCGGACCGCAGACCGGATTGACCCGCTCGAAGGGCAGGGTGGCGATGTCGGCGGCGCTGGAGTGGCCGTGGAAGTGGCCGTCCGCCGCGTCGCGGCAGGCAAAGCTGACCGTTTCGCCCGGCGCGACCTCCAGCGCCGGGGGGAGGCTGTGGTCCCAGCCGCAATGGCAGTGCTGGCTGTGCAGGGTCTTGATCATCTGAAGCCTCCGCGGCGGGTCTGTGCCTAATGGACGGCGTCGTTGGCCTTGAATTCCGTGGTCCGGCCGCTGAGCTTGAGGAAGGCCAGCACGGCCAGGCCCAGCACCATCCAGCAGCTGCCACCGACCTTGGCGTAGACGTCGGCGTTGAACAGCACATAGGCGAGGATGATGAAGCCGATTAGCGGGACCAGCGCATGGAGCAGCGGGCGACCGGCGCCGCGGTGATGCCAGGCCACTGCCACATGCAGGAGCAGGAAGGCGGTCAGCGCACCGAAGTTGCACATGGAGGCGAGCAGATTGATCTGGCCGACAAAGAACAGCCCCAGCACCAGACTCAGGGCCGCCACCAGCAGGATGGCGCGTTGCGGCACCCGGGTCGTGGGATGGATCTGCCGCAGGAACGGCGGCATCTGGCGATCACGGGCCATGGCGAACAGCAGGCGCGAGGTGGCGGCCTGGGCCACCAGGGCGTTGGCGATGGCGGCGCCGATGGCCACCGCCAGGGCGATCACCACCTGCAGCCAGGGGCCGGCGATCAGCCGACCGATCTCGTAGAAGGCGTTGTTGGAGGCGTCGGCGTCGGGGTACTGGATCAGGTTGGGTTGCAGCAGGGCGGCCAGCCAGGTCTGCACCATGAACAGCGCCGCCACCAGGGTCAGGGCCAGCAGGGTGGCGCGACCCACCACGCGGCTGCCGCCGCGGGTTTCCTCGGAAAGGGTGGAGATGGCGTCGAAGCCGAGAAAGGACAGCACCGCCACCGACAGGGCGCTGAAGATCAGCGGCAGGGAGAATTCCTGAGGGTTGTACAGCGGCTTCAGGCTCCACTCGGCGCCGTTCACGCCGCGGCTGATGGCCAGCGACGCCAGCACCACGAACACCAGCAGCACCGCCAGCTGACCGTAGAGGAACAGCCGGTTGGCGCGGGCGGTGGTCTCGATGCCGCGCAGGTTGACCAGGGTGTTGAGGCCGACGAAGAAGAGGATCCACAGCGGCTGGGGAAGCGCCGGGATGACGTTGGCCATGGCGTTGGCGCCGATCACATAGAGCAAGGTGGGCACCAGCAGGTAGTCGAGCAGGATGGCCCAGCCGGCGAGAAAGCCCAGGGCCGGGTGCAGGCCGCGGCCGACGTAGGCGTAGACCGAACCGGCCACCGGGAAGGCGCGCGACATCTGCTGGTAGCTGACCGCGGTGAACAGCATGGCGACGAAGCCGATCAGGTAGGTGAGGGGCACCATGCCATGGCTGGCATCGAACACCCCGCCAAAGATGGAAAAGGGCGCGATGGGCACCATGAACACCAGGCCGTAGATCAGCAGGTCCTTCAACCCGAGCTGGCGCCTGAGTTCCTGGGTGTAGCCGAAGCGGGCGAGGTCGGCGGCGTCGCCGGACGGAGCGTGCTGAGTCATGGGGGCTTCCTCGAAGGGGCGGGTTAGGCTCGACTCTAGGCCAGGGTGGGGCCTGGCCCCATCCGCAAAAGTGCTAGGTTTGCAGCAGTGCTGTCGCGACTGGCAGAACCTTTGCTTCGCGTTCCCCATCGCGACCCAGGGGAGGAGCTCCAAGATGCATGCCGATCTGCTCACCGTCAGCAGCCGCCTCGCCGGACTGCCCACGCTCGACGCCTGTCTGGATGCCGTCCAGGCCAGTGCCGACCACCTGGGGTGCAAGGCGCTGATCTACGACTATGCCCCGGTGCCCCTCAGTCACGAGGGCGTGCTCATCACCCCCTCGGTATTCAAGGTGCGCAACGCCCCGGCGGACATGCAGGCCTTCTGGTGCGAGCGCGGCTACTACCAGATCGACCCGGTGCAGCAGTGCGCCAGTCGGCGCGCGGCGCCCTTCGTCTGGTCGTTTCGCAGCGAAACCCGCAGCGCCCTGCGCGAGTACCTGGGTGACAGTCATAGGCCGGTCACCTGCTATGTGCGTGACAGCGGCCTGGCCACCGGGGTGACGGTGCCGCTGCACCTGCCGGGCGGTGCCTTCGCCACCCTGACCGGCATCCTCGATGCCGATGCGCGGGACGCCGAGGCCGCCGGCGAAGCCTGCCTGGGCGCCTTCCTGGTGCTGGCCCATGCCTTCCAGGCCCGGGCCGACGAACTGCTCGCGCCGGCCGAACGCCGCTGCGGCCAGGTCCGCCTGACGCCACGCGAGCGCGAATGCCTGCAGTACTCGGCCAAGGGCCTGACCGCCAAGCGCATCGCCGCGACCCTCAACCGCTCCACCGCCACGGTCAACCTGCACCTCAACTCCGCCGCCCGCAAACTGGGCGCGCGCAACCGGGTCGAGGCGGTGGTGCGGGGCTTGCACTATCGCCTGGTCGAGGTCTGAGCGACTTGGCCAGATCCGTGGGGTGATCGACCTTGTGACACCCGCGCTGCGGCCCGACACTGGGGCCTCATCTGCCTAGGAGTGTCCCATGAGCGCCGCCCGTCCTCCCGTCCCGCCCTTCACCCTCGAATCCGCCCGGCAAAAGGTCCGCGCCGCCGAAGACGGCTGGAACAGCCGCGATCCGGCCAAGGTGGCCCTGGCCTATACCGCCGACAGTCGCTGGCGCAATCGCAGCGATTTCCTCCAGGGCCGCGCCGCCATCGAGGCCTTTCTCACCCGCAAGTGGCAGCGCGAGCACGAGTACCGGCTGATCAAGGAACTCTGGGCCCATGACGGCGCGCGTATCGCCGTGCGCTTCGCCTACGAATGGCGGGACGAAGACGGCCAGTGGTACCGCGCCTACGGCAACGAGAACTGGCACTTCGACGACCAGGGCCTGATGGCCGAGCGTCACGCCAGCATCAACGACCTGCCGATCACCGAAGCCGAGCGGCTGTTTCATTGGCCCCAGGGGCGGCGCCCGGATGACCATCCCGGCCTGAGCGACCTGGGTCTCTAACCTGAGGCAGGTGGCTACCCCGGGCGCGCCGGGTCCTGTACAAGGACCTCTGGCCGCCTGGACCCCAAGACGATGCACTACCGCAACCTGCTCCGCCGCCTCGACCTGGTCTCGCTGCAGCTGCTGCTGGCGGTGCACGAGGAGGGCACCCTGACCCGCGCCGCCGAGCGCGAGATGATCGCCCTGTCCGCCGCCAGCAAGCGACTGCACGACCTGGAGCGCTCGCTCGACATCGAACTCTTCGAGCGCAACGCCAAGGGCACTACCCTCACCCCGGTCGGCGAGACGCTGCTGCATTACGCCAAGCGCATCCTCGCCGACGTCGAACGCATCAGCATCGATGTCGGCGAGCACCTGCAGGGCGTGCGCGGCTACGTGCGGATGATGGCCAACATCTCCGCCATCATCGAATTCCTCCCCGAGGACCTGCAGGCCTTCACCGTCGGCCATCCCCAGGTCAAGGTCAGCCTGGACGAACGACCAAGCGCCGGGGTGGTGAAGGGGGTGCTGGAAGGCGCTGCCGACCTGGGCATCTGCTCCTCGGACACCGACACCCGCGGCCTGCTGGCCGTGCCCTACCGGCAGGACACCCTGGTGGTGGTGATGCGTCCGGATCATCGCCTGGCCGCACGCCCGCGGCTGGCCTTCGCCGAGACCCTGGACGACGACCACGTCGGCCTGCACGCCGACAGCTTCATCAACCTGCGCACCAAGGCGGCCGCACGCAGTCACGGCAAGGCCCTGCGCCTGCGCATCCATGTGCCCGGCTTCGATGCCGTGTGCCGCATGGTGCAGGCGGGCTTCGGCCTAGGCGTGCTGCCGCTGCAGGCCTTCGAGCTCATCGGGCGACCGCTCGGACTGATCGCCGCGGCGCTGGATGACGACTGGTCCCAGCGCAGCCTGGCGCTGGTGGTGCGCGACGTCGAGTCGCTGTCGCCGGTCAGCCGGCTGCTCTACGACCACCTGCTGGACGTGTGAATCGGGTCTTCGCGATCTGCGAAGACCCCTTGCCGAAAGACGTTAACCACCGACTGCACTATTGTCCTAGCATCGGCCTCATTCCAATAACAAAGAGAGGCTAGCCCGCCATGACGGCTCTCACCGGACTCCGTGTCATCGAGATCGGCACGCTCATCGCCGCCCCCTTCGCCGCTCGGCTGATGGCCGAATTCGGCGCCGAGGTGATCAAGATCGAAGCCCTGGACAAGGGCGATCCCCTGCGCAAGTGGCGCAAGCTGCACGAGGGCACCTCGCTCTGGTGGTACCTGCAGTCGCGCAACAAGAAATCCCTCGCCCTGAATCTGCGTTCCGCCGAAGGCGTGGCCCTGGTCAAGCAGCTGGTCGAGGGCGCCGACGTGCTCATCGAGAATCTGCGCCCGGGCGCCCTGGAAAAGCTCGGCCTCGGCTGGGACGTCCTGCACGCCCTCAATCCCAAGCTCACCCTGGTGCGCATCTCCGGCTACGGCCAGACCGGCCCCTATCGTGATAGACCCGGCTTCGGTGCCATCGGCGAGGCCATGGGTGGCATCCGCTACACCACCGGTACCCCGGGCGTACCGCCGGCGCGGGTCGGGGTCAGCCTCGGCGATTCCCTGGCCTCCATGCACGCGGTGATCGGCGCCCTGATGTCGGTGCTGCGGGTCAAGACCGGCCAGGGCGACGGCCAGGTGGTCGATGTCTCCCTGGTCGAGAGCGTGTTCAACGTCATGGAAAGCCTGGTGCCCGAATACTCCATGCTCGGCCATGTGCGCGAGCGCACCGGCGGGGCATTGCCGGGTATCGCGCCGTCCAACACCTATCCCACCGGCGATGGCGGTTTCGTGGTGATCGCCGGCAACAGCGATCCCATCTATGTGCGGCTGATGCAGGCCATCGGCCGTCCCGATCTGGCCGAGCGCCCGGACCTTGCGCAGAACGACGGGCGCGCCCGCCACTGCGAGTTGATCGACGAGGCCATCGCCGCCTGGACCGGCAGTCGCGGCATCGACGAGGTGCTGGAGATCCTCGAAGGCGCCGAGGTCCCGGCCGGCCGCATCTATTCGGCCGCCGACATCGTCGCCGATCCCCACTACCAGGCGCGGGAGATGCTGCTGGACACCACGCTGCCCGACGGCGCGACCCTGAAGATGCCGGGCATCGTGCCCAAGCTGTCGGCCACTCCGGGCCAGGTCAACTGGCAGGGTCCGACCCTCGGTCAGCACACCGACGGCCTGCTGGCCGAACTGGGGCTGAGCGAAGCGGACATCCAGCGACTCAGGCAGGGCGGGGTGGTGCAATGAGTACCGAACGCCTGATCGTCCAGGAAGTCGCCCCCCGCGATGGCTTGCAGATCGAGCCGAGCTGGGTGGAAACCACCGACAAGATCGCTCTGATCGACGAGCTTTCGGCGCTGGGTTTCTCGCGGATCGAGGCCGGTTCCTTCGTCTCGCCCAAGGCGGTACCCATGCTGCGCGACGGCGAGGCGGTGTTCCAAGGCATCGCCCGCCGGCCCGGGGTGACCTACGTCGCCCTGGTGCCCAATCTCAAGGGCGCCCAGCGTGCCCTGGCGGCCGGCGCCGACGAGCTGAACCTGGTGCTCTCCGCCAGCCAGACCCACAACCGCGCCAACATGCGCATGAGTTGCGAGCAGTCCCTCGCCAGCTTCGCCGAGGTGGTGCAGCTGGCCAAGGGGCAGGCGGTCTCGCTCAACGGCACGGTGGCTACCACCTTCGGCTGCCCCTTCGAGGGGCCCATCGACGAAGGCTGGGTGTTCGAGCTGGTGCAGCGCTATCTGGCGCTGGGCATGACCGGCATCACCCTCGCCGACACCACCGGCATGGCCAATCCGCGGCAGGTCGCGCGGATCGTCCGCCAGGTGCTGGAACTGATTCCGGCGTCCGCCCTGACCCTGCATTTCCACAACACCCGCGGCCTCGGCCTGTGCAACGTGCTGGCGGCTTATGAAGCCGGCGCGCGCCGCTTCGACGCCGCCCTCGGCGGACTCGGCGGCTGCCCCTTCGCGCCCGGTGCGTCCGGCAACATCTGCACCGAGGACCTGGTGAATCTCTGCGTGGAAACCGGAGTGGAGACCGGAATCGACCTGGAGCGGCTGATCGCGCTGTCGCGCACCCTGCCGGCGCTGCTCGGCCACGACACCCCCGGTCAGCTGGCCAAGGCCGGTCGCAACTGCGATCTGCATCCGCCGCCCGCCGCCACTGGCTGAGCCGCCCCCGTTTTCATTCGTTCGCCCTGACTACAACAACAAAGGAGCGCCAGCCTGGCCGCTTCCGGGAGACCGCTATGTCCTCATCCGCAACCTCCTCCGCCCTGGCGGCCACCGAACAGGCCATCGTCCGCAAGGTCGCCTGGCGGCTCATGCCGCTGATCATGGTCTGCTACCTGTTCGCCTTCTTCGACCGCATCAACATCAGCTTCGCCAAGTTCCAGCTGCAGGCCGACCTGTCGCTGAGCAACACCGCCTATGGCCTGGGCGCGGGACTCTTCGTGGTGGGCTATGTGCTGTTCGAGGTGCCCAGCAACATGATGCTGTACAAGGTCGGCGCCCGGCGCTGGATCGCCCGCATCATGATCTCCTGGGGCATCGCCACGGCGCTGATGATGTTCGTCACCGCCGAATGGCAGTTCTATGTGCTGCGCTTCCTCATCGGCGCCATGGAAGCCGGCTTCGCGCCGGGCATCCTCTACTACCTAACGCTGTGGTTTCCGCAGAGCTATCGCGGCCGCATCACCTCGACGCTGTTTCTCGCCTCGGCCTTTGCCGGACTGCTCGGCGCCCCGGTCTCGGGGGTGATCCTCGGGCAGATGGACGGCCTGCTCGGCATGCGCGGCTGGCACTGGCTGTTCCTGGTCGGTGGCATCCCCTGCGTGCTGCTGGGCGTGCTGGTGCTGCGCCTGCTGCATGACCGCATCGCCGATGCGCCCTGGCTCAACGCCGACGAGAAGACCTTCCTGGCCAGCCGCATCGCCCGCCATGAAAACAACAGCCACGGCTCGCTGCTGGCGGCGATCCGGCTGCCGGGCTTCCTGCTGCTCGCGGTGATCTACTTCCTGATCCAGGTCGCCTCCTATGGCCTCAATTTCTGGGCGCCGCAGCTGATCCGCAGCGCCGGTACCGAGAGTCCCACCCTCATCGGCCTGCTGACCGCCGTGCCCTACGTCTTCGGCGCCATCACCATGGTGGTGGTGGGACGGCTGTCGGACGCCAGCGGCGAGCGGCGCAAGTTCGTCTGCGGCCTGGTGATCGCCGGCGCCCTGGGGTTCTTCAGTGCGGGACTCTTCGCCGACCACACCCTCTTCCTGATCCTGTCCCTGGCCCTGATGGGCGCCGGCATCATCGCCGCCATCCCGACCTTCTGGTCGCTGCCGCCGAAACTGCTGGCCGGCGCGGGCGCAGGCGCCGCGGGGGGCATCGCCCTGATCAATACCCTGGGTCAGGTCGGCGGTATCGTCAGTCCGGTGATGGTGGGCTACATCAAGGACCTGACCGGCAGCACCACCCCGGCGCTCTATCTCATCGGCTGCACCAGCCTGCTGGCCGCCGGCCTGATGTTCTGGGCGCTGCCGCAGAGCCTGCGGACCTCGGACAAGCTCGGCGCCCGCAAGCCCGAGCCCGCGCCGGTCGAGGACGCCGCGCTGCTGGGCGACAAGCGCCCTCACAACGCCTGAGGCTAACGGTCCGGCGCGCGCCAGCGCCGGACCAGCCGCAGCACCAGCACGAAGAACACCGGCACGAAGACCAGCGCCAGGGTGGCGCTGAGCATGCCGCCGATCACCCCGGTGCCCACCGCCTGCTGGCTCGCCGAGCTGGCCCCGGTGGCCAGGGCCAGGGGCACCACGCCGAGGATGAAGGCCAGCGAGGTCATGACGATGGGTCGCAGGCGCAGGCGGGCGGCGCGGCAGGTGGCCTGGTGCAGGTCCATGCCTTCGTCGTGCAGGCGCTTGGCGAATTCGATCAGCAGGATGGCGTTCTTCGCCGTGAGGCCGATCACCGTGATCAGGCCGACCTTGAAGAAGACGTCGTTGGGCATCCCCCTCAGGGTCACCGCCAGCACCGCGCCGAGCACCCCCAGGGGTACCACCAGCAGCACCGCGGTGGGAATCGACCAACTCTCGTAGAGCGCCGCCAGGCAGAGGAACACCACCAGCAGCGACAGGCCCAGCAGCAGGGGCGCCTGGCCGGCGGAGAGGCGTTCCTGCAGCGACAGCGCCGTCCACTCCAGGGCGAAGCCGCGCGGCAACTCGGCGGCCAGGCGCTCCAGTTCGGCCATGGCGTCGCCGGTGGTATGACCGGGCAGCGGTTCGCCGGCCAGGCTGATGGCCGGGTAGCCGTTGTAGCGCGACAGCTGCGCCGGGCCCTGGGTCCAGTCGGCGCTGACAAAGGCGGACAGCGGCACCATGCGTCCGCGCTCGTTGCGTACCTCCAGGCGCAGCAGGTCGTCCACCTGGCTGCGGGTACCCAGGTCGGCCTGCACGATCACCTGCTGCATCCGGCCGCGATTGGGAAAGTCGTTGACGTAGCTGGAGCCCAGGGCCGTGCCCAGGGTCTCGCCGAGGGCGCTGAAACTCACTCCTAGCGCGGCGGCCTGGCGGCGATCCACCACCAGCTGCACCTGGGCGCTGTCGGCCAGGGCGGTCTCCCGCACGTAGGCGATGATCGGATTGCCTGCCAGTCTGGCCTGCAGTTCATCGCGCGCCGCCTTGAGCGCCGCCTGGCCGCGATTGGACCTGTCCTGCAGACGCACCTCGAAGCCGCTGGAGGTGCCCAGGCCTTCCACCGGCGGCGGCAGCACGGCGAAGCCCTGGGCCTCGCTCTCGCCCGCCAGGACGGTATTGGCCCGCTCGGCGATGGCTGCGGCGGAGTCGGCCGGGCCGCGGGCGGACCAGTCCTTGAGGGTGGTGAAGGCCAGGGCGGCGTTCTGGCCGCTGCCGGAAAAGCTGAAGCCGAGCAGCACGAGGTCGTTGGCCACGCCCGGCTCCTCGGCATAATGGCGCTCCAGGCGCTCGAGCACCTTGAGGGTGCGCTCCTGGGTAGCGCCCGGCGGCAGCTGGATGTCGGTGATCAGATAGCCCTGGTCCTCGGTGGGCAGAAAGGCGCCGGGCAGGCGGCCATAGAGCGCCACCAGGGCCGCCAGCAGGACGGCGAACAGCAGGAGATTGGGTAGCAGTCGGCGGATGGCGCGGGCCACCCAGCCTTCGAAACCGCCGGTCAGGCGTTCGAAGCCCCGGTTGAAGGCGCCGAAGAAGCCGCCGCGGGCATGGGCGCCCTGGGCAATCGGCTTGAGCAGGGTGGCGCACAGCGCCGGGGTCAGGCTCAGGGCGAGAAAGGCGGATAAGAGGATGGCCACCGCCATGGACGCCGAGAACTGGCGATAGATGACGCCCACCGAACCGCTCATGAAGGCCATGGGCACGAAGACCGCGGTCAGCACCAGGGTGATGCCGACGATGGCGCCGGAGATCTCGCCCATGGCCTTGCGCGTGGCGGCGCGCGGATCGAGTCCTTCCGTGGCCATGAGGCGCTCGACGTTCTCCACCACCACGATGGCGTCGTCCACCAGAATACCGATGGCCAGCACCATGCCGAACAGGGTCAGCACATTGATCGAATAGCCCAGCGCCAGGAGCACGGCGCAGGTGCCCAGCAGCGCCACCGGCACCACCAGGGTCGGGATCAGGGTGTAGCGCAGATTCTGCAGGAACAGGTACATCACCGCGAACACCAGCGCCATGGCCTCCAGCAGGGTGTGGATGACCTGGGTGATGGAGATCTCGACGAAGGGCGCCGTGTCGTAGGGGATGTCGTACTTCATCCCCGGCGGAAAGTACCGGGACAACTCGGCCAGCTTGGCGCGCACCGCCTTGGCGGTGGCCAGGGCATTGGCGGTGGGCGCCAGCTGCACCCCCACCGCCACCGAGGGCTTGCCGTCCAGCCGGGTGCCGAAGTTGTAGCTCTGGCTGCCCACCTCGACCCGGGCGACATCGCCCAGGGTCACGCTGGAGCCATCGGCCCCGGCGCGCAGCAGGATGCCGGCGAATTCGGCCGGGTCGCTGAGCTGGCCCTTGATCAGCACCGGCGCGGTCAGCTCCTGACCCGCGGGGGCGGGCAATTCGCCAAGACTGCCGGCCGCCACCTGGACGTTCTGCTCGGCAATGGCGCGGGTCACGTCGGCCGGGGTCAGGCCGACCGCCACCAGGCGACTGGGGTCGAGCCAGACGCGCAGGGCGTGCTCGGCGCCAAACAGCTGGGCCTTGCCCACCCCGTCCAGCCGGCGCAGTTCATTGACCACGTTGCGCGCCAGGTAGTCGCTCAGGGCGGTGGTGTCGAGGCGCGCGTCGGTGGCGGTGAGGGTGACGAACAGCAGGTAGCCGGCGGAAGTCTCCTCGATCTGGATGCCCTGCTGGGTGACCGCCCGCGGCAGGCGCGGCTCCACCACCTTGAGGCGATTCTGGATGTCCACCTTGGCCAGCTCCGGATCGGTGCCGGGCTGGAAGGTCACGGTCAGGGTGGCGCTGCCCTGGCTGCTGCTGGACGAGAAGTAGAGCAGGTGATTGACGCCATTGAGTTCCTGCTCGACCAGGCTGACCACGCTCTCGTCCAGGGTCTGCGGCGAGGCGCCCGGATAGCTCAGGGTCAATTCGATCTGCGGCGGCGCCACGTTGGGATACTGGGCCACCGGCAACTGCGGCAGGGCCAGCAGGCCGGCGAGCAGGATGAACAGCGCCACTACCCAGGCGAACACCGGACGGTCGATGAAGAAGTTGGCCATCAGCGCGCCTCCGCCGGGGCGGCCTGGGGTTCCACCACCAGGCCCGGCTGCGCCTGTTGCAGGCCCGAGAGCAGTACCCGCTCACCAGCGGCCAGGCCGGATTCCACCACCCAGCGACCGTCCACCACCGGTCCCAGGCGCACCTCGCGCAGGGCGAGCCGGTCTTCGGCATCCACTACCCAGACCTGGGCCTGGCCGCCGGCGCTGCGCTGCACCGCCCGTTGCGCCACGCTCAGACCCTGGTCGAGCCGTGCCTGCTCCAGGCGCACCCGCACGAAGCTGCCCGGCAGCAGCTCGCGCCGTGGATTGGGAAACTGGCTGCGCAGGGTGATCTGGCCGGTGCTGGCGTCCACCGCCAGATCGGCGAATAGCAGGCGGCCGCTCTCAGGGTAGGGGCTGCCGTCTTCCTGCAGCAGGGTGACCCGCGCCTGGTCCGGCGCCACCTGCTGCAGCCGGCCGTCGCTGAGGGCATCGCGCAGCGCCTTGAGCTGGCGGGTCGACTGGGTGACGTCGGCATGGATCGGGTCCAGCTGCTGGATGATCGCCAGCGGCGTGGCATCGCCCTGGCCGACCAGGGCGCCTTCGCTGACCAGGGCCTTGCCGATGCGCCCGGCGATGGGCGCGGTGACCGTGGCATAGCCCAGATTCAGCCGCGCCCGCTTGAGCGCCGCCTGGGCGGCCGCCACCTCGGCCTGCGCCTGCAGACTGGCACCCTGGGCATCGTCCTGCGCCTGACGACTGATCGCCTCGCTCTCCACCAGTGCCGCATAGCGCTCCGCCAGGCGGCGGGCCTGGAAGGCGCTGGCCTCGGCCTTGCGCAGGGCGGCCGCGGCGCTGTCCACCTCGGCCTGCAGCGGCGCCGGATCGATACGGAACAGCACCGCGCCGGCCTTGACCTCGCTACCCTCGTGAAACACCCGCTGCAGCACGATGCCGGCGACCCGCGCCCGTACCTCGGCGGTCCGCGGCGCCACCAGGCGGCCACTGAGTTCGCTGGCGATGGCCAGGGGCGAGGGGTGCAGCGTCTCCACCTGCACCCTGGGCGCGGGCGGGGTGGCGGCTTCCGGGGCCGGACGGTCGCAGGCGGCGAGCAGCAGGCAGAGCAGCGCGAGGCTGCCGAGGGCAGGGCGGGGCAGGGACATCGGGGCTTCCTCCAGGAGAGCGCCATGGTAGGCGTCCCGCTCGGGCCTCCCTGTAAACGTCTGTAGGTCTCTTGTGAAAGAGTGTTAAGCCCCGCGCCCGCCTGCCCGGGGCTCGGCTATGCTCGGCACTTTCCGCCATGAAGGCCTGCCGTGATCCCCTTGCTCATCGTCGAAGACGACACCGCCCTGGCCGAGCTCATCGCCACCTACCTGGGCCGTCAGGGCTATGCCGTGACGGTGATCGGTCGCGGCGACGAAGCCCTGGCCGCGGTGCAGCGCCTGCGCCCGCACCTGGTGGTGCTCGACGTCATGCTGCCGGGGCTGGACGGCCTGCAGGTCTGCCGTCAGCTGCGCGCCGCCCAGCCAGGCCTGCCGATCCTGATGCTCACGGCCCTGGACGACAGCCACGACCAGGTGCTGGGCCTGGAGATCGGCGCCGACGACTACGTCAGCAAGCCCTGCGAACCGCGGGTGCTGCTGGCACGTATCCGCACCCTGCTGCGCCGCTGCCAGCTGGGTGAGGCACCCGCCGATGACCGCCTGGCGATCGGCCAGCTGCGGCTGCTGCCGGGTGAACGCCAGGTCTGGTGGCGCGACCAACTGGTGGAACTGTCATCTACCGAATTCAACCTGCTGGCGATCCTCATGCGCCATGCCGGCGAGGTGCTCAGTCGCGACCAGTTGATCCAGCAACTGCGCGGCATCGAATTCAACGGCGTCGATCGCTCGGTGGACGTGGCCATCTCCAAGCTGCGCCGGCGCTTCGAAGAGCACCCCGGCGACGCCCGGCGGATCAAGACCGTCTGGGGCAAGGGCTATCTCCTTTCCCGCGCCGAGTGGGACTAGTGTGGTGTCTCAGAAGTTAACTGCACAATTTTGGCGGCGCTTTTTGCTTCTGAGCGTCGTTGCCCCTCCTCGCCATAGCCCTGCTATGACTCGTCGCGGCGCCTAGCCCATAAGCAAAAATCACTCGCCAATTCTTGCGCGAACTTCTGAGGCACCACACTTGATGCTCAAGATCCTCGTCCGCCTCTACCTCATCCTGCTGGTGACCTATGGCGCCGCCAGCTACCTGGTGCCCGAGGCGCTGCTGCAGGTGTTCTACGAGCGCTACAGTCGCTACACCCTCGAGCAACTGCACGGCCCGCTCAGCCTGGTGCAGCGCACCTTCAACCAGGCGCCGCCGGCGCGCTGGCCAGCCCTGCAGGAGGAGTTGGCCGCGGAGCTGGCGCCCATCAGCCTGCGTCTGGTCCCGCTTGAGGATCCAGCCCTCACCCCGGAGGAGCGCGCCGATCTGGCCGCTGGCCAGCGGCGGGTACGCCTGGGCGACTATGGCGAACCCAGCGCGGCCCTGGTGCCGCTGCCGACGGATCAGGTGCTCTGGGTCGGCATCCCCGAGGCGCCCACCGACATCGCCCTGACCTATTGGGCGATGAACGCCCTGATCGGCGCGGCCCTGCTGGTCTGCCTCTATGTCTGGCTGCGACCGCACTGGCGCGACCTGGAGCGGCTGCGGCGTACCGCGGCGCGCCTGGGCAAGGGCCATCTGGGCGAGCGCACGGCCATCTCGCCGCGCTCGGACATCGGCGAGGTGGCGCGGGCCTTCGATGACATGGCCCAGGAACTGGAGGCGCTGATCGTCCAGCAGCGCGACCTGCTCAACGCCGTCTCCCATGAATTGCGCACGCCGCTGTCACGCCTGGAATTCGGCCTGGCGCTGTTGCAGGCCGATCCGCTGCCCGCCGAGACCCACCGCCAGCTGGAACAACTGGTGCGCCACGTCCGCGAACTGGATGCCCTGGTCGACGAATTGCTGTCCTTCGCCCGCCTGCAGAGCAGCCAGCAGCCGCCCGAACGCCTGAGCCTGGACCTCGAAGCCTTTCTCGACAGCGTGCTGGCCGATTTCGCCGAAGAGCAGGAGCGTCGCGGCGTCGTGGTGCACCTGGACCTGACGCAGGCGCCCAGGCGGGTCGAACTGGCGCCACGCCTCACCGCCCGCGCCCTGCAGAATCTCGTCGGCAACGCCCTGCGTTATTGCCAGCGCGCGGTCTGGGTAGCGGTCCGTGGCGATGGCGAAGCCTTGCTGATCGCCGTCGAAGACGATGGCGAGGGCATTCCCGCGGCGGAGCGCGAGCGGGTCTTCGAACCCTTCTATCGTCTGGATCGCAGTCGCGACCGCGCCACCGGCGGCTTCGGCCTGGGCCTGGCCATCAGCCGGCGCGCGGTGGAAAACCAGGGTGGCCGGCTGGACCTGAGCGCCGGTGCCCAGGGTGGCGCTCGATTCGAGATCCGCCTGCCATTGCCGCCGCGCCTGGGGCTCGCCTGAGGCCGCCGTGGCCCCTACACTTGGCGCCCCCGCCCGTTTCGGAATCGTCATGGCAGAGCCCTTCGACCGCCACTCGCTGCAACCCCTGCTCGACCGTATCGCCGCCGCCGCGCCGCGCCATTTCGGCGAAGGCGAGGTGGCCGACTACATCCCGGCCCTGGCCGAGGTGGCGCCGGATCAGTTCGGCATCGCCGTCTGCGACGTCAAGGGCCAGGTCTGGCGCGCCGGGGCGGCCGACACGGCCTTTTCCATCCAGTCCATCTCCAAGGTGCTCAACCTGGTGATCGCCATGCAGCGCCTGGACGAGGCGGACATCTGGACCCGCGTCGGCCGCGAGCCTTCCGGCCATGCCTTCAATTCCATGGCCCAGCTGGAAGAAGAGAAGGGCGTGCCGCGCAATCCCTTCATCAACGCCGGCGCCGTGCAGGTCTGCGAATTGCTGGTGTCGCGCATCATGTCGATCCACTGGATGATGCGCGAACAGGCGCGCCGTCTGGCCGGCAATCCGACGCTCAACTTCGACGACCGCGTGGCCCGCTCGGAGATGGACCACAAGGCGCGCAACGCCGCCCTGGCCTATCTGATGAAGGCCTACGGCAATCTGCACAGCGAGGTCGATGACGTCCTCGACGTCTATTTCCACGGCTGCGCCCTGGCCATGAGCTGCGTCGACGTGGCTCGCGCCTTCGCCTTTCTCGCCAACGGCGGCATCAATCCCCAGGATGGCCAGGTCGTGGTGACGCCCCAGCAGACCCGCCAGCTCAATGCGCTGCTGCTGACCTGCGGCCTCTATGACGCGGCCGGCGACTTCGCCTGGCGCGTCGGCCTGCCGGGCAAGAGCGGGGTAGGGGGCGGCATCGTCGCCATCGTGCCGGGACAGATGAGCATCTGCGTCTGGTCGCCCCGGCTGGACAGCTACGGCAACTCGGTGGCCGGCCTGCGTTCTCTAGAGACCCTGGTGGAAGGGCTGGGCGTGGCGCCGCTCGGCTAGTAGGCCATGGACAGGCTGAGGGTCACCTGGGGCACCACGCCGTCGGTCTCGCCCTCCGGACCGCTCAACTCGCGCAGGGCGCCGTCGCGATAGAGCGCCAGGGCTTCGGCGCGAGCGCTCCAGTGCGTCTCGCCCCAGCGAAAGGGCTGCTCCAGCGCCAGCCCGGTGCGGGCATAGAGGCGATCGCCGGAATCCGGTCCATAGAAGCCGTTCCACCCCACCCCCAGGGCGCTGGGGAAACTCAGGCGCAGGCCACTGGCCGAGAGGTCCAATCCGGGTTCCAGGCTGCCCTGGGTGTAGAGACCGCTGTCACCCTGGGTGCGGGTGGTCACCGCCAGTCCCGGACGCCAGGCACCCAGGCCCGACTCGGCCTGGTAGGCCAGGGTCAGGCTGGCCTCTTGCGTGGTGGCGGCGACATCGTTTGGGCTGCTCTTGACCGTGTAGACGAAGCCGACCCTCAGGCCCTCGGCTGGTGACACCACCACGCCCAGCAGGTTGTTGCTCTCGTACCAGCGCCGCGGGCTGACCCGTTCCTCGCTGGAGGGGCTGTGCAAGCCGTTGCTGCTGCTGAACACCAGCCAGGCATCGGCATTGCCGTCGCTTCCCTGGTGCAGATCCAGGGCGAAGCCCGCCTGCAGGTGCAAGGGGACGCGGTCGAGGCTGGCCGCGTCGTCATCGTAGTTGCCGCGGGAAAAGTCGCCGTTGCGCACGTCCATGCCCAGTTGCGGATGGAAGCGCCCGGAGTTTTCGCTGACCTCCACGCTGCCCAGGGCGGCGTCTTCGCTTTCGATGGACGGCACGCTACGCGGCGCGGCGGTGGCCTCCAGGGCCAGACAGCCCACCAGCAGACCGGCGCAACGCAGGGGCGAGGGGCGCGACATGGCGACTCCGGGATGCGCGGGGCGCTCCGGGTGAGGCGCCATGGGGCATCGGACCAGGCCGCCGCCGAGCGGGTTCCAGGCCCTAGAGTACCGGCGAAAACACCCGGGCCACCCGCATGGCCACCCGCCGCCAGCGGCGCAGGGCGGCATTGTCCTCGGGGGTGAGTTCGCGGGAGCGACTGAAGTCCTGCTCCAGCATCTTGCGCACCTCCCAGGCGAAGGAGACGTCCATCACCATCACCATGACCTCGAAGTTGAGGCGGAAGGAGCGGTTGTCCAGGTTGGCGCTGCCCACCGCGGCCACGTCCTCGTCGATCAGCACCACCTTCTGGTGCAGGAAGCCCGGGCCGTAGCGGAACACCCGCACCCCGGCATGCACCGCTTCGAAGGCATAGAGATAGGAGGCGGCATAGACCACCTTGTGGTCGGGTCGCGAGGGCAGCAGGATGCGCACGTCCACCCCGCGCAGGGCGGCCAGGCGCAGGGCCGCCGAAACGGCTTCGTCGGGGATGAAGTAGGGTGTGGTGATCCAGACGCGGTGGCGCGCCGAGTGGATGGCCTCGACAAAGAACAGCGAGCAGGTCTCCTGATCGTCCGCCGGCCCGCTGGGCACCACCTGGCAGAGCACGCCCCCCTCTTCGTAGCGTTCCGGCAACAGCAGGGTGGGCAGCTTTCTGGTCACCCAGTACCAGTCCTGGGCAAAGGTTTCCTGCAGGGTGGCCAGGGCCGGACCGCGCAATTCCAGGTGGGTGTCGCGCCAGGGCGCCAGGGGCGGCTTGAGGCCCATGTATTCGTCGCCGACGTTGAGCCCGCCGGTAAAGCCCACCTCGCCATCGACAATGACGATCTTGCGGTGGTTGCGGAAGTTGACCTGGAACCTGTTGATCAGCCCGCGACGGTTGCTGAAGCCCTTCACCTCGCAACCGGCTTCGCGCAGCTTTTCCACATAGGCGCGCGGCAGTGCATGGCTGCCGATGGCGTCGTACAGCAGAAAGACCTGGACTCCGGCGCGGGCGCGGTCCAGCAGGGTGTTCTGCAGGGCCAGGCCGAGGGCGTCGTCGTGGATGATGAAGAACTGCACCAGCACCACCTTCTGCGCCCCGCGGATGGCCGCGAGGATGGCGGCGAAGGTCTCCTCGCCGTTGATCAGCAGCCGCACCTGGTTGTTGGCCACGCAGGGCGTGCCGGTGAGGGCGGTCATGGCCTTGAGCTTGCGATTGGCCGCGCTGCATTGCTGGGCGGCCATGGCCTCGGCGATCCAGGGCCGCCAGTCCAGTTCGGCGGCCTGGCGCGCCATCTCCTCGTCGGCCTGGCGCCGCGCCTTCACGTAGCTGTCGAAGCGCCGCCGGCCAAAGACCAGATAGGGAATCAGGCTGAGAAAGGGCATGAACACCAGCGCCATGGCCCAGGCCATGGCGCCCTGGGCGGTACGCACCGTGATGATGGCGTGGATCGCCGCGCTGATGCCGATCAGTTCGAGGACCAGGGCGATGTAGTGGAGATCGAGGGGCAGGGAAGGCACGCGGGCAGCTCTCGCTCCTGGGTGGATGTCAGAGGGGTTGGACCGCCCTGAGCACCACGAATTTCGGCGTGGCCGCGATCTGTTCGACGCGCCTGAACAGCCGCTTGAGCTTGACGTGGTAACCCAGGTGGCGATTGCCCACCAGCCAGAGTTCGCCCTGCTCGGTCAGCGCCGCCCGCGCCTGCTGGAACATGCGCCAGGCGAGGAAGTCGCCCACCACCTGCTGCTGGTGAAAGGGCGGATTGCACAGGATCAGCTCCAGCGACCGCGGCGGCTGGTCGGCCAGGCCATCGGCCGCGCGGATCGCCACCGGTCGCTCGCCGAAGGCCGCGCTCCAGTTCTCTCGCGCCGACTGCACCGCCATGTAGGACTCGTCCACCAGGGTGAATTGCGCCTCCGGATTGGCCAGGGCGCAGGCCAGCGCCAGCACGCCGTTGCCGCAGCCGAGGTCGGCCACCCGCGCCTGGCCCAGGCCCTGGGGCAGGTGTGGGAGGAAGGCACGGGTGCCGATGTCCAGGCCCTCGCGGCAGAAGACGTTGGCATGGTTGACCAGGGTAAGTGGCGGCGCATCCAGGCGATAGCGACTCGGGTAGGGCGAGGCCACCGCCGGTCGCGCCTCGGGCGTGGCGAACAGCAGCCGCGCCTTCTTTACCGCCAGCGAAGCCTGCACCGGGCCGATATGCCGCTCCAGCAGGTCGCCGGCGGCGCGGGGCAGGTGCTTGAGCATGCCGGCGGCGATCACCCGGGCACCCGGCGCCAGCTGGCCGTGCAGGCGGATCAGCTGCTCTTCCAGCAACGCCAGGGTCTTGGGCACCCGCACCAGCACCAGATCGAAGGGACCGCTGATCGCCTCGCTGGCTGGGACGAAGGTTACCGCCTCGGCGGCGAGGCCGTTGCGCGCCAGGTTGGCCGCCAGTGCCAGGGCCGCCAGGTGCGAGTCGCCACTGGAGGTCACCTGGGCATGAGCGGCGAGACTGGCGGCCAGGGCGCCGAAGCCGTCGTTGAGCACCAGCACCCGGGCGGACGGGGCCAGGCCCTCCTCGGCGACCTGCTGCAGCAGGTATTCGTCGGCGGCGTCGAAGGCCTGCAGGGGATCGTCGCGGCGCGGGGGCTGACGGTCGAGTTCGAGGGTGGCGAAGGGCGAGACGAGAGAAGGCATGGTTTCTGTCGGTGTTTATCGGCGGCTCACTGCGGGACAATGGCGCCAAGCAATCGGGAAAAAGAGGCCAGTATGACCGCCACCGAAGACAAGTTCACCCGCGAGACGATCACCGCCGTCTGGCCCTGGAGCGACAACCTCTTCAGCCTGAGGACCACCCGCGATCCGCGCTATCGCTTTCGCGCCGGCCAGTTCGCCCGGCTGGGCGTGCGCAAGGCCGATGGCGACATCGTCTGGCGGGCCTACTCCATGGTCTCGGCGCCCCACGACGACTTCCTCGAATTCTTTTCCATCGTGGTGCCGGGTGGCGCCTTCACCAGCGAACTGAGCCGCCTACGCGAGGGCGACGAACTGCTGGTGGAAAAGCAGCCCTATGGCTATCTCACCCTGGAGCGCTTCGGCGGCGGTCGCGATCTCTGGCTGCTGGCCACCGGCACGGGCCTCGCGCCCTTCCTGTCGATGCTGCAGGAGCCCGATACCTGGGAGCGCTTCGAGCGCATCGTGCTGGTCTACAGCGTGCGCGAAGCTCGCGATCTGGCCTACCAGGAGGTCATCCGCGGTTACGGCGAGGTGGAGCACCTCGAAGGTCTCACCGACCGCCTGGTCTATGTTCCCGTGGTTACCCGCGAGGATCACCCCGGCGCCCTGCGTGGCCGCATCACCACCCTGATCGAGAACGGCGAGCTGGAACGCGCCGCCGGCGTCGAACTCTCGCCCGAGCACTCGCGCATCCTCATCTGCGGCAATCCGGAGATGGTCGACGACACCCGCCAGCTGCTCAAGACCCGCGATCTACAGCTGGCCCTGAGTCGCCGACCCGGGCAGGTGGCGGTGGAAAACTACTGGTAACAGGGGCCACCACCGGCGTCTTTACGTTTTCTTCACAATTGGAAAAGGTTGGGCCTTTAGCTTTGGCCCCACCTTGCTCTAGGATCGGAATTTCCAAGGCTACTTTCCGAGTCCCGATGAGCAGTGACAGATCCGAGCCGCCCCCGGCCCCCAGGCCAGGTGCGGCTGACACCCCCTACCGTCTTTCTTCCTCCGCGGCCGTTCGGCCCTCTATCGCGGAGGCATCCCGCTAATGGAATGGATCGCCGATCCCACCGCCTGGTTGGGACTCCTCACCCTGATCGTCCTGGAAATCGTCCTGGGCATCGACAACCTGGTGTTCATCGCCATCCTCGCCGACAAGCTGCCGCCCGCGCAGCGTGACAAGGCACGGGTGATCGGCCTGTCGCTGGCGCTGATCATGCGTCTGGGCCTCTTGGCCAGCATCTCCTGGATGGTGACCCTCACCGAGCCGCTGTTCGAGGTCTTCGGCAAGGCCTTCTCCGGCCGTGACCTCATCATGCTGTTCGGCGGTATCTTCCTGCTGTTCAAGGCCACCACCGAGTTGCACGAACGCATCGAGGGCCACACCCACAAGACCGGTGGCAATCGCGCCTACGCGGCCTTCTGGCCGGTGGTCGCGCAGATCGTGGTGCTTGACGCCGTGTTCTCGCTGGACGCCGTCATCACCGCCGTGGGCATGGTCGAGCACCTGAGCGTGATGATGATCGCCGTGATCATCTCCATCGGTCTGATGCTGGTGGCGAGCAAGCCGTTGACCGCCTTCGTCAACGCCCACCCCACGGTGATCATGCTGTGCCTGGGCTTCCTGATGATGATCGGTCTGAGCCTGACCGCCGAAGGCCTGGGCTTCCACATTCCCAAGGGCTACCTCTATGCCGCCATCGGCTTCTCGATCCTCATCGAGCTGGCCAACCAGGTGGTGCGCTGGAAGCGCAAGCGCCAGTTGCACGAGCGGCTCGGCATGCGCGAGCGGACCTCCCAGGCCGTGCTGCGGCTGCTGGGCGGTCGCCTGCGCGAAGACGAGGTGGACGAGGACATCGCCGAGCTGATGGAAGGCGAGAAGGGCGAAGGCCCGGTCTTCGATCGCCGCGAGCGCCTGATGATCAGCGGCGTGCTGCAACTGGGCGAGCGCCCGGTGCGCACGGTGATGACCGCCCGCGCCGACGTCGACATCCTCGATGCCGACGCCGCCCCGGAACGGCTGCGCGAGCAGCTGCTGGCCTCGGCCCACTCGCGCCTGCCGCTGGTGGTCAACGGCAACATCGATGAACCCCTGGGCTATGTGCACAAGAAGGAGCTGTTCGCTGACATCCTGCAAGGCCAGTCGCCGGATCTGCGTGCCCGGGTGCGCACCCCCATCCACCTGCCGGCCCAGGCCACGGTACTGGGCGCCCTGGAACAGCTGCGCGCCGCCTCGACCCACGTGGCCTTCGTGGTCAATGAATTCGGTGGTTTCGAAGGCCTGTTGACCCTGACCGACATCCTCGAGGCCATCGCCGGCGAATTGCCGGACGCCAGCGAGGAGAGCCTGCCGGAATTGGAGAAGGTGGAGAACGGCTATCGCGCCAGCGGCGGCCTGAACCTGCATCCCCTGGCCCAGCGCACCGGTTTCCAGATCGCCGAAAACGAGGACTACCAGACCCTCGGCGGCCTGGTGGTGGACCTGCTGGGACGCCTGCCGGTGGCCGGTGATCGCCTGGAATACCAGGGCTGGCAGTTGACCGTGGAATCGGTCAAGGATCGGCGGATCGGCTGGATCCGCCTGGAGCGGCCCGCCTCCTAGCGAGGCGGGCGTTCTGTAAGCCTGTTCAAAGGCTGCGAGCTAGAGTCAAACAAGGCGAAAATGGCTGAGGAAGCGGAGTTTACAAGTGGTAAATGAGCATTCCGAAGCCATTTTCAACGCAGGTTGGCTGACGCGCAGCCGCTTTTGAAAGGCTTACAGCGGGTTGACCGGCGGTTCCTGCTTCACCACGGGAACCTCGGTCGCCTTGCTGTTCTGCTCCTTCAGCAGGTCGCGGATCTCGGTCAGCAGCACCTGGTCCTTGGTCGGACCGGCCGGGGCGGCATCCTGGTGCAGGCGCAGGCGGTTGAGCACCTTGATCGCCATGAAGATGGCGAAGGCGATGATCACGAAGTCGAAGATGGTCTGCAGGAACTTGCCGTAGGACATGACCACGGCTGGCTGGTCACCCACGGCGGCCCTCAGGGTGATCGCCAGTTGCGAGAAATCCACACCCCCCAGCAACAGGCCCAGCGGCGGCGTGATGATGTCGGCCACGAAGGACGACACGATCTTGCCGAAAGCCGCGCCCAGGATGATGCCGACCGCCAGGTCGACCACGTTGCCTCTCATGGCGAATTTCTTGAACTCGGCAATGATGCTCATGCTGCACTCCTTTGGATGGTTTCGAAGAGACGATAGACGATTGTGCTCGCTTCGCTCGGGTTTGGAACCCTGCTAACGGTCTCCAGGTTCCCCGGAAGCGGCAAATCGCCGCGCGATCGGCAACTGGTCGCGGCTGTCGCACTTTGTCGAAGGGGCCGGGTCCACCCTTGTACGCCGAGGGCAGCAACCCTCGCGACCTCCACCTCTCGTCCCCAAGGAGCCCCTGATGGTTGCCAAACACGACCTGCACAAAGACTTTCCCGAGTACGCCGAGCAGCTGGACAGCCGTCCGCAGACCGATGCGGCCTTTGCCAAGCTGCTGGAAGACTACGCCAAGCTCGACCAGCAGATTCTCGATCTGGAGGAAGTGGAAGAATCCAGTGGCGACGAGGAACTGGGTCGCCTGCGCCGCGAGCGCGTCCTGCTCAAGGACAAGATCGCTCAGCAGCTGAAATACCCGTCCTAGCCGTACCGGGCTCGACCGGCAGCGTCGAGCCCTGCCTGGCGCGATTGGCAAGAGCCGCTGGCGTTGCCATCATGGCCTCCCAGGAGAGGAGCCGATGACCGACGAAGTGGCGATGTACCAGCAGTGGCACCTGTGGATCACCGAGGCGGCCGTGGAAGCCCAGCGCCGTCGCGTGCAGCTCGAATTCGCCGAATACAGCCGGTTGCTGGCCGACCTGCAACTGCTCGAACAGCAGCGCTGGCAACAGGCGTTGCCTGTCTGGTTGCGTGGCGATGCGGAAATGGTGTCGACGCTCAAGCACTAGCGGCTGATCGGCGAACCCCCTGCAGAGCCTGATGACAGCGCGATGAACGACCAGCGGTGCCCGGCGGTCAATGGGTTACCCCAGGCTACTTTCGCGGGGTGAGCGAGGTTTATCCGGCCTACCTGGCCCTCTCAACGAGGATGTCCCCATGAAGCGTACCGCCCTGATCGCCCTGATGATGTTTGCCGCCGCCCCCGTATTCGCCAAGGATCTGTGCGCGGTCCAGCTGCAGAAGCTGGACGATGCCAGCAAGATGAAGACCAACATGATCGGCCCGGGCAGTTCCCAGGCCCAGCAGATCGCCGAATTCCGCAAGAATGCCATGGCTGCCCAGAAAGCCGGTGACGAGAAGAAGTGCATCGCGCAGGCCAACCAGGCCCTGACCATGCTGCGTCAGCCGGGTGGCGAGGGCAACTAAGGCCCAAGCCCGCAGTTCGAGAAAAGGCGCGCTCCCCCGCGGGAGTGCGCCTTTTTACTGTCTATGCATCCAGTCGTGTTATGCTGGGCGTCTTCCCTTCTCGACTGGAGAATTCCGCCATGGCCAAGGCCAAGCGTCTCTACGGCTGCACCGAATGCGGCGCCACCTTTCCCAAGTGGGCGGGCCAGTGCGGTGAGTGCGGCGCCTGGAACACCCTGGTGGAAACCGTCGTCGAGACCTCCGCTGTCCCTTCCGGACGCGCCGGCTGGGCCGGAGCCCAGGCGACCATCAAGACCCTGGCCGAGGTCAGCGTCGAGGAAACCCCGCGCTTCACCACCGATTCCACCGAACTCGACCGGGTGCTGGGTGGCGGCCTGGTGGATGGCTCCGTGGTGCTGATCGGCGGCGATCCCGGCATCGGCAAGTCCACCATCCTGCTGCAGACCCTCTGCCACCTGGCCGCGCGCATGCCGGCGCTCTATGTCACCGGCGAGGAATCCCAGCAGCAGGTGGCCATGCGTGCCCGCCGCCTGGGCCTGCCGGAAGACAAGCTCAAGGTCATGACCGAGACCTGCATCGAGTCCATCGTCGCCACCGCCCGCCAGGAAAAGCCGCGGGTCATGGTGATCGACTCCATCCAGACCATCTTCACCGAGCAGCTGCAGTCCGCGCCCGGCGGCGTGGCCCAGGTACGCGAGAGCGCAGCGCTGCTGGTGCGGTTCGCCAAGCAGACCGGCACCGCCATCTTCCTGGTGGGCCACGTCACCAAGGAAGGCGCCCTGGCCGGACCGCGGGTGCTGGAGCACATGGTCGACACCGTGCTCTATTTCGAGGGCGAATCCGACGGCCGCCTGCGCATGCTGAGAGCGGTCAAGAACCGCTTTGGCGCGGTCAACGAACTGGGCGTGTTCGGCATGACCGACAAGGGCCTCAAGGAGGTCTCCAACCCTTCGGCGATCTTTCTCAACCGGGCCCAGGAGGCGGTGGCCGGCAGCGTGGTCATGGCGACCTGGGAGGGCTCGCGGCCGATGCTGGTGGAGGTGCAGGCCCTGGTGGACACCAGTCACCTGGCCAATCCGCGGCGGGTCACCGTGGGCCTGGACCAGAATCGCCTGGCCATGCTGCTGGCGGTGCTGCACCGCCATGGCAGCATTCCCACCTACGATCAGGACGTCTTCATCAACGTGGTCGGCGGGGTCAAGGTGCTGGAGACGGCGGTGGACTTGGCGCTGATGTCGGCGGTGATCTCCAGCCTGAGGGACCGCGCCCTGCCGCACGACCTGCTGGTGTTCGGCGAGATCGGCCTGTCTGGTGAGATCCGCCCGGTGCCCAGTGGCCAGGAACGGCTCAAGGAGGCGGCCAAGCACGGCTTCAAGCGGGCCATCGTGCCCAAGGGCAATGCGCCCAAGGACCCGCCACCCGGCTTGCAGGTGGTCGCGGTGACGCGTCTGGAGCAGGCGCTGGATGCCCTGTTCGAATAGCCCTTGGCGGCTTTTGTAATATTTTTTAAAACTCTCGGCGGGGCAGGGTGGTCTATCAGGCGCTTCCATGACCCTGGATACCCGCCATGTCTCGTCTGCTCCCGCTTTCCGTATTCCTTGCCGGCTTCGCTACCAGTGCCCTGGTCCAGGCCGCCGATCCCAGCAGCTCCGCGCCGGCCAGTCTGGAGGTGGATCAGCTGGAGTGGCAGCATGCCGACGAAGGCAGCGTCTTCAACTGGGATCTGGAAGGCTGGGCCCTGGGCGGCGGCGCCAATCGCCTGGATTTTCGTAGCCAGGGCGAGCGCACCAACGGCCACACCGAGCAGGCCGAGGTGCAGGCGCTCTGGGGGCACGCCCTGGCCAAGGGCTGGGGCAGCGTGGCCGGCATCCGCCAGGATTTCAAACCCGGCTCGCCGCAGACCTGGGCCGCCCTGGGCATCCAGGAACACGATCCCGAGGATCTCGACATCGAGATCACCGCCTTCTTTGGCGAAAACAGCCAGACCGCCCTGCGTCTGGAAGCCGAATACGACTGGGCCCTGACCCAGCGGCTGATCCTCCAGCCCCATACCGAACTCAATTTCTACGGTCGTAACGACGAGTCCCGCGGCCAGGGCGCCGGTTTCGCCGAAAGCGAAGCCGGGCTGCGCCTGAGATACCAGGTGACCCCGGAGGTCGCGCCCTATGTCGGGGTGTCCTGGAACGCCACCCACGGCAACACCGCCGCCATGGCGCGGGAAGAGGGCGAAGACACCCACGACGCTCGCCTGGTGGTGGGTCTGCACCTGGAGTTCTAGGCTCGGTCCTACGGAAGACTTCGCCCTTCGCTTCGGACAGGCGCCCTCGCTCAGGTGGTAGGCAGAGGTGACCTGGCTGTTCTATCGCGGCCACGGGCCACTCCTGCAGCGCTTTCCGTGTACCTGTAGGAGCGATCGCTAAGGCGCACCGGCATGGCCGCGATAGAGATCAGGCAGAGCAGTAGCGTGGAAAACGGCGCAGCCTTTTCCACTGGGCCTTCGCGGCGAGGGACACCCTCACCCCAACCCTCTCCCGAGGGGAGAGGGGGCTATCCGTGCAGGTGTTCATCTCCATCGGCTTCAGGATCGCGATCATCTGTCTGCCTACACCTGTAGGAGCACCCCGCGACCGCGATAAGCCGCAATCGGCACAGACGATAGAGCGCTAGCCAGTACCGTCGACCCCAAGACCTAGGGCGTACCCAGCGCCGCCAGTTCGCGCTCCAGCAGGGTTTCGTCGCCCAGGTTCAGCTCCACCAGGCGGCGCAGGTGGCTGATGGAATCCAGATCGATCTGGCGGCAGGCGAAGGCCAGCTGCTCCGGGGTTTCCCGTACCAGCTCCACGTCCATGCTCACCTGGGTCTCGTCGTTCAGCAGGATGCGCAGCTGATAGGTCGCGCTCGGCTGGGCCGACCACTCGGCAGGCCGCGCCAGCAGCACGCCCTTGAGCGAAATGTCGTCCACGGGCGCTGCCCACTGGCGCTCACCCTGGTGCAACTGGGCAGGGGCATCGAAGGTGAAGCGGGTAAAGCGGCGACGCTCGTTGGTGTCGTTCATGGAAGGGCTTCCTGAGGTTTCCTGATCACTGTAGACGACCGTGGCCGTCCCGTATCGACTGCGCCTGGAAGGGTAGCCGGCGGCGACCAGCGGGGCCAGGACGAGAGGGCTCATTGGTCGCCAGGGGGCGAGCAGCGGCCCAATTCGTCAGACGTTGGAGGTGCCCTCCGGGCGCCAGCCGTACTCGCGCGCATGGCGGACCAGATCGGCCGGCTTCTGGATGTCCAGCTTGCGGCGGATGCTCAGGCGGTGGGTTTCCACCGTGCGCACGCTGAGCCCCAGCTGCTGGGCCATGGTCTTGTTGTTGAGGCCCTGGGCCATGAGCAGCAGCACCTGGCGCTCCCGCGGGGTGAGGTCGCCGTCACTGGTGCCCCCTTCGCCCAGGCGGGCGGCGATGGCGCTGCTGTAGAAGCGCCCGCCGACCGCCAGGGCTTCCACCGCGGCGATGATCTCCTCGGACGGCGCATCCTTGAGCACATAGCCGGCCGCGCCGACCCGCAACGAGGTGCTCACGTATTCGCGATTGTCGTACATGCTCAGGATCAGTACCCGGGCGCGCGGGGCACGCTCGGCGATCAGGGCGGTCAGCTCCAGGCCGTTGATGTCCTTGAGGCCGATGTCCACCAGCAGGATGTCCGGATCGAGCCGCGCCAGCAGGTCGAGGGCTTCCGCACCACTGCCGGCCTCGCCGACCACGACGAAGCGCTCGATGGTGCCCAGCAGCGCCCGCACCCCGGCGCGGACCAGGGCATGGTCGTCGACCAGGAGGATGCGGATGGGCGTCATGTCGGGCTTTCCTCGTCGGCCGGGAGGTCCGAGCGTAGCAGAACCACGTCCAGGGTCGTGCCGCCGGGGCCGGACTGGATGGCGCAGCGACCGCCGAACAGTTCCACCCGCTCGCGGATGTTGCGCAGGCCGATGCCGCCGCTGAGATGTTCCACCTGGCCGGTATCGAAGCCCCGACCGTCGTCGTGCACGGTCAGGCAGATCCAGCGCCCGCGCCGCTGCAGGTCGATGACGACCTTGCGCGCCGCCGCGTGGCGCTCGATGTTGGTCAGGGCCTCCTGGACGATGCGGAACAGGGCGACGTCCATGTCGCCGCCGGCGGTGCTGTCGTCCAGGGTCTGCCGATAGTCCACGTCCAGGCCGCTGCGCTGGCGGAATTCCTCCACCAGCTGCCCGAGCGCCGCGGGCAGGCCGAGGGTATCCAGCAGCGAAGGGTGCAGGTCGTGGGAGATGCGGCGGATCTCGCCGATGGCGGCGGCCAGGCGCTGGGTGCCTTCGCGCAGGGTCTCGCCGGCGCTGGGCTTGCCGGTCCCCAGTTCGCGGCTGGCCAGTTCGAACTGGAACTTGATGGACACCAGCAGCTGGCTGATGCCGTCGTGCAATTCCCGCGACAGCCGCGATCTTTCCTCTTCCTGGGAGGTGATGAGTCTCTGGGTCAGCTGCTTGAGCTTGCGATCGGCCAGGCGGTGCTCGCTGACGTTGAGCGTCAGGCCGCCGGCGAACACCAGCAGCACCGCCACCAGGGCCACCCCGGCGCTGGCCAGCAGGGTGGTGCGGATGCCGGCGGCCACGTCGTGGCGCACCTGGGCGAGGGCGGCGTCCACGTCGTCCAGATAGAGGCCGGTGCCCAGCACCCAGCCCCAGCGCTGCAGCTGGGTCACGTAGGCGAGCTTTTCCGCCATCTGGCCGCTGGAGGGCTTCTGCCAGCCATAGCGCTGGAAGCCGTCGCCCTGGCTGGCACTGCGCAGCAGCGCCTGGATCACCAGCAGGCCGTTGCCGTCGGTGAGTTGCCAGAGATCCTGGCCGACCAGCTCGGGCTGGCGCGGGTGCATGAGATTGCGGCCATGCTGGTCGTAGACGAAGAAGTAGCCGTCGCTGCCGAAATTCAGGCTGGCCAGCAGCGCCAGTACCCTGGCCTTGGTCTCCTCGTCGTCGCGACCGCTACCGTACAGCGGCTGGATGGCACCGACGCCCATCTCCACATAGTTGCGCAACTCGGTCTTCTTGCTGCCGAGGATGCTGTGTTCGAGCAGCCGTGCCTGCTGCTCGCCCAGGCGCTGGCTCTGTTCCAGCACCACCAGGCAGACCGCGGCCACCGCCAGCAGCAGCGGCAGCAGTCCGAGGGCGACCATCTTGTATTTGAGCTGCATCGGCACCTGTCCGGGCTGGCGGCTACGTAGAACTACGTAGCGGGCCTTGGGTAGTTCTGCGAATTTCGCTGTCGCGTCGAGCCGCCGATAGTAATATGGCTCCGCTGTGGGCTCTCACAATAACAAGTATCGCCGCGGCCACCGGTGCGCGGCAGGAGAACAAGCATGACCCGAATGGCCAGCCATCTTGCCTGGTTCGCCGTTGCCGTACTGGGCGCCTTCGCGCTGGGTACCGTGGCGCTGAGTCGAGGCGAAGCGATCAACGCCCTCTGGATCGTGGTCGCCGCCGTGGCGATCTACCTCGTTGCCTACCGCTACTACAGCCTGTTCATCGCCACCAAGGTGATGGGCCTGGACGCCAAAAGAGCCACGCCCGCCGTGCTCAACAACGACGGCCTGGACTACGTCCCCACCAACAAGCACATCCTCTTCGGCCACCACTTCGCCGCCATCGCCGGCGCCGGTCCGCTGGTGGGCCCGGTGCTCGCCGCCCAGATGGGCTATCTGCCCGGCACCCTCTGGCTGATCGCCGGGGTGGTCTTTGCCGGCGCGGTGCAGGACTTCATGATCCTGTTCCTCTCCACCCGCCGCAACGGCCGCTCCCTGGGCGACATGGTGCGCGAGGAGATGGGGCGCATCCCCGGTACCATCGCCCTGTTCGGCTGCTTCCTGATCATGATCATCATCCTCGCGGTGCTGGCGCTGATCGTGGTCAAGGCCCTGGCCGAGAGCCCGTGGGGCATGTTCACCGTGATCGCCACCCTGCCGATCGCCATGTTCATGGGCGTCTACATGAGATACATCCGCCCCGGGCGCATCGGCGAGATCTCGCTGATCGGCGTGGTACTGCTGCTGGCTTCCATCTGGGTGGGTGGCCTGGTCGCCGCCAATCCGGTCTGGGGTCCGGCCTTCACCTTCACCGGCGTGCAGATCACCTGGATGCTGATCGGCTACGGCTTCGTCGCCGCCGTGCTGCCGGTCTGGCTGGTGCTGGCCCCGCGTGACTACCTGTCCACCTTCCTCAAGATCGGCACCATCATCGCCCTGGCCATCGGCATCCTGGTGACCATGCCGATGCTCAAGATGCCGGCCCTGACCCAGTTCGTCGACGGCACCGGTCCGGTGTGGAAGGGTACCCTGTTCCCCTTCCTGTTCATCACCATCGCCTGCGGCGCGGTGTCCGGCTTCCATGCCCTGATCAGCTCGGGCACCACCCCCAAGCTGATCGCCAAGGAAACCCATGCCCGCTACATCGGCTACGGCGCCATGCTGATGGAGTCCTTTGTCGCCATCATGGCCATGGTCGCCGCCTCGGTGATCGAGCCGGGCGTCTACTTCGCCATGAACAGCCCGGCCGCCGTGGTCGGCGCCGACGTGGTGTCGGTGGCCGCCAAGATCAGCACCTGGGGCTTCGTGGTGACGCCCGAGATGCTGCAGGCCACCGCCACCGAGATCGGCGAGCACACCATCCTGGCCCGTGCCGGTGGTGCGCCGACCCTGGCGGTGGGCATCGCCCAGATCATGCACAACGTGCTGCCGGGCGAGAACACCATGGCCTTCTGGTACCACTTCGCCATCCTCTTCGAGGCGCTGTTCATCCTCACCGCGGTGGACGCCGGCACCCGCGCCGGACGCTTCATGCTGCAGGACCTGCTGGGCAGCTTTGTCCCGGCACTCAAGAAAACCGACTCCTGGACCGCCAACGTCATCGGCACCGCCGGTTGCGTCGCCCTCTGGGGCTGGCTGCTGTACCAGGGCGTGGTCGATCCGCTGGGCGGCATCAACACCCTCTGGCCATTGTTCGGCATCTCCAACCAGATGCTCGCCGGTATCGCCCTGATGCTGGGCTCGGTGGTGCTGATCAAGATGAAGCGCCAGCGCTATGTCTGGGTGACCCTGGTGCCGGCGGTGTGGCTGCTGATCTGCACCACCACCGCCAGCCTGATCAAGCTGTTCGATTCCAATCCGGCGGTCGGCTTCCTGGCCCTGGCCAAGAAGTACAGCACCGCCATGGCCCAGGGCCAGGTGATCGCCCCGGCCAAGAGCATGGAGCAGATGCAGCACATCGTCTTCAACGCCTACACCAACGCCACCCTCTCGGTGCTGTTCCTGGTGGTGGTGATGAGCATCCTGTTCTTTTCCATCAAGGTCGGTCGCGCCGCCCTGGCCAAGCCCGAGCGCAGCGATCGCGAGACCCCGTTCCAGCCGGCCGCGGGCGTTTAAAGGAGAATCCCTATGTTCAATGACCTGGGTCGCATGGGTAAGTACCTGGGGCAGGCCGCCAAGATGCTGGTGGGCATGCCCGACTACGACACCTATGTCGAGCACATGCGCGGCAAGCACCCGGACCAGCCGGTGATGAGCTACGAAGCCTTCTTCCGCGAGCGCCAGGAAGCGCGCTACGGTGGCGGCAAGTCCGGCGCCATACGTTGCTGCTGACCCAGGGTCTCCTCCAGGCCGGGCCTCGAGCCCGGCCTCTTTCTGTCTGGAGTTGCCATGCACGAACCCATCCCCGTCACCGTCCTGACCGGCTTTCTCGGCGCCGGCAAGACCACCCTGCTCAAGCACATCCTGCAGGCCGAGCACGGCCTCAGGATCGCCGTGATCGAAAACGAATTCAGCGCCCTCGACGTCGACGGCGAATTGCTGGAAGACGCTGGCGCCGTACAACTGATGAAGGTCGCCAACGGCTGCGTCTGCTGCACCGGCAGCAAGGACCTGGCCTATGCCCTGACCGTGCTGCTGGAGCGGCTGGACAGCGGCGAACTGGATTTCGAGCGCCTGGTAGTGGAATGCACCGGTCTCGCCGATCCCGGTCCGGTGGCCCAGACCTTCTTTACCGACGACCTGCTGCGCGAGCGCTATCTGCTCGACGGGGTACTGACCCTGGTGGACGCCGTCCACGCCAGCGAGCAGCTGAGCGATCCGCTGCTGCAGGCGCAGATCGGTTTCGCCGATCGCCTGCTGCTGACCAAGCTCGACCTGGCCGAGCCGGCCGCCGTCGAAGCGCTGGAAAATCGCCTGCAACGCATCAACCGCCGCGCCCCCATCCGTCATGTCGACCATGGGCGCATCGAGCTGGCCGAATTGCTGGATATCCGCGGCTTCAACCTGCACGACGAGGACCTGGCAGCGCCGACCCTGTTCCGCCCGCTACGGCCGGTCGCGGAGGCCGTCAGCCTCACCGAACGCATCCAGTCCATCGCCATCCGCGAGCCGCGCCCCTTCGACCAGGCCAAGATCAGCGGCGTGATGGAGATGCTGCTCGATACCCTCGGCTGCGACCTGCTGCGCTACAAGGGGCTGCTCAACATCGCCGGCGAGGATCGCCGCCTGCTGTTCCAGGGCGTGCAGCAGATCTATGCCGCCGACTGGGAGCGCGACTGGCTGCCGGACGAGGCGCGCGAGAGTCGCGTCGTGCTGATCGGCATGGACCTGCCGGAAGAGCGCATCCGCGCCGCCTTCGAGCGGGCGGTGGCACGCGCCTGAGGCGGGCTGGACATCCAGCAACGTATTCCGGGACGGGCAGGAATACTCAGGGCGGCCAGGCGGACAACTGCAGGCTGCCTTCGACAAGGGCTTCAGGCGGCGCCCCAGCGCAGTGCCTGCCCCGTTAATGCGGTGTTAAGGGCTACCAGGTTAATAACGCCGGACGGGGCATAAGGCCACGGAACGAAGTATCCCTAAGCGAGGACTCCCTGCATGCTCCTGCTATGGCAAGCCTTGGCCACCGGTGGCCTGATGATGCCGGGCTCGTTGCTGGTCGAGCTCTGGTTGCCGCACCAGGAGACGCGCGCGCGACGCTGGTGGCGACGGATTGCCTATTCCTGTCTGGGCGGTCTGGCCGGCATCGCCGGGCGGCTGTTGGTGGGCTGGTCCTAGGCCTCTGCCGAAAAAAAGCTAATGCCCAACCGCGCTCCTTGCCCTAGGCGTCGCTGTCCGCAGCAGGCGCCTTGGGTGCTGCGCGGCTGGCCAGGCGTTCCAGGGCCGCCTTGAGCCCTGGGTCGCGGATACCGGCAGCCACTTCCCTGAGACTCTCGGCGCCCACCTGGCTGACCTGGCGCGGCGGTCTGGGTCGGGTGGCGACGCCCGGGCTGGGCTGCATCTTGAATTGCAGACGCAGGAGGCCGGCGAATTCCGGCGCCTGCTGCAGCAGTCTGAGCAGGCGGCGCTGCTGATAGCGCAGCCGCGTCGCCCAGTGGGCATCGTTGACCACCAGCAGCAGGGTGCCCTCGCGCCAGCTGGCCACCCGGCAGTGGGGGCGGGCAGCGGGTTGCAGCTGTTCTTCCAGCAACTGTTGCAGGCGCCCCAGTCGCTCGGCTTCGCGAAACAGCGACTTGAGCGGTTTGGCCTGGCGCAGCAGGGCAGCGGGAGCGACGGCGGAGAGAGGGCGAAAGGCCATGCGCAGGACTCGCGATGGGCGAAGAGAAGACGCCGATGGTAACAGATCGCTCTGGCGTCCTGGCGGCTGGGGGCCCGTCGTTCTTTCCTCATCGGCATTTCCGAGTAGAATGCCCGATTACCATCGCGGGACACCGCGGGTCTCAACCCCCGCGCCCAGGCGTCTGGCCAGGCTCTGCAGAGGCCTTGCCGCCCGTTTCGCTCCCCTCATTCCAGCGGAAGAATTCCAGTCGATATGTTTGCGCCTTTGTTGAAGAAATTCTTTGGAAGCAAGAACGAACGAGATGTCAAACGCCTAGGCAAGGTCGTGGTGGCCACCAATGCGTTGGAATCCCAGATTGCCTCCTTGAGCGACGAGCAACTGCGCGCCAAGACCGAGGAATTCAAGCAGCGCGTGGCCAGGGGCGAGTCCCTCGATGCCCTGATGCCGGAAGCCTTCGCCGTGGTCCGCGAGGCCGGCAAGCGCGTCATGGGCATGCGCCACTTCGACGTCCAGCTGATCGGTGGCGCGGCGCTGCACGAAGGCAAGATCGCCGAGATGCGCACCGGTGAGGGCAAGACCCTGGTGGGTACCCTGCCGGTCTACCTCAATGCCCTGTCCGGCAAGGGCGTCCACGTGGTCACGGTGAACGACTACCTGGCCCGCCGCGACGCCAACTGGATGCGGCCGCTGTACGAATTCCTCGGCCTGTCGGTGGGCATCATCCTGCCGTTCCAGCCGCCGGAAGAGAAACGCGCCGCCTATGCCTCGGACATCACCTACGGCACCAACAACGAATTCGGCTTCGACTACCTGCGCGACAACATGGCCTTCAGCATGGCCGAGAAGTATCAGCGCGAGCTGAACTTCGCGGTGGTGGACGAGGTGGACTCCATCCTCATCGACGAAGCCCGGACCCCACTGATCATCTCCGGCCAGGCCGAAGACAGCTCCGAGCTCTATCAGAAGATCAACCAGCTGATCCCGCGTCTGCAGCAGCACATCGAGGAAGAGGAAGGCAATCCGACCCAGGTCGGCCACTACACCATCGATGAAAAGACCCGCCAGGTGGAGATCACCGAGCTGGGTCACCAGTACATCGAGGAGATGCTCACCGAGGCCGGGCTGCTGGCCGAGGGCGAGAGCCTCTACTCGGCGCACAACCTGGGCCTGCTGACCCACGTGTTCGCCGGTCTGCGCGCCCACACCCTGTTCCATCGCAACGTCGAGTACATCGTCCAGCAGGACCAGGTGCTGCTGATCGACGAGCACACCGGCCGGACCATGCCGGGTCGCCGCCTTTCCGAAGGTCTGCACCAGGCCATCGAGGCCAAGGAAGGACTGCCGATCCAGCCCGAGAGCCAGACCCTGGCCTCGACCACCTTCCAGAACTATTTCCGCCTCTACAACAAGCTCGGTGGCATGACCGGCACCGCCGACACCGAGGCCTTCGAATTCCGCCAGATCTACAACCTCGACGTGCTGGTCATCCCGACCCACCGCGAGATCGCCCGTAAGGACTTCAACGACCTGGTCTACCTGACCCAGGCCGAGAAGTACCAGGCCATCATCGAGGACGTGAAGCAGTGCCAGGCCGAAGGCCGCCCGGTGCTGGTGGGTACCGCCTCCATCGAGAGCTCCGAGTACGTCGACCAGCTGCTGACCCAGGCCGGCATCGAGCACAAGGTGCTCAACGCCAAGTACCACGAACGCGAAGCCGAGATCATCGCCCAGGCCGGGCGTCCGGGCGCCGTGACCATCGCCACCAACATGGCCGGTCGCGGTACCGACATCCTGCTCGGCGGCAACTGGGAAGTGGAAGTCGCGGCCCTGGAGAATCCTTCCGAGGAGCAGATCGCCGCGATCAAGGCCGCCTGGCAGGCGCGCCACAAGCAGGTCATCGACGCCGGCGGCCTGCACGTGATCGCCTCCGAGCGCCACGAATCCCGCCGGATCGACAACCAGCTGCGCGGCCGTGCCGGGCGCCAGGGCGACCCGGGTTCCAGCCGCTTCTACCTGTCGCTGGAAGATAGCCTGATGCGCATCTTCGCCTCCGACCGGGTGAAGAACTTCATGAAGGCCCTGGGCATGCAGGGCGGCGAGGCCATCGAGCACCGCATGGTCACCAACGCCATCGAAAAGGCGCAGCGCAAGGTCGAAGGCCGCAACTTCGACATCCGCAAGCAGTTGCTGGAATACGATGACGTGGCCAACGAACAGCGCAAGGTGATCTATCACATGCGCGACACCCTGCTGGCCAACGAAGACGTCGGCGACACCATCAAGGGCTTCCGCGAGGAAACCCTGACCCAGGTGATCAACGAGCACATCCCGCCGCAATCGCTGCCCGAGCAGTGGGACATCCCCGGCCTGGAAGCCGAGCTGTACAGCGTCTTCGGTCTGCAACTGCCCATCGGCCAGTGGCTGGACGAAGACGACAAGCTGTACGAGGACACCCTGCGGGTGAAGATCCTCGAGCAGCTCGAAGCCGCCTACATGGAAAAGGAAGACCTCGCCGGTCGCGAGGCCCTGCGCAACTTCGAGAAGCAGATGCTGCTGCGGGTGGTCGACGACCTCTGGAAGGACCACCTCACCACCATGGACCACCTGCGCCACGGTATCCATCTGCGCGGCTACGCCCAGAAGAACCCCAAGCAGGAATACAAGCGCGAGTCCTTCACCCTGTTCCAGGAGCTGCTGGACAGCATCAAGCGCGACACCATCCGCGTCCTGTCCCATGTCCAGGTGCGTCGCGAAGATCCGGCCGAGGAAGAGGAGCGCATGCGCCGCGAGGCCGAGGCCATGGCCGAGCGCATGCAGTTCCAGCACGCCGAGGCGCCTTCGCTGGTCGACCCCGAGGTGCTCGAGGACGAGCAGGGCGAAGACACCGTGGTGCCCTTGCAGCCCCAGCGCAATGACCAGAAGATCGGTCGCAACGAGCCGTGCCCCTGTGGTTCCGGCAAGAAGTACAAGCAGTGCCACGGCAAGCTCGATTGAGGGCCTGCCCAGGCAGTCGAGGCGACGGCAACCTGTCGGCATAGCCGCCGACAGGTTGTAAACTCCACTCGCTAGGCTGTTTGCGCCCCTTGCCCCGGCTGGGCGAGGCGGGCGCTGGAAGGCTGCTTTCCACGCCGCGACCGGTTTTCCGCTCGCGGCGTTTCCTTTTCTTTCACTGGAGTTTTCCCATGGCTGTCGGTCTCGGTCCGCTCTCCACGCTGCACCCGGTTCCCGGTTTCGAACTCGGTATCGCCTCTGCCGGCATCAAGCGCCCCGGGCGCAAGGATGTGGTGGTGATGCGCTGTGCCGAAGGCTCCAGCGTGGCCGGGGTCTTTACCCTGAACGCCTTCTGCGCGGCCCCGGTGATCATTGCCCGTCAGCGCTTCGCCGGCCCCGTGCGTTACCTGTTGACCAACACCGGCAATGCCAACGCCGGTACCGGACAGCCCGGCCTGGCCGCGGCCGAACGCACCACCAAGACCCTGGCGACCCTCGCCAGCGTCGGCGAGGAGGCGGTACTGCCGTTCTCCACCGGCGTGATCGGCGAACCGCTGCCGGTGGAAAAGATCGAAGCCGCGCTGCCGGCCGCCCTGGCCGATCTGGCCGAGGACAACTGGGCCGCTGCCGCCACCGGCATCATGACCACCGACACCCTGCCCAAGGGCGCCAGCCGCCAGTTCCAGGTGGACGGCACCACCGTCACCGTGACCGGCATCAGCAAGGGCGCCGGCATGATCAAGCCGAACATGGCGACCATGCTCGGCTACGTGGCCACCGACGCCAAGGTCGCCCGGGGCCTGCTGCAGGATCTGCTGGCCGACGCCGCCAATCGCTCCTTCAACCGCATCACCATCGACGGCGACACCTCCACCAACGACTGCTGCATGCTGGTGGCCACCGGTCAGGCGGCCATGGCGGAGATCACCCAGCCCAGCGGCGCGGCCTTCGAGCAGCTGCGCGAGGCGGTGTTCGCGGTGTTCGCCGAACTGGCCCAGGCCATCGTGCGTGACGGCGAGGGTGCCACCAAGTTCGTCACCGTGCAGGTCAATGGTGGTGGCAATGCCCAGGAGTGCCTGGACGTCGGCTACGCCGTGGCCCATTCGCCGCTGATCAAGACCGCGCTGTTCGCCTCCGATCCCAACTGGGGCCGTATCCTCGCCGCCGTCGGCCGGGCCGGCGTGCCCCAGCTGGACGTCAGCCTGATCGACGTCTTCCTGGGTGGCGTGCAGATCTGCCAGCAGGGCGGTCGCGCGGCCACCTATACGGAAGAGCAGGGCGCGCGGGTCATGGCCCAGGCCGAGATCGAGATCCGCATCGAGCTGGGTCGCGGCAGCCACAGCGAGACCATCTGGACCACCGACCTCTCCCACGACTATGTGAAGATCAACGCCGAGTACCGTACCTGACGGTTACCCGACGCCTTGGCGTCCGCTCCGGCGGGCGCCTGCGGCGGTCCTCGCGGGCCGCATCGTTTCGAGGAATCCCCGCATGTCCCAGCTGCAACTCGTGATCGGCAACAAGAATTTCTCCTCCTGGTCGTTGCGGGCCTGGCTGGCCATGGAGCTCAGCGGCGCCGCCTTTGAAGAGGTGTCGATCCCGCTCTATGCGCCCAACAGCCGCGCCTTGCTCAAGGCCCAGTCGCCCACCGGCAAGGTGCCGGTGCTCAAGCTGGCCGAGGGCACCATCTGGGATTCCCTGGCCATCGTCGAATACCTCGCCGAGGCCTATCCCGACGCCGGGCTGTGGCCCGCCGAGACCCTGGCCCGCGCCCATGCCCGGGCGCTGTGCGCGGAGATGCACAGCGGCTTCCTGGCCCTGCGCCGCGAACTGCCCATGGATCTGCGTCGCCGGCAGCGGTTGAAGTCGACCACCGCCGAGGCGGTGGAAGACATCCAGCGCATCCAGCGCCTGTGGCGCGAATGCCGCGAACGCCATGGCCAGCAGGGTCCCTATCTGTTCGGTACGCCGACCATCGCCGATGCCTTCTATGCCCCGGTCGCCAGTCGCTTCCGCAGCTACGGGGTGGAACTGTCGGCCGAGGCGGCCGCCTATGTCGAAACCATCTACGCCTGGCCGGCCTTCCAGCGCTGGCTGGCGGAGGCCGAAACCGAGGAGCAGAGCGCATGACTCGTCTGCATGTCGTCGCCGCGGTGATCCGCGACCCCCAGGGCCGGATCCTCATCGCCCAGCGCCCGGCGCACAAGCACCAGGGTGGTCTCTGGGAATTCCCCGGAGGCAAGGTCGAGGCCGGTGAGGCCCCGGCCGCTGCCCTCGCCCGCGAACTGGCCGAGGAACTGGGCATCCAGGTGACAAGGGCGCGGCCGCTGCTGCAGGTGCGCCACGACTATCCCGACCAGGCGGTCCTGCTGGATGTCTGGCAGGTGGACGCCTTCACCGGTGACGCCCATGGCGCCGAAGGCCAGCCCTTGGCCTGGGTCGCGCCTCGCGAACTGGCCGACTACGACTTCCCGGCGGCCAACCGGCCCATCGTCCAGGCGGCGCGGCTGCCCGAGCGCTACCTCATCACCCCCGGCGAGCTGACCACCGCGGAATTGCTCAATGGCCTGCACCGGGCGCTGGACAGCGGCATCCGCCTGGTCCAGCTGCGCACGCCGGACAACTTCGATCCCCAGTACCGCGATCTGGCCGGCGATGTCCAGGGCCTCTGTACCGGACGCGCCCAGTTGATGCTCAAGGGCCCGCTGGAGTGGCTGGGCGATTTCCCCGCGGCGGGCTGGCACCTGACCGCCGAGCAGTTGCGCCGCTATGCGCCCAATGGCCGGCCTTTTCCGGCGCAGCGGCTGCTGGCGGCTTCCTGCCATGACGCCGAGGAACTGGCCTTGGCCCAGCAGATGGGGGTGGACTTCGTCACCCTGTCGCCAGTGATGCCCACCGCGAGCCATCCCGGTGCCCCGACCCTGGGCTGGGTCAAGGCCCAGCAGCTGCTGGCCGACTGCAACCTGCCGGCCTATCTGCTGGGCGGGCTGGGCGAGGACGACCTCAACAGCGCCTGGCAGGCCGGCGCCCAGGGCGTGGCGGCGATCCGGGCGTTCTGGCCTGGGGGCGTTTGAGACAAATGGTGTAATCCAATCGCGGCCATGCCGGTGCGCCGTAGCGACCGCTCCTACAGGGGCACCGAACACCTGTAGGAGCGGCCGCATCGGCGGACCGCCATGGCCGCGATATCGGCACAAAAAAAGCCCGCCAACCGGCGGGCTTTTTTATCCACGGAAAAACCTACAGCCGCGGATAGTCGATGTAGCCGACCGGGCCCTTGCTGTAGAAGGTGTCCGGGTGCGGCTCGTTCAGCGCGGCGTCCTGTTCCAGGCGTTGCGGCAGGTCCGGGTTGGCGATGAAAGGCACGCCAAAAGCCACGGCATCGGCCTTGCCTTCTGCCAGCCAGGCATTGGCTTTGGCCTTGTCGAATTTCTCGTTGGCGATGTAGACGCCACCGAAGGCCGCCTTGAGGTCCGGGCCGAGGCTGTCGCTGCCGGCCGCTTCGCGGATGCAGATGAAAGCGACCTGGCGCTGGCCGAGCTCGCGGGCGACATGGCCAAAGGTGGCGGCAGGGTCGTTGTCGCCCATGGTGTGCATGTCGCCACGGGTGGACAGGTGCACGCCGACGCGATCGGCGCCCCAGACGTCGATGCAGGCATCGGTCACTTCCAGCAGCAGCCGAGCGCGATTCTCGATGGAGCCGCCGTAGTTGTCGGTGCGCTGGTTGGTGTCGCTCTGCAGGAACTGGTCGAGCAGATAGCCATTGGCCCCGTGGACCTCGACGCCATCGAAGCCGGCGCGCTTGGCGTTCTCGGCGCCATGCCGGTAGGCAGCGACGATGCCGGGGATCTCGGCGGTTTCCAGTGCCCGCGGGGTGACATAGTCACGCTTGGGGCGCAGCAGGCTAACGTGGCCCTGGGCGGCGATGGCGCTCGGCGCCACCGGCAGTTCGCCGTCGAGATAGCTGGGATCGGAGATGCGGCCCACGTGCCAGAGTTGCAGCACGATGCGGCCACCGGCCTTGTGCACGGCGGTGGTCACGCGCTGCCAGCCGGCCACCTGCTCGTCGGACCAGATGCCGGGGGTGTCGGGATAGCCTACGCCCATGGGGTCCACCGAGGTGGCCTCGGTGATGATCAGGCCGGCGGATGCGCGTTGCACGTAGTACTCGACCATCAGGTCGCCCGGGACCCGTCCCGGTTCGGCGCGGCAGCGGGTGAGGGGCGCCATGATGACGCGATTGGGCAGTTCCAGGGCGCCGATCTTGATCGGGTCGAACAGCTGAGTCATGGCTAGCTCTCTTGATTAGCTGGCGGTCGCCAGGCCGCTCTTGCGGGCCTGGCTGGCGGTCAGCAGGGTGGCGATAAGGGCCAGCAGGGCGAGCCCGCTGGCGGCGAGGGGTACCGCGGTAAGACCCAGGCCGTGGTCGATCACCAGGCCGCCGACCCAGGCGCCGAGGGCGTTGCCCACGTTGAAGGCGCCGATGTTGAGGGTCGAGACCAGATTCGGCGCGTCCTTGCCGAAGGTGACCACGTTGATCTGCAGGGCCGGCACGGCGGCGAAGGCGGCCGCGGCCCAGAGGAAGAGGGTGATCTCGGCGGGCAGGAAGGCCTGGCCGGTCCAGCGCAGGGCGGCGGAGGTCAGGGCCAGGGCGACGAAGATGCCCACCAGGCTGGTGGCCAGGCGCCAGTCGGCCAGGCGACCGCCGATGAAGTTGCCCAGGGTCAGGCCCAGACCGATCAGCAGCAGGGTACCGGTGACGCCACGCGGCGAGACGCCGGTGACCTCCTGCAGCAGCGGCGCCACATAGGTGAAGAGGGCGAACATGGAGGCGGCGAAGAACACCGTCATCGACAGCGCCAGCCAGAAGCCCAGGCCGCGCAGGGCGAGCAATTCCCGGCGCAGGTCGGCGCGCGGCTGGTTGCGGTCGGCCGGCAGCACCCGCCAGAGACCGATCAGGGCGACCACGCCGATCGCCACCACCGCCCAGAAGGTCGAGCGCCAGCCGGCGGCCTGGCCGAGGGCGGTACCCAGGGGCACGCCCAGCACATTGGCCAGGGTCAGACCGGTGAACATCAGGGCCACCGCCGAGGCGCGGCGATTCTCCGGGACCAGGCTCGCCGCCACGACCGCGCCGATACCGAAGAAGGCGCCATGGCAGAGGGCGGTGACCACCCGCGCCAGCATCAGCATGTTGTAGCCGCTGGCCAAGGCGCAGAGCAGGTTGCCGACGATGAAGATGCCCATCAGCGCGAGGAGGGCACGCTTGCGCGGCCAGTGGGCGGTGGCCAGTGCCATGAAGGGCGCGCCGACGGCCACGCCCAGGGCATAGCCAGTGACCAGCCAGCCGGCGCTGGGAATGGATACGCCGAGATCGGCGGCGACGTTGGGCAGCAGCCCCATGATGACGAATTCGGTGGTGCCGATGGCGAAAGCGCTCAGCGCCAGCACGATGAGAGAAGCGGGCATCAGGATTCCTTGCAGACTAGAGTTCGCGGGCGAGACGTTGCAGAAAGGCCTGGATGGCGGCCTCGTCGCGTTGGTAGAACACCCATTGGCCGATGCGCCGCGTGGTGACCAGGCCAGCCCGGGTCAACACCGCCAGGTGCGCCGAGACCGTGGACTGCGAGAGTCCGGCACGGGCTTCGATCTGTCCGGCACAGACGCCCGTACCCAGGTCGTGTTCCTGGTGCGGGAAATACTGCCGGGGATCGCGCAGCCAGCCGAGGATCTGGCGGCGCAGGGGATTGGCCAGGGCTTTGAGGATCTCGTCCATCACGGTCGCATCGTCATATTGGGTTGTAACGAACCTTAGATCGCGAAAAATCGATATGCAAGCTATCCATCTTCGATTCTGCCTATCGCGGACTTAGAGGCTCACTATCGCGATAAGTGTCCGCGAGCGCCGCTTCGTTCAGTTGCGATTCAGATCACGCGGCTAGAATTGCCGGGTGCGGCCCCATTCGCCGCAATGGATTTCCAAGGAGCAAAGACATGGCGCTGCCCACCCGTATCCTTCTCGCCAGCCTGGCCCTGGCCACCCTGGCCGGATGCGCATCCCCCAATCCCTACGAAAACCAGGGTCAGGCCAGCGGTGGTACCTCCAAGACCGCCAAGTACGGTGGCCTGGGCGCCCTGGCCGGTGCCGTTGCCGGTGCCGCCATCGATCACAACCACCGCGGCAAGGGTGCGCTGATCGGCGCCGCCGCCGTGGGTGCGGCCGCCGCCGGTTACGGCTATTACGCCGATCGCCAGGAAGCCGAGTTGCGCCGGCAGATGGAAAACACCGGCGTCGAGGTGCAGCGCCAGGGCGACGACATCAAGCTGATCATGCCCGGCAACATCACCTTCGCCACCGATTCCGCCGATATCGCCAACAGCTTCTACAAGCCGCTGAACGACCTGGCCAATTCCTTCAAGCAATTCGATCAGAACAGCATCGAGATCGTCGGCTACACCGACAGCACCGGCAGCCGTGCCCACAACGTCGAGCTGTCCCAGCGCCGGGCGCAGAACGTTGCCGGCTACCTGACCGCCCAGGGCGTACCCGCGGCGCGCCTGAGCACGCGGGGCGCCGGTCCCGATGCCCCCATCGCCAGCAACGCCACCGCCGATGGCCGCGCGCAGAATCGCCGCGTCGAGGTCAATCTGCGCCCCCTGCCCGGAGCCACCGGCACCCCCGCCCAGTAGCGACCGCTCGTCGCCGGCGACCGGCAGTTTCCGCGCCTTCGGGCAGCCTGGCGGAAACTGCTTTTTCATTTTGCGCTCTGATAGACGTCGCGAAGGGTCCCGCCTGCCAATCGGCAGGCGGCAGACCCCTGTCCGGCTGCTACCCTAGTAGGGTTGAGAGCGACGCGTCGCATAACGGTCACGACGGGAAGAGGTAGCCAGCCGCGCATGGCTGCTGCACGGCGGCAGAGGCCGCGGGGAGAAGAGGCTTGATGGAGTGCCCGTTGCCGCAGACAGAGCAAGGTCCGGTGTTGCTGGTGGTCGACGACCGCCTGGAGAACCTGCTCGCCATGCAGGCGGTACTGGAGGTCGGAAACTGGCGGGTGATCACGGCCGCTTCGGGTGAGCGTGCCCTGCAATACCTGCTGGACGAAACCGTGGATCTGGTGCTGCTCGACGTCCAGATGCCGATCATGGACGGCTTCGAGGTGGCGCGCATCATGCGCAGCAACCTGCGCACCCGCTTCACCCCGATCATCTTCGTCTCCGCCGAAGCCCACTCCTACGAATCGGTCCTGCGGGGCTATGCCACCGGCGCGGTCGACTATCTGCTCAAGCCGGTCGATCCCAATATCCTCAGGCACAAGGTGCGCTCGCTGCTCGATCACGAGCGTAATCGCCGCGAATTGCTGCAGGCCACCCAGCAGCTGGAACTGGCCAAGTCCTTCAGCGATTCGCTGCTCGACAATGCCGCCGAAGGCATCCTTACCGTCAACGAACAGGGTCGAGTGACCTTCGCCAACGCCGCCATCGCCCGCATGCTGAGATGCAGCGTCAGCGACCTGGTGCACGCCAATTTCCTCGACTTCCTCGAAGGCGGCAGCGGTCTCGACGACTGGCAGACCTCGCCCTTCATGGAGCACTACGACCGCCGCGAGACCTATCGCCTGCACGATGCCCGCCTGCGCACCAATCGTGGCGACAGCCTGCCGGTGGCGCTGTCCTGCGCGCCGCTGCCGCGCATGCAGCGGGCCATGGTCATCATCGCCCTGGACATGTCGCGCATGCGCGAGCTGCAGGACCAGCTGGAATCCCAGGCCGTCACCGATGCCCTGACCGGTCTGCTCAATCGCCGCGGCTTCAACCAGACGCTGGAAGCGGCGCTGGCGCGCAGCGGCCGCAACGGCAAGCGCATGGCGGTGCTCTACATCGATCTCGACGGCTTCAAGCGCATCAACGATTCCCTCGGTCACGAAGCCGGGGATCGGGTGCTGTGCATCGTCGCCGAGCAGCTCAAGAGCTGCATGCGGCCCTACGACATCCTGGCGCGCATGGGCGGTGACGAATTCACCGCGCTGCTCGATTCCCTGGAGCATCCGGAGGACGCTGCCCGCGTGGCCGAGAAGCTGCTGGAGCTGCTGGCCACGGTGCATCGCATCGACGGCATGGAAGTCAGCCTGGGCGCCAGCATCGGCATCGCCAGCTATCCCGACTGCGGCCATACCGTGGACGGCCTGCTGAGATCCGCCGACATCGCCATGTACGAGGCCAAGCGCGGCGGGCGCCAGCAATACCGCTTCTTCTCGCCGGACATGAACGGCCGCGCCCGTTCCCGGTTGATGCTCGAAGAAAGCGTGCGCAACGCCATCGACAACAAGGACTTCGTGCTCGCCTACCAGCCGCAGGTCTATCTGCGCGACGGCCGCCTGCGCGGCTTCGAGGCGTTGCTGCGCTGGGAGCACACGGTGGCCGGCAAGGTCTCGCCGAGCGTCTTCATCCCGCTGCTGGAAGAGACCCGGCTGATCAACCGCATCGGCGACTGGATCTTCCGCGAAGGCGCGACCAAGCTGCAGTCCCTGCAGGAGATCTATGGCGACGAGCTGCTGCTGAGCATCAACCTCAGCCCGGTGCAGTTCGGCATGCCGCAGCTGGCGGAAAGCCTGCGCCAGATCATCGAGACCCACGGGCTGCGACCCGAGCAGCTGGAAATCGAGGTGACCGAGTCGGCGCTCATGCACGACATCGACTACACCCGCGCCCAGCTGTCGCAACTGCGCGCCCTCGGCGTGCGCATCGCGGTGGACGACTTCGGCACCGGCTATTCCTCGCTGGCCTATCTGCGCCACTTCGAACTCGACACCCTCAAGATCGATCAGCTGTTCATCGCCAACATGCTGGATTCCTCCCGCGACGCCGCCATCGTCAGCACCATCCTCGAACTGGGCCGCAACCTGGATCTGGAGGTCATCGCCGAAGGGGTGGAGACCCTGGAGCAGCGCGACTGGCTGATCGAGCACGGCTGCGAGATCATGCAGGGCTTCCTGGTCTCCCGGCCGCTGAGCGCCGAGGTGACCGGTCGCTTTCCCCAGCAGGTGGACTGGACCGCCCGACGCCCCGAGCCCACGCTCTAGGCGTGCTTACGGCCTGCTCCAGGGGCAGGCCCCTCCGTCCATCGGCGCAGGCCGTCGAGCAGGCGCCGCGCCAGAGCCGGCGGTGCTCCCCTGGCCAGCCAAACCACGCCTGCCACTGAACGAACCCCCGTCCGCGCCTTCTTATGCAATGGCCACAGGCACGGAGTAGGAAGCATGCGGGGCGCCGTCTTTCCATGGCGGGAAAACAACAGGTTCGAATTGCTGGTGGACGGTGGTCGGTTCTTTCCGGCCATGCTCGAATCCATCGCTGGCGCCAGCCGCCGGATCGATGTCGAACTCTATCTGGTGGAAGCCGGCAGTTGCTCCGAGCAGTTGCTCGTGGCCCTGACCGAAGCGGCCCGACGCGGCGTCGCGGTGCGTTGCCTGTTCGATGGCTTCGGCACCCTGCGCATGGATGCCGGCTTGCGCCGCCAGCTGGAAGAGGCGGGCGCCGAGCTGCGCATCTTCAATCCCGTGCGCTTCGGTCACGGCTTGCACAACCTGCACCGCGACCATCGCAAGATCTTCATCATCGACGGCGAAGAGGCCTTCGTCGGTGGCAGCGGCGCGACCGATGACTTCTGGGATCCGGCCAAGAGCGACTGCAACTGGCACGAGGTGATGGTACGCATCCAGGGGCCGCTGGTGGAGGACTGGCTGGCGCTGTTCGAGCGGCAATGGGAAGCGGTGGGTCGCCGCCGCGCCTGGAAGCCACGCCCGCGGCGGGGTCGCGAGCGGCCACCGCCGCCACCCGCCGCCCAGGAAGGGCAGGGCCGGGTCGCGTATGCCGATGCCCGTCAGCACCGCGACATCCTGCAGGCGCTGATTCGCGCCCTGGTGGGCGGCCGCGAACGCATCTGGTTCGCCACCCCCTATTTCCTCCCGACTTGGCGCGTGCGCTGGGCCTTGCGACGGGCCGCGCGGCGTGGCGCCGACGTGCGGCTGCTGCTTACCGGTCGGCACACCGACAATCCACCGGTGCGTTTCGCCGGGCAGCGCTACTACCGCAGCCTGTTGCGCGCCGGTGTGCGCATCTACGAATACCAGCCGCGATTCATCCACGCCAAGATGGTCCTGGTGGACAACTGGGTCAGCGTCGGCTCCTGCAATTTCGATCACTGGAATCTGAGGTTCAACCTGGAGGCCAATGTCGAGGCGGTGGATCGCGGCCTGAGTCAGGCGGTGGCGGCCAGCTTCGTCAAGGATTTCGCCCAGAGTCGCGAGATCACCCTGGAATTCTGGCGCAGTCGGCCCTGGTGGCGGCGCGCACGCGAGTGGCTCTGGGGTTCGCTGGATCGCCTGGTGATCGGTGTACTGGGGCGCGGTTAGCAGCCCCGGGTGTCAGGTGCGGGTAACATAACCGATCCGGCGCTGTAGGCCGGACCCATCGTCCCGCGGACGAGGCCAGACGAGTAACGCCTTAGTGCAGACTTTAGATAAACACCGCTTCATCGGTCTGGAGTGGCTCAGGTTCCTGATGGGTTTCTATGTGGTCGTCTACCACACCATCCATTTCTATCCCGAGCGCAAGACCATCCCCCTGCTGGACGAGATCACCAGCATGGGCTTCTTCGCCACCAGTACCTTCTTCGTGCTCTCCGGCTTTCTGCTCGCCCACGTCTATTGCGGCCGCGGCAGCCTGCGCGAGCCGGCGCGCAGTTTCTGGGTCAAGCGTTTTGCCAACCTCTATCCGATCCACATCTTCGCCCTGTTGCTGGCGATGGCGGTGGTGACCTGGATCGGCAGTCTGGGGATTCCACCGGGCGCCGCCACGGCGAGCATCCGCTTCGTGGTGTTCGACACCAACGAGCCCCTGGCGCGGACCCATCCCGAATTGTTCCAGCACTTCATGAGCAACGCGGAGCTGGCCTTCAATGCCGTGCTGCAGCTGTTCATGCTGCAGGCCTGGAATCCCTACTACCTCACCTTCAACGCGCCGCTCTGGTCGATCTCGGCGCTGTTCTTCTTCTATCTGACCTTTCCCAAGCTGGCCCCGCGGCTGATGACCAGCGAGCGCCCCTGGCAGCTGTTGCTGCTGGTCTGGGTGCTCTATCTGATTCCGCCGCTGCTGGTGATCCTGCACCAGAACTACGGCATGCCCTTTACCGGCCTGCTGCAGCGAGTGCCCCTGTTCCGGCTGCCGGAGTTTCTTGCCGGCATCCTGCTGTACGCCATCTTCCGTCGCCAGCACGCGCGGGGCTGGACACCGTCGGAGCGGCAGCGGCTGCTGCTGGCGAGCTACCTGATCCTGAGTTTCGCCCTGGGCACGGCGCTGTTCACCCATGGACCCAAGTTCTGGTACTTCCTGTTCCACAACGGCCTGTTCCTGCCGTCGCAGCTGATCCTGGTCTATCTGGCCGCCCTGGCGCAGGAGCCGGCCAGCGAACGCATCCGCCACTGGTCGCCACGACTCGGTGGTGCGTCGCTGTCGATGTTCGCCCTGCACGTGCCCCTGTCGGGGATCTACATGACCCTGGAACAGCTGATCGGCGGCAATCTAAAGGCCTGCCTCAGTGGCGATCGCGAGGTCTGCATCGCCGCCGCCGGGGCCTATACCAACTCCATCGAGTGGTACTGGCTGTTCCTGCTGGCGGTGGTGGTGCTCTGCGTGCTGTTCCAGGAGCGGCTGGTGGTGCCGACCCGCAAGCGCATCCTCGCGGTGCTGCTGCCGCGCCTGGCGCCGCCGCAGCAGCCGCCCCAGGCTAGCGGCGGAAGCCTGCGGCCATGACGAAGAAACGGGCGTTCAGGGCCGCCAGCGGCTCGCGCAGCTGCTCCAGCTGATCGGCCGCACCGAATACCTCGAAGCGTTCCAGGGTGGCGATGGCCTGGGCCTGCTCCAGCAGGTCGCCGACGTTGTCCAGGTGCGCCAGCAGCGCCTGGGCATCGCGATAGCCTTCGCGGCAACGCGCCGTGGTGCCGTCATAACAGAAGCCGTAGTAGAGGCAGCCGGGTTCGTTGCGGGTGCGCTCCAGCATGGCCTCGCCCAGGCGCTTGAAGGCTTCGAGCTGATCGGGCTGGACGGCGAAGACGGGGGCCAGGCTGCAAACGGAATCGCTGGGAAGAGTGGGCATGGGGGCTCCGGGGTCGGGGATGGTCTGCATGCGACCTCGGCCGGTCGGCAGTGCTCCCGCCGGCTGACGGACGTGCGCCCATAGAAAAGCCCAGCATGGGGCTGGGCTTTTCTGTCGCGACGGGCGCTTAGATCTCGACGGCCAGGCTGTCGGCGATCTTCTTCTGCCACACCTGCGGACCGGTGATGTGCACCGACTCGCCACGGGTGTCCACGGCCACGGTCACCGGCATGTCCTTCACCTCGAACTCATAGATGGCTTCCATCCCCAGTTCCGGGAAGGCCAGGACCTGAGCGCCCTTGATGGCCTGGGCCACCAGGTAGGCGGCGCCGCCGACGGCCATCAGGTAGACGGCCTTGTGGTCCTTGATCGCCTCGATGGCGATGGGGCCGCGCTCGGACTTGCCGATCATGCCCAGCAGACCGGTCTGGTCGAGGATCTGGCGGGTGAACTTGTCCATGCGGGTCGCCGTGGTGGGACCGGCCGGGCCGACCACCTCGTCGCCCACCGGATCGACCGGGCCGACGTAGTAGATGAAGCGGCCCTTGAGGTCCACCGGCAGCGGCTCGCCCTTGTTGAGCATGTCGACCATGCGCTTGTGGGCGGCATCGCGACCGGTCAGCATCTTGCCGTTGAGCAGCACGGTCTCGCCCGGCTGCCAGCTCTGCACCTCTTCCGGAGTCAGGGTGTCGAGATCCACGCGACGGGCGCTCGGACCGGCTTCCCAGACGATTTCCGGATAGGCGTCCAGCGGCGGGGCTTCCAGGCTGGCGGGGCCGGAGCCGTCGAGCACGAAGTGGGCGTGACGGGTGGCGGCGCAGTTGGGGATCATGCACACCGGCAGGGAGGCGGCGTGGGTCGGGTAGTCCTTGATCTTGACGTCCAGTACCGTGGTCAGGCCGCCCAGGCCCTGGGCACCGATGCCCAGCTGGTTGACCTTGTCGAAGATCTCCAGGCGCAGCTCTTCCAGGCGATTTTGCGGACCGCGGGCCTTCAGCTCATGGATGTCGATCTCGTCCATCAGCGATTCCTTGGCCAGCACCGCGGCCTTCTCGGCGGTCCCGCCGATGCCGATGCCCAGCATGCCCGGCGGGCACCAGCCGGCGCCCATGGTCGGCACGGTCTTGAGCACCCAGTCGACGATGGAGTCGGACGGGTTGAGCATGGCCATCTTCGACTTGTTCTCGGAGCCGCCGCCCTTGGCCGCGACGTCGATCTCCACGGTGTTGCCGGGAACGATCTGGTAGTGGATCACCGCCGGGGTGTTGTCCTTGGTGTTCTTGCGGGCACCGGCCGGGTCGGCCAGGATCGAGGCGCGCAGGACGTTTTCCGGCAGGTTGTAGGCGCGGCGCACGCCTTCGTTGATCATCTCGTCCAGGCTCAGGGTGGCGCCGTCCCAGCGCACGTCCATGCCGACCTTGGCGAAGACGGTGACGATGCCGGTGTCCTGGCAGATCGGCCGGTGGCCAGTGGCGCACATCCGCGAGTTGATCAGGATCTGGGCGATGGAATCGCGCGCGGCGGCGGATTCTTCGCGCAGATAGGCCTCGTGCATGGCCTGGATGAAATCGACGGGGTGGTAATAGGAGATGAACTGCAGGGCGTCGGCAACGCTCTGGATCAGGTCATCCTGCTTGATCACGGTCATGTACGCGCTCCTCTTGGCGGTTTCTTGCGTCTCGGCCACGGGCGGTGGCGAGACGGGCGCGCAATTCGGGTCGCACGGACCGGGCCGCGAAGGAGCCCGATCGGAGGGGTGGCCTGACACACTGAGAGAGGCCTACCCGGCCAGGGCGGCCGACCCGAGAGCGGCGCGGCAGTATAGCCTTTAAGCGCCCGGACGGCACGCCACCTGGGTCGACGGTGGGCGATCAGCGCCTAGCGGCGATCCAGCGCCGCCGGATTGACCAGATCGGTCGGGCGCTCACCAGTGAGGGCTGCGATCAGGTTGTTCACTGCGCGTTCGGCCATGGCGTAGCGGGTCTCGTGGGTCGCCGAGCCAATGTGCGGCAAGGTGACCACGTTGGGCAGTTCGAACAGCGGCGAGGCTTCCAGCGGCTCGCGGGTATAGACGTCCAGACCGGCGCCGCGGATCTGGCCCTGGCGCAGCGCCTCGATCAGCGCCGGCTCGTCGATGACCGGGCCGCGCGCCAGGTTGATCAGGATGGCGCTGGACTTCATCAGCCCCAGTTCGCGGGCGCCGATGAGGCCTTCGGTGGCGGCCGACAGGGGTACCACCAGGCAGACGAAGTCGGCCTCCTTGAGCAAGTCGTCCAGCTCGCGGCGCTGGGCACCCATCTGCTCTTCCAGCTCGGGCTTGGCGCTGTTGGTGGTATAGAGGATCGGCATGTCGAAGCCGAAGTGGCCACGCTTGGCGATGGCCGCGCCGATGCGACCGGCGCCGACGATGCCCAGCGTACGGCCATGGATGTCGGTGCCGAAGTGTTCTTCGCCGATACCCTTGCGCCAGTGTCCGGCCTTGACGAAGGCGTCCAGCTCCGGCACCCGCCGGGCGGCGCTCACCAGCAGGGTGAAGCCGAGGTCGGCGGTGGTATCGGTGAGCACGTCCGGGGTATTGGTGAGCAGGATGCCGCGTTCGGTGAGGTAGTCCACGTCATAGCTGTCGTAGCCGACCGAGACGCTGGCGATGGCTTCCAGGGTCGTGGCCATTTCCAGCTCCTTCTCGCCCAGCTTGCGACTGGCGCCGATCAGGCCCTGGGCCTTGGCTGCGGAAGCGGCGAACAGGTCGATGTTGGCACTGGCGGGAATCACCTCGACGGAGAAATGTTCGCGCAAACGTTCCACCAGCGTTTCGGGCAGGCGGTTGAAGACCACTACGTGCTTCTTGCTCATCGATACCTCGGCGTGCGGAAAAGGATTAGGCCAGACCGGCCGCGGCGAAGCGCGGCCGCTCGGGATGTTGCCTGAGCAGCGGCTCGAGTCCCTCGCGGGTCGGCTCCTGGTTGAAGTCCAGACCAAGGGCCTCGCGGTGGATGCCGGTGGCCGCCAGCCAGAGACAGTCGATGCCCGCCGCCACCGCGCCGGGTACATCGGTTACCAGCGAGTCGCCCACGAACAGCAGGCGCTTGGCGCCACGCTCGGCCAGGGCGCCTGCCGCGCAATGGAAGGCATAGGGATCGGGCTTGCCATACCAGGTGACCGCGCCTCCCAGGGCGGCGAAGCGATCGGCCAGCTTGCCGGCTGCATAGAAGGGTAGACCCCCGGACACCACGTTGCGATCCGGATTGGCGCAGAGAAAGGGCTTGTCCAGCGCCATGGCCAGGGGCGCGAAGCGCGCCTCCAGTTCGTCTTCCGGAAAGCTGCCGACGCCCAGGATGATGGCTGCCTGCTCGATGTCCTCGACGAAGCGCGCGCGGATTTCCGCAGGCCAGCCGACCTGGCCGGTGCCAGGGCCGGAGAGGTAGATGCCGCCTTCGCTGAAGGTCGGGTCCTGCTGAAAGGCATCGATGGCCAGCTGACCCGAGGTGGTGATGCCGGCGAAGAGCTCGCGCGGCACGCCCAGCTTGCCCAGTTCTTCGACCATGCCGTCCGCATCGCGCGAGGCATTGCTGAGGAACCACACCGGCTTGCCTTCGGCGGCGCGGCGCTCCAGCCAGGCACGAGCGCCGGGAAAGGTTTCGTAGCCGTCGATCAGCACGCCCCAGAGGTCGAGGATGAAGCCGTCGTAGGCGGCCAGGGCCTCGTCCAGTTGATCGAGGCGGAGCAGGGTGGGAGCGGTCATGCGGCGGATCCGATGGCGAAAGGGGAAACGACAAGCCTAACCGGTTTTGCCGAGCGGTTGCCGAAAACGCAGACACCGGCCGGAGCCGGTGTCTGTTCATTGCCGTACAGCGAGGCTTAGCGGGTAGACGCCTTGCCTGCCTTGGCGACTTCCAGGGCCTGGGTGTCGACGCGGCCGTAGATGTCTTCGAAGCGGACGATGTCGTCCTCGCCCAGGTAGCCACCGGACTGCACTTCGATCAGCTCCAGCGGTACCTTGCCGGGGTTGGCCAGGCGGTGCACGGAGGTCATCGGCAGGTAGGTGGACTGGTTTTCGGTCAGCAGGAAAACCTTGTCGTCACAGGTGACCTCGGCGGTACCCGAGACCACGATCCAGTGCTCGGCACGGTGGTGGTGCATCTGCAGCGACAGCTGGGCGCCCGGCTTGACGGTGATGCGCTTGACCTGGAAGCGCTGGCCCATGTCGATGGAGTCGTAGGAACCCCAGGGACGGAAGACTTCCTGGTGGGCCTTGACCTCGTTGCGGTTCTGCTTCTCGAGGGTGTTGACCAGCTTCTTGACGTCCTGGACCTTGTCCTTGTGGGCGATCATGACGGCGTCCTTGGTTTCCACCACGACCACGTCGTCCAGACCGACCAGGGTCACCAGCTTGCCGTTGCCGTGCACCAGGCAGTTGCGGCTGTCATGCAGGACGACGTCGCCCTTGATGACGTTGCCGTTGTTGTCCTTGGCATGCACGTCCCACAGCGCGGACCAGGAACCGACGTCGTTCCAGCCGGCGCTCATGGGCACCACGCAGGCGCGGGTGGTCTTTTCCATCACGGCGTAGTCGATGGAATTGTCCGGGCAGACGGCGAAGGTGGCGGCATCGATGCTGATGTTGATGCCGTCGATGCTGCTGCGCTCAAGTGCCAGCAGGCAGGTGTCATAGATGTCGGTGTCGTGCTTCTTCAGCTCTTCCAGGAAACGGCTGGCGCGGAACAGGAAGATGCCGCTGTTCCAGCAGTAGTCGCCGGAAGCCACGTATTCGGTGGCGGTGACGGCATCGGGCTTCTCGACGAAGCGCTCGACGCGGGACACGCCCTGGGGCAGGCCGTCGTTGGAACCGGTCTTGATGTAGCCGTAGCCGGTCTCGGGCGCGGTGGCCGGGATACCGAACAGCACCATCTCGCCACGCTCGGCGGCGGCGGCGGCCTGTTGTAGGGCGGCCTTGAATTCGGCTTCGTCCTCGATCACGTGATCGGCGGGCAGCACCAGCATCAGGTCGTCCTTGCCGTCAGCGACCAGTTGCATGGCGGCGATGGCCACGGCCGGTGCGGTGTTGCGACCGAAGGGCTCCATGATCAGCGCCTGCGGCTTGCACTCGACGGCCTTGAGCTGCTCTTCCACCAGGTAACGGTGTTCGGCGTTGCAGACGATGATGGGGCAATCGATGCTGCCCTCGCAGCCCAGGCGATTGATGGTCTCCTGGAACATGGTCTGTTCGCTGGTCAGTGCCAGGAACTGCTTGGGGTAGAGCTTGCGCGAGAGGGGCCAGAGTCGCGAGCCGCTACCACCGGACAGGATGACGGGAATCATGGGCGTTACTCCTTCAGCGTCTGCTGATTTGTGGCCGCTGTCCCTGAGGTCGGGACGAAGCGTCCATGCTTCGAAAGATCAACCGGCCGACAGGTCGACCGGTACAAATTGAACGTGCGGACTGATTGCCTTTGGCCAGCATGACCCAGGGCAAGGACCAGACAAAGACAGAATCAAACGAAAGTGGTTCTCAGCGAATTTTCCTTTTTCCGGAAAGGCAGCGGTTTTGAGATGTCCGGCAACTTTTCGCGCCTGAAACGTCTCCGCTACGGGGCTGAAACCTTTTTATTGGAGGGAGATGACAGTCTTTCACGGACTCATCCTGCTCATTGTGACTGCTTAACCAGTTTGAAGGCAAAGCAGACATCCTTCGTTGCCATCCGTCGATTATCTGGCTATTCAAGAGGTTTATCTCGCAAGAATACCAGCTTGTCTGGGCCGGATCGCTCGCTCGAATAGCGATAACCCTGGTCGTCGAAGTCGCGCAGGTCGTCCACCGCGGTGACGCGCTGCTTGATCACGTGCCGCGCCATCAGGCCACGGGCCTTCTTGGCATAGAAGCTGATGATCTTGTAGTCGCCATTCTTGAGATCGCGAAACTCCACGTCCACGACCCGGGCCTGCAGGCGCGTGCGGCGTACCGCGCTGAAATACTCGTTCGAGGCCAGATTCAGCAGGACATCGTCACCCTGGGCCGCGAGATCCGCCTTGAGCCAGTCGCTGATGCGCTCGCCCCAGAAGGCGTAGAGGTCCTTGCCCCGGGCATTGGCGAAGCGGGTGCCCATCTCCAGGCGATAGGGTTGCATCAGGTCCAGCGGCCGCAACAGGCCATAGAGTCCGGAAAGCATGCGCAGGTGGCGCTGGGCGAAGTCGAAATCCTCTTCCTGGAAGTCTTCGGCGGCCAGGCCGGTGTAGACGTCGCCCTTGAAGGCCAGTAGCGCCTGCTTGGCATTCTCCGGTGTGAAGTCCGGGGTCCAGCTGCCGAAGCGGGCGACATTGAGGGTGGCGATCTTGTCGGACACCCCCATGAGCGCGGCGACCTCCGCCGGCGCGAGCTGCCGGAGTCCGTCAATCAGCTCACGGGAGTGCTCCAGGTATTGCGGCAGGGTATGGCGGGACGTGCTCGGCGGCGTGCTGTAGTCCAGCGTCTTGGCGGGTGAAATCACCATCAGCATCGGCTTGGCTCCTCTTGGCGAGGCGCCATTCTAGAAGCCTCCGCCGCTGGGCTCCAGTGGACCTTGCCGATGGGATCGATAGGTATTGACCACGCTCCCGGGGCGAGGTTGCCAGGCCAGGCAGCAGGAAATACCGGTCCGCGAAAAAAACCGCTTACCGCCAAAAAAAGCCTTTGTGCCTCAGACCTTTTGCGTTATTACCGAAGTGTCCGTCGCATCTCTCGGGTCCCGTGCCCTCATGTTGGCCGGTCCGTGAACCCGTTGCTGGAGCGACGGCACCTTTCGCAGCGGAGCGTCGTCTGGCGCTCCGTCGACAGGCTTGCGAGTCAAGCGTTTCTACGAGGTGACCGAGTATGGATGATCACGGACGTTCCCGCCCCACCCAGCCCACCCTCTATGTGCTCGACACCAACGTACTGATCCACGACCCCAACGCGCTGCTCAATTTCGAGGAGCACCACGTCGCCATTCCCATGACGGTCCTGGAGGAACTCGACAAGCTCAAGACCGGCAAGCACAACGTTGCCGCCGAATGCCGGCAGGCGATCCGCCTGATCGACAGCGTCCTCGCCGAATCCTCGCCCGAGGACGTCGAGCGGGGCGTACCCATCCCCCGCGGCAAGGGCGAGGCCAAGGGGCGGCTGTCCATCCTCATGGGGCGTCGCGCCGGGCCCATGGCCTGTCTGCCCGACGACATCAACGACAACCGCATCATCAACCAGCTCGTCGAATTGCGTACCCAGCATCCCCAGGAGCGGGTCGTGCTGGTGACCAAGGACATCAACATGCGCCTCAAGGCGCGGGGCTGCGGCATCGCCGCCGAGGACTACCAGACCGACCAGTTGCTCGACGACGTCTCCCTGCTGTCCCAGGGTTATCACAATCTGCCGGGGTCCTTCTGGGACAACGTAAGCAAGGTGGAAAGCCGGCAGGAGCTGGGCCGGGTCTGGCACCGGGTACAGCTGGCGGCCGAGATGCCGCCCTTCAACGTCAATGACTTCGTGCTCGACGAGCAGGGCTTCGTCGGCTGGGTCAAGGCGGTGCGCGATGGCGAGGTCATCCTGCTCGACATGCACCAGGAACCGCTGATGCACCAGGAAGCCTGGGGCCTCAAGCCACGTGACATCTATCAGGCGCTGGCGCTGTTCGCCCTGCTGGAGCCGGATATTCACCTGGTCAACCTGACCGGCGCGGCGGGTTCCGGCAAGACCATCCTGGCGCTGGCCGCGGCCATCGAACAGACCATGGTCACCAAGAGATACCGGCGGATCATCGCCACCCGCAGTGTCCAGGGTCTGGACGAGGACATCGGCTTCCTACCCGGGACCGAGGCCGAGAAGATGGAGCCCTGGCTGGGCGCCATCACCGACAACCTCGAAGCCCTGCACATGGATGACCACAACCCCCACGGCAGCGTGGACTACATCCTCAGCAAGGTACCGCTGCAGTTCAAGTCGCTGAACTACATCCGCGGCCGCAGTTTCCAGCAGAGTCTGATCCTCATCGACGAATGCCAGAACCTCACCCCGCACCAGATGAAGACCATCATCACCCGTGCCGGCAGCGGCTCCAAGGTGATCTGCCTGGGTAACCTGGCGCAGATCGACACGCCCTACCTCTCGGCCACCAGCTCGGGCCTCACCTATCTTTCCGAGCGCTTCAAGGGCTTCAACCACGGGGTGCACATCACCCTGCAGGGCGTGCCCCGTTCCGTCCTCGCCGAATACGCCGAGGCCCATCTGTAACTCCCCCGATCCCCGTCCGGTCACGGGCGGGGATCAAATCCCCAACCGCGGGTCTACAATGGCAGGTCTTTTCCAGGAGTCATGCCGTGCTGACCCATCTCGATTCCCAAGGCCGTGCCAACATGGTCGATGTCACCGACAAGCAGGTGACCTTCCGTGAAGCCACCGCCGAAGCCCGGGTGCGCATGCGTCCGGAAACCCTCGATCTGATCCAGAGCGGTGGCCACCCCAAGGGCGATGTCTTCGCCGTGGCCCGTATCGCCGGCATCCAGGCGGCCAAGAAGACCGCCGACCTCATCCCGCTCTGCCATCCGCTGATGCTGACCGGCGTCAAGGTCCAGCTGGCCGCCGAAGCGCCCGATGGGGTGCGGATCACCGCCACCTGCAAGCTGTCCGGCCAGACCGGGGTGGAAATGGAAGCCCTGACCGCCGCCAGCGTCGCGGCCCTGACCCTTTACGACATGTGCAAGGCGGTCGATCGGGGCATGACCATCGAGGCGGTGCGACTGCTGGAAAAGAGTGGCGGCAAGAGCGGTCATTTCCGCGCCGAGGAGCAACCGGCATGATCCGCGTGCAATTCTTCGCCCGCTATCGCGAGGTGCTGGGGCGTGCCGAAGAGACGCTGGCCTGGGAGCCTGAGCTGGCCACCGTCGGCGATCTGCGCGAGCACCTGGTCCAGCGCGGCGGCAGCTGGGCCGAGACCCTGGGTGAGCGGGGACTGATGTGCGCGCGCAACGAAGAACTCTGTGGCCTGGCCGAGCCGCTGCGCGATGGCGACGAGGTCGCCTTCTTTCCCACCGTGACCGGAGGTTAGCCATGGCCATTCGTGTGCAGGCCGCGGCCTTCGATCCCGGCCAGGAACTCAATGCCCTGCATGCCGCCAACACCGGTATCGGTGCTGTGGTGGGTTTCGTGGGGTACGTGCGGGATTTCAACGACGGGCGCGACGTCGGCGGCCTGTTCCTCGAACACTTTCCCGGCATGACCGAAAAGGCCCTGGCGCGCATCGTCGAAGAGGCGAAGCAGCGCTGGCCGCTGCTCGGGGTCGATATCCTGCATCGCGTCGGTCGCCTGGAACCGGGCGAGCCCATCGTCTTCGTCGGCACCGCCAGCGCCCATCGCCAGGCCGCCTTCGACGCCTGCAATTTCGTGATGGACTATCTCAAGACCCGCGCACCCTTCTGGAAGAAGGAAGATACGGCCGAAGGCCCGCGCTGGGTGGAAGGCCGCGCCAGCGACCAGGATGCCGCGGGGCGTTGGGCGAAAGAGTGATGGGGTAGGGTGGAAAACCGCGTAAGCGTTTTCCACCTGCTGCTTCAAGGCTGGCGGTGGATGAGGCTACGCCGTCATCCACCCTACGACAGGTGATTTCCAGCGGCTGGCAATCACCGCGCGTGCGCAGCGCTAACACTTATCGCGGCCATGGGTCGCTCCTACAGAGGCGCGATACAGGTGTAGGAGCGGCCGCATTGGCGGACCGCCATGGCCGCGATAAGAGAGGTTCAGCAAGCAGTCGCGTTGGTAGGCCACTTAGGGGGGCGTTCCAACGCGTCTGCCTCAGCGCTGCCGCGGCACCGACTTGAGCAACTCGGCCGGGGGCATTTCGCAGGAGATCTTGCGACCCAGCAAGGTCTCGATGGGCGGCAGGGCGAAGGCGTCGTCCTCGCCGGCGAAGCTGATCGAGGTGCCGCTGGCGCCAGCCCGACCGGTCCGGCCGATGCGGTGCACGTAGTCGTCCGGATCTTCCGGCAGGGTGAAGTTGATCACGTGGCTGATGCCGTCGACGTGAATGCCGCGACCGGCCACGTCGGTGGCCACCAGCACGCGGATCTTGCCGGCGCGGAAGCCTTCCAGGGTCTTGATGCGCTTGTGCTGGGGCACGTCGCCGGACATCTGGGCGGCGCTGATGCCGTCCTTGGTCAGGCGTTCTTCGATGCGGCGCACCTCGTCACGCCGGTTGGCGAACACCATCACCCGCTCCCAGTTGTTCTGGGCCACCAGGTTGTAGAGCAGCTTGTATTTGTCGCTGGAAGAGACCGCATAGACGTGCTGCTCGACGGTATCGCTGGCCACGTTTTCCGGCTCGATCTCGACGATGGCCGGATCGGTGGTCCACTGCCGCGCCAGGTTCATCACGTCGTCGGTGAAGGTGGCGGAGAACAGCAGGGTCTGGCGTTCGCTCTTGGGCGGGGTCTGGCGGATGATCTGGCGAACCTGGGGAATAAAGCCCATGTCCAGCATGCGATCGGCCTCGTCCAGCACCATCACCTCGACCATGTCCAGGTGCACCTCGCCGCGCTGATTGAAGTCCAGCAGGCGGCCCGGGGTGGCAACCAGGATGTCGCAATAGCGCGCTTCGAGCTGCTTGAGCTGCTTGTCGAAGTCCATGCCGCCGACAAAACTCATGACGTTGAGACCGGTGTACTTGGCCAGGTCCAGGGCATCGTTGGCGATCTGCACCACCAGTTCACGGGTCGGCGCGATGATCAGTGCCCGCGGTTCGCCCATGTACCTTTCCTTGGGCGGCGGGGTGGTCAGCAACTGGGTGATCGTCGAGATCAGGAAGGCGGCGGTCTTGCCGGTACCGGTCTGGGCGCGACCGATGGCGTCTTTGCCCTTGAGGGTGAAGCCCAGCACCTGCGCCTGAATCGGCGTGCAATAGGGAAAGCCGAGGTCATGGATGCCGTGCATCAACCGCGGATCCAGCTTGAAATCGTGGAAACGGGTCTTGCCTTCCTGCGGCTCGACCACGAAGTCTTCCAGTTTCCAGGTATCGACCGGCTTGGGCTTGCGCGGGCTGCGTTCGCGACGCGGCTTGGCGGCTCTTTCCGCCTGCGCGCGGGGTTCCTGTTTTTCAGTCTGGGCGCGCGGCTCCTGGCTGCGCGGTTCGCCTGAGTTGCGCGGTTTGCGCGGCGCCCGCTCGGCCTGGGGCTCGGGCGCGATGGGTGCAGAAGAGGAGGGGGCGGCAGGAGCGACGCTGGGGGTAGCTTGGGGCGCAGGGGAGGGAGTCGGCTGAGCGACCTCCTGATCCTTGCCCAGAAATTTTTTGAGTGCCTTGAGCACGGAGGGTCTCGATCATCGAAAGCGGAATGAGACCGCAGTGTAAAGCAACCTACGTGCCCGGCAACAACTACCTGCCGAACGCAAGCGCAATCCGCTCAGCCGCTGATCCGATTGCGCCCGGCATCCTTGGCCTGGTAGAGCGACTTGTCCGCACGCCCTACCAGTTCATCCAGGGAGTCGGCCTTGCGCATCTGGGCCAGTCCGATGGACACGGTCACCCCCGGCAGCTTGCCGCAGGGCGAATAGAAGTCCTTGATCTCCGCCAGGCTCTGGCGCAGGCGCTCGGCGATGGCGATGGCTTCGTCGCGGTCGATCTCCGGCAGCAGGATGACGAACTCCTCGCCGCCATAGCGCGCCATGCTGTCCTTGGGTCTCAGCTGGTCGCGCAGGGTGTTGGCCACCAGGCACAGGGCGTAGTCGCCCGCCAGGTGCCCATGGGTGTCGTTGTAGCGCTTGAAGTGGTCCACATCCAGCATCAGCAGGCTCAAGGGCTGCCGATTGAAGGCGCAACGGGTGCTCTCGCGCTCGAACAGCTGTTCGAGTCGCCGACGATTGAAGAGGCCGGTCAGGGTGTCGACGTTGGCATTGCGTTCGGTATCGACGATGAGCTGGTTGCCACGGCGCATCCGCTCGCAGAGGATGCCGAGCAGGTTGTGCATGGCTTTGGAGGAGCGCTCGATCAGTTCCAGCACCAGATCGCGGTGCAGGCAGAGCACCTGGGTGTCGGCCTCGGCGATGACGTGGGCGCTGGGTCGCTCGCTGTCCATGAAGCTGATCTCGCCCGAGCATTCGCCCGGACCCAGCAGATAGATGGGCGGATTGTCCGGCGAGCCCAGGTGGACCCGCAGGCGACCCTCTAGGATCAGATACATGTACTGGTTGAGCATGGCGGGCGAGAGCAGGCACTCACCAGCGACCAGGCTGCGCGTGGCCGAGCGGGCGATCAGGGCTTCCAGCAGATAGGTCTCCACGCCCTTGAACAGGCGCAGGTCCTTCAGGGAATCGACCGGGACTTCGGCCAACCAGACCGACAAGGGGGCAGCCATCAAAGGATCACCCCGGGGACTGAAAGGAAAACTCGGGCCATAGCTGCTCCATGCACATCACGACCTTCAGGCACCCACACTGGACCGGATGGGTACCTCAAAGTTCGTTCGCTTTGCCCTTTCCAGGCCTCCCTTCGCGTCCAGATTCTGCAAATTGTCGACCGGTTTCCAAAAACGAAGCGGTCCGGCAATTCGCCCTTTATTTTCCGCCGAGACGTGCCAGCAGCCAGCCCTGGATGTCCTGGATCTCCGCGGGGATGACCTCGTGGCGCATGGGGTAGCTGTGCCAGAGCGCTTCCACGCCCGCGGCCACCAGCGCCTCGTAGGCGGCCCGCCCCAGGGCCAGGGGTACCACGTCGTCCTGCTCGCCGTGCAGGCACAGCACCGGGGTGGCCCCGCCCCGATTGACCTGGGCGTCCTCGAAGCTGGGCGCATAGGTCGACAGCGCCATGACGCCGCCCAGTGTCGGGCAGGCGGTGTTGTAGGCGGTGTGCAGGACCACGGCGCCGCCCTGGGAAAAGCCGGCCAGCACGATGCGTTCGGCCGCAATGCCCTGGGCCTGCTGGGTCTCGATCAGTGCCCGTACCGTGGCGGCCGAGGCGTCCAGCTGGGCGCGGTCGATGGCCCGGGCCGGATTCATGGCCAGGATGTCGTACCAGGACGGCATGGCCCAGCCGCCATTGATGGTGACCGCCTGGGTGGGCGCCTGGGGCAGGACGAATCGGGTCGACATCAGGCTGCGCTGCAACAATTCGGCAACGGGTTCGAAGTCATGCTGGGTTGCACCCAGGCCATGCAACCAAATGACGCAGCTATCGGCGGTTCCGCTGGGCGATTCCAGCACAAGAGGCGAATTTTCCAAGGCTTTGCTCCAGTTTGGTGCCACTAAAAATGGGTGTGGTAACAGATGGTGCACAAAATGCGTGTCGCATTTTCGTAATTCTGTTGTTCGGCTTTTTGCTCGAAGTCACGCGATTGCCGGGTTTGAGCGAAGTGAGCAGCTGTCGCATTCACTGGTCCGCAAATTGCCTCATCTAGGCTGCGGCCAGGTAGTGCACTAACAGGTAACACTGACTCACTGCTTCGTCACGCCTTCCAGCGCGTCTCCTCCATCCCTTGATAGAGGACGCCCAGGGATCGGGTGGGCGAGTTACACGGCAATCAGGCGAGAGACATCGTGCTGCCGTGCGACTGGAAACGTAATTCATAAACAAAGTGGAGCTTATCGATGAAGATGGTGAAGTCTACCCTGGCAATTCTGACCACCGCCGCTGCTCTGGGCCTGTCCGGCATGGCTCATGCGGGCGCTACTCTGGATGCAGTGAAGAACAAGGGTTTCGTGCAATGCGGCGTCAGCGATGGCCTGCCGGGTTTCTCCTTCACCGACTCCAAGGGTGAATACAAGGGTATCGACGTGGACGTCTGCCGCGCCGTCGCCGCCGCCGTGTTCGGCGATGCCTCCAAGGTGCGTTTCACCCCCCTCACCGCCAAGGAGCGCTTCACCGCGCTGCAGTCCGGCGAGATCGACGTCCTGTCGCGCAACACTACCTGGACCAGCTCCCGCGATGGCGGCATGGGCCTGATGTTTACCGCCGTGACCTACTACGATGGCCAGGGCTTCCTGGTGAACAAGAAGCTGGGTGTGAAGAGCGCCAAGGAACTGGACGGTGCCACCGTGTGCATCCAGGCCGGTACCACCACCGAGCTGAACCTGGCTGACTACTTCCGCTCGAGCGGCATGAAGTTCACCCCCATCACCTACAGCACCTCCGACGAAAGCGCCAAATCCATGGAAGCCGGTCGTTGCGACGTGCTGACCTCCGACCAGTCGCAGCTATACGCCCAGCGCATCAAGCTGGCCAAGCCCGACGACTACGTCGTATTGCCCGAGGTCATCTCCAAGGAGCCCCTGGCTCCCGCCGTCCGTCGTGGCGACGAAGACTGGTTCACCATCGTCAAGTGGGCTCAGTTCGCCATGGTCAGCGCCGAGGAAATGGGCCTGACCTCCGCCAACGTGGAAGCCCAGGCCAAGGATTCCAAGAATCCTGACGTGCGTCGTCTGCTGGGTACCGATGGCGAATTCGGCAAGGACCTGAAGCTGCCGAAGGACTGGGCGCTGAACATCGTCAAGCAGGTCGGCAACTATGGCGAAGTCTTCGAACGTAACGTCGGCATGGGTTCCGATCTGAAGATCAAGCGTGGTCTCAACGCCCTGTGGAACGCAGGCGGCCTGCAGTACTCCCCGCCGGTCCGTTGATCTCGGCGCCCTAGTCGCCGACACCTTCCGGATGTGCAGATTCTCGCCCTGCAGCGCTTTTCGCGTTGCGGGGCGAGGGTTTAATGAGGCTTCCAGTAGATGCAAAACGTTAGCAAAACCTCGCCACCAGTCCGTGGGTCGCTACTGACCGACCCTCAGGTGCGTTCGTGGCTGTTCCAGGTCGTCGCCGTAGTCGCCGTCGTGGCCTTCGGCTGGTTCCTGTTCAACAACACCCAGACCAACCTGTCTCACCGGGGGATCACCTCGGGCTTCGGCTTCCTCAACAACTCCGCCGGCTTCGGCATTCCCCAGCACCTGGTTCCCTATACCGAGGGTGACACCTACGGCCGGGTATTCCTGGTCGGTCTGCTCAACACCCTGCTGGTCTCGGTGATCGGCATCGTGCTGGCGACAATCATCGGCTTCACCGTGGGCGTGGCGCGGTTGTCCAACAACTGGCTGCTGCGCAAGGTCGCCACGGTCTATATCGAGATCTTCCGCAACATTCCGCCGTTGCTGCTGATCTTCTTCGTCTACTTCGCCGTCCTCGCGCCGCTGCCTGGCCCGCGCCAGAGTCTGAGCCTGGGTGACGCCTTCTTCGTCAACAACCGCGGCCTATACATGCCGGCCCCGAGCGCCGATGCGGGCTTCATTCCGGGCCTGATCGCCTTTCTGATCGCCGTCGTGGCGAGCGTCGTGGTGTTCCGTTGGGCCCGCAAGCGTCGGCACGCCACCGGTGAACGTTTCCCGGTGCTGTGGACGATCCTGGCGCTGCTGATCGGCATTCCGCTGCTGGCGACCCTGGTGTTCGGCAAGCCGTTCCACTGGGAGCTGCCGGAGCTGCAAGGCTTCAACCTGCGCGGTGGCTGGGTGATCATTCCGGAACTGGTCTCCCTGGCGCTGGCCCTATCGGTCTATACCGCGGCCTTCATCGGCGAGACGGTACGGGGCGGTATCCAGGCGGTCAGCCATGGTCAGACCGAGGCAGCCAGCTCCCTGGGCCTGCGTCCCGGGTTGACCCTGCGGCTGGTGATCATTCCCCAGGCGCTGCGGGTGATCATTCCCCCGCTGACCAACCAGTACCTGAACCTGATGAAGAACTCCTCCCTGGGCGCCGCGGTGGGCTATCCGGAGATGGTGGCGCTGTTCGCCGGCACCACGCTGAACCAGACCGGCCAGGCCATCGAGACCATGGCCATCACCATGAGCGTGTACCTGGCCATCAGCATCAGCATCAGCATCCTGATGAACTGGTACAACAAGCGCATCGCGCTGATCGAGCGTTAAGGAGCGCGTATGAGTAACCAGACCCATACCTTCAAACCGGACCTGCCGCCGCCACCCTCCAGCGTCGGTGCCCTGGCCTGGATTCGTGGCAACCTGTTTTCCAGCGTCGGCAATACCCTGCTGACCCTGCTCGGCCTCTACCTGGTCTGGCTGATCGTGCCGCCGGTGGTGAACTGGGCCTTCCTCAATGCCACCTGGAGTGGCACGACCCGGTCCGATTGCGCGCCGGGCGGTGCCTGCTGGGTGTTCATCAAGGAACGCATCGGCCAGTTCATGTACGGCTTCTACCCGGAAGACCAGCGCTGGCGGTTCGACCTGACCGTGGTGCTGGCCGTGGTCGGCGCTATTCCGCTGTTCCTCGACAGCTTCAAGCACAAGGCTCGCTACGGCCTGTCCCTGCTGGTGATCTACCCGCTGGTGGCCTTCTGGCTGCTGTACGGTGGTCTGGGCCTGCGAGTGGTCCCCACCAGCGAGTGGGGCGGCCTGATGCTGACCATCGTCATCGCGGCGGTGGGCATCGTCGGCGCGCTGCCGCTGGGCATCCTGCTGGCCCTCGGCCGCCGCTCGAAGCTGCCGGCGATCAAGGTCATCTCGGTGACCATGATCGAGTTCTGGCGGGGCATCCCGCTGATCACGGTGCTCTTCCTGTCGTCGGTGATGCTGCCGCTGTTCCTGCCCGAGGGCATGAACCTCGACAAGCTGCTGCGCGCCATCGTCATGGTGATCATCTTCGAGGCGGCCTACATCGCCGAAGTGGTCCGCGGTGGCATGCAGGCCATTCCCAAGGGCCAGTACGAGGCCGCTGCCGCCATGGGCCTGGGCTACTGGCGAACCATGGGCCTGGTGATCCTGCCGCAGGCGCTCAAGCTGGTGATCCCGGGCATCGTCAACACCTTCATCGCACTGTTCAAGGATTCGAGCCTGGTGATCATCATCGGCCTGTTCGACCTGCTCAACAGCATCAAGCGCGCCACCTCGGATCCGGCCTGGCTGGGCATGTCCACAGAGGGCTATGTGTTCGCCGCGCTGATCTACTGGGTTTTCTGTTTCGCCATGTCCAGCTATTCCGCTCGCCTGGAGCGCAAGCTGAACACCGGCCACAAGCGTTAGGAGTCATCAGATGAACGTAAGCAACAAGCAGCAGGTCGACAGCAGCAAGGTCATGATCCAGCTCAAGGACGTGAACAAGTGGTACGGCCAGTTCCACGTGCTCAAGGACATCAACCTGACCGTGACCCAGGGCGAGCGCATCGTGCTGTGCGGGCCGTCCGGCTCGGGCAAGTCCACCACCATCCGTTGCATCAACCGGCTGGAAGAACACCAGAAGGGCCAGATCATCGTCGATGGCACCGAGCTGACCAACGATCTCAAGCAGATCGAGACCATTCGCAGCGAAGTGGGCATGGTGTTCCAGCACTTCAACCTCTTCCCGCACCTGACCGTGCTGCAGAACTGCACCCTGGCCCCCATGTGGGTGCGCAAGATGCCGAAGAAGCAGGCCGAAGAAATCGCCATGCACTACCTGCAGCGGGTGCGCATTCCCGAGCAGGCCAACAAGTTTCCGGGCCAGCTGTCCGGCGGCCAGCAGCAGCGCGTGGCCATCGCCCGGGCGCTGTGCATGCAGCCGCGCATCATGCTGTTCGATGAGCCGACCTCGGCGCTCGATCCGGAGATGGTGAAGGAGGTGCTGGATACCATGATCGGTCTGGCCCAGGACGGTATGACCATGCTCTGCGTGACCCACGAGATGGGCTTCGCCCGCACCGTGGCCAACCGGGTGATCTTCATGGACAAGGGCGAAATCGTCGAACAGGCCGCTCCGGACCAGTTCTTCGACAACCCGCAGAACGAGCGTACCCGCCTGTTCCTCGGGCAGATCCTGCACTAAGCGCGGCCGGGGCGGAGACCTGTCCGCCCCGGTCGTCCTGCGAACCCAGTCACGGGCGTTCGGCGGGAAGGCGGGCAAAGGGCCGCAAGGCGCGGTATCCTCGACGTTTGGCGCCCGGTTTCCGGGGTCGGCGGTCAAGGTCCGCCTTGCCGTTCACCGGCTTCATTGTCGATTTCGTAGCGTATCGCCAGAACGGGCGGTGCGCTGGGCAGTCGAAGCCGTCATCATAGAGAGACGCCCGTGAACTCCATTTCCCATCCGCTCATGCTGACAAAAGCCAAGGCCTGGGGCGCCCATGCGGTGACCTCCAGTGGTGTGATCCTCGCGCTTCTGGCGCTGCTCGCTCTGGTCGACGGTCAACCCAAGGGTTGCCTGATGTGGCTGGGCATCGCCCTGCTCGTCGATGGTCTGGACGGCACCCTGGCGCGCAAGTTCGAAGTCAAGCGGGTACTGCCCCATTTCGACGGCTCGGCGCTGGACCTGGTGGTCGACTACCTGACCTATGTGTTCATTCCGGCCATCTTCATCTATCGCTTCGTGCCCTTGCCGCCGCATTTCGAACTGGTGGCGGTGGGCATCATCCTATTGTCGTCGCTGTTCTGTTTCTGCAATGTGAACATGAAGAGCGCCGACAACTATTTCGTCGGCTTTCCCGCGGCCTGGAACGTGGTGGCGCTGTATTTCTACGTACTGGACCTGGCGCCCTGGTTCAGCATGGCGGTGGTGCTGGTGCTGGCCGCCCTGACCCTGACCCGGGTCAAGTTCCTGCATCCCTTCCGCGTGCGCCAGCTGATGGCGGTGAACATCACCGTGACCTCCATCTGGCTGCTCAGCAGCGCCATGATGGTATTCGTGCATCCCGACAAGCCGCTGTGGCTGATGGTCCTCTGGTTCGCCAGCGGCATCTACTTCGTCGGCGTGTGCGTCTGGCGTACCGCCCGGGAGTGGTTCGCCTGACGGTGAGCGACATCCCCCTGCCACCCGCGCGCACCTGGTATGTCTACCTGGTGCGTGCCGAGAATCAGGCGCTCTATTGCGGCATCAGCGATGATCCCGAGCGCCGTTTCGCCCAGCACCGCAGTGGCCGCGGTGCCCGCTTCTTCGCCTCCAGCCCGGCCCAGGCGCTGGTCTATGTGGAAGCCTGTGGCGACAAGTCGACCGCCCTGCGTCGCGAAATCCAGATCAAGAAGCTGACCAAAAAAGCCAAGGAATCCCTGGTGCTGGCCCGCGCCGGCCTGGCGTCCGCGGCCCCTTCAGGAGAGCTGTCATGTCCGAGCTGATTCTGCATCACTACTGGCAATCGCCCTTCGCCGAGAAGGCGCGCCTGCTGCTGGGCTTCAAGGGGCTGGCCTGGCGTTCGGTGATCATTCCGCGGATGCTGCCCAAGCCCGAGCTGGTGGCGCTCACGGGTGGCTATCGCAAGACGCCGGTATTGCAGGTGGGGGCAGATGTCTATTGCGACACGGCCCTGATCGCCCGTCGCCTGGAGGCGGAAAAGGCCGTGCCGGCGCTTTTTCCGGAAGGCCAGGAAGCGGTGGTGGCCGCCTTTGCCGCCTGGGCGGACTCGGTGCTGTTCCAGCATGCCGTGGCGCTGATGTTCCAGCCGGAGATCATGGGTCCGCGCCTGGCCAGCCTGCCGCCGGAGCAGGCCCAGGCGTTCCTGGACGACCGCAAGGCGCTGTTCAGCGGTGGCAGCCTGAGCCGGCTGAGTCCCGAGCAGGCCCGGCAACAGTTGCCGACCCTGCTGACCCGCCTGGAGACCCAGCTCCAGCGCAGCGCCGGCGAATTCCTGTTCGGCGCGCCCTCGGTGGCCGACATCGCCCTGGCGCACAACTTCTGGTTTCTCAAGAGCACGCCGCAACTGGCGCCCCTGGTCGACGAGCGCCCCGAGATCGCCGCCTGGTTCGCCCGGGTGCTGGGGTTCGGTCATGGTACCCATGAGGAACTCGGCGCCGCCGAGGCGCTGGAGATCGCCAGGGCGGCGGAGCCCCTGGCCTTGCCGCGCGACCAGGCCCTCGCCGTGGAAGGCTTCGCCTGGGGTGACCGGGTGAGTGTGGCGGCAACCGACTATGGGGTGGATCCGGTGGTGGGTGAACTGGTGCATGCCGATAGCGAGGCTCTGGTGATCCGCCGTCACGACGAGCATCTGGGGGCGATCCAGGTGCATTTCCCGCGCCTGAATTTCCGCGTCAGTGCAGCGGGCTAGGGGTCGCGACAACGACAACGGCGCCCGAGGGCGCCGTTTTGCATTTCAGAGCCTACCGCTCAGTCCGGGCGGCGCATGCGGAACAGCGCGGCCTCGGTGATCTCGAAATAGTCGGCCGGGCCACCGCCGCGGACGATGGGGCGAGCGGCCGCGGTCTGGTAGATGCCGTCCTTGAGCAGGCGCTTGTCGATGTGGGCGGCCACCACCTCGCCCAGCACCAGCCACTGGTCCAGTTCGTCCCCGGCGGCGGTCTTGAGGCGGACGATCTGGCTCAGCCGGCACTCGAAGGCCACCTGGGCACGGGCGACACGCGGCACCTTGACCACCGTCGAAGCGGCAGGCTCCAGGCCAGCCAGGGCGAATTCGTCCACCTCGGGTCCGACCATGGCGCTGCTGGTGTTCATTTCCTCGGCCAGTTCGCGGGTGGCCAGGTTCCAGACGAATTCGCCGGTACGCTCGATGTTGGCCACGCTGTCCTTGTAGCCCTGGCTGGAAAAGCCGATCAGCGGCGGCTTGTAGTTGAAGGCATTGAAGAAGCTGTAGGGCGCGAGGTTCAGGACGCCGGTTTCGCTCTGGGAGGAGATCCAGCCGATGGGACGCGGCGCGATGATGGCGTTGAAGGGATCGTGGGGCAGGCCGTGGCCCTGGCTGGGTTCGTAGAAGTGGTAATCGATGCTCATCGGGATTCCTTCAGGGGGTGAGTTCCAGGATCTCGGCCTGGATCTGGCCGGCGTCCAGGGTCAGGCGGCCAACGCTGATCGGCAGCCGAAAGCGCCGTGGGCCAGCGCTGCCGGGGTTTATGTAGAGTACGCCATCGCGCTCTTCGATCAGCGGCTTGTGCGAGTGCCCGCTGACCACCACCCTTACCTGGGCACCGGCGGCGGCCAGGTCGAGCTCGGGCAGGATGTGCAGCATATGGATGTCGATGCCGTCCAGGGTCAGGGTGACGCGCTCGGGGATGTCGTCGGCCCAGGGCACGTCGTCATTGTTGCCCCGGACCACCGCCAGCGGTGCCAGCTCGCGCAGGGCATCGAGGATCTCGGGTTTGCCGATGTCACCGGCGTGCAGGATGAAGTCGCTGCCGGCGAGGGCCTCCAGCGCCTCGGGCCGGAGCAGGCCATGGGTATCGGCGATCAGGCCGACGCGATAGGGATTGGCCATGGCGACTCCTCAATTGGCCTGGACGATGTCCAGGGCCTCGGCGCGTCCCAGCGGCTGACGCATACGCTGGGCCAGGATGGCGGTGGCGCGTTCCCGTTGGCAGGCCACCACGCCCACCACCCGATCCTCGGCCAGCAGCAGGGCGACAAAGGTCTGGTCGCCGAGGCTGCCGTCCAGATGCATGTCGTCCCAGTGGCGGGGATGGCCAAGGTATTCGTAACGTTTGCCGTGATGCAGGGTCCAGAAGAAGGGCACGTCCGCGTAGCGTTCGGCGTGGCCCAGCAGATTGCGCGCCGCCAGGCGGCCGTGTTGCTGGGCCAGGCGCCAGTGCTCGATGCGGGTCGGCTGACCGGCGAAGGGAAAGGTGGCCAGATCGCCGACAGCGTAGAGGTCCTCGGCGGCCCGGAGCTCGGCGTCCACCGGAACGCTGCCGTCATCCGCCAGGGGCAGATCGGTGAGGAAAGTGGTGGCCGGCGTGATGCCGGTACCCACCAGCACCAGGTCGGCGGGCAATTGGCTGCCGTCCTTGAGGCTGACCTGGCGGACGTGAGCGTCGCCGGTGAAGCCCACTACCTCGCTGGGGGCGTGGAAGGTCACGCCATTGGCCTCGTGCAGGGTCTTGAAGTGCTGGCCGAGGGTCTCGCCCATCTGCTTGACGAAGGGCAGGGAGGCGGGGGAGACCACGTCCACTGCCAGGCCTTGCTTGCGCAGGGCGGACGCGGCTTCCAGGCCGATGAAGCTGGCACCGACGATCACCGCGCGGCCCTCGGCGGGCAGCTCGGCGAGGATCGCGGCCGCGTCGGCGCGGGTCCGCAGCAGGTGGATGCCCTCGAGCTGGGCGCCGGGAACGTCTAGCGGCTTGGGTTCGCCACCGGTGGCGAGCACGCAGCCGTCGTAGCTCAGGGTCTGGCCGTTGGCGAGTTCCAGCTGACGGGTCTGGGGATCCAGGCGGGTCACCTCGGCATGCAGGCGTTCGATGCGCTGCTGGCGGAAGAACTCGGGCTCGCGCAGCGGCGGGGCTTCGTCGGGGGCCTTGTCGCCCTGGAGGACGAATTTGGACAGGGCCGTCCGGTCGTAGGGCTCGCCCGGTTCGCGACCGATCAGCAGCAGGCGTCCGCCATAGCCGAATTCGCGCAGGGCGGCGGCCGCGGCGGTTCCCGCAGCGCCGGCGCCGACGATGACGAACAGGCGGTCGTCGGGCCGGGATTCCGTCGCCTGTGCAGGCAGAGGATCGCGGCCGACCAGCACCTCGCCATCGCGCACCTCCACCGGATAGCGCTGCAGGGCGTCCAGCGCCGGCGGTTCGCACAGGCTGCCATCCTCGACCGCAAAGCTCGCCTTGTGCCAGGGACAGACCAGGCGCCCCTGGCAGACCGCGCCGTCGGCCAGGGGCGCGCCGGCGTGGGGGCATTTGGCCTGGAAGGCGCGGGCCTCGTCGCCGACGCGCAGCAGCAGGATTTCGGTGTCTTCGATCTTGACCGCGGTGCCACGGTCTTCGCGCAGGTCGGCGAGGCGCGCGACGGGGTGCATGGCTTTCATGGTGGACTCCGGCGCCGTCTGGGCGCTCTCTTGAATCAGGCTCAGCAGATTCGAGAGAGCGCAGCGGCGCCGGGTTCCGCTCAGGTGGCGGGCGGCAGCGGATGTCGGTGCGGAACGTCGGGTGCGTCCAGCGGATCGGCGTGGACCAAGACTTCGGCCTGGGGATATTCGGCGCGGATGGCGGCTTCCACCTCGTCGCACAGCACATGGGCGCGGGACAGGCTCATCTCGCCCGGCAGCTCCAGGTGCAGTTGCACGAACCAGTGATTGCCGGATAGGCGGGTGCGCAGGTCGTGTGCACCTTCCACGCCCGGCACCTGGCAGGCCAGCTGCAGCATGTGCTCGCTGATGTCGGCGGGCAGTTCCTGGTCCATCAGCACGCCAAAGGAGTCGCGGGCGATGCCGTAGGCGCTCCAGAGAATGTAGAGGGCGATGGCCAGACCGAACAGCGGATCCAGCCAGTACCAGCCGAAGCCGGTCAGCGCCAGGGCGACCAGGATGCCGACGTTGAGCAGCAGGTCGGAGCGGTAGTGCAGGGCGTCGGCGCGGACCACCGTGGAGTCGGTGAGGCGGATGACGTGCTGCTGGTAGGCCACCAGCACGGCGGTCAGGGCCAGGGAAAACAGGGTGACGGCGATGCCCAGGGAATGGGCGCCCAGGGGCTCGGGTTGCTGCAGGCGTCCGATCGCCTGCCAGGCGATGAGCACGGCGCTGACGCCGATGAAGACCGCCTGGGCGATGCCGGCGAGGGATTCGGCCTTGCCATGGCCATAGCGGTGGTCGTCGTCCGCCGGCTTGAGGGCGTAGTGCACCGCCAGCAGGTTGAACACCGAGGCCAGGCCGTCGAGCAGCGAATCGGTCAAGCCGGCGAGCAGACTGACCGAGCCGCTGAACCACCAGGCCACGGCCTTGGCCAGGATCAGCGTCGTCGCCACCGCCACCGAGGCGGCGGTGGCGCGACGCAGCAGCCGCTCGGTGCGGTGCGGGTCGCTCATCAGGCGCGCGGGGCGAGCCCCAGGCTGGCGAGCTGCTCGTTGCTGCCGCTGCGCTGCAGCAGGCGCGGATCGTCCAGCGGCAGGCTGTGGCCGGTGGCCTGCTGGATGATGGCCTTGAGGCGCGCGCGATCGACGCTGCCGTCCGGATTGACCGCCTTGTTCAGCTCGCCGGGATCGACCTCGGCGCGCTTGTTGTCGGGCAGGTAGATGGCGCCGGTGGCGAAGTCCACGCCAAAGGCGATCAGGCCGGGAATGATGTAGAACAGCAGGCCGATGGCATCGAGGGCGACGATGCCCGGATCGATCCGGCCACTGCCGGTGATCTGGCCGCGACGCTCGGGATAGAACAGCGAGCCGCAAGCGGTCAGCTGGGTGAACAGGGCGGCGGCGAGGACGCCACACACCGCGCGGGTACGCATCGACATAGACAACCTCCGGTTGGATGAGGCCGCCACTATAGCGGCCGGAATCACGGCGGGCGAGACGCTTTATACTGCCCGCCCCGTTGAGACCACCGGCCGTGCCCAATGACGCCCTTGCCCATCGATGTTGTCCTGCCCGAGCTGCGCCAGGCCCTTGCCCACCGCGACGACTGCGTGCTGGAAGCGCCGCCCGGGGCCGGCAAGACCACCCGGGTGCCCCTGGCGCTGTTGCAGGAGCCCTGGCTGGCCGGCCAGCGCATCCTGCTGCTGGAGCCGCGCCGACTGGCGGCGCGCGCTGCCGCCGAGCGCCTGGCCGCGGAGCTGGGCGAAGGCGTCGGCGAGACGGTGGGCTATCGCATCCGCCTGGAGAGCCGGGTCGGGCCGCGCACCCGTATCGAGGTGGTGACCGAGGGCATCCTCACCCGGCGCCTGCAGGACGATCCGGCGCTGGACGGCGTCGGCCTGGTGATCTTCGACGAATTCCACGAACGCAGCCTGGACGCCGACCTGGCCCTGGCGCTGACCCTGAGCGGTCGCGAACTGCTGCGCGATACCCCGCTCAAGCTGCTGGTGATGTCGGCCACCCTGGAAGGCGAACGCCTCGCCGCGCTGCTCGGCGGCGCGCCGGCGGTGCGCAGCGAAGGACGGATGTTTCCGGTGACGACCCGCTGGAGCCGGCCGCTCGGCCAGGACGAGCGCCTGGAAGCGCGGGTGGCCGCCACGGTGCTCCAGGCGCTGGACGAGGAAGCCGGCAGCCTGCTGGTGTTCCTGCCCGGCCAGGCGGAGATTCGCCGCACCGCCGAGCGCCTGGCGGAGCAGCTGCCCGCCGGGGTATTGCTCTGTCCGCTGCATGGCGAGCTGGAACTGGCCGCCCAGCGTGCGGCCATCGAGCCGGCGCCGCCAGGTAGCCGCAAGGTGGTGCTGGCCACCAACATCGCCGAGACCAGTCTGACCATCGAAGGGGTGCGGGTGGTGGTGGACGCGGGCCTGGCGCGAGTGCCGGCCTTCGATCCCGGCAGTGGCATGACCCGCCTGACCACCCGGCGCATTTCCCGCGCCTCGGCGACCCAGCGCCAGGGCCGCGCCGGCCGCCTGGAGCCGGGCGTCTGCTATCGACTCTGGTCGGAGGAGGGGCATCAGCAGTTGCCGGCTTATGACAGCGCCGAGATCCTCCAGGCCGATCTGGCCGGACTGGCGCTGCAACTGGCGCGCTGGGGCATGAACGCCGAGGAGCTGGCCTGGCTCGATCCGCCACCCGCCGCCGCCCTGGCGCAGGCCCGCGATCTGCTGGTGCGCCTGGGCGCCCTGGACGACCAGGGCGTGCTCACCCCTCACGGCCAGGCCATGAGCGGCCTGCCGGCACATCCGCGGCTGGCCCACCTGCTGTTGCGGGGGCAGGCCTGGGGCCTGGCCGAGCGCGCCTGCGAGATCGCCGCGCTCTTGGGCGAACGCGACCTGGCTCCGGGGCAGGGCGCCGATCTGCACACCCGCCTGCTGCTCCTGGGCGGTGAAGGCGGTGGTCCGCGCGGCGGCGTGGCGCGGATTCGACAGCTGGTCCGCCAGTATCGCGGCCTGCTGCGTGGTCCGGCCGGGCAGCCGGTGGCCGATCCCGAGCACCCGCGCTGGACCGGTGCCCTGCTGGCCTGCGCCTATCCGGATCGCATCGCCCAGCAGCGCAAGGCCGGCGGCCAGGACTATCGCCTGGCCAATGGCCGGGCCGCCAGCTTTGGCGAACCGGATGGACTGATGAAATCGCCCTGGCTGGTGGTGGCCGATCTGGGCAGCCGCCAGGGCCAGCGCGAAGAGCGTATCTACCTGGCCGCGGAACTGGATCCGGCGCTGTTCGAGGGGCCGCTGGCCGAGCAGGTGGCAGGCCACGACGAACTGGACTGGGACGAGCGCGAAGGGGTGTTGCGCGCCGAACGCCAGCGGCGGATCGGCCAGCTGGTGCTGAGTCGCGAAGCCTTGAAGAATCTGGACACCGCCGCCCGCAGCCGGGCCCTGCTCGGACTGGTGCGGCGCAAGGGGCTGGAGTTGCTGCCCTGGACGCCGGAGCTGCGCCAGTGGCAGGCGCGGGTGGCGCTGCTGCGCCAGCTGGATCTGCAGCAGCAGCCGACGAGCGACTGGCCGGACCTGAGCGACGCCGCCCTGCTGGGCAGCCTGGAAGTCTGGCTGCTGCCCTATCTGGATCGCGTCAGCCGCCTGGCCCACTTCGCCACCCTGGACCTGGCCGCCATGCTCCAGGGCCTGCTGCCCTGGCCGCTGCCCCGTCAGCTCGACGAGCTGGCCCCGCGAAGTCTGGCCGTGCCCTCGGGTTCCACGATCCGCCTGGACTACAGCGAGCAGCCGCCGGTGCTGGCGGTGCGGCTGCAGGAGCTGTTCGGCCTGGCCGATACCCCGCGCCTCGCCGGTGGCCGTCTGGCGGTCAAGCTGCACCTGCTCTCGCCCGCGCGGCGACCGGTGCAGGTCACCCAGGACCTGGCCAGCTTCTGGGCCAATACCTACGCCGAGGTGAAGAAGGATCTCAAGGGCCGCTATCCCAAGCACTACTGGCCGGACGATCCCCTGATCGCCGAACCCACGGCCCGAGCCAAGCCGCGGGGAACCTGAGCACGGGGCGTCGATGCCGAGAGGATTAGGCAAGACACCCAGACGATCCGGCAGTGGGGGCGCCAGACACCGGCGCTAGCATGGCCGCTTCCAACGATGGGAGTGGACCATGAACGAGCACAAGACCCTTTTCATCACCGGCGTGAGCAGCGGCCTGGGCAATGCCCTGGCGCGGGAAGCCCTGGCGGCCGGCCACCGCGTCATCGGCACGCTGCGCCGGGAAGCCGATCTGGAGGCCTTCGCGGCCTTGTCGGACCGGGCCCATGGCGTGCTGCTGGATGTCACGGACCATGCGCGCCTGGCGACAGTGGTGGCCGAGGTTCAGGCAGCCCACGGTCCGGTGGATGTCCTGGTGAACAACGCCGGCTACGGCCATGAGGGCATTCTCGAAGAATCGCCGCTGGAAGAGCTGCGCCAGCAATTCGAGGTCAATGTCTTCGCGGCGGTCGCCATGACCAAGGCCTTCCTGCCGTCCTTTCGCGAGCGGCGCCGCGGTCATATCATCAACATCACCTCGATGGGTGGCACCATCACCCTGCCGGGTATCTCCTACTATTGCGGCAGCAAGTTCGCCCTCGAAGGTATCTCGGCGGCCCTGGGCCAGGAGTTGGCACCCTTCGGCGTCTGGGTCACCGCCGTGGCACCCGGCTCCTTTCGCACCGACTGGGCGGGTCGCTCGATGCGTCGCAGCGCACGCGGCATCGCCGACTACGACGAGCAGTTCACGCCGATCCGGGCGGCGCGGGAGGCCAAGAGCGGCAAGCAGCTGGGCGATCCACGCAAGGCGGCCCAGGCGCTGCTGCAGCTCATCGCCCTGCCGGCGCCGCCAACGCACTTGCTGCTGGGGAGTGATGCCTTGCACCTGGTTCGCGAACGCCTGGCCACGGCCAGCCGGGAAATCGACCGCTGGGAAGCCCTGACCCTTTCCACCGATGGCTGAAGCGGAGGCCCCATGAATCCGAGCGATCCCCTTGCCAGCCGGCTGGTGGCGCTGCTGGGCAGGCTGGCGCCCCAGGAAGGCTACAACCTCAGCCCTCTGGAGGATGTGCGCTTCCTGCGCTCGGATCGCCCGCTGACCGGCGTACCCGTGCTCTATGATCCCGGGGTCGTCATCGTCTGCCAGGGCGGCAAGCGCGGCTACTTTGGTGACCGCGTCTATCAGTACGATGCCCAGCACTACCTGGTGGTCTCCGTGCCCGTGCCCTTCACCATGGAGACCGATGCCAGTCCGGAGGCACCGCTGCTGGCCATCTATCTACGGCTGGATTTTCGGCTGCTCGGCGACCTGGTGCTGCAGCTAGACAGCGAACTGGGGCCGGCGCTGGAGGCGCCCCGCGGGCTCTATGCCTCGCCGATCGACGAGCCGCTGCGCGCCTCGACGCTGCGCTTTCTGGAGGTCCTGAGCGTGCCGACCGACGCCCGGCTGCTGGGGCCGGCGCTGCTGCGTGAGCTCTACTATCGGATCCTCACCGGCGCCCAGGGCGGCTCGTTGCGCGCGGCCCTGGATCGCCAGGGGCGTTTCGGCCGTATCGCCCGGTCGTTGCGCACCCTGCACGCCCGCTATGCCGAGCGGCTGGACGTCGCCGCGCTGGCGCAGGAAGCGCGCATGAGTCAGCCCAGCTTCCACCGGCACTTCCGCGACATTACCGGCACCACGCCCATGCAGTATCTGAAGTCGACCCGTCTGCACCAGGCGCGGCTGTTGATGCTGCGCGACGCCCTCCCGGCGGCGAACGCGGCCTTTGCCGTAGGCTACGAGAGCGCCTCCCAGTTCAGTCGCGAATTCAAGCGGCTGTTCGGCCGGACCCCGCTGGCGGAGATCGACTGGATGAAGGCCACCTATGCGCTGCCGGCACCGCCGGCGACGGCGGTCTATGTCGCTTCCCACTAGGGCTGTCCGTCCGAAAAGTCCGGGCGACACCGCTGCGCCGGAACCAAGCGGCGGCCGCCCCCGGTCTGAATGCAGACGGGCACTGCCTGCCCGCCCAACCGGAGCGACCCCCATGGCCGACAAGACCCTGCACGACCTTTCCAAAGCGATGCGCGATCTGGATTTCTGCATGCTGACCACCGGCACCGGGCGCCTGACCAGCCGGCCGATGAGCAACAACGGCGACGTCGAATACGACGGGGACTCCTGGTTCTATGCCTACGAGGACTCGGCCAAGATCCGGGACATCGAGCAGGATCCGGCGGTGGGACTGAGCTTCAGCGAAGGCAAGAGCCTGCTCGGCAAGCCCGGCATCTTCATCGGCATCGAAGGGCACGCCGAGCTGATCCGCGATAAGGCGCAATTCGAGGCGCACTGGACCAAGAGTCTGGACCGCTGGTTTCCCCAGGGCACCGACACGCCCGGCATGATCCTCATCAAGGTGCATGCCGAGCGCATCCGTTACTGGGATGGGGAGGAAGAGGGCGAGCTGCGCCCCTAGGCTTTGTCTGAAAGGTGCCTGCACTCGGTCATGCTGCGTTAAAAATCTGTTCGGAATGCTCATTTACCATTCGTAAACTCGAGCGCGAGTCCGACCCGCTTCCTCACAGATTTTTGCCTTGCCTGACCTTCGTTCGACGACCTTTCAAACAAGCCTAAAAGCAGGTGGCGAAGGTCTCCACCACCTGCAGTCCTTCGTCGACGATGCAGCCCTGGCGCCACTTGTCGAAGGTCAGGCAGGGGTGGGAAGTGCCCAGGGCGATGAGGTCGCCGATGGCCAGCGCCGTTCCCGGGGCGACGACCATGAAGGCGTGCTGGTCCATGATGGCCGTGACCGTGCAGCCGCTGACGTCGACCGCCTCGGCAGCAGTCTGGCCGGGCCGGTAGCGGCGCAGCGGCAGCGGCAGGCCGGCATCGTGGGCGATGTCGCGCTTGCCCAGGGCCAGGATGGCGAAACCGGGTTCGGGCAGGGATTGCACGTGAGCCCAGACCTCCAGCGCCGGTTGCAGGCCCTCGTTCAGACCGGTGCGGGCCAGGACGCCACGCTGGGCCTCGCGATAGATTCCGTGGTCATGGACCACATAGCTGCCGGGCCGCATGACGGCGAGAAAGCGCTCGCGCACTTCCAGCTGGTCGAAGGCGGCGGCGATCAGGTCATACCAGGCCGAACCCGAGGCGGTGACGATGGGTCGGTCGAGGGCGAAGGCGCCCTGGCCGCGCAGTTCCTCCGCCAAGCGCACCAGGGAATCGGCGAAGGCGCGGATGTCGGTGGCCGCCTCGGCGCCGTGGATCACCCCCTCGTAACCTTCGATGCCGGTCAGGCGTAGCGCCGGTTGCCCGGCGATAGCCCGGGCCAGTTCTCGTACCTCGGCTTCGCTGCGGCAACCACAACGGCCGCCGGGTACGCCGTACTCGATCATCACCTGCAGCGCCAGCCCCCGTGCGCCAAAGAAGGCGCCCAGGGCGGTCACCTGGTCGGGATGATCCACCAGGCAATGGAAGTCGAAGTCCGGATCGGCGGCGAGCAACTCGGCGATCAGCGCCATGTTCGGTGCGCCCACCAGCTGGTTGGCCATCAGCACCCGGCGCACGCCGTGGGCCTGGGCGGCGCGGGTCTGCACCGCGGTGGCCAGGGTCATGCCCCAGGCACCCGCGGCCAGCTGCCGCTGGAACAGCGCCGGCGCCATGCTGGTCTTGCCATGGGGCGCGAGTTCGGCGCCGCGGTCGCTGGCGAAGGCCTGCATCCAGCCGATGTTGTGATCGAGTGCGTCCTGGTGGATGACCAGGGCGGGCAGGGCGATGTCGCTGAGCAGGTTGGCGCCAGGACTGGCGGCGCCTTTCTCGGGGGCGATGAGGGGGGTCATGGATTCTCCTGGCCGCCCAGGCGCTGGGACAGGCGGCGGGCGCTGTCGACCAGCACCTGGCGGTACTCGGCATGGTGGGCCTGGGCGTCGGCGCGGGGCGCCACGATGCACAGGGTGGCGATGCTCAGGCCGCTGGCGTCCTGCACCGGGGCGGCGAAGCAGTGGGTGTAGGTGTCGGCGATGCTGTCGAAGGAAAAGAAGCCTTCGGCGCAGGCGCTGCGGATCTCGGCGATAAAGGTCGCCGGGGGCAGGCGGCTACCGTCGGGCAGGATGAAATCGTCCGGATCGATCAGGGCGAGGATCTCGGCATCGCTCAGATGACCGAGCAGCAGTCGCCCGGATGCGGTCCAGGGAATGGGCGCGTCTTCGCCGACATTGGACGAGATGCGAAAGGCGCGGGCGCCTTCCTTCATCAGCGAGACGGTGTACTTGCGGCCGTTGAGCTGGCACAACTGGGCGGTCTCGCGGGTCTGGGCGACGATGTCGTCCAGCAGCAGCCCGGCCTCGCGGGCCAGGTCGAAGTGGCGCAGGTGCGCCTGGCCGAGAAAGTACAGCTCGCGGCCCAGGTAGACCTGACCGTCGCGGCCCACGGCATCGAGCATGTGCCGCTCCAGCAGCAGCCCGACCAGGTCGTAGACGGTGGACTTGGGAATGCCCAGGCCCGCGGCGATCTCGTTGGGGCGCAGCGGCCGACCCACCCGCTTGAGGTGATCGAGGATGTCGAAGGCGCGGTCCAGGCCGCGGGCTCGTTGGCGGGTAGGTTCGGTCATCTGTGCGGTTTGTCTCAGGCCTTGGGTTTGTAGGCGATGCAGTCGATCTCGACCTTGCAGTCCACCATCATGGAGGACTGCACGCAGGCGCGCGCCGGGGCATTGCCGGCGAAGTACTCGGCGAACACCTTGTTGAAGCTCCAGAAATCACGCGGATCGTCCAGCCAGACGCCGGCACGCACCACGTGCTCCAGACCGTAGCCGGCTTCGTGCAGGATGGCGATCAGATTCTGCATGGTCTTGTGGGTCTGGGCGACGATGCCGCCGTCGATGATCTCGCCATTCTCCATGGCCACCTGGCCGGAGACGTGCAGCCAGCCATCGGCTTCCACCGCACGGGCGAAGGGCAGGGGTTGGCCACCTGCGCCGCGTTCGCCGGCGCCGTATCGGGTGATGCTCATAAGGGTGCTCCTGTAGCGGGGGAAGGATTCAGAAGGAGGTCCGGCCGAGAAATTCGGCGAGACGGGTGGAACGGGGGCGCTCGAAGAGTTCGCGGGGCGGGCCCTGCTCCTCGATGCGGCCCTGGCTCATGAAGACGATGCGATCGGACACCTCGTAGGCGAATCTCATCTCGTGGGTCACCAGCAGCATGGTCATGCCGTCCTGGGCCAGGTCCTTGATCACCGCCAGCACCTCGCCGACCAGCTCCGGGTCCAGCGCCGAGGTGGGTTCGTCGAACAGCATCAGGCTGGGATTCATGGCGATGGCGCGGGCGATGGCCACCCGCTGCTGCTGACCGCCGGAGAGTTGGCCGGGATGATGGTCGCGTCTTTCGATCAGGCCGACCCGGCGCAGCCACTGTTCACCCAGGGCGATGGCTTCGTCCTTGCCCATCTTCTTAACCTTGCGCAGGCCGAGGGTGACGTTTTCCAGGGCGGTGAGGTGGGGAAACAGATTGAACTGCTGGAAGGCCATGCCGGTGAGCGAGCGCTGGCGGGCGATCTCGCGCTCCGGTAGGCGCTGGCGGCGACCGCCTTCCTCGCGGTAGCCGATGGCCTCGCCGGCCAGCTGGATGCTGCCACCCTGGAAGTCTTCCAGCAGGTTGACGCAGCGCAGCAGGGTGGTCTTGCCCGAGCCGCTGGAGCCGATCAGGGTGACCACGTCACCGCGGTCCAGGGACAGGTCGATGCCCTTGAGCACCTCGGTGGCGCCGAAACTCTTGTGCAGGCCGTTGATGCTCAACAGCGGGGCGTTGGCGTCGGTCATGGCAGGGTCACCCGTTTTTCCAGATAGCGGCCGAGCCGCTCGATGGCGAAGTTGATGAGAAAGAACAGCAGCCCGGCGAACAGGTAGAACTGCAGGGTCATGAAGGTGCGGGCGATGACCTGCTGGCTGCTCAGCAGCAACT